>Ga0105050_10006901_pt1 | contig 13861 bp, 8 predicted proteins | sample FRY01_FD_78088 | JGI IMG/M metagenome (GOLD analysis project Ga0105050, IMG submission 78088) | Freshwater microbial communities from Lake Fryxell liftoff mats and glacier meltwater in Antarctica - FRY-01 | ecosystem: Environmental > Aquatic > Freshwater > Ice > Glacier meltwater ... | reverse complement strand
ATAATCTGAGAAAACAAAGTTATATTTGCCATGAGAGGGAGTTTTTTTGTTATGCAACTCAAAGGTAATTTGAGATACGGAATATTCCCTCTTATTTTTTTAAACGTTTAGGACGCTATTGATAATAAACCTATAATAATCAACGTGATTTTCCTTAACTTTTCCATGACTTCCAGTGTTAGATTAGTATGCGTACATAATAAAAACGATTAGTCTATACATCAGTTGCCTTTTCACTATATTCAAATCCATATAAATGAATAGATTGTAATTTTGAATGAATATTTTTTGAATATAAATGAACATCGACAAAAAACTTAAATTTGGAGTGTGGAGGATAACAACAATCAAATTGAAAAACTGATTCATTGCATTGAATTAGAAGAAAAAGAGCAATCCAATCGTTACCAACTGGATGAACAACATAGTCTTAAATCGTTGAAATCAGAGGGTTTGGCTATACATCCAATAAAAGTTACACGTAAAACATTTGGCTACGCAGAATACCCTGAAATCAATTTTCGAATTGGTTTACCGATGGAAACAAATAATTTCAGAGATGGGATGGCTATTGAGTGTTTTTGCCAAGGAGAAGAATCTATAAAAGGAATCTTACTCTCAATGGATGGTAAACAAGGTGAATTTCGCTTGTTTACACCCGATTTTCCAGATTGGATAGAAGATGATGGAGTTGGAATAAAACTTACACCAGATACGCGCACTACTTCATTAATGAAGAAAGCACTGGCTGAAATACCTTCAAACCCTCGACTAAATACCTTGTTTGCCATAATACATGGGGAAGCTCATTTCAATCATATACAAAACACTACAAATTCCCTTACGCTCGACTTTCAAAATCATCAATTGAATGAAAGTCAGCAAAAAGCTGTAAGTGGAATGTTATTGGACGAAAACTTGATGATTATCCATGGTCCGCCAGGAACCGGAAAAACAACAACTTTATTAGAAGGAATTGTTCAATTTGCTAAAAGAGGACAAAAAATTCTAGTTGCAGCGCCGAGTAATGCCGCAGTAGATAACATTGCGAAAGGATTGATTAATAAACATGTCAAATTCCTTCGAATTGGAAACAATACTAAAGTGGACGCCAGTATCTTTCCCTACACACCTGAAGGAAAACTAATTGAAAGCAAATTAGACAAGGAAATTAAAAAATTGCGAATTCGTGCGGATGAAATGCGCAAAATGGCCAATCAATATAAGCGGCGATTCGGGAAGGATGAACGTGATCAGCGAAACTTATTGATCAAAGAAGTTAAGAATATACGTCAAGAAATAAAAGCCATCCAGCACTACAACGAAGAAAAATTATTTGCGGAGGCACAGGTGATTCTTGGGACACCAATTGGTTTAATGGATACTCAAGTGCGCAAATTGGAATTCAAAGCACTCATCATTGATGAAGCGGGTCAATGTCTGGAACCACTTGCTTGGTGTATTTTCGATTTGGCAGAGAAAATAATATTAGCAGGTGATCATTTGCAATTACCACCAACAGTACTCTCGGAGAAAGCTGCACAATTAGGTTTCAATAAATCTATTCTCGAGAATTGTTTCGGGAAATTTGATCAAGTCTTTTTATTAGATACCCAATACAGAATGCGGGCATCAATTGCCCAATTTTCTAATGAATATTTCTATGAAGGAAAATTAAAAACACCATTACAATTAGAAAATACGCGCACTCATGTTACTTTCTACGATACAGCTGGGACAGGTTTTGATGAAGAGGGAGGTAAAGACGGTTCAAGTTTAATGAATAAAGGAGAGTTAGACATTGTTTTAAAAATAATAGAAACAAATGGGTTAAATCCAGCAACATGCGCTTTTATTTCGCCTTATGCTGGGCAAGTTTCCCTTGCTAAAGATTTATTACCAAAAGAAATGCGTATTAGCACCGTTGACAGTTTTCAAGGTCAAGAAATGGAAACAGTTATCATTTCAACCGTGCGTTCAAATACTGAAAATAAGATTGGTTTCTTAAAAGATCATCGACGAATGAATGTTGCAATGACTAGGGCAATAGAAAATTTATACATCATTGGAGACAGTACTACATTAATGAATGACACCTATTTTGAACAAATGTTTGCTTATTTCGATCGCATTGGCGCTTACAAAACTGCATGGGAGATTATGTACAGCTAAAATCAAAAAGGGCCGCAACATTAAGTCACAGCCCTTTTTATAAAAGTATTTTGAGTTCTTACCTTACCAAATGGAAATTGGTATGACCTTCAGCTGTTTGTCCATCTAAACCTTTCGCCATATATTTAATAAAATAAACTCCATCATTGGCTTCTTTTCCATTGATATTTCCATCCCATCCCGCATTTAGCGTATCGATTGTATATACAACATTTCCCCAACGATTTAAAATCACCGCTTCGAAACTTGTTCCATTTACGATATTAATGAAATAAATATCATTGGCTCCATCACCATTCGGAGTAAACACATTTGGAACATCAATTTCCATTGCTGGATAGGGAATTACAATCACAGAATCTGTCCATGAATCTGAACAAATACCATTTGAAGCAGTTAAGACAATATAATATGTTCCAACATTACTAAATGTATTTGTTACTGATGTAGCTGAACTATTTGATGTTTGTCCCGTACCGAAATCCCAAACATAATTAGTCGCATTTAAACTGTTATTATTGAATGTCACAACTAATGGCTGATAACCATAATCTACACTTGTCGTTGCATCTGCAATTGGCAATGGCAAAACAGTCACCGTTACGGTAGCTATTGAAGTACAACCATTACTAGTACCTGTTACTGTGTAGGTGACAGTGCTATTTGGTGAAAAAGGCACTCCATTGCTTACTCCATTACTCCATGAATAGGTTGTTGCACCTTGACCTGTCAATGTCACAGCTGTACCAGTACAAATTGTACTATTTGCATCTGCTGTAACTACTGGAACAGCATTTACTGTTACGTTAACTGTTGAAGGGGGACTAATACATCCATTATTAGTAATGATCAATGTATATGTTCCACTTTGATTGACCGTTGCATTATTAATCGTTGGATCTTCAGAAGTTGAAGAAAATCCACCTGGACCAGTCCAAGCATAACTTCCAGGTGTTGTATTTCCAGTTAATAAAATAGCATCACCCGCACAAATTGCAGTAGTACTTGTTCCAGCAGTTGCTAACGGAATTGGATTTACACTAATTGTATCCATGGCGCTTAAGGCTAAGGAACAAATGCCATCCGAAATAGAAGTAACTTCATACATACCTGCAGTATTGCCTAGTGAAATTGGACTTGTCCCTGTAACGGATGTCTGAGCGACTCCATCAATTGTAAAATTAACAGTGATTGGTCCAGAACCCGTTGCATCAATAGTTATGTTCGAAATTTGATCACCAGCACAGTAGGTGTTTCCGCCTGAAATACTATTATAAACAAGTAATGTATTTTCAATAATATCTACCGAACCACTGAATGTTCCTGTGCAAAGAGAAGGATCGGTAACTCCTAAAATAGTATATTGGCCTTCAATTGGATCATACAATGTATATGTATTCGTACTGAAAGAAACAGGTGCTTGAGCAACACCATCAATCGCATAATTTAATGTTAATGGATTATTCCCTCCAGTTACTGTAAAGACAACATTTGGGATACTATCACCAGCACAATAAGCACCGCCACCGGAAACAACCGCATCTGGACAAGGACAAGGTGCGACAGGCACTATAACCGTCGTTGAACAAGCATCTGTTCCATTTGTGTAAATAACTTCAAAAGTCGTTGTTCCAGAAACATTCGTATTTTGAATTGGACCATCATCTACTGGAGGTAAATAAGTATAATCATACCAATAAGGAGTACAATCTGCAACGGATGAAATAGTTACATTATCCAACCCCCAGTGATCAGTGTCTATACCTGATGAACCTGTTTGTGCCCAATGAATAATTGTAGCAGCTGTTTCAGCTGCTGGTGGAATAGTATAACAATACTGATTCCAAGATGTCATTTGAGCATTATACCCATCACCAGATGTGCTATTACCTACTCCAGCAGGTCCAAAATATTCCATGGTGACCCAAGATGCCCCTCCATTTATACTATATTCTAAAAACACTCCTTCATCCGCTAAATCAATCCCCTCGCATGGAGAGGCATTTCCTTGTGTAGCAAAATCCAACCAAAAACAAACATCACCACCACAACTTAAATCTAATGGAACAGTTTGAATAATTCGTGGATGTTGCGCTGAATTTCCCATCCACATATAGGTTCCGCCATCAATTGACGCATCACATGGATTAGTAAAAGAAGCATTGACATTACTTGTCCAGCCCACTCCAGCATTTCCAAAATCGAAATCATTATCTATTGCAAGAACAGATGCACCTTGACCATAAGCTGTTAAAACGATATCACCTCCTAAGCAATCTAGTGATGTTTGCAGATAAACTATTGCAATAGTTGCCGCCCATCCTGCAGCAACGACCGAACCGTCGGTATCCCAATAAAAAGTTAAGCAACCAGTTGTAGAAGTAACAGTGCCCGGATTTGAACTACCACTAAAAATAATAGGACCACTCGAGCTAGGCCCATCATAAACAGTTAAAAAATCACAACATGTTTCGGATGCCCATAATGTAAATTGAAATTGAATTTGACCATTTGGAACACTTGAGCAAAATGTTTGCGTATTTAAATTGTTATTTCCATAGCTTCCAGCTGGTCCACCCGGGTCATAAAACGTTCCACCATCAGTAGAAACAGTACCAGATGACATAGTGTACGCTGGACCTGCAACAATAGGAGGGTTTGGTAACGAATAATTCAATGTAACAGAGCATGGTGCAGAACATGGTGGACATGTTCCTCCACAATCAATGCCTGTTTCAGAACCATTTTGAATTCCATCAGAGCATGTTTGAGCTTGAATACTGTAACTGGTCATCAAGAAAACAAAGCTGAAAAATGTATATATATATCTTTTCATACAAGCTAGAATAATTATTGTAAAGGAAGAATGGTTAAACTTCTTAACTCAAAATCGGTCAATTGACTTTTTCCAGTATATTTTTCATCTAAGTACTTAGAAAAAATAACGAGACGATTATCGTAATTTATTCTGCAATCACCTTCTAATACTTCATTTGGTTTCAATACCAATTCATAAGAATATTCTTCTGGATAATCACACGTTTTGCATTCCCCACTATATTCAAGTATTGCATGCCAAGTTATCTGAATTGTTTCAGTTGATAAATTGGTAAATCTCAAATGAATATTCTCTTTTTTATAACCTATTCCTGGATCACATTCCGTAGCTATATAATCAATTGATAGTTGATTTTGAACCATAAGTGTAGTCCAATTTAATACTGTTAAATCAATCTTAGATTTTTTTTCATCATTCTGAGCTAGAACCATTTGGTTCATTATTGCAATCAATGCAAAGAGTAGTGGGTATTTCACAAGGTTAAATTATTTTGTTCGGCTCTAATTTACGTCTTTTATTAAATAAATAGAAGTATATATGTCAAATATTAAGTCCTTTGTTAAGAATTAAACATAATTTATCGATCTCATCATTGTTATTAAAATTATGAATGCAAATACGAATACTTTCATTTCCGCTGAAAACCGTTGGGGAAAATATCGGTTTTACATTCAATCCAATATTGAGAAGATTCTCAGCAATAGTTTTACACCTTTCAATTGAGCAGATTTGAATCATTTGAATCGGTGAGCGTTGATCAGAACTTGATAAATTACTTTTCAATTGAGAACGAAAGTAACGAATATTTTCATTGAGTTTTAGACGCTCTTTATCATTTTCAGAAAAAGTAACTACTGCAGAAATTCGCTCATAATCAGTTGGAGGTAGAGCGGTTGTATAAATAAACGATCGAGCAAAATTTATTAAAAATTCTATCAATTCATTTTGCCCTAGAACACATGCTCCATGAAAACCATAAGCTTTACCGAAAGTTACAATTCGCGCAAAAACGTATTGAGTCAAATTCAATTCATCAATTAAACCTCTACCCTTTTTACCGAAAACTCCGCATGCATGCGCCTCATCAACCACTAGAAACGCTTTATATTCGCTACAAATTTTGGCGATTTCTATCATAGGCGCTATATCACCTCCCATTGAATACAAACTTTCGATAGCGACGTATACGCTTCCCTTCGCTCGTTTAATTTTTTTTTCTAAATCTTCTATTGAATTATGCTTAAAAGAAAAAGAATCTGCCAAAGACAAACGGATTCCATCACGCGCACTTGCATGAATTTCTTCGTCATAAATTACGGTATCACCTCTTTGAGGTAGAGCGCTGAAAAAACCAATGTTAGCATCATATCCTGAATTGAAGACTAAGGCCTTCTCTACCTCGAAGAATTTAGCTAAAAATTCCTCACATTTATTTGCCTCTATTGTATTTCCGGAAATCAATCGTGAACCAGTGCTGCCAATCGTTGCTTTCCCTGTAATGAAATCATTTCGACGCGCAAAACCCAAATAATCATTCGAATAAAAATCAATTCCACCCTCAAAAAAAGAAAGGGAACGTTTGGTTCCCTCTTGATTTCTTTTAGATAACTTATCAATTAATTTTTTATCCATCATTTCCTTTACGAAACAGTTACTTTTCTCGGTTCAAATCCAGCTTCTTTCGCTTTAAAATTTGCTTCAGCCAATTCTACTTCTCGCATTGCTTCTTTGCGTTTACGCTCTATAATTTTCTCATCAGGAATTGTTACTGGCTTTTCACCTTCCGCAAATGCTTGCTTTGGTATCAATCCTAAAATATTAAACATTTCCTTGTCCTCATTAAACTCTGGATTAGGTGTTGTTAATAATTTATCGCCAGCAAATATCGAACTTGCTCCAGCCATAAAACATAATGCCTGACCTTCCAAACTCATCTTTGTTCTTCCTGCTGACAATCGCACGACAGTTTCAGGAAATGCAATTCGTGTTGTCGCAACCATTCGAATCATTTCCCACTGTTCAATAGGTTTTTGATTTTCTAAGGGCGTACCTTCAATCGCTACCAACGCATTAATTGGAATTGATTCTGGTGGCGTTTCCATTTTTATATAACTCATTAACAAACCAATTCGATCTTCAACTGCTTCACCCATACCGATAATCCCTCCTGAGCACACAGTGATTCCAGCCTTGCGTGCATTTTCAATCGTATTTAAACGATCTTCATATTCACGCGTTGAAATAACATCTCCATAAAATTCCTTTGATGAATCTAGGTTGTGATTGTAAGCGAACAATCCAGCATTTTTAAGGCGTTTAGCTTGATTTTCATTCATCATTCCAAGCGTACAACAAACTTCCATATCCAAGTCATTAACTGCTTGCACCATTTCTATCACATTGTCAAAATCTTTGTTGTCTCTAATTTCTCTCCATGCTGCTCCCATGCATAACCTGGAAGAACCATTAGCTTTAGCATTTTGAGCTTGTTCAACGACTGATTCAACTGTCATTAATTTGTGTGCCTCAACATCTGTATGATACCTTGCTGCTTGAGGACAATATCCACAATCCTCAGAACAACCACCTGTTTTGATACTTAATAAAGAAGACATTTGTACTTCACGTGGATTATGAAACTGTCGGTGAATTGTAGCAGCTTCAAACACCAATTCAAGCAACGGCTGATTATATAATTCAAGTAAGCTTTCTTTCGTATTATATGCTGGATTTACTTTCATAGATGTTGATTTGAATGCAAATATAACAATATGCATTTAGGTAAAAAAGAGAGGAATGGTAAATTAAATGTTCTTATTCAATAAGCAAACTGCATAAGCTTTTATTGCTTTTCGTTCACCAAATGAGTCCACCTTTTCGTGGGTAGTTGCTTTAATTGAAATCAGATCTGAATCTACATGAAGAAGATCGGCAATAATTACCTGCATATCAGGAATATGCGGATTCAATTTCGGTTTTTCAAGGATTACGGTGCTATCAATATTTGCAACTGAATAGCCTTTAGAATGAATTAATTCATATACGTTTTTCAAAAGAATTTTAGAATCAATTCCTTTATATTGTGGATCTTGATCTGAAAAATGGAAACCAATATCCCTTAAATTTAAGGCTCCAAGAAGTGCGTCACATATGGCATGAATTAAAACATCAGCATCAGAATGGCCAACAGCTCCAAGATCAGACTCTATTTTCTTGCCTCCAATAAATAATTCATGAGTATCAGCTAATTGATGAACATCAACTCCAAATCCGATTCGCATTGTTTGATTATTGTGTATTAGAATCGCCAGTTTTAGGAGTTCCACTCTTTCCTCCACTAGTACCATCAAGATTTAAACGCAACGTAAACCTCAAGGTATTTGCTAATGGACTTTGACGTCCACTTACAGACGCAAGGTAGGAAATATCAATTCCAAACATGTTATATTTAAATCCAACACCAAAATTAATGTACTGACGATTTCCTTTTGTTCTATGCTCATAGAAAAAACCAGTTCTAACAGCTAAAACATCATTATACCAATATTCTAAGCCTGTTGCTAAATTGATTTCAGCTAATTCCTCTTTAAACTTAGTTCCTTTAACAACTTCATAGCTTCCATCAGCATTTTGAATGTAATCACCATTTTCATCCTTTGCTATTACTCCAGGTGCATCATAAAAAGATTGCAACATTCCAGATATTACACCAACATCGTTGTTTTTTCCTGATAGCATTACAAATTCGCCTCCTATAAATTCATAATTCGGTGGAGTTGGAACCAATAATTTTTGAACATCAATAGCAAACAATAAACTATTGTATTTATCTAATTCCGCTTTAAATGAATTTCCAATTTTTAAATTCATTGGTAAAAAATCTCTCGATTGTAATTCAGAATAGGCAATTTTATTCCCGACATTATTAATGGTAGTTGCAAAAGTATAGGCACCTCGCAGATTCCCTATTTTAGAATCATCGTTATAGTATGAAAAAGAAATATCCGCAGCACCTGCAACACCTGCTTTCGTGTTAACGCCTGCGACAGTTAAACCGCCTGTTAAATTAGAATAGGCAAATTTACCATTCATGCCTAAACTTAGACGTTCACTTAACTTAAATGCGTAACCACCTGTCAATTCAAATTCACTAGGTTTATCATCACGGATGACATTACCACTTGCATCAGTAAATGTAATTTCCCCGAGACTAAAGTATCTTAATGCACCAGCGATTGCATGCTTATCATTGATTTTATAATATCCTGATAAGTAGGAAAGATGAATATCATTTGTTAATTGACGCAACCAAGGAGTATAAGATAAACTTAGTTCTGATTTCTTTTTTGCAAAGCTTAAAATTGAAGTATTCCAATAAATTGAATTTCCATCTGCACTTAAAGCTGTTCCAGCATCACCCATTCCTCCAGCGCGTGAATCTGGTGTAATTGCCATAAACGGCACCGCGGTAGTTATCGTATTTAGTTGCAAATCATTATCTGTCACGCCATTGCCCGTTGTTGGTTGAGCCCATGCAACAAGCGTTAAGAATGAAAATGAAATTCCAAAGATGCCTTTTTTTGTCATATTATTAGCCTAATCTAAATTCTGTATTAAAAACAAATATACGCTTTAGGAATACTTTTATTGTATTCTTAACGCAATAATACCAATTTTTCTAATTTTTCAGCCGTTTGGCCATCTGTTGTTTTCACTTTTAAGCGATAAACATAAACACCTTTAGCCAATTGATCTCCAAAATCATCTTTGCCATCCCATGCGATACCTGCCGAACGAAATCCTTGAGTAGAAACAGATTCATTAATCGTTTTCACTAATCTACCTGCAACAGTAAATATTTGAATTTGCGTTTCTAATTCATTACAAACTTGATTGTGTTCGAAAAAGAATTCTGTTCGGGTTGTAAACGGATTTGGGTAATTCAATACATGATCCAAAACAACATCTTGTTTTTCTTGAACAATAAAATCTATTGTTTCTTGAGAAGAATTATTATTTACATCCCAAACCTTCAAGGTTAAAGTATGCTTGCCAGGTGTTAAAGTCGGCATCGTATATTGAACCGTCCCTGATTGATATGTATCCATGTCAGCAGTATAATAGTCATTTAGCACAATAGGATTTGCAGTTTCGTCATCGACAATTGCCATTAAATCATGACCAATTCCATTACCTACAGTATTAATTCCATTATCATCAAATAGTTTAGCAATCAATATCGGAGTCTCATCTGTAATTCCACCACTTACAAATGCCTGGTCATTTAAATACAAATTAATTTCAGGCCCAACAACATCATTCACCCCATTTGGATCAATGCCACCAATATAGAAACTCGTGTCAGATCCAGCGGCATCAAAAGATCCATTATCGGCATAATAACTTATTTTTCCAAAATCATAGGTCAAATTAATATCCTTTGGCACTACAAAAGAGAATTCAAAAGCCCCATTTGTAACTGTTGCTTTTCCTTTATAAACAACATTTCGTTGAATTTCAAATGAAATTACTGGTGAATTGGGGTCTTGTCCAAGTGTGTTTTGTGTTTTATGCTTATCAAATATTGATGGCGAAACTACGCCGTTAAAAGTAGAAAGGGGGTTGCCATCAAAATCTTCCAAATGACCTTTAATCGTTACTTTACTTAATGCTCTTAAAGTATCCATTTCAATAGTAGGATCCAAACCATTAATACTATCAGTCACCACTCTCATTCGTGGTAAGGCGATTTTCAAGGCAGGATCACCAATCAAAGTAAAACTTCTTTTATTATCTGAGGAACCTGAAGCATTTTTAGTCAAGCGCATAATTTCACCAAAAGAAAGTGGCAAATTATTAACATCTCTTGAAAATACGGTCTCATAGAATCGTCTACCTGTTATTGTGTTAACACCAAAATAAACGGAACGTGTAGTAGTCATAAGAGCAATCGCACCACCAGTCGGATTCAAAGAAGCCCATTCTCCAGCTGACATTCTTGAAGGATCATCATATTTTGTAAATTCACAGGTCGAAGAAACAAAAATATGCATTCTATTAATGTTTGTCCAACTTTGAATCTGTGGTATTGTCACAACGCGTTCCTCAGCAAGACCCACCTCTCCCCCATGTCCAACATAATTAATAACCAATGCACCGCGATTCACACGATTTGTGATTGCTTCAAAAACATCAGGATATCTTTGACCACCAGCCGAAGTAACTTGTGTATATGCATCTGTATATAATTTATCACAATTCATTTCTGGGTGGTTTAAGGTCACATACTTATATTGTGGTTCACAATCCTGATTTATGAAATAACCGCCTTCCTCATCGTCAGCAATTTGGACATAATTCAAACGCCAATCACCAAAAGTAGTGGTATTTGTTCCAACCTCACCACAACTTGCAGTTGACGAACTTGCGTAAAGTGTTGATCCATTTTTCATGTAATGTTCAATTTTATCTACTTGTTGTCTTCCTGTGGTTGCATCAGATACTAATAATCTGCCTACCCCAATATCGACTAAATCTGTTGCGCCGATGGCATCAGAATCACTCATCAATCCGAAATAATCATCCGTAACCAACGCACTTATATGGTTTTCAGATTCCAAAAATTGATAAGTTGGTACAAAGTAATTATTATTAGATACTCTGTTTTTAGGATCATAGGTTCCATCTCCAAAAAGTAAAAGATGCTCAATTCTGTTAGTCGGATCGATTAATCCACGATCAAAAAACATTTTTGCGAACATACGTATTGCTGTTGCATCAACCATTCCTGAACTGAACTCATTAAAAATCTCTTCTGTTGTTGCAACATTAACTGTTAAACCCTCCGATCTATGCAATTCAGCCAATCTATTTGCTTGACTTATAAATGACTTATGAGTAACAATTATTAATTCTGCTTGCGGTAATTCATGTAGATTTTGATAACCAATTGAACCAATTCGTTCTGGGATATAAAAATTTAAATTATTGGATGCTACGAACTGACGGATGGTATCCGTTGTCAACCTGAATTCAAAAACACTTCCATTAAATGAACCTATGACCCTTTTAGGTGAATGACGATCTGTTAAATCCCAAACAAAACCATTGCTCGGTAAAGAAGAAAGTTTAAAATCGGAAATATTACCCGCACCAACTGAATTCAAGTCAGAAAAATTAAATTGACCATTATAAAAAATCAATGATCTTCGAGCATTCAAAATAATACGGTCTAAATACGTCAAAACATTTGGTGTATTTCTAATAATGGAAATTTTGAACGCTAGATTACTGGTTGGATTGGTGTAATTCAACGACTTTTCACTTCGAGCCCAATCAGCAGATACAGCTGGTAAAACTGATGCATCAATCTGTACACTATTTACACTATATATTTGTTGTGTTCCAACACTTGAACGAGCATTTGTACCAATAGAAGTCCTAAAGTTTGCAGGTGAGGCGCTCTGAATATTTGGAACGACAAAAGGAAAAGTACGTTCTAATTCAGTATCAAATAACTCTCCATACCATCGCTGACCTCCCTTCACCAAAGAAACTTGATCTATTTCGTGAGAATCCATAAAGCTGTATGAAGTTACGGTGTCTGTTTCGGGAGTGTTTAAAGAAACTACATTTGAAATTCTTAGAGGCGCATCAGAAGCATTTATATTTAAAAAATAAACAGAAACATCAGAATAAATGTTTCTTTCTTGACTATAAATACTAGTCCCGTTTGCAAACCAACGATGAGGACCCCAACCATAAAATAGAATATAATCTGTATCGTCGAAACTACCATCGCCATCGCCTTCAATATATATAGCATTTTTTGCTAAATCATCATTGCGATAAATTAAGTTCAGTTCTGGCAATTTTCCTTCACCATTACCATATATATTAATGTGATTTGGATTTAAGCCCAATGTAGAAATTCCACATGCCTCAAGAAAAGCCTTGTCAATTTTAAAAATCCCATCTTGTTTTACTGAAATTTTATACCATGTTCCTGAGCCTTCTTTTAAAACTGAACTGGTCGCAAAATCTTTGTTCACTTGAATAGATGAAGGTTTTGACTTTAATTCAAAGGACATCGTACTTATTCTTCGAACAATTCCATTTTCCCTAATGAAAGGAAATATATAAAAGACTGCAAAATTTTCTATTCCTGCTTGAGTTACTTTATAGTCCCCTGTTAATTTATCTCCAACTTCAAAACCCATTTTAGATATAAAGGCAATTTCTTCACTTAATGCCGATGTCGTTTGTATCGACTTTAAAACCAGCTCGGCATTCGATGATTTCAATTTTTCAGTAAAATAAAATATTGGTTTTCCATTATCTAAAGATTGATCTTTAATACTGGGAACAATTATACTTACCCCTTCAAATTCAATCGTTTCTGGCTGTAACCAAGGTACTGACAATTCAATGATCCTATCTTGACTAAATGAAGCAAAACCAATTAAGGAAAAAGTTATAGTCAAAAAAATAAAAAAATTCTTGTTATTGAACATAAAGTAATTAAATAAAAATTAGTACTTCTATAAACGAATAGAAAGATAAAAACGCAACAAAGCTTTGATTATTTTGTTCAATTTACAATATTTATAACCTTAAATTAAAATTTGCGTTATCTTTGGTCAGATTATCGTTGTTGAATAACCAATAAAAATGAAAGGACTAAAACGACTACTCGCCGCCATTACGGTATTTACTTCAATCATGAGCGCCAATGCTCAGGACCCAACGTTTACGCAGTTTTATGCGAATCCGCTGTATCTGAATCCTGCTTTTGCGGGCTCACATGGTTGTCCGCGTTTTGCATTAAACTACCGAAACGAATGGCCAAGT
>Ga0105050_10006900_pt1 | contig 13863 bp, 14 predicted proteins | sample FRY01_FD_78088 | JGI IMG/M metagenome (GOLD analysis project Ga0105050, IMG submission 78088) | Freshwater microbial communities from Lake Fryxell liftoff mats and glacier meltwater in Antarctica - FRY-01 | ecosystem: Environmental > Aquatic > Freshwater > Ice > Glacier meltwater ... | reverse complement strand
GTCCCGAAAACCTTGATGCGATGGCTCGTGTAGCCGAAAAAATAAATATTCCTATCGCCACCGGTGAGCGCTTCTCTACGATTTATGAGTTCCAGGCGCTGATGGCACGCGGAGGCGTGGAGTACGCGCGAGTGGATGTTTGCTTGTGCGGTGGTATCACTGGTGCTCGCAAAGTCGCCGCGATAGCCGAGGCTCATCAGATTCAAATCGTGCCGCACAACCCACTGTCTCCAATCGGCCTGGCCGCTTGCTTGCAAGTAGCTGCCGCCGTTCCGAACTTTGCGATTCAGGAATACGCAACCGGCTTCGAAGCTGGCATCTTTGAGTCTCGGCCGGAACACCTGGGTAGCAATATCGTCGATGCGGTCCCACGTCCGTTTAACGGCTTCGTTGACATTCCGCGCGGCCCTGGGCTGGGTATGAACCTGTTGCCCGATGCTCAAAAAATCCGCCCTCCTCTGTCAAAGCCGATTTCCATGCGACCGCATTTCGATGGATTTGTCGTCGATCAATAAAGACGAGCATCGGGCACTGACATCAGGGTCGGCTCAGGGCGACCGGACCCACGTCGTGGATAGCGAATAGCGCGCCTCAGGATAAAACGACTGCGTCACCACCACCAGCGCACGGACCGCGTCGCGGTACTGGCGCAGCACCCGCAAGGCCGGCACGCCCTTGGCGACACCCAGCGGTTGCGCCAACCTTTCGTTGACGGCGCAGGCGTAGATAGTCTGCTCCACGCTCTCGACACGCCGACCATAGCCCGATTCGATCAGGTCCGTCAGCAGCTTGTCGGGATGTCGCTCGGCGAGCTTGCGGACCCCCGCATAGTTCGGATCGACATACGCGTCGGTCCATCCGAGCGGCTTGGCCTTGCCGGGTTCACGCCGCACCATGAAGAGGTGGGTCCAGCGCGAGCCAGGCTGGCATTGCAGCAACTTGGCCGTCGGGGTGTCGAGCAGCACATCGTTTGAGCCCAGGATCTCGCGCTGCGCCGTGCTGGCGAGCGTCACCAGGCCGTCCAGCGACGCCAGCGACTGGGTGAACGAGCCGCCGCTACCGGGCAGCGCCTCCACCATCGTGCCCCGGTTGCGACGACGGGAGATCAAGCCGCGCGTTTGCAGCTGGTGCAACCCGGCGCGCACCGTGTTGCGGCTGGTACGATAGGTTTCCATCAGCTCCATCTCCGTGGGCAACAGCGAGCCCACCGGCAATTTTCCGGAGGTGATCTTGCGCAGGAGGTCTTCTGAGATCTGCTGGTAGCGGGCGACAGTCATGCAGTGGTTCTCGATATGTTCCACATATGTTCATCGTATATGTCCCTACATATTAAACGACGGCACATACCTACGATTGACGCTATTGGAACGACGCAAGAAAAAGGCACCCATGCAACGCAGAACCCTGATCGACGCGATGTTCGACTCGCTGCCTGCCGTGCTACCGCACGCCAAGGGCGGCAAGGCCCGGGTGCTGGCCGTCTCCACCGCGGAGTTCGGCCAGTTCATCGACAGCGAACTGACCAAATGGGGGCAGGTGATCAAGACCGGCGGCATCAAGGCGGAATGAGCATGAAAATCACCGACATACGCGAACTGACCGTTAAGCTCGAAGGCAACGTTGCCAATGCTGTGGTGAATTTCGCCGAGCATACGGTATCGCTCGTGGCTGTGTTCACCGACGTGATGCGGGGAGGCAAGCCCGTCGTCGGCTTCGCCTTTGACTCGATCGGCCGTTACGCACAGGGCGGGATCATGCGCGAACGCATCATCCCGCGCATCATGGCGGCTAAGCCAGAATCACTGCTCGCTCTGGACGGAAGGCATTTCGACGCAGCCAAGGTGATGGCCACCGCGATGCGGAACGAGAAGCCCGGCGGTCACGGAGACCGGGCGGCCGCCATCGCCGCGATCGAACTCGCGATCTGGGACTTGAACGCCAAGCTGGACGAGGAGTCGGCCTATGTGACGATCGCGCGTGCGCATGGCCGGCCGACGGCGTCTCGCAGCGTCGACGTCTACGCTGCTGGCGGGTATTACTATGAGCCAGGGCAGGGAAAGACCCTGTCAGACGAATTGTGCGGCTATAAAGCCATGGGCTTCTCCGCTTTCAAGATAAAAATAGGAGGCGCACCGCTGGCCGAGGACCTCAAGCGCATCGAGGAGGCGATCGCCGTCGCGGGTGATGGCAGTCGCCTGTCTGTCGACGCCAATGGCCGCTTCGACATTGGGACGGCGTTGGCGTACGCCGGAGCGATCGCACCCTACAAGCTACGGTGGTTTGAGGAAATCGGCGATCCGCTCGACTTTGCGCTCAACGCCGAGGTGGCGCAGGCCTACCTCGGCCCGATCGCTACCGGCGAAAACCTGTTCTCGGTTCCGGACGTGAAGAACTTGGTTAACTTTGGCGGAATGCGCCCGGGCTGCGATTTCTTTCAGATGGACCCCGGCCTGAGCTACGGCCTGACCGAATACGCGCGCATGATTGACGTGCTCGAGGCAAGCGGCTTCGACCGCAGCCACGTTTATCCTCATGGCGGACACATGATCGGCCTGCACATCGCAGTCGGACTGGGACTGGGCGGATGCGAAGCCTATCCCGGCGTGTTTCAGCCCTTCGGCGGCTATTCAGAGGAGTGTGCGCTGGGGGGCAGTAGCGTGCGGCCCAGCGATGCGTATGGCTTCGGTCTCGAGCAGAAGAGCGAGTTGCAGCCATTTATTGAACGGCTCTTGAGCGGCCCATGAATGAAGAAGCAAGAGATCGGTAGAGCATGTCATCCATCCTTCCCATGGCCAGCACCGTCATCGACTCGATCCTGTTCCGCGATGCGTTCGGTACGCCGTGCATGCGCGATATCTTCTCCGACCGCACGCTGATCCAGCGCTACATCGAGGTCGAGGTGGCACTGGCGCGCGCCGAGGCGCGCTGCAGTGTGATCCCTTCGGAGGCGGCAGACGTGATCGCACGCGAGTCGCGGATCGACCGCATCGACTTCGACCACATGCGGCACGAAACCGACATCGTCGGCTACCCGATCCTGCCCTTGGTGCGCCAGCTCGTCGAGATGTGCGGCGAGGCAGGTCGCTACGTGCATTGGGGTGCGACCACGCAGGACATCATGGACACGGCCAACGTGTTGCAACTGCGCGCCGCGCTCGATGTGGTCGATGACGACATCCGCGAGATCCGCAAGATCCTGGCCGACCTGGCGAAGAAGCACCGCGACACGCCAATGGCCGGCCGCACCCATCTGCAGCATGCACTTCCGGTGACCTTCGGTTACAAGGTGGCGATCTGGCTAGCGATGTTCGACCGTCATCAGGAGCGCCTGGCAGAATTGCGCAAGCGCGTGTTGGTAGTCGGGTTCGCTGGAGCTGCTGGAACCTTGGCTTCGCTCGGTGACAAGGGTTTCGAAGTTCAGCAGGCACTAGCCGACGAACTGCAACTCGCTGTTCCGGCCACGACTTGGCATGTGGCACGCGATGGTTTCGCTGAAGCGGTGAACTTGCTGGCGCTCATCACTGGCTCGCTCGGCAAGATCGCGCTTGACATCATGATCATGGCATCGACCGAGTTCGCCGAGGTCTACGAGCCCTTCGTCAAAGGACGCGGCGCCAGCAGTACCATGCCGCAGAAGCGCAACCCGATCTCGAGCGAATTGATGCTCGCTGCGTCCAAGGCGGTGCGGCAGCACGCTGGCCTGATGGTTGACGCGATGGTCCAGGACTTTGAGCGCGCGACTGGGCCGTGGCATGCCGAATGGATCGCGTTGCCCGAGAGCTTCATCCTCACCGCCGGCGCTTTGCACCAGGCAAAGTTTGCGCTGGGTGGCCTGATCGTCGATGAAGACCGTATGCGCCACAACCTGGGTATCACCAAGGGACTGATCGTCGCCGAGGCCGTGATGATGGGGTTGGCTCCCGCCATGGGGCGCCAACAGGCGCACGACATCGTCTATGACGCCTGCCGCACCGTCAACGAAAAGGGTGGCAACCTAGCCGACGCCCTCGCCGCACTGCCCGAGGTCACCAGACACTTTGACCGGGCCGCCATTGAGCGCCTGACCGACCCAGCCAACTACCTCGGCCTCGCGCCGCAGATGGTCGACCGCGCGCTCGCGCTGTCAAAGGCCGCTGATCGCCTCTGATTTCCGTCCCACCATTCCAGCCAAGGAGATACCCGTGAATGTTATGAAAACGGCTACGGTCGCCCTGACCCTATTCGCTGCTGCAGCAGCCGCGCAAGCGCAGGCCTGGCCCGCCAAAACGATCACCTGGGTCGTGCCTTTCACAGCAGGTGGTCCGACCGACGCGATGGCGCGCGACATCGGCACTCGCGTGGCCAAGGAGATAGGCCAGACGATCGTCATCGAGAACGCTGCCGGTGCCGGCGGCCGAGCCGAGGTCGAGAAGTGGCGCAAGGTCGTAGCTGACGCCAAGATCACCGTTGACTGAGCACGCACCATGGCACGACGGATCGAGCAGGAAGACCTGGCCGACAGCCTCTTCGAGGCACTGCAGTTCATCAGCCATCATCACCCGCCCGATTTCGTTCGTGCCTTGCGCCGCGCGCATGGTGCCGAGACCTCTGCACCGGCCAAGGCCGCCATCGCGCAGATTCTGATCAACAGCCGCCTTGCCGCCCTGGGGCGGCGGCCGCTCTGTCAGGACACCGGCGTGGTGCAGGTCTTCCTGCGTATCGGCGTCGAAGTGCAGTTCAGCCGGCGCGATGGCAAGCCGCCGCAGGCGTTGCAGCGGGTGGCCGACGAGGCGGTACGGCGCGCCTACACCGATCCGATCAATCCGCTGCGCGCCTCAATGGTGCGCGATCCGCTCGGTGAGCGGCTCAACACGAAAGACAACACGCCTGCCATCGTCCAGAGCGAGATCGTCGATGGTGACGGGCTCGAGGTGCTGGTGGTCGCCAAGGGCGGCGGCGGCGATGTCAAGGCGCGCTTCGCCACGCTCAATCCGAGCGACAGCGTGGCGGACTGGGTGCTCGATCAATTGCCCGGCATGGGTGCGGGCTGGTGCCCGCCCGGCGTGCTCGGCATCGGAATCGGCGGAAGTCCGGAGCAGGCGATGCTGCTCGCCAAGCAGTCGTTGTTCGAGCCGATCGATATAGACGAGTTGCGTGAACGTGGTGCAGTCGATGCAGCCGAGACGCTCCGGCTCGAACTGCACGCGCGCATCAACGGCCTTGGCATCGGTGCGCAAGGCTTGGGCGGGCTGAGCACTGTGCTCGATGTCAAGGTCGCCACCGCCCCGTGCCATGCAGCGACGATCCCCGTCGCCCTCATCCCCAACTGCGCGGCCACGCGCTACCTGCGGTTTACGCTCGACGGGTCCGGTCCGGCGGTGATCGAGCCGCCCTCATCCGAACTGTGGAACGGCATTCCCGACCAATTCGAAGCACCGGACGCGATCACGGTCGATCTGGACCGCCTTGATCGCGATCAAATCGCGAGCTGGCGCGCTGGACAGACGCTGCTGCTGTCGGGCCGCGTGCTGACCGCGCGCGATGCGGCGCACAAGCGGCTGGTGGATCTGCTGCATGCGGGTCGACCGCTGCCGGTGGACTTGCGAGGGCGTGTCATCTACTACGTCGGTCCGGTCGATGCCGTGGCCGGGGAGGTGGTCGGGCCCGCGGGACCGACGACATCCACCCGCATGGACAAGTTCGTCGAAACAATCCTGGCGCAGACAGGTGTACTGGCCATGATCGGCAAGGCCGAGCGTGGCCCGGAGGCGGTCGCTTCGATCCGGCGCCACGGCGCGACCTACTTGGCCGCGGTTGGTGGGGCCGCCTATCTGCTTTCTAAGGCGATTCGCAGCGCGCGCGTGGTGGCGTTCGAAGACCTCGGCATGGAGGCCATCCATGAGTTTGAACTGAAGGACTTCCCCGTCACGGTGGCTGTCGACGCGGCCGGCAGGTCCGTTCATCGATTTGTCGAGATGCGAATTGGCGATGCACCACAACGCACTTGATGAATGGCCGGTATCGAGGCTGCCTCAAACAATGTCGCCTTCTGGCAGTTATACATAGCTCGCTGTTATGAATAGCATGACATCGCTGATCCTGCCCTTACCGTCTTGGGCGGCCGTAAGACATCCTCGGCGACTATTCATAATTAAAGCGTCCTGAGGAATTCGAGCAATTCGTCTGTTGCGTGATAGCGCCCGATTTTGGAGTCAGTCTCCTGCAAACGGGCTAGCGCTTTTTCTTTCATTGCCAGGCTAGCCTCAACGTACTGGTGGGTGGTTGCCCAAGCAGACGCTGGACAACTGGGTGCGCCGCAGCGAGAAGGGGGTGCTCGTGGGTGCGGGCGACAAGCCGGTGTCAGCAGGGCAGATGGAGCTGGCACGACTGCGAGCCGAGTTGGCGCGGGTGAAGATGGAGCGCGACATCCTAAAAAAGTCACGGCGTACTTCGCGCGGGAATCGCTGTGGTACGCGCACTGGCCTCGGCAATCTGCAGCGCCTGCAGGATTCCGCGCGGCGTCTCCAGGGTCAGAATCAGCTCGATCGGCCGGGTGCGGTCGCGGCCGCAGTCGAGCGCTTCCAGATAGATGCCGCTGCACGTCGAGGTCGTCGGTGCCGAAACCACTGTCGAGCGAATTGATCCGCACGCAACGCTCACGTCCGTCGCGGTTGCCCTCGCGCAGGGCCCGGGACACGAAGACTCGTGCATCGGGCTTGGCGGCTGGAGGCACGCTGTCTTCCAGGTCGAATACTAGGCAGTCGGCTGGGTAAGTGGCCGCCTTGAGCAGCCTGTCGGGCCGGTTGCCGGGCGTCATCAGCATTGACCGGCACAGCCTCGGTTCATTCACGGGTGTCATCGTCGCCCTCGGCGCTTTGCGCGCGAAACCGTGAACGCTGCGTGTAGAGCCCACTGGGGTAGTGTCCAATGCCGACTTCGACTATCGTGCCGTTGCGGTCCAGGTAGTAGCGGGTAATCCGCATCGCGGCCTGACCTTCGACGGTCTTGAGTGCACGCGCCATCTGGCGCGTCAGGGTGGCGGCGGTGATTTCCTGTAGCACCTCAACGATCCGCACGCCATAGTGCGCTTCGATCAACGAATAGATAGGCTGGGTCAAGACCTTCTGCGTGCCAACCGCACCTGCGTATTCGGGGCGCAGGTAGGCCTGCAGGTAGCTTAACGGCAGCTTGTGCTGCGGGACCTTGCGCAGGATCGTTATCCCGGCCCAAGCTTGCCCGGGCTTGCAATGAAGATGCGCGGCGAACTCGGCGTCCGCGATAACCTCTTTTCGCGCGACCACATGCATCTCGGTGGCGTCGACGAACTGCAGCAGGTCCGAGATGGTGTTGATTCCGCTGAAGAAGCGCGGCGCCTCGGGCCGGGCGCGAACCTTGGTGCCAATGCCGGGTCGCGCCCAAATAACCCCGTCTTCCTTAAGCTCGCGCAGCGCTTGCCGCACCGTCTGGCGGCTCACGCCATAGCGCTGCGCCAGGCTCTCTTCAGGCGGTAACAAACTGCCCACCGCGTAGCGGCCGCTGTCGATATCCTGCATTAGTGCGCGGGCGAGCGACGCGTACAGAGGCTGACGCGCGCCACCGAAGGGGCTCGCGTCAGCCTCTGTACGCGTCGCTCGGTAACGGATTTGTTCCGAGATGTCATGGGTAACTTGTGGTGGGTTCAATCTTGATCGTCTCATCTAGGCCAGCCGCTTCGGGTAATCCCTTATTGTCACCAGTTTAACAGCTTGCTATTGTACATACATGCGTACAAATATTCTAGTGACAGTCAGTGGCGACAATCCAGATCGTCAGAGATCCGGCCGCATGCGGCTTCAGTCGCTGCAATGGAGGGGCGGCGGGCGTCCAAAGCAATTGGCGCCAACCAACCCGACAGGAGTTCCGACGTGAACACCGCAGCCCAGGCGGGCCCGCTGGCCCTTGGCGGCATCAGCGTCGTTGATGTATCCAACTACCTTGCGGCGCCGTTGTGCTCGATGTTCCTCGCCGACTTTGGCGCCGAGGTGATCAAAGTCGAGCGGCCGGGTCTCGGCGACGAGGTCCGCCGCTGGGGCGAGGTCAAGAACGGCGTCGGCCTTTATTACAAGGCGGTCAATCGCGGCAAGAAGTCCGTCACCGCGGATCTACGCACGCCGTTCGGCGTCGAGGTGGTCAAGCGGCTGGTCGCCACTGCTGATATCTTCGTGGAAAACTACCGGACCGGCACGCTCGAGAAATGGGGCTTGGGCCCCGACGTGTTGATGGCGATCAATCCCGGCTTGATCGTCGTGCGGGTCACCGGCTTTGGTCAGACCGGTCCGCATCGGCTGCGCCCTGGCTTCGGCACGATCGCCGAAGCCTATGCAGGCTATGCTCACATCTCGGGCTATCCCGACCGCCCCCCGCTGTTGCCGGGCTTCGGGCTGGCCGATTCCACCACCGGCTTAATGGCAGCCTATCTGGCATCGGTGGCATTGCACGAGAAGCATCGCAGCGGTCGCGGCCAGGTGATCGACCTGGCGCTGTACGAGACGCTACTCACCTTGCTCGGGCCGCAGGTGGTCAACTACGACCAACTCGGCATCATCCAGGAGCGGGCCGCCTCGCGCCTGCCGTTCACCGCGCCCCGGAATATCTACCGGACCCGGGACGGCAAGTTCATCTCGGTGGGTGGCAGTGCGCAGTCGATTTTCGAGCGGCTGTGTGTCGCACTCGAGGTGCCCGATCTTCCCAAGGACCCGCGCTTCATCGACAACCGGGCCCGACTCGACAACATCGATGCGCTCGACGACGCGATACAGCGCGCGATCGAGCGGTTTGACCGTGACGAATTGATGCGCCGCTTCATCGAGCTCGAGGCGGCGATCTCTCCTGTGAACAACATCAAAGATATTTTCCTGGACGAGCACATCGCGGCGCGCGGCAACATCGTGGCAATCGACGATGCCGAGCTCGGCGCGCCGCTGCGCATGCAAAACGTCGTGGGCAAGCTTTCGCGCACGCCTGGGGCGATCCGCCACACCGGCCCCCGCCTCGGCGAGCACAACCGCGAGGTGCTGGTCAATCTCCTGGGCTTCGACGAAGCCGAGGTGCGGGCGCAGGGCATTGAAATGGCGAGTCCGGCGCAGCCGACCGCCGCAACCAGAAAGTAGCCTTCAATGCAGATCTACCGTAGTTTCCTGTTCGCCCCCGGCAACCATGTCCGCCGGGTCGAGAAGAGCCTCACGCTCGGCGCCGACGCGGTCATTCTCGATCTGGAGGATACGGTGGCAAACGCCGAGAAGCCGACCACTCGGGCGATGGTGGTCGAGGCGTTGCGCGGGCCGCGCCGCTGCAAGGGCTATGTGCGCGTGAACTCGCTCGGCACCCAGTGGTGCCATGGCGATTTCGTCGCCATCGTCACTGCCGGTGTCGACGGAATCGTGCTGCCCAAGGTCGAGAGCGCGACCGATCTGCAGACCGCCGAGTGGCTGCTCAAGTCCCTCGAACGCGAGCACGGCTTGCCCGAGGGCGGCATCGACCTGATTCCGATCGTCGAGACCGGACTCGGCTTCTCCAACATCGCATCGATCGCGCGTGCCGGCACCCGGGCGCGGCGGATCGCGTTCGGCGCCGGCGACTTTACCCTCGACGTTGGCATCACCTGGTCGGCCGACGAGACCGAGTTGCTGCCATATCGCACCGCCTTCGTGGTCGAGTCGCGCGCCGCCGGCCTTGAGCCACCAATCGACACCGTCTGGGTCGCTCTCAATGATGTTGACGGGTTTCGCCGTTCAGTACAGCGCGCCAAGGACCATGGGTTCCAGGGAAAGCTGTGCATTCATCCGGACCAGGTGCCGGTGGTCAATGACCGTTTCTGTCCGTCGGAGCCTGAACTCGCACATGCGCGCCGGGTCATCGAGGCCTTCGCGCAGGCCGAGCGCCAGGGGCTGGCAGCGATTCAGGTCGATGGCCAGTTCGTGGATTACCCGATCGTCTACCTCGCGCAGCGCCTGATCGCGCGCGCCGAGGCCATTGAACATGCCGGGCGCGATGCCTAACCGGCCAACCGAAAGAACAAGGACCAGATCGTGCCAAAAGACTCCGCCATTCAGCCGCTCGACGACATTCGCATCCTCGATGTCTCCAGCTTCCTCGCCGGGCCGTTCTGCTCGGCGCAACTCGCCGAATTCGGTGCCGAGGTGCTGAAGGTCGAGTTGCCCAAGGTCGGCGACCCGTTGCGCCGTTTCGGGACGATCACCGAAAACGGTGACTCGCTTCCGTGGCTTTCCGAGTGCCGCAACAAGAAATCGATCACGCTCGACATGCGGCTGCCCGAGGGCGCGAAGATCCTCAAGCGCCTGGTCGAGAAGGCTGACGTCATGGTCGAGAACTTTCAGCCCGGCACCCTCGAGAAATGGGGGCTCGGTTGGGACACCCTCAAGGAGGTTAACCCCAGACTGGTGATGGTGCGTATCTCGGGCTACGGCCAGACCGGCCCCTACCGCGACCGTCCCGGCTTCGGGCGCATCGGCAATGCCTTCGGTGGCTTGTCGTTTCTTGCCGGCTATCCGGACCGGGCGCCGGTCACGCCAGGTTCGGCGACGATTCCCGACTATATGGCCGGCTTATACGGCGCGATGGGCGTGATGCTTGCCCTGCGGGCGCGAGAGCGCACAGGCCGCGGCCAGATGATCGACGTGGGCTTGTACGAGCCGATCTTCCGCATCCTCGACGAACTTGCCCCCGCCTACGGTTACAAGGGACTCGTGCGCCAGCGGATGGGACCCGGCACGGTCAACGTGGTGCCGCACAGCCACTACCCGACGAAGGACGGGCGCTGGATCGCGATTGCTTGTACCAACGACAAGATCTACCAGCGGCTTGCGGTGGCGATGAACGAGCCGCATCTGGCCGAACCCGAAAACTGGGGCACGCTTGCCAATCGCGAGCGCGACCGCGAGGCCGTCGACAAGCATGTCGCCGACTGGACCGCGCGCTACGACCGCGCCGAGATGCTGCTCATGTGCGAGGAGGCGCAGGTGCCCTGCGGCCCGGTCTATTCGATTGACGAGATCTTCGAGGATCCGCAATACGCGGCTCGCGGCAACATTTTGTGGATGAAGGACGAGCGCGTCGGTGAGCTGCCGATTCCTAATCTGGTGCCTCGCCTGTCCGATACGCCAGGCAGGGTCAACTGGCTGGGTCCGTCGCTTGGCGAGCACAACGACGAGGTCTACAAGGGCCTACTCGGAATGGCGGAAGAGGAGATCCGGACACTCGGGGAGGCCGGAGTCATTTAGCCCCGCAATGGTCGCCATGCCGCATTAACGGCATCGACGGATCGCGGTCCAGCAACGGGCGAGCGGCATGACATCAGGGCGCTGTGCGCAAAGGGGTTGACCGTATTCTTCATTGACCACGAGATGCGGATTGTGCTGGCCGAATGCGACTGGGTCTATGTGCTGTCGGAGGGAGGCGTGATCGCCAGCGGGACTCCCGACAAAGTGCGTAACGACCCGAAGGTGCTCGAGGCGTATTTCTGAAAACCTTTTAACGGAGAGATTTATGCTAAATTTTCCAGACAAGATAACGGTGAGTGAGGTGGGTCCCCGCGACGGGCTGCAGAGCCTGGACAAGTGGATCGACACCGACATCAAAATCGCGATGATCGACCGGTTGTCGCAGGCCGCCTTCCCAGTCATCGAGGTGACCGGCTTCGCACGTACGAGTGTCATTCCCAACCTCAAGGATGCCGAAGAAGTTTGCGCCCGGATTCGGCGCCGGCCGGGCACCGTCTATCGTGGGCTCGTGCCTAACAAGCGCGGTGCGGAGCGGGCGCTCGATTCAAAGCTTGACGAGATGCTCGGGCTGATCACCGTCAGCGAGACCTACCTGCGCAAGAACCAGAACATGTCGTCCGAAGAAGCGATGGAGCAGGGCATTGAGTGCTTCCGCATCGCCGACAAGGCGGGCGTCGGCTTCGTCATGGCCATCGGCGTCGCCCTTTGGTGCGCCTATGAAGGGCGTATTCCTGAAGACAAGACGATCGGGCTGCTGCGCCACTTTCGCAATGCCGGCATCCGCCGCTTCTACCTTGCCGGGTCGATGGGCATGGAAGATCCGGTGCAGGTCAGCTCGATCTTCCGGCGCATCGGCAAGGAGTTTCCGGACTGCGAGGTTGGCTATCATGTCCACAACCTTTCGGGCTGCGGCACCGCCAACGTGATTGCCGCGGTCGACGGCGGTGCCGCTTTCATCGAGGGTTCGATCTGCGGCATCGGCGGCGGCATCGCGATGCCCACAAGCGTCGCCTCGGTGGGCAACCTGCCGACTGAGGACCTTGTGGTACTGTTCGAATCCATGGGTATCCGGACTGGCATCGATCCTCAAGAGGCGGTCACCGCCTCGCGCGAAATTGCGGCGATGCTGGGCATTGAGCCACGCAGTCATTCGGCGCAGGTCGGCACCCGCGCCGAGCTTCTCGAGCAGGGTCGCTCCAACCCCAGCAACGATCCCGTCTGAGAGTACAAGTCCCCCGCAACCGCCGCCCTTGGCAGCTCAACCCTAAAGGAGTATGTTATGAAACGTTTGTTGACTTCCATCGCGCTGGCTGTGGCAATGGTCGTGCCGGCAATGGCCCAGGCTCAGGAAACAGTCAGGATCGGCATCGCGCTGTCCAAGACCGGCAACCTCGCCGATTCGGCCGCCTATTATTGGCGAGACCGAGTCAATGCCAGCGGCAGACTGCTTGGCAAGAAGGTCGAGTTCGTCATCTATGACGACCGCTCCGATGCGGCCACCGCCGCGCGCCTTTTCCTTGGCCAAGTCCCGGAGGATATCCAACTGCTCACTGAAGAAACGGATGACTGAGGCCGAAGCAGGTGCGGGCTCTGGCAGCGCGGCGGAACTCCTCACCGAGCTACCGGAGGCGCAGGCAAGCGGGGAGTTGCTTCGCATCTATACCGAGATCCGGCGCCTGTCAGCGGTGCCGATGGTCGCGCTGATATACCGTCACATGGCCACGATTCCTGGCGCCCTGGAGTGGGCCTGGGCGCTGATCGAGCCAGCGATGCGGGCGGGCCAGGTGCAGGAGCGCGCCTGGCAGCTGGCGGCTGCCGCGGCGATCCCGGGCGACCGGGCGATCCCGCGCGCCGCATTGAGGGTGGCCGGAATCGATGTGGCCGGCGAGGCGGCGATCGTAGAAGTGCTCGATGCCTACAACCGGGCCAACCCGGTCAACATCATGGCGGTGCGGTGCCTCGCACATCACCTTGCCGGTACCGTGAAAACTTCGCCCGATGCGGCTTCCATGCCGCTTTGGCGGCCTCCGACTGCCCCTGCGCTGCTGCCCCCGATGGTCGATCCTGACGCAATGGATCCGGCAGTGCGGGAACTGGTGCTCCTGCTGACCGACCGTGGTGATACGCGCCAGCCCTCGTCGCTGTGGCCGAGCCTGTACCGGCACCTCGCCCGCTGGCCGGCGATGCTCGGCTACGCGAGCGTGGTGGTGGCGCCCGAGTTTTCCGTCATCGATGCCTCGGCGGCGCGTCTTCGCACCCAGGTCGACGACGCGGCGTGCCAACTCGCGCAGCGGATGGTGCCATCCAAGGGGCTTGCGCCGCCGGTTGCCGCGCAGCGCGAACGGCTGCAAGCGGCGATCGACCGATTCAGCGTGCGCATCCCCGAAATGATAGTCATCGGGGGGCTGTTGGGCAGGGCGATGCCCCGGCAGCAGCAGTCGGCGAATAAACCTAAATCCGGCAGTTACCCCGACCCGGCAAGGGCGGTTTGAGGCATCGGGCTGGTAATTGTTGGCGCAAAGCGCTGGCAGATGTAGCGCAGCAGCGTGGCCCATCGGTCGATGCTGGGCAACTGCTCCGCAATGGCCTTGACATGCTGCAAAGC
>Ga0105050_10006893_pt1 | contig 13872 bp, 17 predicted proteins | sample FRY01_FD_78088 | JGI IMG/M metagenome (GOLD analysis project Ga0105050, IMG submission 78088) | Freshwater microbial communities from Lake Fryxell liftoff mats and glacier meltwater in Antarctica - FRY-01 | ecosystem: Environmental > Aquatic > Freshwater > Ice > Glacier meltwater ... | reverse complement strand
GGGCACGACCCATGGGCGTATCTGAAGGATGTCTTCGACCGCCTGCCGACGCTGAAGAACCGCGACTTGGAGTCGCTGCTGCCGCACAACTGGAAGCCTGCCGGCAAAGCCGATGTGCCGGCTGCGCCAATCGCGGCTGTAGCGGTGCCAGCTATCGCTGAACCAAGCGCCGCCCGATAACGCCGTCGCCATTGCTGGCGCAAGATGGGGTGGCGGAACGTTTACTGTTCAGCGCGGCTTGCACGCTGCCCAAGCGCTGGGGCACCAACCAGTCGCGGCTTTGCTCTGCGCTCAGGTGAGTGAGTGCGCGGCGCAGAGCGTCTTCGCTGAGGATTTTGTTCATGTCCAAAATCTGCGGGCTGACGGCGTCCGCGCGCAACGCGGTAATGTGGGCATAGCGGTTGTACCCGGCCAGCATGGCCAGCAGCCAGGTGCCAGGTGCCGAGCACATCCTGTTTGGTGGGCGGCTTGGGGCTGGTGTACGCCAGCGGGCAGCTCTTGACCCACGTCCCGTAGACGCCCGTGGCGCACAAAAACTCAGCAAAAAAAGCCAGTCGCGCGTTGGGGGTGGCATGGGCCTCGTGGTCCCACTGCACATGGATGCAGCCCCCGGGCGTGTCCACTGCCATGGCAGATGCAGCCTGCGTTTGTAGGGCCGATTGATGTCTTTTTGATTCACCTATTTGGTGACTCCTGCATATCCGTTGAAAGTGGCGGCCAGTCTAGCTTTGGGATCGATTCACCGCCTCCAACTGCCGCAAAGAGGCTGATTCACACATCGAGCGCAACGCCCACCGTGATCTGCGGCTTGTTCACGCGGTGGCGCTCGCGAACAGCTTAAACGGGGCACAAGGCTGGCGCACAGGGGAAAGCGCGTCGCGGGCAGATGACGCACAGTCAACACGCGGTGAAACGAAAAATCAAATTTGTCATTAAAGGAATATTCATTCTATTTTGGTGCGGTTTCAGCGCGAACGCACTTTTTTGGTGAGTGTGGCGGGTCGGATTTACCACACAGCGCCTACCCAGCTGGGAAAACGACATGGCATGGAGATTGCTGACTCCCATGGCATGACGGTCTCCGGAACCCCCACCAGCCTGGCCATCGAACTGATTCCTCTCACCAAGCGCTACGGCACTGGAACCCCGGCGCTCGACAGCATCAACCTTCGTATCGAGCGCGGCAGCTACTGCTGCTTGCTGGGGCCCTCAGGCTGCGGCAAGAGCACCACGCTGCGCATGATCGCAGGCCAGGAATCAGCCACCAGCGGAGACATCTTGCTGGAGAACCGCAACATCACCGACCTCCCCGCCGCCAGCCGCGGCACGGCCATGATGTTCCAGAGTTTTGCGCTGTTTCCTCACCTGAGCGCGCTCGATATCGTGGCCTTCAGTCTCAAAATGAAGGGAATGGACAAGGGGGGCAACGTTTGAAAAGCTTCTTCACCAAATGACGCTCAATCTTCGCCAGATCGAGGTATTCCGCGCTGTGATGACCACCGGCTCTATTAGTGGGGCGGCTGAACTGCTGTTCGTATCCCAGCCCGCCGTCAGTCGGCTGCTCTCCAACACGGAGCAAAGACTGGGCTTCTTACTCTTTGATCGCACGAAGGGGCGCCTTTATGCGACGCCAGAAGCAAAAAAGCTTTTTCACGAGGTTGGGGAGGTCTACAACGCCGTCTCGCGGGTTAATGAATTGGCGACGGACTTATCCAGAAATCGGTCGGGAATCCTCAATGTTGTTTGCAGTCCGAGTGTCGGTCAAATGCTTGTGCCGCAGGCGATCGCGCAGTTTCGGGAGCGTTACTCCGGCGTTAAAGTGAGGTTCCGCAGTTTGACTCACGCTTACCTCAAAGACCGGATTCTGCACAGGCAAGCAGATCTGGGGGTGATCTCCACGCCAATGGAGCATCCCAATCTGGATATCGAAAACTTGTGCCAGAACCGGATGGTTTGCATCCTTCCGTACAACCACGAGTTGGCTCGGCGGGCCATACTCTCACCGCAGGATCTGCGGCCATACCCTCTCATTGGCTACGACAAGGATTCGCCCTTCGGTGCGCTGGTAAGTCGACTGTACGAACTGCACAAAGAGCCCTTGGCGCCGGTTCTCGAAGTAGGGTCTCCCCAAAATGCGGTACCACTAGTTCATCTTGGCGCAGGGGTTGCTCTTGTCGACGAGTTCTCGGTCAGGAGTTGGCAGGGTGAAAGCACCCTTGTGGTGCGTCCAATGCTTGACGCCCCCGTCTTGCAGATCAGGCTGGTGCACCTACGCCAAGAGCCGCACTCAAAACTCACGCACACATTCATCACGTTGCTGCGCAAGTTGATTGAAGATCAGGGCTATCCGCTAGAGCCGCTCGTTAAAGCAGCGTGAGTCCCAGCAACCCTTAACGCAATGTTATGGCTCGCCGACAAATCGGTATGTGACAAGCAACAACCTGGGCCTAATAATGTCAGCCATGAGCTGGTATTTCCGACCGGCTAGCCAGTAGGACCCATGGACAAAATTCAAGCACCCACTTCGTTTCGATTAGCCGATACTCGCGGCGTATACACCATTTGTCCAACACCTTTTTGCGAGGATGGCGCGCTGGATTTAGCCAGTATCGGAACACTCGTCGCCTTCCAAATTCAGGCAGGCGTTACGGGGTTGGCGATCTTGGGATTTCTAGGAGAGGCTCACAAGCTTTCCAATGCCGAACGCGGCCTCGTGATCAAGACCTACATTACCTGCGTCAACGGAACGATACCCGTGTGGGTGGGGATCCGTGCATTGGGGACAGCTGGAGCAATTGAACAAGCACAGGAAGCGGCGGTACTCGGTGCCGCGGCTGTTTTTGTCGCACCCTTGGACGGCGCCACTGACGCTGCGCAGTTTTCCTATTACAAAGCGCTGGCAGATGCAGTCAAGATCCCGGTAGTTATCCATGATTTCCCGGGCTCTTTCGGAACGGAAATTTCATCCGAAGTCATTGGGCGTCTCGCCCGCGAGGGTGGCGTCGGCATGATCAAGATGGAAGAGCCCCCCGTTGGCCAGAAGATTTCGCAGATCCGCCAAATGGCAGGGGAGCGTATGAAAATTTTTGGTGGACTCGGTGGCGTCTATTTCCTAGAAGAACTTCAGCGGGGAGCCGTTGGGACCATGACGGGTTTTGCCTACCCAGAAATATTGGTTCGGATTTACGACCAGCATGCAGCAGGTGACATCGCTGGCGCGGCCGCCACTTTCGATCGCTACTGCCCATTGATCAGGTACGAATTCCAACCCAAGATCGGTCTGGCGCTTCGCAAGTACATCCTTATGAAGCGAGGCATCATCGCCAGCGACACCATTCGCTCACCTGGCATGCGAATGGATGACGAAACAGCACGAGAGCTAGAAGCAACGGTTGTACGTGTGGGCCTGTCGTTAGATGCCCACGGCGTGGCTGTCTTGGTCTGACACCATGGACTTAAACATCAAGGGCAAGCAGGCACTGGTCTGTGCCTCAAGCAAGGGTTTAGGCAAGGCCTGCGCCTTTGCGCTGGCCCGGGAAGGTGCCGAAGTCACGATGTTGGCACGCGGCACCGAGGCATTAGAGGCGGCAGCCCAGGAGATCCGACAAGCAACAGGAGCAACAGTGCACACCGTGGCGGCAGACATCACCATCGAGGCCGGGCGCGCCGCCGCCCTTGCCATGTGCCCGAACCCCGATATCCTCGTCACAAACGCTGGCGGACCCAAACCGGGCGATTTCAGAAATTGGGATCGCGACGATTGGATTCGTGCACTTGATGCGAACATGCTGACGCCCATTGCACTGATCAAGTCATCAGTCGATGGAATGATCGAGCGTCGATTCGGCCGAATAGTCAACATCACTTCCGGCGCCGTGAAGGCCCCCATCGGTATTTTGGGTCTCTCCAACGGCGCCAGATCCGGCTTGACTGGATTCGTCGCAGGCCTTTCGCGCCAAACGGTGGCCTACAACGTGACAATCAACAACTTGCTCCCTGGGCCGTTCGAAACTGACCGGCTCATGGAAACCGCTAGGCAGTGGGCGCGCGACAGTGGTCAGTCCGAAGAAGTCGTGCTTGCGCAACGCAAAACCGCCAACCCGGCAGGACGTTTTGGTCAACCCTCTGAGTTCGGCGATGCATGCGCCTATCTGTGCAGTGCGCAAGCTGGGTTCATCACTGGCCAAAACCTCTTGATGGACGGCGGTAGTTTCCAAGGGATGCTATGACTCAAGCCCAAACTTTCGACCTCACCATCCGGGGTGGGCGCATCTCAACTGAGCGCGAGACCTTCACTGCCGACATCGGTATCAAGGACGGCATCATTTCCGCCATCGCTGAGAACTTGGAGCCTGGCCTGCGTGACATCGACGCTCATGGCTTATGGGTTCTTCCGGGTGGCATTGACAGCCACGTTCACATCGAGCAATTGTCGGGAATGGGCGTCATATGCGCGGACGACTGGTATTCGGGCAGTGTCTCGGCAGCCTTTGGCGGTACCACCACGATCATCCCTTTTGCAGCACAACACCGCGGCAACAGCATCCCAAAGGTCCTGACCGACTACAGCCAGCTTGCCCGTGAAAAGGCCGTTATTGATTACGGATTTCATCTGATCTTGTCAGACCCGGACGAAATTGCTCTTACGCGCGATTTGCCTCAGGCGATTGCCGACGGCGTCACGTCCTTTAAGGTCTACATGACCTACGACGCCCTGCAACTCAATGACTATCAGCTTCTAGATGTGCTTGCACTAGCTGGCCGTGAGGGGGCGCTGGTGATGATCCACGCGGAGAACCACGACATGATTCGCTGGATTGCACAGCGGCTTCTGGACAGCGGTCAGGTCGCGCCGAAGTTTCATGCTGTCGCTCACGATCCCTTGGCTGAAACGGAAGCCGGTGGCAGAGCGATTGCACTGTCGCGATTGATCGATGTGCCGGTTTTGTTGGTTCATGTCGCAGGGGTCGAGACTATCTCACTCGTTCGCGACGCCCAGCGGCTTGGCGCGCGTGTTCACGCTGAAAGCTGTCCGCAGTACCTCTTCCTAAAAGCGGAAGACTTGGACCTTCCAGGAGTCGAGGGTGCCAAATTTTGCTGTAGCCCGCCTCCTCGGGATGCACGATCTCAAGAGGCCGTGTGGGAGGGTTTAAAGGACGGAACGCTGGCCCTGTACTCATCGGATCACGCGCCGTACCGTTTCGATGAATCCGGCAAGCTGCCCAAAGGGGAGGCGACGACCTTCAAAGACATGGCCAACGGCGTCCCCGGCATTGAACTGAGGTTGCCACTTCTATTTTCTGAAGGGGTCATGGGAGGGCGCCTGACTATCAACCAGTTTGTGGCGCTGACAGCTACTAATCACGCCCGAATGTATGGCTTGTCCCACTGCAAGGGTGACATTGCAGTCGGTCTGGACGCGGATATCGCGATCTGGGAGCCTGAAAAGCCAACACTCGTGACAGCAAGCATGCTGCATGACAACGTTGGCTACACACCCTACGAGGGGAGAAGCCTGCGCGGCTGGCCGACCACGGTGATCAGCAGAGGACGGATCGTCGTCTCCAACAACACACTACATGCGCAACGGGGCAGCGGTAAATACATTCCCCGGCGCAGCCCAGACGCCGTATTCAATTCCAAATCTGAATCACCAACCCCCAAACTCCCAGGACTTCTGGGTCTAAAAGGTAAAGCATGGCGAACAGACTGACTCCCAACCATCTCCCGTTGGCAGTTGCGCAGATGGGTCCCGTCCATCTGGTGGATACGCGCACAAAAGTGGTGGCTCGTTTGATGGAAATGATGCGTGAGGCCGCAAGCCGCGGAGCTCGAATGGTTGTGTTTCCCGAATTGGCACTGACAACTTTCTTCCCGCGCTACTGGATGGAGGACGAGTCAGAAGTTAACGATCGATTTTTTGAACGCGAGATGCCTGGTCCGCATACGGCCCCCTTGTTTGAATTGGCGACAAAGTTAGGGCTTGCTTTCTACCTGGGTTACGGCGAACTCAGGCCAGATGGTCACAGGTTCAACACCTCTATTCTTGTAGATGAAACGGGAAAGATCCAAGCGCGATACCGCAAGATTCACCTGCCAGGACATTCGGATCACAAGCCAGCCGCACCCTTTCAACATTTGGAGAAAAAGTACTTCGAAGTCGGAAACGACGGCTTTGGCGTTGTCCCCCTTGCGGGGACGATTGTGGGACAGTGCTTGTGCAACGACCGCCGTTGGCCTGAGACCTATCGGGTCATGAGTTTGCAGAGCGCTAGGTTGGTGGTGCTTGGCTACAACACGCCTTCAGTAAACATCCACTGGGATGAACCACCTCACCTGAGGATGTTCCACCACCTGCTTTCTTTACAGGCTAACGCATACCAAAACGGCTTGTGGGTCGCTGCCGCTGGCAAATGTGGCAGCGAGGACGGTTTCCACATGATCGGCGGCTCAGCGATTGTTTCGCCGACCGGGGAAATCGTTGCTCAGGCGCAAGGCGAAGGAGATGAAGTCCTGTTCGCCAACTGCGACCTAGGGATCGGCGAAAAATTCCTGGATCACGTCTTCAATTTTGCCAAACACCGTCGTCCGGAACACTACCGCTTGATAACCGATCGTGTTGGTTCCGCTGCGCCTCTTTCCCCGTCCGAGCTTGTCGATCTCTCAAAACCCAACCAGGAGTAACTATGTTCTCAACAAAAGTTTTCGCACGCCTCTCAGCCTTGGCCGTTGCTTGTGCAACTGTACTTTCGAGCGGAGCATTCGCTCAGTCCGCCGCACCACTTAGAACGGGCGTCGACGCCACCTTCGCACCGCACGCTATGGTCAAACTTGAGGGAGGGCTTCAAGGATTCAACATCGACTTGGGCGAAGAGCTGGCTAAGCGGCTCGGACGCAACATAACGATCGAAGGCACGGAATTCTCCGGCCTGATTCCTGGCCTCAACGCCAAAAAATACGACTTCGTACTGGCCCCGGTCACCGTGACCCCCGAACGAGCCAAAGCCATGCTGTTCACTGAGGGCTACCTCGACACTGACTACACCTTCGTGATAAATAAGGGTTCCCCTGCTATCACCTCCTTGAATGACCTGAAGGGGAAAACGATTGCCGTGAACAAGGGCTCTGCGTATGAAAACTGGACTCGGGATAACGCGGCCAAATTCGGCTTTAAGTACGACGTGTACGGCAACAACGCCGACGCGGTCCAAGCAGTCCAGTCTGGCCGTGCCGATGTCAACCTGGCAGGTAACACGGTTGCCGCATGGGCAGCCAAGCAGAACCCTGCCGTCCAGACGACGTACACCGTCAAGACCGGTTTAGTCTGGGCGATTGCGTTCCGACTTGACGACAAGGCTGGCCGAGACGCTGCGGGAATGGCACTCAAATGCATGAAGCTCGATGGCACTGTCGGTAAATTGGCCACCAAATGGTTTGGTTTTACGCCCGGCGCTGACGCGGCCGCAATGAAGGTCGCCGCGGGGCAAGGCGTTGAAGGCCTTGACGGTTACGACACAACGCCCGTCAAGCCCGTCTGCACCAAAACCTGAACTTCGACTCCACCGAGACCGAACTTTCTCATGCAAGCTCCCATCCTCGAAATCGTCGGTTTGAAAAAATCTTACAAAGACAACGCCGTCCTGCGCGGCATTGACTTGAAGATTTTTCCAGGACAGCTGGTGTGCGTCATTGGACCTTCCGGCTCGGGCAAGAGCACCATGTTGAGATGCTGCAATCGATTGGAAGAGCCCACCGGAGGGCAGGTCGTGGTGGACGGAGTTCACATCACCAACGCGGACACCAACCTCAATAAGGTCCGACAGGGGATCGGCATGGTGTTCCAGCAGTTCAACCTCTATCCGCATCTGACCGTGCTGGGCAATGTCACATTGGCACTTAGAAAAGTAGAGGGATTGCCAAAGTTCGAAGCTCAAGAAAGAGGCAGGAAAGCACTAGAAAAAGTGGGATTAATGGACAAAGAGGTTGCGTTCCCAGAGCAGCTATCAGGCGGGCAGCAGCAGCGGGTCGGAATTGCCCGCGCGATTGCCTTGAACCCTAAGGTCATGCTTTTCGATGAGCCCACCAGCGCACTCGATCCGGAGCTCGTAGGCAGCGTGCTCAATGTGATGCGCCAGCTTGGCAAGTCTGGCATAACAATGCTCGTGGTAACGCATGAGATGGCTTTTGCACGAGCCGCTGCGGACCATGTTGTGTTCATGGACGGTGGGGTGATTGTTGAAGAAGGCCCTCCTTCTCAAATATTTGACTCACCGACGCATGAACGGACTCGGGCTTTCGTTTCCCGCTATACGCAAGGTCATTGAAAATCATGAGTTCGGCCAGCGGCTTCGACCAATTCATTCACACGTTCTTTAACGTCGAGATTGCTTTACTCTACTTGCCGGAAATTGCGTCCGGCGCTGGAGTGACGATTCTTCTGAGTTTGGCCGTCGTTGTCACGGGACTGGCCTTGGGTTTGGCACTGGCTGTCTTGCGATCCCTGCAAGCAAAGCCCTTGAATTTCTTCATAGTGATCTATGCCGACGTCCTCAGAGCGCTCCCTCCATTGGTGGTGATCATCATTTTCTTTTTCGCTTTCCCTTTTATTGGCCTGTCGATGTCGGCCTTCACGGCCACTTGGTTGTCACTGAGCTTGGTGCTCGGCGCATACGCCGAAGAAAGTATTTGGGGCGCCATTGTGGCCTTGCCTGCTGGTCAAACGGAAGCTGCGCGCTCTACAGGGCTGTCTTGGTGGAAAACAATGCTTTATGTTGTGCTCCCTCAGGCGTTTCGCATGGCCCTGCCGCCATTGACCAATCGAGTTATTTCGATCACCAAAAACACGGCCCTTGGCTCGGTAGTGGCTCTTGGTGAAATCTTGAATAAAGCCCAGTCCGCCAGCAGCAACTCTGGCAATCCGACGCCTCTGATCTTAGGGGCTGCGATGTACTTGCTCATATTCCTTCCTGTGGTCATTGCTGCTCGTTGGCTCGAAACCCGCTCTTCTCGAGCCGTTTGAGGTAGACAATATGGATGCACTGCTCCAGAATTTCTTTAACTTCGCGGTCTTCCGGGACGTATTCCCCTCTCTGTTGCGCGGGCTATGGACCACGATCTGGCTCTCCCTCTTAGTGATCCCTATTGGTCTTGTTTCTGGCCTGGTGCTCGCATTGATAGCCACCCAGGCCCGCAATCGGTGGCTGCGCATTGGGATAGCGATCTACGTGGATTTTTTTCGAGCCTTTCCACCTCTGGTGCTGCTGATCCTTATTTACTTCGGGTCTCCCTTTCTAGGGCTTGAGATTCCAAAGCTTATGGCTGTTGCCATTGGCTTCATGCTCAACAACTCCAGCTACTTCTCTGAAGTCTTCCGAGCAGGAATAGAAGCTGTGCCGAAAGGGCAGATGGAAGCCGCGCGATCTACGGGTTTGAGCAAATTACAGGCACTGACTTTTGTCATAGTCCCCCAGGCTACCCGAAACGTCCTCCCTGATTTGGTGGGCAACTGCATCGAAGTGGTCAAGCTCACCACCATCGCAAGCGTTGTTGCCTTACCTGAACTGCTCAGGGCAGCACGGGATGCTCAATCCTTGGTCTACAACCCATCACCGATTGTTCTGGCCGCGGCTCTCTACCTGGTCTTGCTTTGGCCGGCAGTCCGTTTGCTCAGCCGTCTGGAGCATCGTGGACGTGCGGTTCGCTAAGTTCTTGCAGATGGGGCCCTATTGATGGAACTTGACATTCAACGCCTAACGAGTCGTCAGCGATACAAGCTGATGTCATCTCTGATAGCCCCGCGCCCCATTGCGCTCATCACGACGCTCAGCCCAGGAAACGTGATCAACGCCGCCCCGTTCAGCATGTTCAACATGTTGGGGGAGGATCCGCCAGTACTCATGGTCAGCATCAACGCCAGAGACGACTCCACCTTAAAAGACACTGCGATCAACATCGATCGCGACGGAGAGTTTGTCGTTCATATTTGCGACGAACCTTTAGCCCAAAAAATGCATCGTTGCGCTGATCCGTTGCCCAGCAATTCCAGCGAACTCCTACATGCTGGCTTCACGACAATAGCATCACACACCGTTCGCCCTCCCAGGATCGCAGAAGCGCCCGTTGCGTTCGAGTGCAAGCTTTACGAAAAAATAGAAACCACTAGCCGAAAGATATTCATAGGCGAGATCCACTGGTTGCACGTTCGTGATGGCCTGGTCAATGCGCAGACTTGCAATGTTGATCTTGAACATTATTCACCGCTCGGACGGGTGGGTGGCGCCTACTACGTCACGACGCGTGATCGCTTCAAAATCGATTAGCACACGTTGGTCAAAGCTTTATGGCCGACATAAAAACCGATGATTACACGGGTGCCCTGCTTGGCGTTCTGGGTGGAATGGGGCCTCTGGCCGCGGCGACGTTCGCAACAAGGCTGGTGGCCCTAACGCCAGCAGCAGTGGACCAGGATCACCTTCCTGCCGTGATCTGGAACGATCCCAGGGTGCCCGATCGCAGCAAAGCACGTTTAGAGGGTGGAGAAAATCCGCTGCCGGCGATGATCAGGGGCGTCCGTATGCTGGAAAGGGCCGGAGTGAACGTTATAGCGATCCCCTGCAATACCGCCCATTTTTGGTTTGATGACATCGTCGCTGTTACGTCAGTCCCTGTCCTGCACATTGTTGATTCAGCAGCAGCGGAAATTCGGCGGATGGGGTTTGGACCTGGCGCGAAAGTCGGCTTGATGGGCACGCCCGCTACCTTGCGCCTGCGCCTCTACGAGGACCGTCTCCAGGCGCTTGGTTCTAATGTGATCCCAGCGGCCGGCGAGCTCGTTAAAAAATGTGAAACAGCGATCAATTTGGTCAAAGGCGGGAGAGTTGAGGCCGCTTGGGCGCCAGCGCTTGAATGCATAGAGGCGCTTGCCGGGCAAGGTGTGGAGCTAGTCGTCCTTGGGTGCACCGAGTTGCCCTTGGCGCTTCCGCATGAGCGCCGGCGCGGGCTTCCGGTAGCAGTTACCGACTCAATCGATGCCTTAGCCAAATCAGCGATTGAGTGGATAACGAACGACAACCGTCATCGCAGAGCCAAACATTTAGCTGGGCGGTGATGCACGCAATAGCCGTGCCTTATTCAAAACCAATGGCTGGGTTTTTTTGAACCCGATCCTTAACAAAGGGTTATGGATAACCAACGAAACGGTAAGGGCGCAGACGTCCTGTCAGCGTAGAGTTTCCCATTAGCGGTGCAGGCATGTGTTGCACGTGTTCTTTATACGAGACAAGTCAAAAGGACCTAAGATGACTCAGACCATTTACGTAATTAATCCTAACAGCACAGTCGCTGTAACCGCCGGTATAGATGCTGCCATGCAGCCTCTGCGCATGGCGGGAGGTCCATTGATCAAGTGTTTGACCCTAGAGTCCGGCCCGCCTGGCGTTCAGACGCAACACGATGTGGAGGCAGTCACCTTACCACTGGCCCAATTAGCTCAAACGCTAAAGGGAGACGCTTGCGCGGTGGTGATTGCCTGCTTCAGCGACCCAGGGCTGCATGTCGTCAGAGAGGTCCTGGCCCAGCCATCGCCGATCCCGGTACTTGGCATCAGCGAGTGCGGTGTCTTGACAGCCCTGACGCTGGGTCAGCGGTTTGGTGTCATCGCCATTCTCGATAAATCCATTCCGCGCCACTTGCGCACCTACGGGGCCATGGGCGTCCTGGACCGGTTCGCAGGTGAGTTATCGATCGGCATGAACGTGACAGATTTAGGCGACCAAGCAAAAACCTTCGCGCGCATGCGGTCGGTAGGGGAGCGACTTCGCGATGAGAAGGGCGCAGATGTTCTGGTCATGGGCTGCGCTGGAATGGCAGCTTATAGGGAGCCCCTGCAAGACGCTCTTGGCATTGCGGTCGTAGAGCCCAGTCAAGCAGCGGCGGGCATGGCGATAGCTCGAGTTCTGCTTAATTGGCATGGAAAGAAAAATGCATAACCCATCCAAACTGGCCTTGGTAGAAAGGCTCAGAGCCGTCGTGGGTGACGCGGGGATCATCACGGAAGAGCAAGCGCAGGCAAGCTACACGCGCGACTGGCTCGGCAAGTGGCAAGGCAGTACCCCAGCGGTGGTGAGGCCAGCCACGACGTCTGAACTTGCCGCGGTGCTACAGGTTTGCAACTTAACCCACACGCCTGTGATTACGCAGGGCGGCAACACTGGCATGAGCGGTGGTGCGACCCCGGACGCCAGCGGTGAACAAGTCATCCTCTCGACAGTTCGCATGAACCGTATCCGTGAAATCGACCCTGTGAACAACACCATCACCGTTGATGCAGGGGTACTTTTAGCTTCCGTGCAGGACGCCGCGCGCGATGCCAAGCGCTTCTTTCCCCTGAGCCTGGGCGCTGAGGGAAGTTGCACGGTCGGGGGCAATCTGGCCACCAATGCCGGTGGGGTTGCCGTCCTGCGTTACGGCAATATGCGCGATTTGGTGCTTGGCCTGGAAGTGGTTCTCCCGGACGGCCGAATCTGGCATGGCCTGAAGGGCCTGCGCAAAGACAATACCGGGTACGACCTCAGGAATTTGTTTGTCGGCTCAGAAGGGACCTTGGGCGTCATCACCGGCGCTGTTCTCAAGCTCTTCTCCCAACCTCAGTCGCGAGTGACTGCATGGGTTGGCGCTCATGACCTGAAGTCGCTCATTGATCTGCTTTCCCGACTTCGGGATAGAGCAGGTGAACGCCTGGTCGCGTTCGAGATGATGTCTAGCGCGTCACTCACCTTGGTCTTGAAGCACGTCGCTCAAACTCGTTTACCAACCAGCAGTCAACATCACTTTTATGCCCTCATCGAGTTGGCTGACACGCTGGACAGCGGATTGTCAGCCATCTTTGAGCAGGTTCTGGGGGACGCACTGGCCGACGGTTCGCTTGCTGAAGCTGTTCTGTCCTCCAACGAGGCCCAGCGCTCCTCTTTCTGGAAGTTGCGCGAAGGGATTTCGCAGGCACAGGTTCGCGAAGGCACGGCCATCAAACATGACATTGCGTTGCCCATCTCGGCCCTTGCCTCGTTTGAGAAGGAGGCTGAAGTGGCGGTGCGAGCCACCCTAAGCGGTGGCATTGCCGCGGTGCAAATCGTGAACTTCGGTCATTTGGGAGACGGGAATCTTCACTACAACGTACTTCTTCCTTCTGGCTTGCCATCGGAGCAGATCAAGCTGGCAACGTCTCGTCTCAATCGAGTCGTCCATGATCTGGTAGCCAATCACAACGGAAGCATTAGCGCAGAGCATGGGATTGGGCAACTCAGGCGAGACGAATTGCGCAAGTACAAGTCGTCGCTCGAGATTGATTTAATGATGCGTATCAAGCGCGCCTTCGATCCGAACCAACTGATGAACCCAGGAATACTTCTTTGAAAACTTTCGTAATTGGTGCGGGTGTCGTGGGGAGCGCCACCGCCTATGCACTGAGCCTTGAAGGTCACGATGTCGTTCTGCTCGTCCGCGCTAAAGAGGCTGGCACCGTGACGTCCTTGGCCAACGGCGCACAGTTGAGCTACAGCTTCGTTGAGCCACTGTAAGCGTCTAGGCGAGGCATCTTGAGTTGACGGAGACATCGCCCGAGCATCGTGTCCATGATGAACGTGGTGGAGATGATCTGTATCGGGGCGGTGGCCAGCCTACGCCGCTGGCTGCAGGGCGTCGTCTTGACGGTGTGCATTGGCCAACGCAGCCAACGCCTGCGCTCAGCGTTCAGACGGCACGCTGAGCGCAACCTCCCGGGCGTCAGGCGCCTGGCTGCCAGCTGTGGGGCAGCAATTCCTCGATCCGACTGTTGAGTTGCGTGGGCAGTCGCGTCAGCACATCCTTCAGATAAGC
>Ga0105050_10006892_pt1 | contig 13873 bp, 12 predicted proteins | sample FRY01_FD_78088 | JGI IMG/M metagenome (GOLD analysis project Ga0105050, IMG submission 78088) | Freshwater microbial communities from Lake Fryxell liftoff mats and glacier meltwater in Antarctica - FRY-01 | ecosystem: Environmental > Aquatic > Freshwater > Ice > Glacier meltwater ... | reverse complement strand
TTGTTTGTCAAAATCTGGCACTGCGGCTCGAACCTGTTCGAAGGTTCCACTACTCACTAACTCACCGTCACTCAAATAGAACACTTGATCACAATTACGCACGGTGGCTAACCTGTGGGCGATAATAATTAGTGTGACTTCACCGGCTAGCGATTCAAGCGTGTGCGTGATTACTCGTTCTGTTTCTGCATCTAACGCACTAGTTGCCTCGTCGAGAACCAGCAAGCGAGGGCGACTGTAAAGTGCTCGGGCAATACCCAGCCGCTGCCGTTGACCGCCACTCAATTGAACGCCATTCTCTCCAACTACCGTGTCGATTCCGGACCTGTTTTCACCTAGGAAGTCTGCCAACTCCGCCCTTTGCAGTGCTTCCCACACGAGGGAGTCGTCTATCTCAACCTTCGGGATCCCCAAGGCAACATTTTCACGCACACTGCCTGAGAGAATTGCAACGTCTTGCGGGACATAAGCAATAGCACCTGGCCATTCGCGAACCGTTGAAATTGGCGCCCGCCCTGAGATAAAAACCTCACCTAGATCGGGAAAAACTGCACCTAGGATTACGTCAGCCAAGGTTGACTTTCCGGCCCCCGTGCTCCCGACAAACGCAACTGACTGCCCCGGTTGGATCGAGAGCGAAACTTTGTCCAACGCCAAGTGTTCGGACCCGGGGTACCTCAAAGTCAATGAATGACAATCCACCCTTGCGGTAAATCCTGGAAAACCAGCGTGAACAGCCTCATTGAATTCCAGTGCACTTGTTTGAGGAATTGGTGGCGGCGAATACGACTTTTCCGCCTCGGTCAGTTCGTTGATCATCCGGTACGTGTATTCAGCAGTTCCTGAAGACTGTCGGATTGTGACCATGGCGGTTTGCAGCCGCAACAATGCTGGGAAGAGCCTTGAAGAGGCGGCAAGAAAGACCGTGATAATTGCTACGGCTGCGGTGACGTCTCGCGTAATTGACATTACTAGGACAAGTAACCCACCACCAATGACCAAACCAACTTCAAAGACGTACTTTCCTACCTGATTCATAACAAAAATGTCAGCCTGAACTGCCGCTGCTTCCCACCTCAACGCTTGGAAGCGAGAGATGAATAGTCCCCGTCTGCCCGTCACGGTCACTTCCCGGTAAGTGCGCAGAGCGTGTTGGATCGACTCCATACTTCCAATTTCTGCCGTACTTGAACGAAAGCCCAAGGACTGGGCCCAACTTCCTAAGATTTTTTGAAGGACCAAAATAATGAGACCGAAAAAGATAACGGTAAAACCTGCGACAAAGGCGTCAACGAATAAAAGACCTGCCGCCAGACTGAAGATTAAAGCCGATTCAGCAGCTATAACAACTGTCGGTCCCAGAGTCCCAAGAGTGATCGCGTTTGCGCCTGAAGTTAAGGCAATCGTGGTTTCCTGACTTGAACGGCCCTGAAGTTCAAGCAGCGGGCGATTCAGTAAGCGCTCAGCCAGTTTCCCTGCAATTACAGCTTGACGGTTTGCTATAAAACGGAAAATGCGTCGGGTAAGGAGAAGACCAATAACCGACTTAGACACGAGCAGGACCGCAGCGATAAAGGCCAAAAGGATCGTGGCTGTTGCATCTGTTGGTAAAAGATCATTCACCACTGACAGACCGCCCACATTCAGTGGAGTGCCGGTTGCCGCCCCAGCAGCCGCGGCCGCAACAAGTCCCAGTAACAGAACTCCCGCAAGGTCAAGGAGCGAGAGCAGCATTTGGGCAATAGTTGCCAGGATCAGCAGTCTTTTATCGCGCTTACTCAAAAGCGAAAGGGCTTGTTTTATGCTGACCCAAAGAAGCGAATTCACAAATTTACCCCCGAGACTGTTGACTGACGCGACAGACAGCGGTTCCCAGCCATTAACTTCACGAGATCAGGTTACTAATCCAATATTTGGGCTGGACTCGCACGGCTAAATTCAGGACCAAGTTAAGTCAGGGTCTTTCACTTTCAAGAGGTAATTCCGAATGTATGCTCAGTCAGGTGAAATCTCTGATCCAAGTAACTCCAATATGGCGATCAGTCCTCACTCCCTCTGAGCACGCAAACGTAGCAGAGAGCCTCGCAAATTCACAAGGCGTGCATGTCGAATTTCTCGCTCCTGAATCCTTGGATGTGAGTCACTACCAATCTCAGTACCCAAGTGTGGGTATTCGCCGAATAGAGGATTACCACCTTGCCTCAATCGCAAGTTACAACCGGCTCATGCTCAGTCAGTTTTTTTACGAGGCCTACGCGCAATTTGACTACCTAGCCATAGTTCAGACCGATGCGTTTGTACGAAAAAATCTAGCATCGATGGCTGATTTCGATTTTGATTATTTGGGTGCCCCTTGGACGAAAGGGGTGTTTTATCGTTCAATAAATGGTCATCTATTCGTACATCAGCCCAGTGGCACGCGACAAAGACAAATTCGCGGACTTGCTTTAAAGGTCCTTGGACGCCAAGTCTTTGTCGGAAATGGGGGACTGTCGATGAGAAACGTTAAGCAGTTTCGTCGATTTACAAGAGACTACAAAAATTTAAATAAGGGCTACCTTGAGCAAGGAATAAACGAAGACATCATTATCGCGACCATTGGGTCAGAAAGCGGGCTTAGAATCGCCAGCCCTGAGTTGGCCGGTGCCATTTTCGGCGAGCAAGTCAATATGGAGCAGGCGGTAACCGCTGACCTTTGGGGGGTTCATGCTCCAACCCCAAATTAGATTTGCGATTGGTTGGGCGGGTCTTGAACTAGGTTACGAAAATACCCTGAGCGCTGCTGTTAATCTCAGCCTGTGAATTCAAAATCTTCCGCGCCTGGGCCTTCGGTGGGAACTCTGAGGGAGACGATCGCTCGGAGGCTACGAAGACTCCGAGACCCAATAAGCATCTACCATCAGCTGAAAACGCGTCCAAACCCTGAGTCCCAGTACCGAAGCCGGATCCATAGATCGAATACCGCGGAAAACACTCTGGAAGCGGATGCATTGGCGCATTCAGGTCATCCCTTCACTAAGTCTTGGCACTACCTTGAGTTTTATAACGACCGCCTCGGTGGAATAGCTGAAAGTAGTCGAAATGGCACATTGCCAACTCCCCTTCGAATACTTGAAATTGGGGTCTGGCAGGGCGGCTCACTGCAATTGTGGCGAAAGTTTTTCGGTGCATCAGCAGTTATCTTCGGAGTAGATATTGAGGAATCATGTTTACAAATTCCCGATCCTGGCGGCGTCGTGCGGATCGGCTCTCAAACTGACTCGGATTTTCTAGCTAAGGTAGTTCAGGAAATGGGTGGTGTTGATATCGTCATCGATGACGGCAGCCATCGTTGCGGGGATGTAATAGAAAGTTTTCACACTCTTTTCCCATTGATGTCACAAGGTGGCTACTACTTTGTGGAGGACCTGCACACCTCCTACTGGCCGCAGTGGCAAGGAGGCCTGAGGCGGCCCGATACATCCATCGAGTTTTTCAAAGATTTGGCTGATGTAGTGAACTCTGACTACTTCCGAAAAAGTCCAACCAGAAATGGGAAAGTGCCCGAACAAAGAAACATTTACAGCGTTGAGTTTGTAGATTCGGTTTCTCTTGTTCGCAAAAAGAGAAGGGAATCGGCTCAAATTTTTTATGGTGGAGTTCACGACCCTGAGTATTTGGCCTTCTGGGGCGCTTCACCTTCGCCGACTTTCTTCACGGGCGAGGTAAACTAAATTCCTTAATAGTAAACGCGCTGAGCAGGATATTAATCCTTAAGGAATAGACTGAAAAACGACTAACTAGTTTCTCAGACCCAAGGTGCCTGCTGCACAATGGTTCAGTGAGAGCCTTTCGTGAAATGCCCTTCAGTCAATGGGATTCGGTCTCTCAAACTGCACTCATTTGGTCCAAGCAGTTGCTGTCCGGGACTGGACTGACCAATGCGCCTCCACCGGGCCTTTGGTATCAAGCTTCCAACAACGATCCTTTAATCAGAGCGGCGCTAAGTCGACATCGAATAATTCCTCCTGCAGCGGCGTGGCTTGCAAATAATTCAGACGCGTTAATTCCCGCTGAAACTCAGAAATGGCTAGTAGCTGAAAGGGTCATAAATCAGCGTCAAGTCATTGCTCATGTCGCCGCTGCTGCTCGAATACAACAGGTCTTGCTAGATGCAGACGTGAAAGTTCTCTTTATTAAGGGACCATTCCAGGCGAAACAAGCAACAGGTGACCCCGCTGGACGCGGATCCGGAGATATCGACCTATTAATTGAACCTGAAAAATTCGATCAAGCGCTTGAAGTACTTCTTTCTGCCGGCGCCGTCATGATGGACAAACAACTGGATGCACGTTTGGCAGAGAAAGTTTCTCGAGTACACCACGCAGCGGCACTTGAAATGTCGGGCATCCCGATTGACTCGCATCGGCGGCTTGATCCGAACCCTGATCGTATGCAATTGGGCTTCGACGAATTGTGGCGAGAGCGTGACACGGTTCAACTAGCCGGAGTCAATTTTTCGACGTTAAGCCCCATCGATGCCTGTATTCTCACTGCGTCACACGGGTGTCGCGATAACTGGTTACAAATCCGTCAGTTGATCGACTTTGCTCAATCATTAAACCGTGTTCAGTCTGCTGGATCGGACATCAGGGCTTTGGAGCAAAGAGCCAAAAAACACGCGGTCACCCGCGCACTTGCCATCGCACTTGCAGTGGCGCAGATACTGGTCCCGGAACTACCTGCCCAGTCTGCCTCGGCACAGTATTTTGCAAAATGGACTTGGTCACGCTATCGGTCTGGTCGAGTGGACGTGGGTGCCAGAACCCCTCGAAATACTATTTCCAGATTCGCGTACAGCACGCTGACCGAAGAGGGGTTTCACGGTTTCGTTTACGCGGCGCGTCGACTCACATGGTTTACAGCGACCAATGTTGATCCATTAATCCCCCAGCAGTCAATGTGGGCCTACCCCCTAATCGCCCCCGTCAATGTAGTTCGCCGCATGATCAAAACAGAAGACACACTTCACAAGACGGACTTTTCCCATCTAAACAGTGTGGATTTCGCAAGGCGAGAACTCCTTTTACTCATGATTGCAATGGATACCCAGCCCTTTGGTGCCAAAGAAGCCTGGGACCAGTGGCGGATCCTCGTCCCTGATTTCAATGGGGTCACCGCGACTGAAATATCGCTGCTACCTGCGGCCTGGCGAAAAGCACTAGCTGCTGGCGCAACCGATCCGGACTCTGGGCGGTTGCAAGGCCTACAGCGCCGTGCGTCAATGAATGCAACCGCGATTATCGCTGGGGCCGAAAGCGTTCAACAATCTTTGCTGCAGCGCGGAATCCGTTCGGAGATTACAGGTGGGGCAGCGGCTGCGCTCATGTATACAAATTTGTCACGCTGGCCCTTGCCTCAGGCGGAGTTGTGGATAGATCGCAAGAACCGTGACGCAGCAATTGCTCCCGACACTGCAAGCGAGTTGGGGCGAATCATAGGTCGCCACCAATTATCAATCGGATGGGCTTCCGGTAAGTCAATTCCAATTACCTTGGCCTGGCGACAGGTTGACCGATCCCTTAAAGAATCCCATTTCTGCGAAACACGGGAGATTCAATGGCAGGGACGAAAGTTACTTGTCACCGCTCCAGCGGTCACAGCCATGGATATTCTCATCAAAACTTTATCCACGTCACGCCCAGGTGTTAGCGACTCTCTCGTGGCCCTATTCGACGTACATTTATTGTCCCAAGATCCAAATTTCAATCGAGACTTCTTTCTCCACTTACGTAGAACTAGCAAATTTAGCGGGATAATCAGTTCGCATGCACGATCGTGCATTAAAATCTTGCCCAAAGATTTAGCCGGACTTCTTATGGATTCAAGCGAGATCTTCGGCGGTGACAAATCTCCTACGAAACGAACTCCTAGTCAGATGGGACAAGATTTTATGGCTCAGTCATTCCCACGAATTTCTCACATAGTTATTCGCACACTTTCATGAATACAGATTCATGAGCACAGGGACTACGCACTCTTCGGATAAAAAGGTCGTGCTGTGTGTACCTCGTTGGTGTGGACTAAACGACTCACTTGTTCAGATTTGGTTCGCGCATCAGTTCGCTACTTCGCATGGGCGGCAGTTGCTCATCGATACGCGCATTTCAGGGTTATGGGACGATCTCGATAACTACCTGGATCTGCAAGTTGCCACCAAATTTGGTCAGGTACCCATTACCCTTCGAGTAAGCGATTCTGATATCCATCACTTGAACAAAAAGCGCGCGTACCCTCGCCTTTTTAAAAATCGACTGGATTTCATGCATAGGGAAATTTTTCTCAGGGCAAGTCTTGAGGAAAAGCGGTCGAAGCTCGGAAGAAGCATCGCTTGTGTCTCCCATTCACTCTTTGACCGCACACCGTCTGACTTCCATTGGGGAGTCTCTCGTCGAGCGCATTTCCTTATCTTCCTCATGTTATCTCGAAGGCGAAATGCGGCTAATCGACTTAGTGCGTCTGCAAACCAGCCAGTAATTGTCCACCATAAATCAGGTGGCGGTCGTGAATCTCTGCAAACACTGAAACTGTTTTCATTTGCGCCGACACTGAAACGTGAAGTTGGAAAGGCGTTGAATTTTTGTGGCACTGATTTTGATGCGATTCATATCCGAAACACTGACATGAAGACCCACTATGTCGAATTCCTTTCCAATTCACGAAAACGCCTGGCTGGGCGACGTGTCCTTGTTTGCAGTGACGACGCCGAAGTGATCAATGCGGCTCGAGAACAATTATTTGAGAGCGACGTTTTTACCGTGACCAAAACCGAAGCCACTAATGGCTCGCCACTCCACAAATTAGGCAGTGATCGCACTCCCGAACAACGTCGCCTACTTAATTTCAATATGTTGATCGATCTGATCTGCCTGTCACAAGGCCGCGAACTACTCCTTGCTAGATCCACGAACGGACAGTTATCAGGGTTCTCAGCTCTAGCTCAATCTCTTCATGGTCGATCCGACATCGTCCAACAACTAATAAAAGAATAGACTTTAAGTCACAATCTAGGGCAACAAGAAACTCAACCGACAAAGTAAAAACTAGGAGCGGCATGTCCACCGAAGGTTTGCTAAGAATCAATACCCCAAACGTTGTCGGCGAGGAATTCGAAGGTGAAGTTGTGGTCGTCAATCTAGAGTCTGGGTTTTATTTCAGTTTGATGGGAAGCGCCAAAGAAATTTGGAACAACCTGGCGCAGGCAAGCGCCTCGCCTGCGTCCATCGTTGCCGCACTCGAGCGCGGTCTCGATTGCTCCGGGCATGATGTGGCCAGCATTGTTCCACCGTTTCTCATCGAGATGGTAAACCTCGAACTCTTGGTATTCGATGAACGAGAAAATACCCCAGGAAGTGTTGCACCTGAAAGGTCCAAAGCCGAAACTCGCCAACTGTTTGAGGCACCCAGAGTTGAGACCTTCAACGATCTCCAGGACATTCTCCTTCTTGATCCAATTCACGACGTCGATGAAGCTGGATGGCCCATGGCTTCACCCAACGACCTAACGCCCCAGTGAATCCGCGCTAGTGGAATCCTTCGGTAAGGCATTCAAAAGCGCTACTGACCTAGCGTTTAAAACTGTAGAAGATGTCCACTCCGTGGAGTTGGTAATCGCGAACATTTCTATTCGACTGAGTGCTACTGACTCGACCTTGCTCGAGGTTTTTACGGACTCCTTGACACAACACGTCGTTCCTGACTCGACAGCTACCTTGCACAAAGATCGAACAGCTGAAATCAGGATTTGGTCATCTAGGGCTACTGGCGTCGGTCGACCTGAATTGCCCGCAGCTATTCGTCAGCGGATAATCGCTCGACGTGCGGACCTTGCCCCGGGTGCTGACTATCAAATCGATTTTGATCCAACCGGGCGCATGCTTACATTGATGGATCCACGTTCAGGAAATGTTGACGTGTGTTTAACAGACATCAAAAGCTTGCCGCAATGGGAGAGGGCGGCTCCGCTACGTAGTGCCCTCGGTTGGATCCTTCGTCGCAATGATCGCTACCTGATTCACGCCGCGGCCGTTTCAAATACCACCGGCGCGGCTCTATTGCTTGGCGCAGGTGGGGCCGGTAAATCAACCACTTCATTGAGGTGCCGGCAAGAGGGTATGGGCTTTATCGGTGACGACATTTGCATAATCGCACCGGAATCCCCTCCGAGGGTTTTCAACCTATATGGATCCGCCAAGACAGTTTGGTCCGATCGCGGGCGATTCCCAGATTTAGATCAGTATCTCGTTACCGATCCAACACTTTGCGAATACAAAGCCGTTTACTCAATCAACAGAATCCCTGATCACCGGATCGTAAATAGCAGCGCATTGTGTGTCCTTATTTTCATTGATCGAACTCTCCCCGTTGGAAGGTCTGAGCCGGTTGACCCCGCCAGGGTAGTGGCTACCGTAGCCAGTAGCACGGCTTCCTTTCTTCCAGGCAGTGGTCGACCCATGCTCGCCGCATTGAGTGAGATTGCACGGCTCTTGCCAGTTATTCGACTTTCAGTCGGTCAAGACCCAGTCCGAGTTGCACAACTAATCAATTCCGCAATCGACCGCAATGCACCCTCAGTCCTAAGTGATGCAAGTGCACGTTGAGGTCCTTCATGTCATCCAACAATTTGGCCACGGTGGCGCAAGCCGAGCACTGACGGCACTCATCGATGGATCCGACACCGCTACTCATCGGGTGGTTTCCCTCATTTCAGCCACTGCGTCTGGGCGAGCTGAACTTTCGGCCAGAGGGATTGATCTAATTGAACAACCTCAGCGGCACAGGCTGGAGTCACTAATCAAGCAGTCCGACATTGTTCATGTTCACTTTTGGAATACACCTGAGCTTTACGCGTTCATGTCAACACCGATTTCAGCGAGAGTAGTCGTTTGGTCGCACGTGGCTGGCAACACTGCACCACACGTGGTTACACCAGAAATTGCGTCATACGCTGATCTATTGGTTTCAACAGGGCGCCCATTCACCGATCTCTGCGAAAAAGGTCTCGTGATAAAGCCTCGAACTCCGCATAAAATCGCCAATAAACAGCGACAAGTGCGGGAGTCAAGGCCATTTACAGTTGGGATCTTTGGGACTTTGGACTCGACTCGTAGCGAGGCAAGTGCCTTCGACGCATTCGTTGCTGCAGATTTGCCTCACGCCAATCTTCTCGTTGTAGGTGCGGGGGACCTTCCTCCTATTTGGCATGCCCGGGCAGAGTCGCTCAAGCTACTTGACCGAGTCGAATTCACGGGCTTTGTTCGCAATATAGAATTCCAACTTACTCGCATGGATGTCCTGCTGCACATGATGCGCACGGATTCATTTGCCACTTCAGATCTTTCCATTCAAGAGGCGCTCATGGCCGGTGTTGTACCTGTAATAACAAGTGGCACTGCAGTAACCGAACTAGTGAGAGACGGCGTCGATGCCCTTGTCGCCGTTGACTCTCACGAGTGCGTGCGTCACTTGCAGACTCTCTATCACGATCCACGCCTTGTTCAAAGCTTGAGTACCGAAGGGATTCGAAAGTCTCACTCTGAATTCAACCCGAAAACGAGTGCGCGCGAATTTGAAATGTTATACAAAGAATTAATTGAGCTGCCCAAACGAACACACAAAATTTCGCTGAATGGCGCAGCTTCGGGTGCTCACTCGTTTATGGCCACGTTGGGCTTAAGGGCCGAAATCTTTATGGTTTCTGCAGAACGTGAGGCTGGTTGGCAAGATGCCGATGAAACTATTGCAGCAAGCCCACCCGCTTTGATAGGTGCAGGTGCTGGCGGGATTCTTCATTATCGCGGTTACTATCCAAATGATCCAATACTGCGATATTGGGCTGGGCTTGTTTTCGCTGCACAGGGGAGGACTGCTTTAGCCGCGGCCGAGTTCGCCGCTGCAACAAACACAGGCTTTCCAGGCGCTAAAGATCGCCTCACGAGAATTCTTTATAAGGGAGCTTTTGAATGAATGCCATCACCGTGATCCTCGCCACACGCAATGCGGCTAACTTCATTACAGAAGCGCTTGCAAGTGTCGCCACGCAGACGATTGCTCCCCGTAAGATTTTGGTTGTTGACGCTGATTCAACAGATGGCACACAGGAACTTGTCCTTCGCATGCCGAACACTCAATTGCAACGACAAACTGGGCAGGGTTTGTGGCAGGCCTGGAATCAGGCGATAGGGCAAATTTCAACTCCCTTTATCGCCATTATTGACAGTGATGACTTCTGGGAACCAAATGCCCTCGAGATACACATGGCAGCGTTCAGACACAACCCTGCGGCTGTAGTCAGTATTGGCCGTACTCGCTTCTTCTCAAATTCTGAGGCACTTCCAGCTGGCATAAGACCAGACATTCTCAACGGAAGTCACCGCGGAGCCGTTCCAGGTGCGACACTATTTCGAAAAGAAGTCTTTGACACGCTGGGTCTCTTCAGAGAAGACCTAACAACAGCGTCAGACATTGATTGGTTTCTTCGCCTCCGACAATCTGATCTTGCGGTCGCGGAACCTGCTGAGGTTGTGCTTGCAAAACGAATACACCCCGACAATCTAGGCGGCGTTTTCGCACGCCAACGACAATATGATCAGGATCTGATTCGTATTGCTCGAGAGTCAATCCAACGAAAAACGAAAGCGACCGATGGGGGTAACCAGTGAACACCTCTATTTTGGTGAATGATTACCAAATCAAGCCAAATTCCACCCGACGAGATTTGGCCTTAGCCTTTCGCCAGTCATTAAAGGATTCATATGGCCTAGCGGTGGCTAAGCTGGGGCTCTCTGAGCAAGCAATGTTGTCGTATCCATTCCTGCTTGAGAGGTGCGTTTCGGAACGCCAAGTTACCGCCCTCACAATACAAACACGACGACATGCTGCTGCCCAAATTGGTGTCTTTCCTAACGACATCAATTCGATTCTCAAATTTTCGAAACTTCACGCGAATGCTGCTCGTTCGCTCGACTTCGTTGGAGTGTTTTCCGGTCGGCTCGAAGCTGATCTCTTTAATTTTTTGGATTATCAAGGCAAGACTTTGTCAATTCTTGACTTTGAACCAAATCGTTCTATCCCTGACGACATTGCGTCGTGCTACCTGCCCGAGTTTGAAGGCAAGCGCGTTCTTATTGTCTCGTCAATTGCCGAACTTCTTTGCAGACGAGCTAATGCAGACACCTTCACAGCAACATGGGCGAAGACTGGAAAACCGTGGTTCAACCCTGCACAGGTATCTTGCTTACAATTCCCGTACACGTACGACAAGGACACCCAACATCGATTTGGAAGTTCGACAAATCTTCTTGAGTGGATTATTGAACGTATCGATCCGCAAACTTTTGACGTCGCACTAATTGCAGGTGCCAGCCTCGGAGTTCCCATAGCTGCTGCGATCAAAGATCTAAATCGCAGTGCCATTGCTCTTGGGGGTGCGTTGCAGGTCCTTTTTGGGGTAGGTGGCAAGCGGTGGCGGGAAGATCCGATATGGGTACAGAACTACTTTACGGAGGCGTGGATTGACATTCCGCGTGACCAAATACCCGATATGCCAGATGGTTACGCCGATTACGGTGCTTACTGGTGAGTAGCGAATCTCCGAATGCACAGGAGGTACCTCTCTTACTGCTGGTCTTCAATCGCCCTACCCAAACAGCTCAAGTATTTCAACGAATCAGAGAGTTGCGACCAGCGCAATTGTTAATTTCGGCAGACGGTCCGCGTAAAGATTCACCTGGAGACGAACTGGCGTGCTTAGAAGTAAGAAAGATTGTGTCTCAGGTTGATTGGGATTGCACAGTCTCCACTCGTTTCGGCGATAAGAATCTTGGTTGTCGGTATGGTCCCGCGGCTGGCCTTGACTGGGCCTTCAACCTTGTAGAGCGAGCAATTATTTTAGAAGATGACTGTCTGCCGGCTCCCACTTTTTTTCAGTATTGTGCTGATTTGCTGTCGTATTACCGGGAAGAAAAGCGAGTAATGACCATAGGTGGGCATCGTTGGGAGGGTCCAGATATTGAGGGAGGGGATAGCTATTACTTCTCCCGCTACCCCACTACGTGGGGCTGGGCAACCTGGTCTGATCGATGGCTCAACTTTGACGTTGATATTCAAGAGTGGCTCGCCCTTAGGAATGGAAACTGGCTTGAAGAAGAACTGACGGATACTCGTGCCGTCAATTATTGGCGCCGGATATTTGACTCAATGGTACTGGGATTGGACGCGTGGGACTATGCCTGGCTTTTTGCATGTTGGAGGGCTAATGGCCTTTCAATACGACCGAATACCAATTTGGTGACCAACATTGGATTCGGTAGCGGAGCTACCCACACGCACCAAACGGGTCATCCCGCTTCACGACTTGCTTCGCACATGAGATTCCCACTCCAGCATCCTGAAATTATTGGCACTAATGAGAGCGCTGAGAAACTAATCGATTGGGTGAACTTCAGTGGAGTTGTTTCTCGCCAAGTACACGAAGGAGCACGTCAAATTAGCGCCCGACGCAATGATCCCCTGGGCAGCAAAAATGTTTAACTGCGAAAACGCTGTCGATGTAATAATTCCCGTACTTAATGGCGCGAAGACTATTGAGGCCGCTATCGACACAGCATTGAATCAATACAACGTAAACATTTCTGTCATAGTTGTTGATGCAGGTAGCACTGATGGAACGATTGAAATAGTTAATGCCATCCATGATCCTCGTATTCAATTGATCTCAGGTATGGGCAAGCTAATGACCGGCGCCGCTCGTAATGTGGGAATTGAAGCCTCGCACTCTTCGTGGATAAGTTTTTTGGATGCTGACGACCTTTGGCCATATGGCAGGGTGCAGCAGATGCTCGAGGGAATCGCAGACCCCACTTGTCAGATTGCAATTGGGCACATGATCACTTTCCCTGATGGTGCCGAAATTGACCCTTCACAATTGTGGCCACTGGAGAACTCGCACCTGGCTCCGATTGCTGGTGGAGTTTTGTTGTCCAGAACTCTTTTCAAAGAAGTCGGGCAATTTGACTTCCAATTTCGGGTGGGTGAGTTCATTGATTGGATGGCGCGCGCTCGCATTATGGGAATCCAAGAGGTTCCTATCGGCAGTGTCGTCCTTCTTCGCCGAAATCACGCACACAACACCACCAAAACGAGGAAAGAGGACTACGCATCCACTGTTCTCAGCATTGCACTCAAACACAGATCTCGACAAGGGAAGCCATTAGCTGAATAGCAATAGGACCGCAGTGGCTGACTCACTACCCTACGTTGCGGCAACTTTCTGGTTGCCTTTCGAAATCGATTTTGTGCATGTATGACACATCAGAATTCATCGCTTGCTTGACGGGTCTGCGATCCGCAGGTTGATACCGGTCGGTGATTGACTTTTCATGGATTCCTCCCACACCTGATTCAGATATAGCGGCATTCAGCTAGCCCTCGGTAATTTTTTTTCCCGATGAAGGTGTACATCCTCTTTCCACTGTCTAAACGCTAGGATCAGGTGATTCTTTAGAGGGACAGGCAGTCGGAGGACACATTGACGCAGGCGAAACGGGCATTTATTACCGGGGTTACCGGGCAAGACGGGTCCTACATGGCTGGGCAGTTGCTAGACAAGGGCTACGAGGTGCACGGGTTGGTGCGTCGGTCTTCTTCGTTTAATCGTGGCCGGATCGACCACTTGCATCATGACGAGCACCTGGCCGGTCAAAATCTGCACCTGCATTACGGAGATGTGACCGACGCAGCCCGCATGCATCAGCTGGTGTCTGAGTTGCGACCCCATGAGGTCTATAACTTGGCGGCTCAATCCCACGTTCGGGTGTCTTTTGACGAGCCGTTG
>Ga0105050_10006878_pt1 | contig 13885 bp, 17 predicted proteins | sample FRY01_FD_78088 | JGI IMG/M metagenome (GOLD analysis project Ga0105050, IMG submission 78088) | Freshwater microbial communities from Lake Fryxell liftoff mats and glacier meltwater in Antarctica - FRY-01 | ecosystem: Environmental > Aquatic > Freshwater > Ice > Glacier meltwater ... | reverse complement strand
TCAATGAGTGGGATTGGATCTACCTTCGTTTTAAACGAGGTAGAATTATACACAAAAAAAGAAGAAATGAAATAATATGGCACTAACACTATTTATAACAGAACAATATATAAAAGCCTTTACACCTATCGGACCAATGGTTGAGTGGATTGAGATTAAACCAACTGCTGAAATATCACAGGACTCAAATATACAGGATATATTGGGTACCAACTTTTATGTTTATCTACAGAATAAGTTTATCGCAAATACATTAACGGCTGATGAATCAATATTACTTAGTTATATTAAGCCGGCTTTGGCTAATAGAACTGCTGAGATGTGTCTACCTTTTATAAATTTTCAAATAAAAAACAAAGGTGTTATGACACAGAACGGGGATTATTCGGCATCGACAGACCTGGAGATCCTCCGTTATCTAAGAAGCCTGATTATGGATAGAGCAGAGTTTTATGAGCAAAGACTTATTAAATACCTATGTGCTAACGGTTCATTGTTTACAGAATATGAGAACGATAACAATGATGATATGCCACCAAATAGTTCATCACCTTATAACTCACCAATTATTTTTATCTAAAAGACGTATTTTATACTCAATATATATATTAAAATAAAATAAATTATATGAGAGTAATCAGAATTAATGAAAAGGATTTTAACGTTTATAATGAATTGTCGGAGTTAAACTTAGATAGATTTCAACAACTATCATCGGTTGCGCAAAAAGAAATGGATCCTATTGATAAATCATTATCTATGATAGAGTGTTTAATAGACGGAGAGATAAGTAAAGACCAATTGGAGGATATTGATATTGAGGTGATTGATGATATCTTATCGGCGGTTAAAGCAGATATAGAGACGGAGGTACCCAAGGAATCATTTACACACGATGGAGTTGTTTATAAACTGGTTGGCAATACTGATAGGTTTATATTTAAAGCTAGACAGATTAAGAGTATATCACAGGCTATGAAACAAGATAATATTTTCTATATTTCTAAAATGGCTGCAACCCTTTATTCAGACGGCAATACGAGTGAGAACAAAAGAGAGATTATATTTAACGAGTATATGACGGCTGATTATGTATTACCTTTTCTAAAAATACTTATTGATAAATATGCTTAAAGGATGGGATGTCATAACGTTATCATCTTATATTGAAATTATAGACAATGTTGAGAACGTAGATGATGTATTCGAAATACTATCTATTGTTTTTGACAGACCACTGGATGAGATAGAATCATTGGATTATGATGTAATATTGGAGATGAAAAAAGAGATTGGATTTATATTCCAACCTATAGCCAAGGAATATAAGACACATATTAATATTAATGGTGATGATTTTTATCTAGTACCGTTTAAAGAACTTGAGTTCGGAGCGTTTATTGACCTTGAACACCTATTCTCGGACGAATATATCTATAACCTACCGAAGATATTCTCTATATTATACAGAAAAATAGAGAAGAAGGGTGATTATTTGAATAAAGATATCTATGAAAAGTATGGTGACTGGTTAGACATAAGAAATTCTGTCTTTGAAATGTCAATAATAGAAGATGTTTATGGTGTTATAATAGATTATCTAAAGTTTAAGACCAGTATTTACACGACTTATGAAGGATTATTCGAGGAAAAGTATAAGGAATTAAACGAATCGGAGGAAAAGGAAATATTAAAGGATATGACCGGTAAGGAAAGAGAAGAATATTATGGACATAAGAACGTTACAGGATATGGTTGGGAAATAATGTTGTTAAGATTAGCTAACAATGATCCAACTAAAATGTTGGAGGCAACGTCAATGAAAGTTTATCAGGCTTTTAATGTACTTGGTATGATGAAGAATTTAAAGATGGGTTAAAAACAATAGATATATTCATATAACCAATTATATAAACAACAAATATTAAAAATTATGGACACTTATAACTCTTTTATTGATAGAATAGATGATGAGTTCGCTTCTCTACACCTTCAGATAAAAAGGTTCGAATCAGGATTTTATGACGACCTTGGACCTTTTGCAACTAGTAATGTACTATGGCCCATTATGTGGGTTGTACCTGAGGATGTTACATTTTTAGAGAACTCAGTCAGTTCATATTCTATACGAGTATATTTCCTTGACCTATTGGAGAAGGATGATTCCAACGAGAGAGATGTTCTATCAGACCAATTATCCATTGCAAGAGATTTTACAAATTGGTTGAGACTTAATCAGAATAATAGTTTTTCCCTATTAGATGAGCCACGATTGGTTGCAATTAAATCAGTTATAATGGATTACACAGCCGGTTGGTATTGTGATATGAATATAGAGGTAGGAACCGAGGGGTCTGATTGTAGTATACCATTTGGTTTAACGAGTTCGGTACCAGTTACTTGTGATCCAGTGATAGTTAATATCAATGGATCGTTTATGGGAAGTCCTGCATCGGGAACGATATACACTTTAAATATAGAGAATAGTTACGGTGTTGATTATGGGGTTTTGACCGCGATTAATGACAACCTTGGATCGGTTCTTATAGGAGATGTAGAGTGGACTCAAACAGACGGTTCATCACAGGCGACTCCATATGGTGACTCGATAATTTGTGATATAACACCTTGTGGAGATGCAACAGTACAGAATACAGATGCAACATATCTGGATGTTATCGCTGCAGGTGGTTTATTAATTTTACCTGATATCGAAGTAACTGATTCAGATGGTTCTACTTATTTTCAACCAAGTGTAACCGATGTGTTCTGTATTCCCCAAGTACAAGAGTTGTTCATCCAGTTCGGTTTTCTAATTGGTGATGACCAGACGGGAGACTTGATAATTGATTGGGACAATGCAGGAACTTTTACTAGTGCCACAGATGATGGAAGTAGTGGTGATATAACATTCAGCATTAACAGTGGTGCATTTGTGACATTCGTTGATCCCACCGTATTAGATGTCGGTGACACAATATCATCAAATAGAACGATAACAACTGATTTGGGATTCTCTAAAATAAAAGGAACTTATGTCTAAGAGATTTACATATTGGAATAGCTTCGCCTCTGCACCATCGAGCAATTATATCTTAGATGAGATAACATCATCAGCATCATACGCTGTATCATTTTCCAGATACTTAAAGGCTTCTTATGTAGGTAGTCCAGTAGTTAGATTAAGAATGCCGAGCAATGGTAATCAGGAATTTGATTTCACACCTACCCAACTAACTGATGGCACTGCAACTGGACTATCTAATGGTGGAAATGGAGTTATAACCAGAATTTACAGTCATATCAATGGAACATTTTTCTTTGACGTAATGGGAAATAGGCAACACTCTATGATTGTAGGAGGTGTTATGCAGACCGATAGTTTTGGTAAGCCTGCAATGCCTGGTAAACTTAGTACTTTTGGTAGATACGTTATGTCTCCACTACCTTATACTGGTAGTAACTGTGCTGCTTTTGATGTTAGTAAAATGAGTGGTCGTGACCTTCCAGATGACACTATTGGTCAAACAAGGAAAACTGGAGCTATTGGTAGGTGGGGTGCATACGCCACAAGTAATCCTACTTATTTTATATTAGGTCTTGGATATAAAATCAGACAAGTTTTGTCGACAATCCCATTTACGAGTGCTTTTGCTAATGGTAATGATATTTCAGGCGGTAGTAACGATATGCTTGTGTATAATGGGGTTGAAACCATTAGTAATATGACTGGCGTTGACCTCACTACTTCTTCAGTATGGACTAACCAATCTACTAACCAAAGGGTTGAGATATGGCCCAATTCATACGATGGTAGTGGTCTTACTACAAGACGAATGGAACAAATATATTTCAACGACTTTTTAGAAGCTGAAAGAACAATAATAGAAACAAATCAAAGAAACTTTTATGGATACTACTAAATTATATTTTGACTCTGAAGAATTGGCTGAGGCGTATTCCGCAGCAGAAGCTGAGTACCGAGGCTGTAATATGGAATCAACCGTTTTTTGGTATGCGATTGAAGAAGATGAAATTGGTTGGTATTGTGAAATTCACATAGAAAGTTGAACTACCCACCGTGAAATTAAGTAGATGGGTTAAATCTTTTGGTTATTCACCTATATTTATTATGTAGTAATCAAGCATTATAATAAAGACACACAAAAAATAAAGTTAAATGACTGAAAATAGAGTATTCGTTAGTCCTGGTGTATATACCTCCGAGAAAGATTTAAGTTTCGTTACCCGTCAAGTAGGGGTAACCACATTAGGTTTGGTAGGGGAAACTACTAAAGGACCTGCATTTCAACCCGTATTCATATCTAACTATGATGAATTCAAAACCTTCTTCGGAGGTCAAAATCCAACAAAGTTCAAAGGTAGTGGGTACCCAAAGTATGAATTACCTTATATCGCAAAATCATACCTAACACAATCAAATCAATTGTTTGTTACAAGAATTCTAGGATTCTCAGGTTATGATGCTGGTGAAGCATGGGGTATTACTCTTGACGCTGCATTAGACCCAAGTACAGTTGTTACCACTTCTGGCGCAACATATACGGGATTCTCAACTGACTTCTTAATCAAATATGAGGTTACTGGTGGTACTGTTACATATACTACCCTAGAACCACTTATTGGAATATTAATACTTAATGGTTCATTAAACACTGCATTAGCATTTTTAGGGACTGCCTCAACTGGTGATACAGCTAGTATTCCTTGTACTTACATTAAGGTGGGTAACACATTTGTTGGTAGTTCATTCAACCTATTCGTTACTGATGTTACTACTGTCAGTGGTGCGGCAACTGGTCACACTTCTGGTGTAACTACAAGTTGTTCAGGTACATCTTATTCAGACGTTGAAGACCAATTAGTAGCATTGCTACGTTCACGAGGTCAATACGATGGTGATGAAATATTGGTTCCAGAAGTAACAGGTACTACATCATTGGATACTACGTATATCGAATTCGGTGCAACACCAACTGGTGCTGCAACTGACCCATTAGGTAATTTCTCCTTAAGTGGTATTGCTACTACATTAGGAGTTTTCGATTATAATTTATCATTTGATAAAACTAAGAGAAATTACATAGGTAAGGTATTAGGTAGAGGTGAGAAAGATGGTAAAACATCAGTATTCGTTGAAGAATTGTACCAAAATATGATGGATAAAGCTATTACTGATGATAAAGTAAGAGGTATTAACCTTTCACTTATTGATTACGCTATTGGTCTACCGTTTAGTGATTACCAAACCGAGTATACACCTGCTGTAACTCCTTACGTGGTATCAGAACTTAGAGGTACTAATTTACTTAGATTATTCAGACTTTGGACAATTGCTGATGGTAATGCGGCTAATAAGCAAGTTAAGATTTCAATTACGAATATTAAACCAGATGAAAAGACTTTCGATATGGAAGTTAGAGCATTTGGTGATACTGATACGAATAAGGTAGTTCTTGAGAAGTTCGCACGATTGACAATGGACCCAACATCAAACAATTATATTGCCAAGAAGATTGGTACGTTGGATGGTGATTACAGTTCTAACTCATCATACGTATTAGTTGAATTAGATGACACTAATGATACGAGTGATGCTTTCCCAGCAGGTATGATTGGAGTGCCAATAAGAGACTACTCACAAGTAGCTAACTCTGGTGTTACATTCCCAACAATTTGCTACAAGCAAACTTATGGTGAATTCGAGAATAAGAGAAAAATCTACTTAGGTCTTTCTAATACTGTAGGTATCGACCAAGATTTCTTTGATTATAAAGGAATCCCAGATAGTAATGATATTTCAATGTGGACTGGTCTTACTAAAGGTTTCCACATGGATATTGATGTTACTGGTGCGACTATCGATGGGGTGGAAGTAGTTTACAATTCATCAGGTGATACATATTCACCAGTATTCCTATTCGATGTAGGGTGTTGTGAATTCAGAACTGATTCTGGTATTATTGGGACTGGTTATGAAAAGATTTACGCTAGAAAGTTCACATTTGCACCATATGGTGGATTTGATGGATGGGATGTCTATCGAGACCAAAGAACTAATAAAGATACCTACCGAATCAACGGTGCTAAAGGTGAAACTGGTTTGGATTCAGGTGCATTTACAAATAGAGCACTTACCAACGGTGATGCTGGTATTACGTCTGACTATTACGCTTACCTAGAGGCTATCTGGACATTCAATAACCCAGAATCAGTAAACATTAACGTGTTTGCAACTCCTGGTATTGATGGTATTGATAATAGTAATCTAGTTGAGGAAACTATTGAGATGATTGAGCAAGATAGGGCTGACTCTGTTTATATCATGACCCTTCCTGATGTTGACTCAGGTGGTGAAATTCTAGACCCAAATGATATCGTAAATGATATTGATGGTCTGTATGATAGTAACTACAGTGGTACGTTCTTCCCTTGGGTACAAGTAAATGACCAAGAGAATAATGTTTACATCTGGTTACCAGCTACAAGAGACTACGTTAGAAACGCAGCTTTAACTGATAATATTGCATTCCCATGGTATGCAGTTGCTGGGATACAAAGAGGAGATGTAGACGCTATTAAAGCTAGAATCAACCTTACACAAGAACAACGAGATGTGTTGTATGCGGGTCGAATTAACCCAATCACTTCAATCGCTAGTGAAGGTATTAAGATTTGGGGTAACAATACTCTACAGATTAAAGAATCAGCACTTAATAAACTTAATGTGAGAAGATTACTTCTACAAGCTAGAAAACTAATATCTGCGGTATCTATTAGATTGTTATTCGAACAAAATGATGACATCGTAAGAAACCAATTCCTTGGGTTGGTGAACCCTATCTTGGATAATATGAGGTCTGAAAGAGGTCTTACTGATTTCCGAGTGGTATTGGATGACAGCCCAGAGTCTAGAGATAGAAACGAACTTTTTGGACGTATATTCATTAAACCAACAAGGGCACTCGAGTTTATCTGTGTAGAATTTAATATTATGAACACTGGGGCATCTTTCGAAGATGTTTAATATCTAATGATTATCAAAAAAAAAAAGCCTGATTATGTCAGGCTTTTTTATATCTAATAGTTCCACAATCATATATTCGATAGATACCTCTATCTAACATTATCTGGTGTTCAGTTTTATTTTCAACATCAAAACCTTCTTTTCCTAATATGTGCTTCCTGAACCCAAATCTATGTTTCCTAGTGTTACCAATAATGTAATGGTAATTTGGTCTATTCACACCATCTTTATTAAACCCTAACGTCTCATATAGTTCACCTTGACTCCATCTCCTATCAGCGTAACTTATAATTTCTTTTGGGTTATAAGTTTTAATAAAATATTTCAACAATCTGGAGGCACCACCTATTACCGTTGTATTTTTTTTATTACAAAACCTACTTAACTCGTAATAATCACCACCCTTACCCATACCCAACCTAGGTCTATTGAAATGCATACTACATACTACTTCACCATTATAGGTTAATCCTATATCGATACTACTACATATGAACACTGGGGCATCTTTCGAAGATGTTTAAAACCATCACTTGATTATCTTAAAAAGCGGTACTTCGGTGCCGCTTTTTTTGTTTCTAGATGATATTTATAGTATATGAGTATATGAGTAAAGTAATACGTATAACTGAATCCCAACTTAAAATGGTATTAAACCATATGAGTAACCCTAAAACTATCAATGAAGGGGTTGGTATGAGCGTTCTATTAGGTGTAGCATCACTCATGGGTATTAAACTTAGTGGTTTTAATGATAAGGTAGCTAAAGAGGCTCTAAGTAGCCCTAAAACACTTAATACCATAAAGAAGTATCTAGAGTCTGAGAAACTTGACGATATAACTTCTGGATTAGAAGAGCTTGGTATGACCAATGCTAGTGATAAATTGGAAGCGGATGTTTACGAAATTCAAAAGAAATTTAATGATATAGCCTTCAATACTGAGGGTGTTACTGGTGGGTTAGCAATAAATCTTAGTGACTAATTGAAATTTTTTCCATTTTCTCATATTTATAAACGTAGACAATAACAAACTAATACTAAAAAAAAAAACATGGCTGATTTACTAATGAAAATGCCCATCCCTTACGAACCAAAAAGGAAGAATAGGTGGATGTTACGTTTCCCAGCAGATTTGGGAATTCAAGAATGGTGGCTGGCATCAGCATCAAGACCATCAATCACACAAGGGGAAGTGGAAATCCCATTCCTTAATACCTCAACTTGGATAATTGGTCGTTTCTTCTGGGAAGCAATCGATGTTACATTCAGAGATGCAATCGGTCCTTCAACAGCGCAAGCTATTATGGAATGGGTTAGGTTACAATCTGAATCTATTACAGGTAGACAAGGTTATGCGGCTGGTTATAAAAAAGATATTGAATTGGAAATGCTTGACCCTGCTGGGGTTGTAATTGAGAAGTGGGTACTTCAAGGAACTATGCTTACTAACGTAAACTTTGGTGACTTGAGTATGGATGATGATGCTATTGCTGATATCGTTGCTACTATGCGATTCGATAGAGCGATTTTATTGTTTTAGCAGTATAGCCCTATCAAATACGACACTTCCTTGACTTTACAGGTATTTATAAGTATCTTTGTAGAGTTAAGGAATTTTTTTATGGAAAATATTAAGTGTAAAGAGTGTGATAAAGTATTCAAAAGTCTGGATTCTGTCAGAAGACATCGAAGTCAAAAACATGACATCTCAGCAGAACAAACGTATATTGAGTATGTGTTGGGAGGGATTAAACCTACCTGTAAGTGTGGGTGTGGTAGTGAAACTAAATATTTAGGTATCAAATCTGGATATAGGGATTATATTAGAGGTCATGCTTCTAGAGTGAATAATAATTGGGGGCATAATCCAGAAGCCATTCGCAAGTCACATGAAACCCAGAAGAAAATGTATGACTCAGGAGAGTTAACTATTTGGAATAGGGGTTTGGATGTGACTGACCCCAGAGTTAAGGATAATATTGACAAGATGTTAGCCAATCCAGATAGAGGCAAAAATATATCAAAAGGATTAAGTGGTGTTGAGAAATCTGACGACCACAAACACAAATTATCAGAAACCGCAAAAATAAGGTGGTCTGACCCAAAAGAAAGAGAAAAACAAAGTCATAGGTGAATGGTGTGGATGAGGGATAACGATTTCACGGTGGCATCTAAATTAGAAGAAACTATTAATACTATACTAATTACATTGGGGTTAGTTGAGAATTTAGATTATGAACGACAACATTATGTCCGAGAAATAAAATCCTATTACGATTTTAAAATATATTCTACCAATACTTTAATTGAGGTGGATGGGGATTTCTGGCACTGCAACCCAATTACCGAATTTAGGGAACCAAAGTACAAATGTCAGTTCAAGAACTTAAATAAGGATAAAATTAAGACAAAATGGTGTGAAGATAATAACGTAGACTTAGTTCGATTATGGGAGACCGACATTAATGAGAACACCGAAAATGTGGTCAACGTACTTAAAGGTTTAATGAAATGAAAGTTTGTAATACATGTCACGAAGAAAAGGAATCGTCAGAGTTCCATAAACGAACCATCTCTCCAGATGGACTAAACCACCGATGTAAGACCTGTGACAGTATCGTCCAAAAAGGGTACAGAAAGGTAAAACCTAAAGGAACAAAGTGGACTATGAGTCTATATGATAAAGGTTTAAAATATTGTCGTTCGTGTGATGAAGTGAAAGAGTTAACCAGTTTCAGTAAAAATAAGAGTTGTTTTAACGGATTAGCAGCTAAATGTAAAGTATGTAAAAGTAAACGAGATGCCGAGTATAGGTAGAAGTTGAGGGATAATGGTACTTATAAAGAAATTAAGAGGAAAAGCTACTTAAATAATATACTACAACATCGTAAGAATCAATTAGATTACAATAAGAATAGGCGAAACTATAAAAAAGAATATAAGACCATACAAGCACTGTGGGAAAGAGACCCATTAGCTAAATTAAGATTCACTTTAAGGAACCTGATAATACAAGCACTTAAGAAAGGTGGTTATACTAAAAATCATAAAACGGAACAAATGTTAGGTGCTGAGTTCGAAGTAGTGAAGTCACACATTGAGTCTCGATTTACTGATGGTATGTCTTGGGTAAATCATGGCGAATGGTATGTAGACCATATAGTCCCACTAAAAAGTGGTATTACTGAAGATGAGATTATAGGGTTGAATTACTACACCAATTTACAACCATTGTGGGCTACCACCAGAGAGATTAATGGTGTGGTTTATGAAGGTAACCTGAATAAAGGGTAAAACTAATAAATATAATCATCGAAACCCCACATATAGTGGGGTTTCTTATGGTTTAATATATAAAATGTCATAAAATACGCTATAGGACTATTTACTATTAGATAATTTCAATTAAAATTGAATATATGAGCAACTTTAATAAACCACATAACCAGAACAATCCGAATAGTCCGTTTAGACTTCTGACAATAGAGGAAATCTACGAACACTTCGACATTGACCGCATTAACATGTTAATGGAATATACTGACAATAATATACGTAAATATAATTTGGATAACGTACACATACATACACCATTATCTGTTTCAGTAGTAGATGCTGGTGCCCCTGAAACAACATTAATTAATGGTAATATTCAGGACTATCAAGCGAAGGTTGCAAATCTTGAGGTTGAATTAAGGCGCACAAGATTATTAGCGGAAGAAAGGCTTAGGAGAGAAGGGTGGTCTGAGAAAGCGCCATACCCGTCAACCCCTAAACAAATACCACCTTCTCAAGATTGGTTTAGTACTAAAGATAATGATGACGAAGTTGTTGAGGTATCAGTAAACCTATTAAAACAAATTGCTGAAGTTTTAAAGAATAAGAATAAATAATTTTAAAAAATGGTAGACAAAAAACCAAATGTTTTCCCAACAGGTGGAGCACCTAATGGACAACCTAATCAAGCACCAGCGCCTGTACCAGCAGTCACTCAAGGTGAGATGAGCGCAGCACAAGAAATGCTGGAGCGAACACAAGTACAACTTAAAGTCCGTGAAGAAGCTCTTAGAAACTCACCAGAGTTACAAGTAGCACCAATCGAAGCTCTTAGTTATGAACAATTAGCCCAAGCACAATCAATGGCGCAACCAGTACACCAAACAATGATGACACCACCAGTTATTGAAGTGGATAAGAAGTTATTAGAAGTTGATAAAATAGAACGTGAAGTAGAAGCACTATCCAGACCGAAGTGGGATTCAGCTTTCGATGTTATCCCAATACCTTCCAAAGGTAAAACATATAAGGGTGTTAAAAGTAGTATCAAAGTAGCTTATATGACAGGTTCTGATGAAAATATTTTAACTTCAGCTAACTTATAGAAAGTGGGGACTTTCTTAAGGTATTAATCAGTAGAAATCTATTAGAAGAAAATCTTAAATATGATGATTTACTACTAGGTGATAGAAACGCTATCATCATATGGTTAAGAGGTAGTTCATTCGGTAATATATACCCTATCACGATTGTGAATAATAAAGGTGTGGCTGAGGAATTAGACTTCGACTTAAATGATTTGAAGTATATCTATATGGAGAAAGACCCAGATGAAAATGGGTGCTTCGATTTCACTTGCCCACAAAGTGGTGACCTACTTAAGTACCGTTACCTAACAGTTAGGGACGAAGATTTTATTGAAGCGTCAATTACTAGAGATGAAAAAGCTAATTCACCCATTAATCATCGTTCCAGCTACACACTACAACGTCAAATAGTTGCAATTAATGGTGACACTAATGTAGAAGTGGTTCACAAGGCTATTAATAATATGAGATTGGGTGACCTTAGAGCATTCAGAACTTTTTATAACGAGAACGAATCAGGCGTAAACCTGAATATCAAGGTGCAGACGGGTGGAGGGGATACCGTCTCTACATTTCTTCCGTTTAACCTCAACTTTTTTTGGACTAACACATGAGTATCGTAAGTGGTTGGAAGAAGAAGTCTTTGTATCCACTAAACACATAGGTAATTCATGGTCGGACGTAATGGCTATGCCTACTGCAACTAGAAGGTATCAACTACACCTACTCATGAATGAGAATAGGGTTAAAAAAGAACACTATGAAAGTATGAGTAAACAAAACTCATCTGGTGGTAGAGGAACCCGAACTACTACTGTCAGTGGTGAAGCGTTAAAGGCTAAGTTAAAGTCTGGTGAAATCAAAGGGTAATCTTTCCCACCTTCAGGATATTTATTACTATATGGAATGATAATGAATAAACGAATAAAAATTACTGAAAGTCAATTTGATAGACTATTCACTGAGGATACTGACCCAGTTATGGTGTTTCAAGACCTTGAAGAAGGTGATAGTATCTACGTGAAAGATGCTAGTGGTACTCACTCATTCCAAGTTGTGGATGACCTAGGTAACGCAGTTAAGTTGGCTAGTTTAGATGTTAAATCAACCAAAACTGGTTGGCATTTCATAGTATCAAAATTAGAAGGTGTTCGAGATGGTGATATTAAGATGTCACAAGTATCCAAAAAGAATTCAGAAGTTAAACGTAATTACACTATTAAAGGTGTTGAAGTTATTAAAATAACTAATAAAACTGGTGTTGAGAAGGATACCATAGATTTAAGAGAACCAGAACAAAAGCAACCTTCAACTAATAAGGTAAATAGGTCTACCGATAATGCTGATACTGAAGAAGATAGTAATGAATCATTGGTAGATACCCTAAGACAATTAGATGCCCTACAACCAGAAACATATTATATATTTGAAGTTGATGAAGCTACCAATATTATATTCAAAGTGTTAAGTAATATTGATGGTGAAATAAAAGTTAAATTGATATCAGCTACAGGTAGTGAACCTGAAAAATATAATAAATTAAAAGGGCAATATTTTACAATACCAATTAAATTAGATAATCTAACCCCATCTAAAATGGGTGTTGGTTGGTTTAATATGGGGATATTTGGTAAGGTCGGTTATACGATAAGTAACATAAATGACTTTGTTAAGTATGATGGTGAGGATGATGGTGAGGATGATGGTGAGGATGATGGTGAGGATGAGGATGATGGTGCTGATGAAAGGGGTATTGAAGATACACCTGAATTTGATGTTGAGCAGAGTAAAGAGAATATTAGTAAGTTATTGGACAAGTATCCAGAACTTAAGAAAGCTATATACCATCAACCAAAACTATTCGGACTATTTGATATTGGTGACCCTGTGGGATTAGGTAGAGTTGATGATTTGGTTAAAAATTATGGTGCTAAACAAGCCTCATCTAAATTTCAGGACAATAAAAGTGTAACATTGGAAGTAGTCAATAATGAAATTACCTTAAATGTTGGGGCTAAGTTATATAGGTTGAAAGTGGGTGATAAGAAACAATTAATCACGGTTAAACGTGGTATTAAGACTTATCTGACTACATCTAAAGCTGCTAAAACTAGATATGAGATTGAAATATTAAATCTCGTTAAGGACAATATTTATAACTGTAAATTTAAAGGTATCTCAGTAAGTAACGATGGTAGCGTACGAGAATCAGAGAAAAATGGGGTAATTAAAATATTAGATTACGGTAACTAATGGCATTAACTAACGAAGAAATAATAAAGCAACTAGCTTCACTAAGGAAGGTGGAGAAGGTTCAGAATAGTATTCTGGGTGAATCTCAAGCTTATTTAGCTAATGTTAAGAGGTTAGGTATGTTACAGGATGAGATTAATCATAATCTTAAGTCACAGGCTGATAATGCTAGAATATTAGTAGAATTAAATGACAAATTAAATCTTCCTGGTAACAGT
>Ga0105050_10006871_pt1 | contig 13893 bp, 14 predicted proteins | sample FRY01_FD_78088 | JGI IMG/M metagenome (GOLD analysis project Ga0105050, IMG submission 78088) | Freshwater microbial communities from Lake Fryxell liftoff mats and glacier meltwater in Antarctica - FRY-01 | ecosystem: Environmental > Aquatic > Freshwater > Ice > Glacier meltwater ... | reverse complement strand
TTTTTAATGGCTTTAATGATGGGTGCAATTTTAATAAAATTTGGTCTTGCTCCAGCAATGATGGTGATTTTCATATTTATTTTACTAGTGAAACAAATTGCTTCAATTTTCCGCTTTTACTTCGTTCTAATTTCTCTTTTCGATTAAAAAAAATATGCAGACCTTCTTCAAGATAGACAGTCATTTCTTTTTCTATTTTTTCAATTTGTTCAGAAGATAATTCTTTTGTGCTCACATATTCAACTTCAAATGTATCAAGTTTTGTTTGTTTCACAATAAATTCTTTCACATTCACATCGTCCTTAATGATACTTTTAGTAATATAATAAAACGTTAATCCTGGTGATTTCTTTCCGCTAGGTAAGATAGCAATATCATTAGTTCTACCAATTAATTTTTTTAGAATTGGTTTTTTAAAAGTACTTTTTTCATCCAAGATTCCAACATCACCAATTTCATAGCGAATAAATGGATGGGCTTTGTTATATAAGGATGTAATTACTACTTTTCCTTCTTTTCCGTATGGTAAGGGTTTATTATTTTCATCTAAAATTTCTACAAATAAAGTTTCAGAATTCACTTGCCACTCGTCGTTTTTATTTTGAAAAGCAATTAAATCCAATTCTGAAGCACCATATTCATTCACAATCGGAATTCCCAAATGTTTTTCTAATAAGGATTTATCATCATCAAATAACATTTCAGAAGTCACCATGCAAACTTTTAATGTGGGACAAAAGTCGGTTAAAATAATATTTCTTGCTTGTAAATATTTTCCAAAAAGCACAATCGAACTCGTATATCCGTTGATATAATCAAATTTTTTTGTTTTAAAATGATTCAAAATCCCATCTAAAACTTTATCAGATAAATCAAAAATAGGAAAACGAAATCTTTTGCCTAAAAAGTCTTTTAAACGTTCTTTTTGATAGCCTATAAAATCCAAAGGAATACCGTAAAATCGGGCTTGATAAGATGTATTAAAATCGATTTCATACCAACCAAAACGATGAATTATAGAAGCCCAAGTAATTGCGTGGGCTTCTTTATCTTTAGCAAACACAAAAGGATCGCCACTTGAACCTGAAGTTTTGTTAACGTAGACATTTTTTGGAGTAAACCCATCTGAAAGTCTTTCTAGCAAAGGTTTTTGAAGTGATTTTTTGGTTTGAATGGGAAGATCATTCCAGTCGTTAAAAGTTGATTTTCCCACAAAATCGCGATATGATTTATTGTGTTTTAAATGGTGTTCGACAATTGTTTTTTTCTTTAAATTAATATATTCCTCATAATCGTCTTCAAAAACCGAAAGTGTTTTTTCCAATTCCACACTTGCTTTCTTCATTGGAAAACCATTGATATAAAGTGATAAATTGAAAACAGTGAACATAAAAAGACTTATTTGCTTCAAAAATAGGAAAACCTAAAAAGATAAACCAGAAAACCAAAACTTTTTATCGTATTCCCTTTAAATTCTTTTCAAAACAAACTATTTTTGTAGGCAATACTCAACAATAAAATAATGACAATTTTACTTCTTGGTTCCGGCGGAAGAGAACATGCTTTTGCATGGAAAATGATGCAAAGTTCAAAATGCACCCAACTTTTTGTAGCTCCTGGAAATGCTGGAACGGCAGCAATTGCAACAAATATTGCTTTAAACCCAACCGACTTTGAATCAATTAAAAAGTTTGTGTTAGATAAAAAAGTAGAAATGGTTGTGGTGGGGCCAGAAGATCCTTTAGTTCTTGGAATCTATGATTTCTTTATCAATAATGCGGATTTAAAAAATATACCAGTTATTGGCCCATCTAAAGAAGGTGCCAAATTAGAAGGCAGTAAAGAATATGCAAAAGAGTTTTTAATAAAACATCAAATTCCTACAGCTGCTTATGCCAGCTTTACGGCAGAAACAGTGAAAGAAGGTTTTGAATTTTTAGAAACGCTATCACCGCCTTATGTGTTAAAAGCAGATGGTTTAGCTGCTGGAAAAGGTGTGGTGATTTTAACTGATTTAGCCGAAGCCAAAGCAGAATTAAAAAGCATGTTGGTAGACCAAAAATTTGGTCAAGCGAGTACAAAAGTTGTAATTGAAGAATTTTTGGATGGCATTGAACTTAGTTGTTTTGTATTGACTGATGGTAAAAATTATAAAATTCTTCCCACGGCCAAAGATTATAAGCGAATTGGTGATGGCGATACCGGATTAAATACCGGCGGCATGGGAGCGGTTTCCCCTGTTCCCTTTGCGGATGCTGCTTTGATGGAAAAAATCGAAACACGAATCGTAAAACCAACCATCAACGGACTCCAAAAGGATGGAATTGTTTATAAAGGCTTTATTTTTATCGGATTAATTAATGTGAAAGGTGAACCTATGGTCATTGAATATAATGTTCGAATGGGCGATCCGGAAACTGAAGTAGTTTTACCTCGAATACAGTCCGACTTGGTAGAACTGTTTCAAGCTGTGGCAAATGAAAAGTTAGAAACGGTTTCTCTACAAATTGATAATAGAACTGCTGCTACAATTATGGTTGTTTCGGGCGGTTATCCGGAAACGTTTGAAAAAGGAAAAGAAATTACCGGTATTGATTCAATTAAAGATTCCCTTGTTTTTCATGCGGGAACCAAGTTGGATCTTAACGCCATTGTCTCCAACGGAGGAAGAGTGTTAGCCATTACTTCTTTTGGAACTGATTTTGAAGAAGCCATAAAAAAATCTTATCAAAACATAGAAAAACTACATTTTGATAAGATGTATTTTAGAAAAGATATTGGCTTTGATTTGTAGCGTTTAATATTTTTTCTAGCGACTTATTTAAAAAAGGAGTGAGCCGTTGTATCTTGGTTTTCTTCGTTGTTTTTTTGGTGTGTTCGCAATTGTAAAACCCAGTAAACTAGTGCAGAAAAACAAATTATCATGAAAATAAAATTAAATATATTGGCAGCCCACCAGCTAGACAATTCTAAGCTTCTTAATAAGTCATATGGAAGAAATAAAAAGTCTACAAACAGGGATTGAATTGCTTCGAAAAATGCTTTCATAGTATAAAGTATTATATTTACAGTCGCAAAAGTATAAAATATCCTTATGATAGCAAGCGTTTTTAGTAAATCTAGGCCATTTAATTATGTTTTACTTACTTTTTTAGTGGTTTTATGCTTTATAGTATATCAAATTAAGCACAATTTTAGTAGTCCAACCGAAGATTTTACGTTTTTTGGAATCGCAAAAAGCGGAGTGATTTTAACTTTAGTGGTTGCTTCCACTTTCATAACAAATTTTATTACCAAAAAAAACGGACTGAGCAAAGACAGCAGTTATTCCTTTCTTTTCTTTTTTCTTTTTTTATTATTTATTCCCTCTCTATTTAATAATCTCAGGATTATGTTGGCCTCTTTCTTTATTCTTTTAGCCATTCGACGATTAATTTCGATGAAATCATTAATAACGCCAAAAGAAAAATTATTCGATGCTTCATTCTGGATTTTCGTAGCCGCTCTTTTTCATTTTTGGAGTATTTTATTTATCATTATCGTATTTATCTCGATTATTATTCATGTTTCTAATGATTATCGAAACTGGATTATTCCATTTATTGCTTTTTTTACTGTTTTTATTCTGTTTTTATTTTTCTCGCTTGTTATTGATAAACAATGGATTACGATATTTTTCAATCAAATACAGCTCGATCTTAAATTTTACTATTTTACAAATTCTATTGAAAATCTGTCCTTAACGCTTTGGTTACTATTTAGTAGCTTTTTTTTATTGGCGATGGTTTTTACGTTAACCAAACGACCACTAATTTTACACGCATCGTATCAAAAAATCATTTTTTCGATGCTAATTGCTGTGTTAGTTTACGTTTGCTCTACTGACAAGAATAATGATTTATTAATTTTTGGACTCATGCCTTTGTCGGTTTTAGCCACAGCTTATATTGAACAGCTTCGTGATGCAGTGGCTAAAGAAGTGTTAACCGCAAGTATTGCTATTTTAAGCCTGCTGCTTTTTGTTTTTCAATTATAATTTTATACCATAAGCCAAATCGCCCGCATCGCCCAATCCCGGAAGGATGTAATTTTTTTCGTTTAAACCATCGTCTAAATCAGCTACCCAAAGATGGCAATTCGAGGGTAAATTCTTTTCTAAATAAGCAATACCTTCTGGCGTGGCTATAACTACGGCAACATGAATTTCTTTAGGTTTTTGCTCTAAATGAAGTTTTTGTAAAACGGCTACAATCGATTGACCAGTAGCCAACATTGGGTCTATCAAAATTAGAGTTTTGTCTTCAAACGAGGGTGCAGCTTGGTATTCTACTAAAATATCGAAATAATCATCGTTGTTGGGATGATGACGATAAGCCGATACAAATCCGTTTTCAGCGTTGTCAAAAATCGCCATAAAACCAGTGTGCAATGCCAATCCTGCTCTCAAAATGGAACACAATACGACATGATCGGCAATAGCAGTTGTTTTTTTAATCCCAAGCGGTGTTTGCACCTCAATAGGTTCATAAGCTAAGGTTTTGCTCAATTCATAAGCCATAATTTCACCAATGCGTTCGATGTTTTTTCGAAAACGCATACTGTCTTTCTGAATAGAAACATCGCGAATCTGTGCTAAGAAATGATTCAAAACACTATTTTGGTCAGAGATAAAATGAAGTTGCATAAACCTTTTGTATTGGAATTAGTTTGATAAAGGTATAAAAAGTATATTTGTATTTTAAACTATAGAGCTATGTTTTCACAAATTGCGTTTTCTGTTTTCGAACAAAGTATTGTAGATTATCACATCCATAATGATGTAAATCAGCCTGTTAACAACCCTTTTCCGAAAGATAAAATTGAGCATTTATTGTATGCAAAAAATTGGGTTGATACGGTTCAATGGCACTATGAAGATATTATTCGTGACCCACAAATTGATCCGGTTGCCGCTCTAACGTTAAAGCGAAAAATTGACGCGTCAAATCAAGTTCGTACCGATATGGTAGAATATATTGACAGCTATTTTCTTCAAAAATATAGTGACGTTAAAGTAAAAGCTGATGCAAAGATAAACACAGAAAGTCCAGCCTGGGCCTTTGACCGTTTGTCAATTTTAGCGTTAAAAATTTATCACATGAATGAAGAAGCTACAAGAGCAGAAGCTTCAGCAGAACATCGAGCAAAATGTCAAGAAAAACTAAATGTCCTTTTAGATCAAAAAAGCGATATGTTTAGTTCAATCGATCAATTACTAATTGACTTTGAAAACGGAGATAAATTCATGAAAGTGTATAAACAAATGAAGATGTATAACGACGAGGAATTAAATCCGGTTTTATATCAGAATAAAAAATAATTTATTTTAAACCAGTAAGAAAGTAAGAAAAGTTGAGCATCAAAGCTTAATTAATCTTAATTTCTTAATGGTTTTTAATTTTAACAAAGACTTCATTTGTCGTCAAAAACAGAACATATTCTAGTCATTCGTCTCTCCGCAATGGGCGATGTGGCCATGACTGTTCCTGTTTTACGAGCTTTTATGACACAAAATCCTGACGTAAAAATTACGGTTGTTTCAAGACCTTTTTTTAAACCAATTTTTGATGACATTCCAAACCTTTCTTTTTTTGGAGTTGATTTAAAAAAACGACATAAAGGGTTTTTAGGATTGTTGCGTTTGTTCTTTGATTTAAAAAATCTCGGAATTACGCATGTTGCCGATTTACACAATGTTTTACGTTCAAAAGTTATTAGGAATTTATTCGCTTTAAGCGGAAAAAAAGTAGCCGCAACCAATAAAGGACGAGCTGATAAAAAAGCGTTAACCCGAGCTGAAAATAAAACTTTTAAACCGACCAAGTCCATGTTTGAAAGACATGCAGAGACTTTTAAGAAATTAGGATTTCAAATCCATTTAGATAATCCTAAATTTCCTAAAAAAGCTACTTTAGCTAATGAAATTTTTAGTAAAATTGTTGAGATTTCCGATTTTGTGGAAAATAGACTCATAGGAATTGCTCCTTTTGCGCAGTACGAAAGTAAAGTGTATCCATTGGATTTAATGCAACACGTAATTGATGAATTGGCTCTTGATTCTACGAATAAAATCTTACTTTTTGGTGGTGGAAACGAGGAAATTCAAAAATTAAATCAATTGCAAAAAAACCATCAAAATGTGTTTGTTGTAGCAGGAAAATTTAATTTTAAAGAAGAATTACAGCTCATTTCGAATCTAGACGTCATGCTTTCTATGGATTCTGGAAACGCTCATATAGCGGCCATGCTTGGCGTTAAAGTCATTACACTTTGGGGAGCAACGCATCCTTATTTGGGTTTTAAACCGTTTAATCAGCCGATGGAAAACTGCCTAGTTTCCGACAGAACAAAATATCCGTTGTTACCAACATCCGTTTACGGCAATAAAAAAGTAGAAGGTTATGAGGATACAATGCGTTCGATTTTGCCCGAATTAGTAGTTCAAAAAGTTCAAGAAATTCTTACAACCAAATCTTAGATTCGTCACAACGTTTTAGAATATAGCTTTTTAAATTTGAAATCGCATCAGCATAATTAGGTCTTTCATAACCAAAACGTTCATGTTCCATTTGTTCTTTTTCCATCGCATTGCAACCTTTAATTACTTCACGAATCATATCGAGCATTATCAATTCTTTGTTGTAGGTTTTTTCAAATTTCAACTCTACTAACTCATCTTCTAATTGCTCACAATAAGCCAAAAGGTCTTTTACCGATTGTTCTTCCAAAAGGTCTTGAGCGTTTTTAAAAATTTCTAATTTATTTTTCATTTTGATTAGATAGTTAAACGTAATCAAAGGAACTGCCAACTAATAACGTAACATGGCCAACTTATTTAAACATCATCATAATCAATCACCAACTCCGCAGAAGTAGGATGAGCTTGACACGTTAAAATTAATCCGTCAGCAATTTCTTTATCGGTCAAAATAGTATTCTTTTTCATTTCTGCTGTTCCTTCCTTGATTCGGGCTAAACAGCTACTGCAAATACCACCTTGACAAGAATAAGGAGCGTCTAAGCCTTGTTTTAATGCGGCTTCTAGAACATTTTGTTTTGGCGACATTTCAATTATCGTTTCATCACTATCTAAAATAACAGTTAGTTTTGTATGCCCTTCTAACGCTTTACTAATCGCTTTCTCAGCAATCGAAGCCGAAAACAACTCAAATTTGATGTCTTTTTCTTTCACATTATTTTCGCGTAAAGTAGCACTCACAAGGTTCATCATTTCCTCTGGTCCACACAAATAAAATTTGTCAAATTCTTTTTCTTTATGCTTGGTTTTTAAGACATAATTCACGGTCGATTTTTCAATTCTACCAAATAATTGGTCTTCTATATTTTGTTTGCTAAATACATACTGCACAAAAAAACGTCCAATATATTTTTGTTGTAACTCGTGTAATTGGTTATAAAAAATAGTGTCTTCTGGAGTTTTATTGCCATAAACCAAAACAAAAGTACTTTTTGGCTCTTTTGCCAAAACGGTTTGAAGAATAGACATAACGGGCGTAATGCCACTTCCAGCAACAAAAGCAGCATAATTTTTTTGTCGGGAAGCATCGGGTTCAAAGCTAAATTTTCCTTCGGGCGTGCCTATTTCTAAAACTTTTCCAATTGTTAATTGTTCATTGGCGAATTTGGAGAAATAACCGTTTTTAACCGACTTGATTGCGATGCGTAATTCGCCACTTTCAGGCGTAGAACAAATAGAATAGGCCCGACGAATTTCAATTCCATCGAGCGTTAGCTTTAAATTTAGATATTGACCTGCTAAAAACTTAAAGTTATTTTGAATTTCAACAGGAATATGAAATTGAACAGAAACCGTTTCGGGTGTTTCTCTTTTTATTTCTTTTACAGCTAATTTAAAAAAAGTAGACATAGTATTTTTTTTGTAAAGGTAGTAAACCCATCGTTTTTGAAATTGTAAAAAATCAAAAATTTATACATAAGAATATTATGTATAAGAAAGTTATGTATATTTGTATTTCAAATTTCAAATTTATGAAAAATTCCTCTTTGTATAAAGGAAGTCTTAACACAATTATAATGAAGCTTTTAGAAGAAAAAGGCCGAATGTATGGTTACGAAATTACGCAAAAAGTAAAAACCATTACTTTGGGCGAATTAAACATTACTGAAGGAGCTTTATATCCTGCTTTACATAAATTGGAAGCCGAAGGTTTGCTGGAAGTTGAAGTAGAAAAAGTAGATAACCGCTTGCGTAAATACTACAAACTTACCGAAAAAGGCACCAAAGAAACCGTCAACCGCTTAGCAGATTTGGAAGAGTTTATTAAAAACATGCAAAACATTGTGAATCCGAAATTTAGTTATTAAGATGAATAAGCTAAGCGTACAAGACCTTAAATTCATTGATAATTATTTGAAAAAAAGTGAAATTTTTTACGATGATATTAGAATGGAACTTACCGATCATATTGCTACAGCAATTGAAGATAAAATGGAAACGGAAAACATTAATTTTTATGATGCTTTTAAAAGTTATATGATTTTAAATAAAAAGGAATTGTTAAAAAAATTTTCCGGTAGTGGATATAAGTCATTCGAACCTGTCAAAAATTTTGGTTTATTGTTAATAAAACCAATAAGTCTTCTTTTAGGAATAGTTTTTATAATGAGTTTTTATTTTTTTAACGACTTGTTTGATAAAGAGTATTTTGTTTCAAACTTTCAGATATATTGGCTAATTTGTTTATTCATTTTTGGGATGCTCCACCTTGTTTATTTTAATTTTATAAAAAAGAAGCGATTTTTTGCTGTAGAACAGTCATTTTTTGTGCTTTCAGTTATTTATTATGTTTTTGTCCCTTTTTCAAATCCGTTTAATGTAACAAATTTTAACCTTATTTTTTTGATAGATATTTCAATACTTTTTTTCTCCTTCGTTTATATTTTTTTCTATTATACTCGAATTAAAATGTATTACAATAACAAGCATATATGGAACCAAAAGTAAACCAACAACAAATAGACCGCCTTTACCGCTTTACCCGCGAGCATTTTGTAGTATATTTCGATTTGCAAACCGAATTGGTCGACCATTTGTCCAATGCGATTGAAAATCAATGGAAAGAAAATCCAACACTAGCGTTTGAAGAAACCTTGAAAAAAGAATTTAAAAAGTTTGGTGTTTTTGGGTTTATGGACGTTGTTGAACAAAGACAAGCCGCCTTAGGAAAGAAGTACAACTTGTTAATATGGAAACATTTCAAGGAATTTTTTAGCATTCGGAAGATTTTAATTACCATTTCATTGATGTTTAGTGTGTTCTGCTTTTTTAAATATATCTTTTTTTATCAACTACTGAAAACTGGAATGATTGTATGGTTTTTATTACTTATACTTGCCTTAGTATACGAAAATAAAAAAAGAAAAAAGCGAAAAAAACAAACTGGGAAAACATGGATGTTTGAAGAGATAATTCACCAATACGGATCCTTTTCTGGATTAGCGGTTCTTCCTATACATGCAAATAACATTTTTTCTAATAGCGGTGCTTCTACCCCAAATGATTATGTGCTTTTTGGAATTAGCTTTTTTTTGGTTGTCCTATTTCTAGCGACTTATATTGTTGTGAAAATTATCCCATCCAAAGCCGAAGAATACTTAAAACAAGTGTATCCCGAATATGCTTTTTCCAATTACAGTGTAACAAAATGAGAGAGGCATAGTCAAACTTGTAGACTAAATCAAAAAATAACCACCAATCAACTAAATTATGATTAAACGCTTTCTCTCACTCGAATGGAAATCTTTTATTAGAGCAGCTTCTTTTCAAACCAATTTGGCTCTGAAAATTTTTATGCTTTTTGGAGCATTATATTTTATAGTCGTTTTTTTGGCACTAGGAGCCGGAGCTTATTATATTATCAAAAAAGCAACCGATTCAGAGCCGTTTCAGCTAATTAACCAATTTATTCTCTATTATTTTGTATTCGATTTAATTTTTAGATTTTTTCTCCAAAAAACGCCGGTCATGAACATCAGACCGCTGCTTTATATCAACATCAAAAAAGATACGATTGTCAATTATACTTTAGGAAAATCGGTATTATCTTTTTTCAACATCATGCATTTGTTCTTCTTTTTGCCACTTGCTGTGGTTTTATTGATTGAAGGTTTTGAGGTATTACAGGTTATTTCGTGGACTATTGGAATGATTGCATTAGTTTTGATTATTAATTTTCTAAACATTTTAATCGATAAAAAAGACATTGTTTTCTATTCAGTTGTAGTCATATTTATAGCTTTAGGAGCTTTGCACTATTACGATTTGTTTGATGCAACCAATTATACCGTATTGTTTTTTAAAGGATTATATGATTATGCTTGGATGGCTCTTATTCCGGTTGTCATTTTACTTTTGGTTTATAAAATTGTGCACCAATTCTTTAAAAGCAATTTATACCTCGATGCTGGATTATCAACCCAACACGAAATTGCTAAAACACAAAATTTTGAATGGTTAGACCAATTTGGAAGCTTGGGAACTTTTCTTAAAAATGATATTCGTTTAATCACCAGAAATAAAAGAGCTAAATCAGTTATTGTGATGAGCGTTTTGTTTCTTTTCTACGGACTTTTATTTGGCTCCGGAGCCATCGAAGTATATGATGGGCCAGTCTGGAAAGTATTTGGCGGAATTTTTGTAACCGGCGGATTCATATTCAATTTTGGGCAATTTGTGCCAAGCTGGGATAGCTCGTATTATAATTTGATGATGAGTCAAAATATTCAATACCGAGAATATTTGAGTTCAAAATGGTGGCTAATGGTAATTGTGACTTTCATTGCCGCTGTTTTTGCTAGTTTCTACCTTTATTTTGGATGGAAAACGTATTTGTTGATTTTGGTTACGGCCCTTTACAACATCGGAATTAACGCATACATTGTTTTGTTAGCAGGAGCGTATACGAAAAGCCCTATTGATTTAATGAGTAATAAAAATGCGTTTGGCGATAAAAAAGCATTCAACGTAAAAACGTTATTGTTAGTTATTCCGCAAATTCTAATCCCGTTGGGATTGTATTATTTAGGAGTTTTATTTTTTGATGAAATAGCTGGACTTGGATTTATAGCCTTAGCCGGAATTCTGGGATTTGCCTTTAAATCAAAAGTATTTAATTGGATCGAAAACATCTATAAAACACAGAAATACGAAACCATCGCAGCATATAAACAAAAAAACTAACCCATCACCCAACACCCATCACCCAACACCCATCACCCAACACCAATCACCCAACACCCATCACCCAACACCAATCACCCAACACCCATCACCCATCATCCAACACCCATCATCCAACACCAATCACCCATCACCTAAAACCCAACACCCATGATAAAAGTAAAAAATCTCACAAAAACATATAATGGAGTAACCGTTTTAAACATAAATGCCTTAGACATTCCAAAAGGACAAAGTTTTGGATTAGTAGGTAACAACGGAGCTGGAAAAACCACTTTTTTCAGTTTGTTATTGGATTTGATTCAACCTACTTCTGGGTTGATTACAAGCAATTCCATTCAAATAAATACGAGCGAAAAATGGAAGCCATTTACGGCTGCTTTTATTGACGAAAGTTTTTTGATAGGCTATTTAACTCCAGAAGAATATTTTTATTTTATTGGTGAATTACGCGGTTGGAAAAAAGCCGACGTTGATAAATTTTTGGTAAAATATGAAGATTTTTTTAATGGAGAAATCCTTAAAAATAAAAAATATTTGCGAGATTTATCCAAAGGAAATTCTAAAAAAGTGGGAATTGTAGCTGCTTTAATCGGTGAACCAGAAGTGATTATTTTAGACGAACCGTTTGCCAATTTAGATCCAACCACTCAAATTCGATTAAAGAAAATTATTAAAGAATTAGCCGACGATAAAAGCGTTACAATATTAGTTTCTAGTCACGATTTGCAACATACCGTAGAAGTTTCAAACCGCATTGTAGCCCTTCAAAAAGGTGAAATTGTGTTAGATTTAATTCCGTCTTCTGAAACTTTAAAAGAATTAGAAGCATTTTTTGCTGCATAAATGGCTTCATTTGTTAATTGTTTTAACTCAAAACGGTCAGTTATCAGATTTCTGTTCAAAAAAACAGCATTATTTTTCTCTATTTCAAAAAGAAACGTATTTTTACCCTTGCGATATACTAAAAACGCGAGTTTTTAGTTATTCCTTTAAATGCTTTTTATTTTGAAATCTACTAGTATTCGTTATTTACTTGCTTTTATTTTCCTTGCTTTTTTGATAGCTTGTTCTACCAAAAAGGACAAATTCATAAATCGACAATTTCAAGCACTCAATACCGATAGCAACGTCTTGTTTAACGGCAATGTAGCTTTAGATGCTGGTTTAGCTGACATTGTGTTGAATTATGGCGACAACTATTGGGAAACGCTTCCCATTGAACGCATGCAACCAGCGGAGGAAGAAATTTTACCTGGTCAGAGTAAAAATGCTAATTTTCAAAAGGCCGAAGAAAAAGCGACCAAAGCCATTCAGCTGCGCTCCATGTTAATTGGCGGTAGCGAGAAAAATCCGGAAATGGACGAAGCCTATCTACTTTTAGGAAAATCAAGATATTATGATCGTCGGTACGTACCAGCTTTAGAGGCTTTCAATTATATTCTATATAAAAATGCCGATAGCGATAAAATATATGAAGCCAAAATTTGGAGAGAAAAAACAAATGTTCGACTTGATTATGATGCTTTAGCGGTAAATAACCTAACGAAATTGTTAAATGAAATTGATTTTAAAGATCAAATTTTTGCGGATGCCAATGCTACGTTGGCACAAGCCTATTTAAATTTAGAGCAAAAAGACAGTGCAATTTCCAGACTAAAAAAAGCAACTGAATTTACAAAGAAAAACGAAGAAAAAGCCCGATACCGTTTTATTTTAGCACAATTATATGAATCCTTAGATCAAAGTGAAACTTCATTTCAGGCCTATCAATCTGTAATTGACATGAAGCGAAAGTCGCCTAGACAATATGTAATTCATGCACAAATTAAACAAGCACAACAATTTGATTACACCAAAGGCGATACGCTTTTATTTTTGGCAGAATACAATAAACTACTTGAAGACAGAGAAAACAGACCTTTTTTAGATTTTCTTCATCATCAAAAAGCCTTGTTTTATGATAAACAAAATAATGATAAACAAGCGGTTTCTAACTATAACAAATCGTTGAGTTTTCAAAGCAATGATAAGTATTTAATGGCCTCTAATTATAGAAACATGGCCGAAATTTATTTCTACCAATCTGCTTATCAAACTTCTGGAAAATATTTTGACAGCACACTAGTTTTGCTTAATCAACGTTCCAGAGAATTTAAAAGCATTAAGAAGAAACGTGATAATTTAGAAGACGTTATTAAATATGAAGGAATCGCCCAACGGAATGACAGTATAATAAATATTTTTTCGCTTTCGTCCGATGATAAAAAAGCATTTTTTGAAGATTACATTACAAAAATTAAAAACCAAGATGCACTTGTTTTAGAGAAAGAAAAAGCCATAAACGAAAGCAGAGAAAATGAAGCGAATAATGCAAACGCTTCCTCGCAAAATCAATTATCAATCACTAATAAAGCAAGTTTTGGCGCAACGAGTTCAAAATCGTCAACATTTTATTTTTATAATCCTAGTTCAGTGGAATTTGGAAAAATTGAATTTGCCAAAAAATGGGGAAAAAGAGCTCCAGAAGGAAATTGGCGATTAGCAAAAGGCAAAAAAGTTGATGTGGAGGAAGAAGAAGTTGTTGCTGAAAAAGGTGATGATAAAAAGACTGATAAAAAAGAAGACATTCG
>Ga0105050_10006869_pt1 | contig 13899 bp, 10 predicted proteins | sample FRY01_FD_78088 | JGI IMG/M metagenome (GOLD analysis project Ga0105050, IMG submission 78088) | Freshwater microbial communities from Lake Fryxell liftoff mats and glacier meltwater in Antarctica - FRY-01 | ecosystem: Environmental > Aquatic > Freshwater > Ice > Glacier meltwater ... | reverse complement strand
GGCGTCCAAGCCTTCTTCTTTGCGCGCAGGTCAAACAGCCTGCGCGGATTGACGGTTGGTGTGCGGGCGATCGCCGCGATCGCACTAATCATCGTCGCCGGGCGGCTTTCGCCCGGCGCCTGCGCGGCGGCAAGTACGCGGCGGCAGCGAACGTCAATGCCGCGCGTGCAGCTAAGCACGACATTCGCCAGCGTTGTGAAGATCGGCAGCGTCTCGGTTGCAGTGCCGTTCGGTGAGTTGGCGAGGATCGTTGACGGCTTGCCGGTCGTCTGCTCAACTAGGTTGGAGGCTGTTGCGGCGGCGTTCTGCAGGCCCGGCGCAGGGCCATAAACCTTGATGCCGTGCAGGAATTGGGCCAGGGCGAAGCCTGAGGCGACGGTTGTTCGCTCATTGACGAGCACCTTGTCGGCGGGCGCGGCGGCCAGGCCAACGACCGCCATTTGACGGCGCATCGCCGCCGCCGAGACTGCTGCTCGCCGCCCTGTAACTGCGGCGCCGTTGCCAGTGCTCTGCACGTAGAGAACGTCGAGCGCGCGGGCCGGCGTCGTGTAGTTGATCGTGAACTGGCCAGCCGAGTTGGTGGTTGCGCGGCCAAGCTCGGTTGCGCGGCTGGCGCCAGCGGCGTAGAGCGTGACGCTCTGCCCGGCGGCGTTGGCCGTGTGCTTCATCACGGTGCCGCTGATCGTTGCTGCGCTGGAAGCCTGAGCGCCTGTAGCGCAGGCCAGCAGGGCGAGCGCCAGTATCGCGGTTGTCTGCTTCAGCGGTCTGCGGGCGATGGTCGGCATGCGGCGCGGCTCCTTGATGATTTTGACATTTCCAGCGCAGCGGCCGCGCGCATTGAACGCCGATCCAACGCCTTCGGGGTGCTGATGTTACTGAATATGTTGATTGAGTTCGGGGACGCGTTCGACTTCACCGGCGCCGATTTCACCCGGTGGTGCACGGAGGTCGGGTTCGAGCGGGTGGAGATGCTGCCGCTCGCGGGGCCGACGAGCGCCGGCATCGCCTACAGGTAACTTCGAGGGGGTGGGACCCCTGAGACTCCTGCCGGTTTATCGGCTAGAAGCGCTCGAGGCGGATGGTTGCCTTGCGGCCCTTGATTCGGGTGGACCGCATCGACTTGATCACCCCGGCGGCGGAGACGCTCGGTACATCGACCAGAGAAAAGTTTTCCTTGACTTCGATCGCACCGATCTGCTGACCGCTGATGCCGCCTTCGTTGGCGATCGCGCCAACCAGATCCTTCGGGGTGACTGAGGCGCTTTTCCCGACGCTGAAGAAGAGGCGGGTGCTATCGCCGTTGGACTGCTTCTTGCCCTTGCCCCCTGGCTTTCCGGGGGGACGGTTGCCGCCGGGCCCCCGGTTGCTGCCAACGGGCCGGCCGTTGCTGACCGCCGGCCGCTTGCCCTTCCTGGGAGCCGCCGTCGGGGTGATCTCGCTTTCGTCGATTGGACGACCACTGGCTTCGTGGGCCAGCTTCAATGCGGCTGCCGCGATCTCGGCTGGCTCGAACTCTGATGCCAAGGATTCGACTGCCGCACGGAAAGGGGCGAGATCCTTGTCGGCTTTGCCCAGCTCCTCGGCCAGGGCGGCTTCGGTCTTTTCCAGCCTCTTCGCCTTGAGTGCAGCCACCGTGGGCAACTCTTCCACCGGGAACGGCGCTTTGGTCAGGCGCTGGATCGCTTTGATGTGGCGCTTCTCGCGGGGCTCGGCGATCGTGATCGCGATTCCGGTCCTGCCGGCACGGCCGACCCGACCGATGCGGTGCACGTACTGCTCCGGGGCGGTGGGGAGCCCGTAGTTGAAGACGTGGGTGAGGTGATCGACGTCCAGTCCACGCGCGGCGACATCGGTGGCAACCAGCAGCTGAGTCGAGCCGCTTCGAAGCTTGCCCATCACCCGGTCACGCTGCTCCTGGGTCATGCCGCCGTGGAGTGCGTCCGCCCGGTAGCCCCGGTTGCCCAGGGTCTCGGTCAGCTGATCGACTTCATGCCGGGTGCGACAGAAAACGATCGCCGACTCGGGTTGTTCCAGGTCAAGCACCCGAGCGAGTGCGGCGGACTTGTTGTGGCGGGTGACCAGGTGAGCGGTCTGGCGGATCTGCGGGCCCGCTGCGGCCTCGTTTTCGTCACGCTTGATCCTGACCCGGACCGGGTTGTTCATGTGTCGCTTGGCGATCGACTCGATCCGGGAAGGCATCGTCGCCGAGAACAGCATGGTCTGGCGTGATTCGGGCACGCCTTCGAGGATCGCTTCGAGTTCTTCTGCGAAGCCCATGTCGAGCATTTCGTCGGCTTCGTCCAGAACGAGAACCCGCACCTGGTTGGTCTTCAGCGATCCGCGTCGGATGTGATCGATCGCCCTTCCCGGGGTGGCGACCACGATGTCGACTCCGCGTTTGAGCGGGCCGAGTTGACGCCCGATCGGCTGCCCGCCGAAGACGGCGAGAACAGAGGCACCCGAGCCTCGGGCGTACTGCTGGGTGGCCTTCTGCACCTGGACCGCGAGCTCTCTGGTCGGGACCAGGATCAGGGCGGACGGTGAACCGGCATCCGGCTGCCCGTTAAGTCCGGCCAGTACCGGCAGAGCGAATGCGGCGGTCTTGCCGGTGCCTGTCGCGGCCTGTCCGAGCAGATCACGGCCGGCAAGAAGCGGCGGGATCGCCTCCGCCTGGATCGGTGTCGGCTTCTTGTAGCCGAGTGAGTTCAGCGTCGCAATGATCTGCTCAGGAAGCCCGAGCTCCTCGAACCCGGAGCGGTTGGGCTTTCCTCCGTCCTCGTTCGGATCCAGAGTCAGTTGATTGGGGACGTTAGACGTCGGAGGGGCGATCACAGGAGAGCTCAATTCAAAGTGTTGCGAGGGGAGGTGTGGAGGCCAGCACCGCGGCCGGCGCCGTGCGAACAGAACAATTTAGCTTAACTGCGCGCTTTGACCTCAGTCGGCGGTGGGATCCTCGAATACCGCCGGCTCTTTGCCGAGGCCGGCCACGGCGCCTGTGAAGATCCCTCCGTAGGGCATTCCCTCTGCTTCGTGCCACTCGGTCTCCGCGAGCATGTCCGTCACGGTGCCCATGTCCCCCCGGGCGAAGGCCTCGTATGCGCTGTGGACCAGATCCACGTTCTGTTCGCTCATGCGGTGCTCCTCAAGGGTCGAAGGGTGAAGATCCATCCTCACCGATGTGTCCGGTCAGCGCAATCCGGCTTGCCGAATGCGGGTGGCGGGTAGGCTTCGGAGTCGCTGTGCGTGCCCTTGATCCAGCCCCTTGCGGAACTGCGAAAGAACGGAAAATGAAATGAATCGCACCTTTGTGTACGAGGAGCTGTCGTGACTGCGATCGCGCAGCTGAAGCCGATGCCCCGGCGGGTGATCTTCGAGGACGAGCATGAGGACTACCGCGAAAGCTTCCGGTCCTTCCTGGCGGCGGAGGTAACCCCGAACTTCAAACAGTGGGACAACGACGGCTTTGTTTCACGAGGTCTCTTCACCAAGGCCGCCGAACACGGATTCATGAGCATGGCGATCCCGGAGGCCTACGGCGGCGCCGGGGTAGACGACTGGCGCTTCAACGTGGTCCTGACCGAAGAGGCGATCCGGGCCGGGGTCGGCGCAGCCTTCGGTGCTCCGATGCTGACCACCGACATCTGCCTGCCTTACCTGCTGACCACTGGCACCGACGAGCAGAAGGCTCGCTGGCTTCCCGGGATCGCATCCGGAGAAACCGTGATGGCGGTGGCGATGACCGAGCCGGGGACCGGATCCGACCTCGCCGCGGTACAGACCCGGGCCCTGAAGGACGGCGACCACTACATCCTCAACGGACAGAAGACCTTCATCACGAACGGCCACCACGCCGACCTGGTGATCGTCGTCGCCAAGACCGATCCGGACGCCGGCCACGCGGGCATTTCCCTGCTGGTGGTTGATTCGCACTTCGAGGGGTTCTCCAGCGGAGCCCAGATCGGCAAGCTGGGCCAGCACGCCTCCGATACGACCGAGCTTTTCTTTGACGACGTCAAAGTGCCGGCCGAGAATCTGCTCGGGGCAGAGGGCAGCGGCTTTATCCAGCTGATGGAGAAGCTGGTGCCCGAACGCCTGATCATCGGAGTCGGTGCGCTGTCTGCCGCCGAAGCGGCCTTCGAGATAACGCTTGAGTACGTCAAGGAGCGGACCGCTTTCGGACGGCCGATCGGCAGCTTCCAGAACTCGCGCTTCGTGATGGCCGAGATCAAGACCGAGCTGGCGATCGGGCGGGCCTTCATCGATCAGTGCATCGTCAAGCACTGCGCCGGCGAGCTGACGATCGAAGAGGCGGCGATGTCGAAGTGGTGGACGACCGAGCTGCTCGGCCGGGTCACCGACAGCTGTCTCCAGCTCCACGGCGGATACGGCTACACCGACGAGTACGCGATCTCATCGGCCTGGGCGGACGCCCGGATCATGCGGATCTACGGAGGCACTACCGAGATCATGAAGGAGCTGATCGGCCGCGGCATGGGGCTCTGACCCGTATCTTCGTGGACGTGAACATCGACCGCTTCAACCCACTGGCCCCCAGCACCGAGAAGATCGCCGACGGGGTATGGCGCCACGCCGGTGACATCAGGCGGGGGATGAACGTCTACCTTGTTGAGGAGGAGGACGGTTCCGGCGTGTTCGCCTTCGACGCGGGCACGAGGGCGATGGCGGGCGGCATCCGCAAGGCGGCCTCCGGGCTGGGCGGCCTCAGCCGGGTAGTACTCGGTCACAGTCACGTCGACCATCGCGGTTCGGCCGCAAAGCTCGGGGTGCCGGTTTACTGCCACCCGGACGAAGTGGCTGACGCGGAGGGTGACGCCGGCGTTCACTACCAGCCGCTGGGGGAGATCCCGGTCACCTATACGCGTTGGCTCTTCCGAGTCTTGTACCCGATCTGGGACGCCGGTCCGGTGACGATCGCCGACACGCTTTCCGAGGGCGATCGCATCGCCGGCTTCGAGGTCGTTCACTTCCCGGGTCACGCACCGGGGCAGATCGGGCTGTGGCGCGAGAGCGACCGGCTCTGCCTCTGCAGCGACACTGTCTACCTGACCGACTCGATGCGCCCGCTCGGCCATCACCCCGGCATTTACCCGCCTCATCCGGTCTTCGACCACGACCCGGAGCAGACGCTGGCCAGCCTGCGCAAGCTCGCGGCACTCGAGCCGATGACGATCGCTCCGGGCCACCTCGAGCCGTTGGTCGGAGAGCGCGGCGAACTTCGCGCCCGACTCGAGCAGGCAGCCGAGCAACGCACCGGTTGGTGAGAGGGTTCCGTTCCTATCTCGCTTGGCGAGAGCCGGTCACGCGGACGGTTCTGACCGAGGAGCGCGCGGCGTCGAAGCCAACGGTTACGATGGCTCGCGCTCTGAAGGCAGTGTTCCTGCGAATCTTCCTGACCGTCACCTGGGCTCGACAGCTATCGCCGCCGACGATCTGCAAGCCGGCCCTTCGCCAGACCTGGCGCTTGCCCCGGCTGACCCGCCGCTCGAATACGACCCGTTGCCAGGTTACGGCAGGGCAGGGACGCAGCGTGGCGGTGATACGGACCGTCTGCCCTCGACGGGTCTTTCTGACCCGGTTGCGGCTGGTCCTGATCACGAGACTGCGCTTGACGTTGCTGAAAATCTGCGACGGCCCGAAGCTCAGGTCGGTCCCGGCAAGGGGCTCCTCGCCAAGCCCCGGCCTGGTCCAGTCGCAGACTCCGTCGGGGAAAGTGGCATTGAGCCGGTCGAGCTGGGCTGGGCTCGCAATCCCGTAGTCGGAGGGGTCGAGCGGCTCGAGGCTGCACTTCATCACGTTGGATCCGAGAGGCTTGCCGGCCCTCATGTCGGGCGTGCTGAACGGAGGGTAGTTCTGATAGCAGACTCCCGGCTGACCGATTTCGGCAGGCTCGTTGTAGCGCTGGCCGTTGTTGGCCCAGCAGGCGTCGGTGGCGCGGGCCGGCCTATTGGCCGCGACCTTCTGGGCCGGCGTCGCCTGGCTGGAGTCGGTGCTCACACGATCAAGCCACTCGCTCATCGCGTCCACCGCCTCTTCGCGCATGGGGTTGACGTTCGTGTTGCCCCTGGCCCGGAACATCACGTAATTCGACAGGGATCCGTTTGTAGCCCTGAGGCGTTCCCGGAACTCGAACGCGGGGGCCGAAACATGCACGTTGGTCACGTTGTCTGCGTAGGCGCGTACATCGATGAACGCGACACCGGCGGCGCCACCGCCACCCCGGTTGACCCGCCCGCTGCGGTAGGCCGTGCGGATGGCTTCGAGGTCACCGGCGGCGCGCTGCGGAGAAAATTCCCCGTTGTCGTCGAACCCGCCGATCGATTCATTCAGATCGATGAATTCGTCCAGGCTCAGGTCTGCGTCCCGCAACCCCTCGAGGCCGTACTGGCGACCCACGTTGTCAAACGTCCGGCGAGCGAACCCCGTATCGGGGTCGCGGCCGTAGACGTTGATCAGGCTCTCGAAGATCGTGCATCTGATGCCGGCCGGGTTTGTCAGAGGATTGAAGATCAGCTCCGCGGGTACGGCCGACGAGCAGCCGTCAGACGCGTTGATCACATTCGCTATTTGGCTGCCGAGGCCCCGGCAGGAATCCTCGACGTTAATTCCCGAGATCGAGATGCGCTGCGCGGCGCTCAGTCCGGCTGCGGCTGGTGAGTCGAAGTACTCGTAGAGCAGGCGGCAATGGGGCTGGATTACCAGGGTGTTGTCGGGGAAGCTCGCGGAGGGCAGGACTCCTTCGAACAGGCCCGGATAGTTCTGGGCAGTCATCTGGACAAGCATCGAACCGCCCGAACCACCAAAACCGATGGTCCACTCCGGAGCCTGACCCAGACTTTCGATCACATGCTCCTTGACCATCGAGGCGGTTTCGGCCGAGAGGACGTCATTGCAGGCGGTCCCCATGACGTTCAGCGAGGAGCTGAGTACGGCGAAGCCGCGCTTCAGGTACAGGTCATCGAGGACCAGATCCTGGTCGGCCTTGCCCTGCTGGTGGCCGGCCGTGCAGCCACCTCCGTGGCTGTAGGCGAACCTGCCATTCCATCCGGCCAGCGGATCCCCGCCGGGAACAAGCATGGCCCAGCGGTAGACGGCGCGATTGATGGTGCCCGACTCCATGCGGATCAGGTAGTCGACGGTACGGCCGTCAGACATGGTGGTCTGAGCCATGTCGGCAGGCCGGGACTGCGGGTCGGCGAGCGGCACGATGTCGCCGCCCGTCGTCTTGTAGAAGTACTCGGTTCGAGATGGCGCCGAGCAGTTACCATCGGCTGCCCCTCCCAGTCCGTTCTCGGCCGTCCGGCAGATGTACGGCGATTGCTGCGGACCCGAGAAGACCGGTCCGGTGATGGGACTGTTGTAGATCCGGATTGACGCCGCGGAGTTCAGGACCGGTGCCCACGCCGTGATCAAGTTCGGCCCGGCGCTGAGGCCGCTGACCAGCCCGGTCATCCGGCGCCCGTTGCCTGGCTCAGGACTGAAGGACGAGCGCACGCTGACACCGTTCAGACGAATGCCGACGTTCTCTTCGTTGATTCCGGGAGCGAGACTGACCGCGACCAGCGCTTCATCCCCGGTTACCCGGTTGGCCTTGCTCGAGATCACCTCGATGTCAATGCTGCCCGTGGCGGCCTGGACCTGGCCGGGGACGCAGGCAAGCAGGCCGATGGCCAACGCCATGATGGCTGTCCGCTTAAGCATGATTTCCTGAGACGAGTATCTCCATTACCCCTTAATCACCGCCAAACGGGCAAAGTATCGGTTCGGCTCGCCGGATTGGAAAGGCAGCTCAACGGCATCCGCCTCGCGACGGTCGCCCCTGGTGGATGACCCGATCAGGTCATCCGGGCCGGTCATCTGCGACCGGCCTTGGCTTCCTGGCTGGAACTGTCCAGATAGGGTTCTGCGACTGATGTTCGCAAGACCTCGGAAAGGCGGTTCGGGCGACGGTAGGGACCGTGCTCCGCGACTCGAACTCACTGCCCGGCAGTGGGTGGTGGCATTCCTGATCGGACTGGCCACGGTGTTCGCGGCCGCGTACGGCTGGCGGGCCGCGGCGATCGGCAGTACCGCGGCATACGACGACCGCCAGTCGATCTCCGAGACGATCGCAGTCGAACAGCAGACGATCGACATCGCTCTCGCAGTCGGCAACGATACACGCGAATACACGAGTTATCTGGCGGACTATGCGGCGGCAGCGGAACTCGACAACCAGGCGGGCGCGCTCAGGGAGGCCGGACAGAGCGCGACTGCCACCGACGCAGTTCGACAGGCCCGCTTCCTGCCAAGGTCCGCCACCGAACGTGCTGCGGATTCGGGTGTGTTCGGCCGTTTCACGATCGCCGATGACCTCGCCCGGCCCGGTGAGGCCCCGCGGCCCTTCAGCTTCGAGGATCAGCTCAAGGCGCGCACGGCCGAGCAGCAGACGGAGATCGACTCACCGGGCAAACTGGACCCCGCAGTCTGGGCTGCCGAGGCGAACGGCATCCGGGACCGGATCAACGGGCTAGCCGCCTGGGCGCTGGTCATGCTGGCGGCCGTACTTCTGTTGACGATCGCGGAGGCGAACTCGGTACGGAGGGGAGTCTTCTACCCGGCGCTGAGTCTCGGTGTGGTGGTTCTGCTCATCGGGTCCATCGGCGGCATGACGGTCGACTTCTTCGCATGAGCGGGGTCGACGACAAAGCCGGGCCGGTCAAGGCCGGGGCAGAAGAGGACGACGAGGGCAAGGGCACTCTGGGCCGCTGGATCGCGATCTCGCTGGCGGCGATCGCTTTCCTCGGGGCGGGAATCGCGATCCTTCAGACCGGTGCCAGCGTCAACGAGTCGAATACTGCTCGAGAGACGACCCGGACTGCCGTCGGCGCATTGCGGGCGGGCGTCATCGAGCGGGCTGCAACTCTGCTTGAGCAGGACATCGAAGCCGAGCGCGGCTCGCTGAAACGCGAGCGGACTTTCCTTTCTCGCCAGTTCGGAAACATCGCGCAACCCCTGAGCTTCGCTCAGCTTGAGTTCGTAATCCCCCGGGGTGGCGACCTGCCGGGCGCTCACACAAGCCGGGAGCTGCGCCGTCTTTCCTTCGAGAGCGAACAGCTTTCCCTTAGCCAGTCGGCCCTGGCAGAGACCCGGGTCACCTGGAACGATCGCAGCACGCAGTACACGACCGCGATCGCGGTTCTTGCCTTTGCGCTTTTTCTGGTCGGCTTCTCATTGGTTCTGCGCGGCTCACGGCGGATCGTCTTCTACGTTTTCGGACTGCTGACCGCCCTGCTGGTTCTGGGGGCGGCCGTCTACATCCACCAGCTGCCGATTCCGGAGACTTCGAAAGAAGCGATTGCAGCAACCGCTCGCGGAACGGTCGCCTCCGATCGCGGCGAACAGAAGCGCGCGATGGATCTCCTGGACGAAGCGATCCGGATCGCCGGCGACTACGGCGAGCCCTATACGCGCCGGGCCATCGCCCGGGCCCTCGGGGCGAATCCGGACTTCAGGCGGACCGGAGCCATCGTCGGAAGTGACGTGGCACTGAAGGAGTCGACAGACGACGCCCGCCGGGCGCTCGAACTTGAGGGCGGTCGCGACTCTCTTGCACTCTCTTTCCTTGCGACCGTAGCCTTGTACGCGGGGGACTACGGACAGGCGGTCAGGTCGGCTGACGCGGCGATCGCCATAAACGGTGAGATCCCGGATATTCGCCTGAGCAAAAGTGCGGCTGAAGTCGGTCTTGGAGATGCCGAAGCAGCTGACGGAGCCCTCGATGCCGCGCGTGAGCTGATTTCGGGCAGCGACCCATCGCAGCGGACCCGCAGCCTGATTGCGAGCTACCTGACCGAGCTCGAACAGGTCGTCTACCGCACTCCTGCGAGTGCCGGGCTGGCCGAACGGATCGAACGGCGCGTCGTCGGCCTGGAAACCTCCTTCACGCTCGACCGCAAGCTCAGCGGGACGGCACCGGATAGGGGATCGCTCGGGGTTGACGGGCTGCGCTACCGGGGCGGAAGCTTCAGGTTTCGCGTCAACTGGCAGGACCTGCCCGCGGATACCGCGCTGACCCTGATCGGCTTCGAGCGCCCCGCAACGGGCAGCGCATGGGTCCAGCCGCGCGAGCTGGCGCTGTTTCGCACCATCGGCGGCAGCGGGCAGCAGGCCGCCCAGGTGCCGATCGAGCGGGCGTGCACCCCGGTTGAGGTGAGGGTTGACGCCTATCTGGACGGCGCCCGGGTCGATTCGTTCACCGGACCCGGGGGCACAGCCACCTGCTGACCGGCTGGGCGAACCTCGCCGCCCCGAGAGTCCGGCAAGGGCTGCCGGGCCGGACACCTGCGACCGGCCCGGACCCGGGTTGATCAAGCGACTCAGTCCAAGTCGAACCGGTCCAGGTTCATGACCTTGTGCCAGGCGGCGACGAAGTCCGTGGCGAACTTCTGCCCGGCGTCTTCGCTCGCGTAGACCTCGGCGAGGGCGCGCAGCTCGGAGTTGGAACCGAAGAGCAGGTCAACCCGGCTGCCCTGCCACTTGACACTGCCGTCTGCGTCGTGGGCGACGTAGGTGTCGGCTTCGTCCGGGTTCGGCTTCCAGGTCGTACCCGGGTCGAGCAGGTTGACGAAGAAGTCGTTGCTCAGTGACTCGGGCGCGGCGGTGAGGACGCCCTGCCCGGACCCTTCGTAGTTGGCGCCCAGGACACGCAGGCCGCCGACCAGGACGGTCATCTCCGGCGCGGTCAGGGTGAGCAGGTTCGCGCGGTCTACCAGCAGGTACTCGGCTGCCAGAACGTGGTCTCCCTCGAGGTAGTCGCGGAACCCGTCTGCGCTCGGCTCGAGGGCAGCGAAGGACTCGACGTCAGTCTGTTCCTGCGACGCGTCCGTGCGCCCCGGGGTGAACGGGACCTCGATCGGGTGGCCGGCGTTATCCGCGGCCTGCTCGACACCGGCACAGCCGGCCAGCACGATCAGGTCGGCCAGCGAGACCTGGCTGCCGCCAGAGCCGTTGAACTCCGTCTGAACTGCTTCGAGGGTGCTCAATGTTTTCGCCAGCTGGTCCGGCTCGTTGACATCCCAGCCCTTTTGCGGCTCGAGGCGGATGCGCGCACCGTTGGCCCCACCGCGCTTGTCGCTGCCGCGGAAGGTCGACGCCGACGCCCACGCGGTGAAGACAAGCCGGGAGACCGGCAGGCCTGAAGCGAGGATCTGTGCCTTCAGGGATGCGATCTCCTCCGGGCCGATCGGCTCGTCGCCCGCTTCGGGCACGGGGTCCTGCCACAGCAGATCCTCCTCCGGCACCTCCGGGCCGAGGTAACGTGTGAGCGGACCCATGTCGCGGTGGGTCAGCTTGAACCAGGCGCGGGCGAAGGCGTCCGTGAGCTGCTCGGGGTTCTCGAGGAAGCGCCGCGAGATCTCCTCGTAGGCCGGGTCGAAACGCAGCGCGAGGTCGGTGGTGAGCATCGTCGGGGCGTGAGTCACGGACGGGTCGTGCGCGTCAGGCACGGTGTGCGAGGCGGCGCCGTCCTTCGGCTTCCACTGCGAAGCACCGGCGGGGCTCTTCACCAGCTCCCACTCGTGGCCGAAGAGCAGTTCGAGGTAGGCGTTGTCCCAGGCCACCGGGGTGTGCGTCCAGGCGCCTTCGAGTCCGCTGGTGGTGGTGTCACCGTTCACACCGCTCGCGTAGGAGTTTTTCCAGCCGAGGCCCTGCTCCTCAAGCGGAGCGGCTTCGGGCTCGGGGCCCACGTACCGGTCGGGGTCGGCTGCACCGTGGGTCTTTCCGAAAGCGTGCCCACCGGCGATCAGCGCGACGGTCTCCTCGTCGTTCATCGCCATGCGGAGGAAGGTCTCGCGGATGTCGGTGGCTGATGCCAGCGGGTCCGGGTTGCCGTTCGGGCCTTCCGGGTTCACATAGATCAGGCCCATCTGGACGGCGCCCAGCGGGTCTTCGAGATCACGGTGGCCGGTGTAGCGCTCGTCTCCCAGCCACTCGGTCTCGGGGCCCCAGTAGACGTCCTCGTCGGGCTCCCAGACATCCTCGCGGCCACCGGCGAAGCCGAAGGTCTCAAGTCCCATTGACTCGAGGGCCACGTTGCCGGTGAGGACCATGAGATCGGCCCAGGAAAGCTTGCGGCCGTACTTGCTCTTGACCGGCCAGAGAAGCCTGCGGGCCTTGTCCAGGTTCGCGTTGTCGGGCCAGCTGTTGAGCGGCGCGAAACGCTGCTGGCCGGACCCGGCGCCTCCGCGGCCGTCGCTGATGCGGTAGGTCCCGGCGCTGTGCCAGGCCATTCGGATCATCAGCGGGCCGTAGTGGCCGTAGTCAGCGGGCCACCAGTCCTGCGAGGTCGTGAGCAGCTCTTCGATGTCCTGCTTGACTGCGGCCAGGTCGAGGCTTTCGAACTCACTGGCGTAGTCGAAGGAGTCGCCCATCGGATTGGCCACGGCGGGGTTCTTGGCGAGGATCTTCAGATTCAGCCGGTCCGGCCACCAGCCCCGGTTGCCGCCGCCCTGGGTCGGGTGGGGCGCGCGCTCGTGGGCGGCCGGGCAGGCGCCCTCGCGTCCGTCACGCTCATCGTTCATCTCTCCAACAACGGCATCGGGGGTGTCAGGCACTTGTTTCCTTTCGGGCTGATTGGTCTATCTCGGAGGATTTCGTGATCGAACAGTCGCGGCAGAGGCCCCGGTGGATCACTTCGGTTTCGTCGATCTTGTAACCGTGATCTTCGGAAGCGGTAAGGCAGGGTGCGTCGCCGACGGCGCAGTCGACGTCCGAGATGGCGCCGCATGAGCGGCAGACGATGTGGTGATGGTTGTCTCCCACCCGCGACTCGTAACGCGCCACCGAGCCGGACGGCTGGATCTGTCGTAGAAGGCCTGCGCCGGTCAATGCACGCAGCACGTCGTAGACGGCCTGATGGGACACCTCGCCGAGATCCTCGCGTGTCACGGTGATGATCGATCCCGTGTCAGCGTGCGGATGTTCGTAGACGGCACCAAGCACTGCCACCCGCGGGCGGGTCACACGCAGACCAGTTTCGCGGAGTAGATCCTCAAGTTCGGAAGTCGTCGGCAAGGTCCCGGGACTGTATCCCTTTTCTGGAATCAGTCAAGGTTACGCAAGGGCGGGCCAGGCGGGTGGGGCAATGATCGCCCTTGAACCATCCAGCCGAATACATGGCGTCCGCCGTTCAGCGGCGAGGTTTCTTCACACGCCAGGAGAAGGTGGCCGCACTCTGGTCCGTATTGCCGGATGCGTCCCCCGCCTTGACAAAGAACCGGATCGACTGGTGCCACCAGAGCGACTGGTGCGACGGGGGCCACTGGATCAACCGGAGCAAGGACCGGGTCATCGGTAGTTGCCAAGCGTGGCGACCGGGTGGTGTTCCGGTCGCTGACGGCCCGTTCCGGAAAGCTTTCGTTCTCGGTTCCCGCCAGCGGCGGCCGCCTCCGGGTGGCCGTCGCTGGAGGAGGCGCCCGGATTCAGTCGACCAGGTAGCGCGTCGGCACGTAGGTCTGGGAGTCGGCCGGCGGACGCACGTACGAACGCTCCTGGCGGGGCGGCAGCTTGATCCTGTCCTGCTTGACCTTCTTGTAGGGGACCTGATCGAGCAGGTGGCTGATCAGGTTGAGCCGGGCGGTCTTCTTGCTGTCGGTGTCGACCACTAACCACGGGGTCTGCCTGGTGTCTGTGTAAGCGAACATCTCATCCTTTGCCTCGGCGTAGTCGACCCACCGGGCCCGCGCCTCGATGTCCATCGGACTCAGTTTCCACTGCTTGGAGGGGTCCTTGATACGGGCCTTGAACCGTTTCTCCTGCTCCTCGTCGGAGATCGAGAGCCAGTACTTGAGCAGGGTGATCCCGGAGCGCTGCAGCATGCGCTCAAAGCGCGGGGCTGAGCGC
>Ga0105050_10006867_pt1 | contig 13899 bp, 9 predicted proteins | sample FRY01_FD_78088 | JGI IMG/M metagenome (GOLD analysis project Ga0105050, IMG submission 78088) | Freshwater microbial communities from Lake Fryxell liftoff mats and glacier meltwater in Antarctica - FRY-01 | ecosystem: Environmental > Aquatic > Freshwater > Ice > Glacier meltwater ... | reverse complement strand
TGCATGCCGAACAGGCTCCGGAGAATCCAGAACGCGCCGATGATGCCCGGAATCAGGTGGGCGGCGTATTCGGTAAACAAAGACCCCGGGAATCCGCCCTCCGTCGTCGTCCGGTATAACAGGACGAAGTCGTCCTGTTTGAACCACGTGTTCGAGACCCACCAGGCTAGGAACGCAGCCTGCGCAACGATGACGACGGCGACGGCGATCCGGATCGAAAACTCGGCCCGGTCATAGCGGGCGACATCGCCATCGGCGTCCGCCGCGCGCGCGTTGATCGTGATTCCGCCCACGGGCGTCACCGGTCCATTCTCATCTGAACGATTTCGATTTCATGGATACAGGCGCCGCCGTTACTGAGCGTCATCGTCAACGTCTGCCCGCCACCAACGATTGGGAAAAACAATGTGTGCGCTCCGGGTTCAATCTCGATCACGACCTCCGGTCCCGACCAGATGATGCCCAACGTGGCCTTCGATGTCGCGGTGTACTCCAGACGTCCGTACTCATTTCGAAGCATCGGTGATCTGCTCATTGTGAGTGTCGTTCTGTTTTTATACGGCTGGTTCAAACATGGGGTGCCCGTCGCGACCGGCTGGGAAACCGGATCAAACTTCGCGGGCACGACTGAACCATCAGCGAGAACCATCGAAGGATTCTCGACCACACGCCCAAAACGCATATTTAGGTCGGCGGGCAGCAGGACCACTTCGGTGGTGTTCTCTCCGAGGAAGAGGTTGATCACGTCCGGCGGTGCGTCCTGCGTGATCGCCGTAGGAGTCTCGATAGCGGCGCGAGCGGTGCGGCGCGCGGTCTCGACGTAGTCCTTCCCCGGCGCAGGGCTAATCGCCCTCTTCAGCGTCGTTAGGCTCGTCGCAGAATTAACGACTAGCGCGATGCCCGCGACCGCGATTAGGGCCCGACGAGTGAAAGTCGAGAATCGAAAGAGCCTCTGCGCCAACGGCGAGGGTCGATCGAAAAGGTCGTTCGAATTGCCGATCACCGCAAGTCCGATCAACAAAACCAGAGGAAAGACGAGGTCGGACATATATCGAGTCAAAAGTGCCAACCAGCTGCGATCGGCGAATGCGATGAGGGCAAGGTTCGCAACCGTCATCGCACCGAGGAGTATCCAGTACTTGATTGATGTCCACCGCCGAATGATCGACCAGGCGAAAAGCGCGCCGAGGAGGATCAGCGAAAAAAGCATTTCCGAATCAGTCGCCGCCGAAAACGAGTCGCCCATGAAGGATTCCGTGCCGGGCCCGCCGAAGAGGCTCGGCACGAGATTCCTCGTGAACGGACCGAGGGCGAAGTTTGCGAGACGCTCGAAGGTGAAATTGAGTCGCGACGCGGATCCACTGGTGAAAATCATGTAGGAAGTCACGTAGGCGATCGTCGCTGCGGTCATTGCGATCAACGGCTTTCTTGCCTCTCGCAGACGGCCAATCCATGAACTTGCGGAATCCTTCGTCAATGGCGTCATTGCGACAAGGACAATGACGAAAGGAACGACCGTCAGAGCCTTTTCGAAGAAGAGCGTGGCCACGAGGGCCGGAATCGCGGCGCCCACCGCGGTTCCGAGGGCGGGGCGTTTGATATAGCGCTGAAGGATCAGGATCGTAGCGGGAAAAGCGATCTGCATCGGGAGGTACTGGATCGCCGCGATTGCCCACATATTCGTGCCGAACGTCAGAACTGACGCGCAATAAACGAGAAGCAACAGGACCGCGATCGGTCTCGATCCGAAGAACGACCGCAGCACCCGCCAAGTCAGGTAGGAGGCCGCCATCTGCGCGCCGGCGATGGCGACGACGAAGGGCCACCATTGCATGCCGAACAGGCTCCGGAGAATCCAGAACGCGCCGGTGACGCCCGGAATCAGGTGGCCGATGTGAACAGTAAACAAAGACCCCGGGAATCCGCCCTCCGCCGTCGTCCGGTATAGCAGAACGAAGTCGTCCCGTTTGAACCACGTGTTCGAGACCGACCAGGCCAGGAACGCAACCTGCGCAACGATGATGATGGCGACGGCGATCCGGACCGAAAACTCGGTCCGGTCATAGCGGGCGGCATCACCATCGACGTCCGCCGCACGCGCGTTGATCGTGATTCCGCCCACGGAACAACCCTAATGCTGCGTTGACTCGCGACCGATGACGAGATCGCGACTGCTTCCGCCATAAACCGTTTCGAATCTATTACTTAGTCCTCGGAAAAGTCGCCCCATTCCGCAAGGATTCCTTCCGCGTCCCAGTGCATCTCATGACCTCCGCCGAGACCGGCCGTATCAATGCTCAGAACGGGAGATGACCGCGTGGGAATCGGTGCCTTGGAGGCATCATGACTCGGGTTCGGGTTCGGCGCCGAAGAAGTTTGCGATCAGGTGGTCGGCGGCGGCGGAGAAGGGGCGGAGCACCGTGACGTGGCCGGCTTCCTGAAGGACGGTGGCGTCGTGTTCGCTGTGGGCGGTGAGGACGACGGTGCCGCGGAAGTGGAGTCGGCGGAGCTCTTCGAGGAGCACGAGGTTGGCGGCGACTTGGGGGATCGTGCTCAGCACGGCGCGTGTCGACGCGAGTGGAAGCGCGGTGATGAACGCGGGTTCTTCGGCGTCTCCATAGAGCACGTCGACGCCATGCTCTCGGAGCTGCGCGAGGGCGTGAGGATCGAAGTCGACGGCGAGTACCCGGCGCCCGGCACGGGTGAGCGGCTCGATGATGGAGCTGCCGAATCGACCGACACCGAAGACGATCGCGTCGTACTCCAACGTGGCGTCGGACTCCTCACCGTGCGCGGGGTGCGGCCGTTCGAAGACGCGAGCCAACGGAGCGAGGCGTCCGTAGATGCGCTGCGAGTAGACGATCACGTAGGTGGAGATGCTGATGGTGATGACACCGACCGCAGTGATCAGCGCGACAGTTGATCCGCCGATGTGTCCGAGCTTGAGGCCGAGCGCGGCGAGGATGAGGGAGAACTCGCTGATCTGCCCGAGGATAAGTCCGGTGCGGAGCGACACGCGGGTGCGGTAGCCGAGCCGACCCATGACGACGAGCACGATGAACGGCTTGATCAGGAGCACGACGGCCGAGAGCACAATCGCAGGAACGATCTGGGATCTGATATCGCTGAACTGGAGTCGTGCGCCGAGGTCGATGAAGAAGAACAGCAACAGGAAGTCGCGGAGAGTCACGAGTCGCGCGCCCACCGCTTCGCGGTAGGGAGTCGACGCGAGTGCCAGACCGGCGACGAAGGCGCCGACTTCCTTGTTGAGGCCGATCCAGTCGGCCCCGGCGGCGACGGCGACCGCCCACGCGATGCCGAAAAGCACTAGGAGCTCAGGCGAACGGGCGAGGCGGTCCAGCAGTCTGGGCAGCACCAGGCGGGTGATCGCGACGATTGCGACGAGGAAGCCGACCGACCTAGCGACGAGGCCGGCGACCTCGTCGGTGAGAGCACCCTCGCTCTGTCCAAAGGTGGCCAAGGCGACCATGGCGAGGATGACGACGATGTCCTGGACGATCAGGACTCCGACCGCGATCCGCCCGTGCAGTTGCTCGAACTCGTGGAGGTCGGAGAGGAGCTTGACGATGATGATCGTGCTCGAGAAGGTCACCGCGGCCGCGACGTACAGCGCCGGCGTCGTGCCGAGCCCCAGTGCGAGCGCGATCCCGAACCCCAGAGCCGCCGTGACGATCATCTGGACGGTTCCCGTGACGAGGGCGACCGGACCGACGTTGCGTATCAGATGCACGTCGAGCTTGAGTCCGACGAGGAACAGCAGTAACGCGACACCAAGTTGGGCGAGGAGGTCGATCTGATCGCTCGCCGTCACCCACCCGAAAGCGGCCGGGCCCGCGATCACGCCCACGACGATGAACGCGATGATCAGCGGCTGTCGGAGCGCGACGGCCAGAGCACCGGCGGCGACCGCGAGCACCAAGATCACCGCAAGCTGGGCAAAGTCGTTCTCCACCTAGCGCACTATACCGACCGGTCGTGCGACCGGTCGCGGTCACCGTAATCGCCAAAGCCTCAGGTGGGCGGTAGAGGGTTCGAACCTCCGACCCCTTCCGTGTCGAGGAAGTGCTCTACCACTGAGCTAACCGCCCGCTTTGTAGTGAGGCCCAATAGTAGTGGAAATTATTTTTTATGGTGTTTAGAGCGCGCCGATCGATGGCGATGACGGCGCCACGCGATGGCGCTCACCAAGAGGGCTAACACCGCCGCCACTGCGACGACAACCGCCAACCAAGTCGTATCTGATTCGGTCGAGGGCTTGGTTTCTGACTTGCTGCCGTTAATACTCGGTGGTGATGACGCTGAAGGTACCGACTCGCCTAAATATTGGGTCAGAAAAGACAAGGTCTGGTTCCAGACCGTGTCAGCATATTGCTGGGCGTGAAGAGAACCCGGAATAATCACCACATCATTAGCAACGCTCTTTGCTGAGAGCACCGCTCCCATTGCTTGGGGCTGAGCCACTGGCACTAATTCGTCATCAGAATTAAACATATACATCGGCGTGGTAATGCCGGTTACATGGTTAACCGGAGATGCCTCGGAAAATTGGTCCGGGCACGCATCGATATCGCAGCCGGTTAGATCTTTAAATCCGCCGGGGTCGAGTTTAATTAAACAATTCGGATCGTTATCACAACCAGACGGCAATTCGCCTTCTTGGCGCGGCTGCAGAGTGGTCAAATCAAAAATCCCTGACCAGGTGACCACCACAGAAATCTTGACTGCATTTGAACTAGGCGTAGGACTCGGGCTTTCTCCCAACGCGTATTTATCGGTACCTAAAGTCGCAATCATTCCGGCCAGCCAGCCCCCCGCCGAAGCGCCCAGAATCCCAATCCGGTTTGGATCGACACCAAAAGTGTCAGCATTGCTAGCGATATAACGAATGGCCTCTTGGACATCATCGATGGGATCGTTCCACGGAATTCCGTGTTGCTGAGTTTCTAGTCGATAGTCGATAGTGAAGGCCGCAAACCCCGCGGCCGCAAATCGAGCTGCTTCGGGCGCCAAGTCGGTGCGCGAACCGGATACCCAACCCCCACCGTGAATAAGTATTACCGCGGGCGCGCGCTGCTCACTGGGCGCGGGTAAATAGGCGTCGAACAGCTCGGGCGTACGCGCGTCAGATTCATCTACTCCGTACTGCATTCCGCTTTTAAGTACCACGCCGGGGGCAAGTTCGACTGGAGTACTCGTAGGAGGAGTGGTCACGCCCGGGAGATCAGAAATTTGAGTTTTAGAACTGGCACCGGCGAAGTTAGGCAATGCCAGTAAAAAAGTTACAAAAACCAATAAAAAGACTTTTAACCAACCAGCCATACTGCAATTTTCCTTCTTTTAGATAGTCCGGCTTTTAAATAACCCGCTTTTAAATAACCCGCGCAGAAGTGAACACTTTATTTCACTTACGGGTACTACGCTTGGCACTCGATGCAAGGGCGTGTTCGTTATCTCCCCGCCTTAGACGGTATACGCGCCGCCGCGGTGCTGGCGGTTCTTTTTTACCACGGTGGCCGAAGTTGGGCGGCGGGTGGATTCCTCGGAGTTGATGCATTCTTTGTCCTTAGCGGATTTCTGATTACCGTATTACTCCTCGCCGAATGGGAAAAGGAGAACGGAATCGGTTTGCGGGCTTTCTGGGCTCGTCGGGCCCGTCGGCTTCTCCCCGCGCTGTTTTTAGTAGTCGGTGCAGTCGCTCTCTACGCGGCCGCGGTTGCCGGAGCCGATGAATTACGTCAAATTCGCTCCGATGGTTTAGCCACTCTGGGCTATGTAGCTAACTGGCGATTCATTATTTCCGAACAATCGTATTTTGATCAATTTGCAATTCCGTCCCCGTTTAGACACATGTGGTCACTCGCCATAGAAGAACAGTTCTATTTGGTTTGGCCAATGGTGGTTTACGGAATGCTGCGCTGGCGCCGAGGGCGGATCCTTCCGTTAGCGATAGTGGCCACCGCAATCGGCGTGGGGTCAATTGTGCTGATGTTTGCGCTCTACGACTCCACCAGCGATCCGTCTCGGGTTTACTTCGGAACCGACACTCGCGCCTCCTCGCTTATCATCGGCGCCCTGCTCGCGATGCTTACTCATGTACACCCAATTTCAACCCGTAAGCCGGTTCGTTATTCACTCCACGCGGCCGGAATAGTAGCGGCCGGAATTCTGGGCTGGTTTTGGATAACTACTCCCGATACGGCGACTTGGCTCTACGGCGGCGGTTTCGTTCTTTGCGCATTTTTGGTTGCTACCGTTATTGCCGATGTAAGCCAAAAATCTCACGGGCCGCTCGGGTCGTTATTATCCTGGCCACCACTACGCTGGATCGGAGCAATTTCCTACGGCCTTTATCTGTGGCACTGGCCTATTTATGTTTACTTGAGTCCCGATCGCACCGGATTAAGTGACCAGAAATTATTTATTCTGCGAGTGGTGGTGACGTTTATTGTCGCGACCCTGTCGTACTACCTCGTCGAACAACCCGTCCGCCACGGAGCTTGGCGAGGATGGCGCATTCGCTTAGCCACACCTTTAGCGGTATTTCTGGTTACTGGTGGCTTACTCTGGAGTACCGCAGGCGCGCCTCCCCCACTGGTCGAGATCGCCGCTTCTGACGTAAAAGCACCTCCCACTACATCAGCTACCGATGCCGCGGATGCTCCCCTTCGGGTCATGTTGGTGGGCGATTCTTTGGCTAACAGTTTGGCCCCCGGATTAGCCGCGGTGGCCGCTAGTCAAGGCTTGGTGGTTTGGAACACCGCCGTTCCGGGTTGTGGCTTCGGTACCGAAACTGGTGAACGGAAAATGGGTGAGCAGTGGGTTGGTGCCGACCCCAGTTGCACTCCGACTTCACTCGTTCGTTGGAAAGAACAAGTCGACCAGTGGGATCCCGACATGGTTATTTTGTTTGGAGCTCAGCAAGGTTACGACCGGCGAATTGACGGAGTCGAGATCCCCTACGACACTCCGGAGGGAGAACAGCGATCCTTTAATGACTTAAAAGCTGCGGTCGATGTGTTTTCTAGCCGCGGCGCGCAAGTGGTGCTTCTAACCAGCCTGTACAGCCGACTCGTATGGCCTATCGCTATCGATTTGAAACGTTCGGGATTCAATGACCGCTGGATTGATCAGTGGACAGCCACCGAGCGGGCGGTGGCTGCTACCGATCCGACTCAGGTACATGTAGTCGACATAAATTCTTTTCTTAACCCGAACGGAACTTACGCCGACACCATAAACGGAATGGCCAGTCGCACCGACGGCATTCATCTAACTGACCAAGTCGCCAAAATTACCGCGGAATGGCTGGTTCCTCAGTTGCTCGCGGTACCGCGGCGAACAACTACTCGGTAGCGATCGCCTCAAGCAGGTCGAGCCTTCCCGCGCGCCACGCGGGCGCGATTGCCGCGATTACGCCCGCCACCATCGAAAGCGCCACAAAAATGAGTAATTGAGTAATCGGAATGCTGATTACGTTTATTCGACTTTTTAAGGCACTAGTAAAAGCCCAACCCCACACCACGCCCACACTTATACCGATTACTCCACCAAGTAGTGCTACCAGTACCGATTCTCCTCTCACCATGCGTCGAATCTGCCGACGACTAGTGCCTAGCGCTCGGAGTAACCCAATTTCGCGCGTGCGCTCATAAACCGAAAGCGCCAAAGTATTGATGATTCCGAGCACGGCGATGATCTCGGCCAGAAATAATAGGGCGACAGTTACGGTCAAGAATCTATCTATTGCCTTTTCTTGATCATTTTTGTATTCCTGGCGAGTCAAGACGCCGACATTAGGGAAATCGGTTCCGATGGCTTTACCTACTGCCGCTTTGGCTTGCGTAATCATTCCGTCGCGCGCCGAAAGATAAACCAGTGAATCTTGGCTTTTAACTCCAAACAGTTCGGCATATTTCGTTTCGCCCACGACAAACGAAACCGGAAGTCCGCCGGTGAAATCGGTCTGAGTGAAAATCCCCGAAATAACCACTGCGCGAGCTTGGGTAGGAGTTTCGGGACCGAGCAGGTAATAGGTTGAGCCCAACTTCAGCCCGTAACGTTGGGCGGCTGCGGTCGAGACCAAGGCTCCGTCGGGGTTGTCGGTCTTTATTTTTCCGGCGATCAGACCCAGGTCGGCTACTTGATCAAGTTGACTGAGATCGGTTCCGGTAATCGTCTCTTCATTGGCATCAGCACGCACATTTCCAAATTGCATCGGTGCTACCGCATCGAGTTCAGGAAGACCCTTAATCCGGTCGGCCACTTGAGGAGAGAAGTTGGCGAATTGCTGAGCTTTTAAAATCAAGTCGGCTCGAATACCGCGGTCGATAGTGTCAGCTACCGAGACTTTGGCCGACGCGCCAAAAATCGTGACTAAACCAACTAACGCGAAACCGACCACGAGTGCCGATGCGGTCGCCGATGTACGCCGGGGATTTCGCATAGCGTTAGCCCGAGCTAATGAGCCCGAAACGCCCAAGACTCTAAGCGGCGCACCCAGCACGGCCACTAGCGGTCGCGCGAAAGCGGCGAGAAGAATTACTGCACCAAAAAATAGGAGGAGCGCGCCTACTGCTACCAGCCAGATTTCGTCAGTTACGTTAAGCGCATTTTGCGTACGGTTTATTCCGATTAACAAAGTCGGGATACTGGCGATAACGAAAACTAGACCCACAATTCCCCGCCGACGCAACGACCGGTCGGCGGACGAAATCAGATCATTGATTGCCGCCATCGGTGATATGCGAGCGGCTCGGATCGCCGGTGCGACCGAGGCCGCGACCGTAACTAAAATTCCGACCGCGGCGGCCACGATAATCGTGCGTTCGCCTACTACCAAAGAACCGTCAGGAACCTCAAAACCAACACTTCCTAATACATTCAGCAGGAGAGCGGCCAAGCCCACTCCGGCTAGTAATCCCGCAGTAGCGGCAATTACTCCAACTAGAGCGGCCTCAACAATTACCGCTACCACGATTTGTCGCCCGCGAGCACCCAGCGATCGCAAGAGTCCGAACTCGCGCGTACGCTGAGCGACCAAAATGGAAAATGTATTAAATATTATGAACGCACCCACGACTAAGCCGATGGATGCGAAGCCAAGCAGTAGTTGAGTGAGCAGCGAAAAAAAATCTGTGACGCTTTTGCTTTGACGCGCCGCAAATGCCTTAGCTAGTACCACCTCGTAATCGCCCCGAAGTGAATTTGTAATTTTATTTTTCAACTCAACTGGAGATGCGTCCGAGTCAGCCACCACAAAAACTTGATCCACCTCACCCGGAGCATCAAAAACTCGTTGCGCGGTAGCCACATTAAAAGCGGCAAAAGTCACCGCTAGAGGTTCTTCGCGATCACCAAAACTAAATAAACCCGTGATACAAAAGCGTTCTTTAGGACCTTGTAATAAAATGTCGATCTCGTCGCCGACGGCGAATTTATATGCCCGTGCAGTGCCGATATCCATCGCCACTTCTCCGTCGCGCTCGGGTGCTCGACTCGGACCGCTAAGACAACCGTTACCCTTAACTTTTCTTGGCAGTATTTTTAGTGGACCGTCGTTGCCTTTTTGTGACCAAGTCAGACCAAATGTTGGTGCCCCGCCGGTCTGGATACTGGTCCCCGACTGATCGACAAACTGGGCGTAATCCTGAAGGAAGCCGTAAGCCGATTTAACTCCGGCCACTTGGCGTACCTCGGCCACAGTCGAATCGGGTACTCGGTTGCGATCTTGATCACCCACAAACGCGCCGGGGCGTTGTACCACCAAATCAATCCCCGCCACTTTTTGTTGAAAAAAGCCTTGAAACGACTGGTCGAGAGTGTCAGTAAGCACATAAGTTCCCGAGACAAAGGCCACGCCTAATAAAATTGCCAGCACGGTTAGTGCCAAACGAACTTTGCGAGCCAAAAGGCCACGCAGAGTGACTCTCCACATATTTTTACTTTCGACTCAGAGGAGTTTGGCGGAGAGTCCGGCCGCTACTAAGGCATCGATAATCAGCGTTGCCGATTCGTCAGCGGAAAGCGTGGTTCCGTCAAGAGTGAGATCGGGAGTAATTGGTACTTCATACGGATCGTCTATTCCGGTAAATCCGGGTAACTCCCCCGCGCGCGCCTTGGCGTATAGCCCTTTGGGGTCGCGACTTTCGCATATCTCAATTGGAACATCGACAAAGACTCCGATAAACGGTAGTTTCGCGGCCCGGTGAATATTTCGAGCATGCTCTCGACCAGCTCGGTACGGGCTAATTATCGGAACCAAGACCACAAAACCGGAATCAGCAAAGAGTCGCGCAACCTCGGCCACGCGTCGTACATTTTCGTTACGATCCGCCGGCGAAAAACCCAAGTCGCGGTTAAGACCGTGGCGTACATTATCGCCGTCAAGAACATAACTAGGGACTCCAGCAAGAGTGAGTCGCTGCGCAACCGCCGCGGCTACGGTCGATTTTCCCGAACCCGACAACCCGGTACACCAAACCGTCGCGCCCCAGCCACCAAAAGTGGCCCAGCGGTCGGCGCGCGCGACGCCATCGTCGTGCCAAACAGTATCTGGGCTTGGTGGCGAGTCGGACATGATTAAGGATTCGCCGTCGTACCTAAGATCATGGCCGCACCCACCGTTTCGGAAGTTGCTTCATCGACAATAATAAGGCTGCCGGTGGCGCGATTGCGTCGGTATTCATCAATAAATAGCGGTGAAGTGGTCCGCAATGACACCCGCCCAATCTCATTCATTTGTAAACTTGTCTGGTTCTCGTCGCGATGAAGAGTATTAACATCGAGTCGATAATTCAATGCCGACACTTTGGCTCGCACGTTGCGAGTGGTGTGCTTGATTGAATAAATTGCGTCCAACTGTAGTGGTCGTTCATTGAACCAGCAGACCATGGCATCAATGTCTTGAGTAACGGTGGGCATATTATTGGGCCGGCAAATCATGTCGCCCCGACTTAAATCGATTTCATCATCGAGTCGAATACTGACCGACATCGGCGGAAACGCTTCTTCTACTGAGCCGCCGTAAACATCAATGGCCGCAATGCGGCTAGTAAATCCTGACGGCAATACCAGCACTTCGTCGCCCGGGCGAAACACTCCGCTGGCCACTTCGCCGGCGTAGCCCCGATAGTCGTGATACTCGTGATTCATCGGGCGGATTACGTACTGAACCGGGAAACGAGCGTCGATCAAGTTGCGATCGGATCCGGTATAAACGTGCTCTAAGTGGTGCAACAAGGTTGAGCCTTCGTACCACGGTGTATTGGGCGAGTGAGTTACTACATTGTCGCCATTTAGTGCCGAAATGGGGATAAAAGTCAGATCGTCAATGTCGAGCTTGTTGGCAAAATCAGCAAACTCGGAACAAATCTCTTCAAATCGATCTTCTCGATAATCAATCAAGTCCATTTTGTTGACGCACAAAACCAAATGTTTCACTCGCAACAGTGAGGCAATCACCGAGTGCCGGCGCGATTGCTCTAGGACTCCTTTGCGAGCGTCAATTAGAACTAACGCAAGATCGGCAGTGGAAGCACCGGTGACCATATTGCGGGTGTACTGGATGTGCCCCGGCGTATCGGCGATGATGAACTTGCGGCGAGGAGTAGCGAAATATCGGTACGCCACATCAATCGTAATCCCTTGCTCGCGCTCACTGCGCAGACCGTCAGTGAGCAACGCAAGGTTCGTGTAGTCGAAACCCCGATCTCGACTAGTACGCTCGACCGCCTCAAGTTGGTCTTCGAATATTTGTTTAGTTTCGAGTAAAAGTCGACCAATCAGAGTGCTCTTGCCGTCATCAACCGAACCCGCCGTCGCGAAACGGAGCATCTCCACTAGAAGTAGCCCTCCCGCTTGCGATCTTCCATTCCAGCTTCGGAAATCCGATCGTCGGCTCGAGTGGCACCGCGTTCGGTGACTCGAGCAGCCGCGACTTCGGCAATTACTTCTTCTACCGTTGCCGCTGACGACTCCACTGCACCAGTGCACGAAGCATCGCCAACCGTACGAAATCGCACCGTACGTATTTCTACTTCTTCGTCGTCGGCCACAGTCACGAACGGGTTTACCGCTATGAGCATTCCGTCGCGCTCGAATACTTCGCGCTGATGGGAGTAATAGATTGACGGCAACTCAATCTCGTCATCGGCGACGTACTGCCAAATATCCAATTCAGTCCAGTTGCTAATTGGAAAAACTCGGATGTGCTCACCCTGCTTGTGGCGTCCATTGTAAAGATTCCATAATTCGGGTCGTTGATTTTTAGGATCCCATTGCCCAAACTCATCGCGAAATGAAAAAACTCTTTCTTTGGCTCGCGCTTTTTCTTCATCACGGCGACCGCCGCCGAACACTGCGTCGAAGTTATTAGTGGTAATCGCGTCAAGCAGGGTGACGGTTTGGAGCCGGTTGCGACTCGCTCGGGGTCCAGTTTCTTCGACTGCTCGCCCGGAATCGATCGACTCTTGCACTGACGCGACCACTAGCGTGACGCCAAGTTCGGCCACCCGTCGATCGCGGTAATCGATAACTTCGTCAAAATTATGTCCGGTATCAACATGCATAACCGGAAAAGGAATTCGTGCGGGCCAAAAAGCTTTCTCGGCCAACCGCAGCATTACGGCCGAATCTTTTCCGCCCGAGAACAACAGCACCGGCCGCTCGAATTCAGCCGCTACTTCACGAAAAATATGGATAGATTCGGCCTCGAGCTCGGCCAGATTGGAAAGTTGATGAGCCATGCCGGAGTTATTCTAGCGATGCCAATGCGTTATTTGAGGAGCCCGTGCAGCGCACGGGTTACTGGATTACGGCCTCGATACTCAGCCGCGTTTACAACTCCTAATTCCCCCAAAATGCGAGCAAGTCGCACCTGAATACACGCCGCCCGCACTCCCCCCCAGATTTCGTACCAGTCGAGATTCTCTACTGCCCGCCCAAGGTGCTGCTCATAAGTTGCCGTCGTGATACTGCGATCGTAAAAGCCCGGCAGTTGATCGGTGTACTGCAGGGCGGTGCGCTCTAGGAAAAAATACCAGCCGAGATCGAGTTCGGCGGGACCCAAAACCGCCATCTCCCAGTCGAGCACGGCACGAGTATTTAGATCTTCACTAAAAACCAGATTGCCCAATCGAGCATCACCCCAAACCAATTCGCGAGCCGCGCGGCCACTCGGGCGAGTGGCAACACAATGAGCAAACGCTTCCTCGACGATGGCGACCGGATCATCATCGGAAGCCCAATCAAGATAATTCCGCCAATAACCAAATTCTTGGTCGAGAGCATCGGCACCGTATTCGAGCCGGTCGAGAAATCCGATATCCATAACATTTTCTTGACCGCGGTTGATAGTCGCCATGGTGGTCAGGCTGGCATCGAGTAGACGAGTTTGCTCTGATGGAACCAAGTCATGAACCCAGCCGGCAAATTGATAGCCCGGATTATCGGGAGGAATTAGGCCAGCAGCAAAATCCATTACGTAAAACTCTTCTCCGATTATTTCGAGATCAGATTCGTAATAGCGCACGCGAGCAACCGGAATAGAACCATCGGCCGCCAGTACTCGCAACAATTTCACCTGACTGGCAAAATCGTATTTCGGAAATAACGGCAGGCCGGTTGGGGCAGTGCGCAGAACGACGCGGTCGTCAAGTTTTCCGATACGCAGATCAATAATTTGAGTTCGGTGCGACAATCCGCCACCTGCCGGTGAACTTACCCTGGTAATCGAAACCGATTCACCGGTTTGTTCAGCAAGCCAACTTTCGAATCGTGAGATTTGAAGGTCTTGCGTTTGACTTTCGGATGACGAGTTGCTGGGCGATGGAGTCACGAGTTAGGGAACAGACCTCGCCCGGTCACTAACGGAAGATCGAG
>Ga0105050_10006863_pt1 | contig 13905 bp, 14 predicted proteins | sample FRY01_FD_78088 | JGI IMG/M metagenome (GOLD analysis project Ga0105050, IMG submission 78088) | Freshwater microbial communities from Lake Fryxell liftoff mats and glacier meltwater in Antarctica - FRY-01 | ecosystem: Environmental > Aquatic > Freshwater > Ice > Glacier meltwater ... | reverse complement strand
GCGATATGCCACAACCCCCGCGCCATGCCGCGCACGGGCTCCACGATGCACCCGGAAAGGGGTCCACGGCGGGCCAGGGCCGGCAGCGTCCGCCGGTCGAGTTCCAGCGCGCTCCGCGGCCACCAGGCGCCGCTGCCCATCGCGTGCAACTCGCCGGCGGTGCCGATCAGTGAGCCGCCACGCGCCCGCGCGGCAGCGGCGAGGGTTGCGGCGACGGCGACGGCGGCGGCTTCGTTTTCCAGCGGCACTCGGGCGCGGGGATTTTCGGGGATCGTCATGGTGGCGTCTCCACGTCGCGTTGAAGGGTGCCCAGGCGCGGCGACGGGCGCGCAGGGGCTCGGGGGGGGAGGAGGAGCGCGCAGCGTGCCGGCGGGCATCAGGGCGGGCATTCGCAAGGCGGCGCGAAGGCGGAGGGCGATGGAAACCAGGGCCGCGGCGATGGGCTGGGGGGCGGAGGGGGCGCAGGGGGCGCAGGGGGGCGCATCTGAACCTATCTTGTGCTCATGTGCGCGCACGCGTGTAGGAGAGAAATAGGTTTTCATGCGCCCCCCTCCGCCCCCTGCGCCCCCCACTGGCTTGCTCCCACGGGCTTGCGGCCGAGTCCTTCAACCCAGTCCTGCCCCTTCACCCGCTTGTATCGCATCGCGTCTTGCTTCTCTGCCCAGCCCCGGAAGTCCGCGCGTGTAGCCTTCCGCTCGCCGTTGCCGTGCGCCCACTCGTTGTAGTCGTCCAGCAGCGCGCCCGGCCGTTCTTGCAGGTGCGGGTCCATGATGCACCGCTCGGCCACCCAGGCCCCGAACACGTCCTGAGCCTCGAAGTATTCCTTCGTCGCCTCGGCCACCACCACAGGGCGCACCAGCCTGTGCGCTTGCCAATCAAGGCAGCCGTCGATCATCCATCGCAGGACGGCTGGCCACTCCGCGCGCAACTTCTCTTCAAGGTGCGGGTCGGGTTGCGCGGGCTTGCGGGTGAACGGCACGATGTTGAACCGGCGCCGTGCCGCCTCGTCCACGTTCTTGAGCGCGGGCTTGTGGTTGCCGGCGATGGTCAACTTGAAGGCTGGGCGGAAGGTGAAGTTGTCGCGGTGCATGAACCTCGCTGTAACGAGATCGCCGCCGGTTAGTGCCTTAATGCGGGCTTCTGCCCATGCCCTGCCCTCTTCCGTCTCGCTGGCAGTCACCAGCCGGGCGCCGCGCAACATGGCCAGTTCGGTTGAGTGCCGGTCATGCTGCGACGCGGCGAACACGTCCATTGCGGCATTCTTGGCGTAGTCGCCCATGATGCCCGCCGCGGTGTTCAACAGCACGGATTTGCCGTTCATGCCCGCGCCATAGATGAACATGAGCGCGTGCTCGGTCGTTTCGCCGGTCAGGCAGTATCCGCACCACTGTTGCATGAACCGGATTAGGCCATCGTCCTTGCCGGTCGCATCGTCCAGGAACTTCAACCAGGTGTCGCAGGTCGCGCCGGGTTCGGCGGGCGCGATGGCGCATAGCTTGGTGATGAACTCGCCCTGCACCGCCGGCCGCATCGTGCCCGTCCGCAAGTCCACCGTTCCGCCAGGTGTGCCCAGCAACCACGCGTTGGTATCCCATACCTCAGCGGTGACGGCGAAGGCGCGGTCGGTCTGTGCGAACTTCTCCACGCCGGACGCGAAGGCAACCTTGCCGGTAATCGCCTTCGTCTTGAACTCGCTGTCGCGGTTCAGACTTCGCGCCAGTGCCCGCGCCCATGAGAACGCCAAATGGTCGCGGTTCTCCTGCCAGTGGGTGCCGGTCCAGAGGAACCACCGCCGGGTATCGTGGCAGTATCGCAGTTCGTCGCCATGTTGCTGAGCGAAGCGCAGGGCAACGCCGTCCTCCGTCAACTCCATGTCGGTCGGCTGCGCCTCGCCCGCCTTAGCCCATGCCCGGCGCAACTGGCGCTGCCCATCCACCTCGCCCTTGTCGGCGCACCAGTCGGCCAACTGCGGATCGGTGCGGGCGCGCTCCATCCACTGGTCGAGCGTCGCGCCAGCCCGCCGCATCTCGCCCGCGATCTTGAGCGCGACGGCGCTGCGCGATTGATCGGCGCCCTTCGTCTGGCCATTGGCCGATTGCTTTCTGCCCTCGGCGGCAAAGGTTGGCCCGGTCTCGCGGATCAGACGCAGCAGCAGCGCAACCGGCACGCGCCGCAGCTCGGCCGGGGCATCGGGGCGGCGGTCGTCAGTGACGGCGAAATACCGGCCCGTCAGATACAGTTCGATGCCCGGCGGGTGATCGGTGCCGGGGCGCTTCCACTGCTTGCCTGTCTTGGTGCCCATCGTGCGCAGCAACTCGGGAAGCTCGGCCGCGTCGTATTTGAAGAACAGCTTCACCCCGGTCCCGGACGGCGAGGCTTCGGCGTAGGTTGCAAACTCGGCGACGATCGCGGCAGCCCAGGGGGCGAGCGTGCCATCCGGGGCGCGGCATGTGTCCAGGTCGATCCCGCCCAGCGCCTGCCCGTCGCCCAGGTCGCCGAGCTGGAACCCCACCCCGCCCTGCCCGCACGGCTTGGGCAGCCGATCGGCGGTGGCCTGCGCGGCCTGCCGTAGCCCCCAGGTGGCGGCGTTGTCGGCCTCGGCCTTGCGCCCGTCCCGCCCCGGCGCATAGGGGATTTTTGTCGGCTTGCCGCCGTCGCGTTCCTCTGTTTGCCAGGCTACCCAGCGCGGGAGGGCGGCGAGGTCATCCAGGCCGGCGCCCAGGGCATGCAGGGGGGCGGCGACCGAGGGTAGTGTGGGAACGTAGCCGGTGCCATCAGCCATTGGCGGGTGCCGCCCCGATCTGCTGGTTCATCAGCCCCACCAGACCCTTAAGCAGCTTCCGCTCTTCGGCTTCGGCTATCAGCATTATGTCCAACTGGCGCCGCGGCAAATGGCGCTGGATCGCTTGTTCGGCGATGTTGCGCAGGACTCCCGGCGGGATGGCGTCAAGTTCGACGGAAATGTCCCCGAAGCCCTTGGCCCGTGTATCCGTGATCTTCGTGGGGCGTGTGGGCAGGTTGAACTGTTCGATCTGCCACGTCGTCACCGCCACCCGCTCGAAGTGGATTTCGGCATCTGGCGCCATCTCGCGCAGGGTCTGCTCGATCTTCTCCCCGGCGTTCACCCCGCTCGGGTCGAAGTCGCCGAAATGGTATATATAGGTCGGGACGTCCAGCCTGCCGATGTATTCGGCCGCCCCGTGCAGGAATGACAGGCTACTGTAGCCGCGAGTGACCATCAGCGGCACGTCGTAGGCGGCGGTTACCGGCAGCAGCACGCCCGCCAGCGCGTCCTTCTCGAGCCATATTTCCACGTACGCATCGGCATCGTGCCACAGGTCCTTGCGGTACAGTCGGGCTGTGTCGTTGAGCGCTTCCTCGATGCTGCTGAAGGTTCGCGGCTTGCGTTGCCAGCGCGTGTTGTCGGCGATCCATTCGTAAGGCAGGAAACCGGCGCGGCGCATCTCGGCCAGTGTGTGCTGCACCTTGCGGTAGCCGGCCTCGGATTTCTCGACGAGGCCGTGCACAGTCGCCTGGTAGAAGACCTGCCGCACGGTCATCGGTTGCTGGCGTTCGACAACCTCGTGGAGGCTGGCCCAGCGGGCCTCAACCTGGCTCTTGGTGGCGCGCTGGCGTTTTATGGGACATGCACCATAAGCGGGCGTGGCGTCGATCATTGGCTTTATGGGACTTGTCCCATAAGCGGGCGTCGCGTCGGTCATTGGATCGTCGCCCCGGCCGGCGCGGTCATCCGCGGGTGCGCCGCCTCGCCGGGCCGGACCCGGACGATCAACCCCGGTAGGCCCGGCCGCAGTCGCCGCAGCAGCGCCAGCCATTCCGGCTCCGTGGCGGTGTTGGTCTCAACCAGCAACATCCGCCGGCACACCAACGCGCCGTCAACGGCGGCTTTGTAGTGGTGCACCTGGGCGCCAGTGCTGTGCACCACCACAACGCCGCACCACCGCATTAGCCGCACCGCCTGGGGCCATCCAGCCGGCCCCGTGGGCTCGTCGTCGTCGTCGCCGATCAGCACCAGCGCGGGCTTGGTGGACGTCTTCAGCCGGCGCATCGGCGCAGTTGTGCCGCGGGGCACGATCAAGGGGTTGAGCACCCCGGCGCGTGCGGCCCGCAGCAGCGGCACGAGGTGGGCGGCGCCGATCTGCTCGGCGCGGACGATCGCTTCGGCCAGTTCGGCGGCCAGAGGGTGTTGCATTGGCGGCACTCCAAAAAGTGCCGGCCGGGGCTGGATTTTCACGCGCTCGAAGAGTAATAACGGGGTGTCACCGCCCGCATTCGCTTCCAGCCGCTCGGCCAACCCAGGTCGGGCGGCGTTGCGTTTCAGGCGGCGCGGGCGGCGGCGAGTTTCGCCATACGCCGGGCGGCCATTGCCTCGCGCGGAATGGCGCGGGTTGCCTCAAGTGCGGCGCGAATCTCAGAGGCGTACCAGCGCGGGGCGCGGGAAGCCGGATATACGGGTTTCGGCAGCCGGCCGGCGGCCACGCCACGCCAGAACGCCGGCAGGCTCAGGCCAGCAACCACGGCAGCCCGGCGGGCGTCTAGGGGGGGATCGACGGGCAGCGGCGCGGCGACGGCAGGCGAATGACTGGTGCGCATCTCGGCTCCTTTGGGGCATCGCCGCGCGACTGCGGGATGCGTTGGGAGCCCTTCATCTACGACGCAAAATTGCCCTCGTCAGTGAAATCAGGTCGGCGAAGTCGTTTCATTCGTTCCATATTACGTTCTACTTCGATCGCCTACACCATCCCGAAATCCGGGAAATCGGAACCGCCGTATTGCGTCACAAGCGGGGCTAGTTCACCCCACCCCAGCGCATCCAGTGTGTCACTGGTTGGAACAAAGAAGCGCCCCGGCCACGGAGAGTAAATGGTGCTGTCATCCGCATTGAGTGCATTCTCTACCTCTCTCCACGCCACGTGCACCGCCCGTGGTTCTATATTCACCCCCTCCCAATGTTGTTTATGTGCAATCTCACAGGCGCGCATGATTGCGCGCGTTGCATCCGGGCGCTCGCCCTCCCATTCTGCCCAAAGGGTCGGATTGGCCCCCCATTCCACCAGTGCCCGCGGCCCGACAATTCTCGTTTGGGGGTGCTCCACAATCTCGGCTTCATGGGCGTACTGCTCTCCCGTCTTTAGCACGGCATTCACCGTCGCCCAGCGCAGCCGCTTGACGAGCGCCGCGCGGTGAGCCGCCAATGGCGAATCGCTCCCTTGAGTGCTGGCCGGCTTGTCGCCGCGCAGGGCGTCAATGGCCAGGAGGCGAAGTTCTGTAACGATCCAGAAGGGCAGCGGTGCGGCAATATAAGTGCAAAAATGCAATATGTCGAACAAAGCAGCAGCGGCCCCCAACCGGTAGCACTCTTCGACGTTGCCGAGTCGTTCTAAAATCCGCTCCGCCTCTCGCACCCGCTCCCAGCGCGGCTTCCTAGGGTATTGCCGTGATAATTCAGCCTCTACGGCCGTCAATGCAGGCGCAGTCCAGTTTACTCGGTCCCCGTACATGTGGTGCCTCCGCAGGGCATCCGCAGGAAGTACGTCGGCGCGGCAGCCCGGTGCGGTCCGGGCGTTCGGCGGCCAAACCTAGCCGCGCCGATCGGCAGCTTAGCCTATGGCGAATGGTTCGGCTTCATGTGTGTGCGCAGGGCGCATCATTTCGCTGCGCGCCGCTCGGTCAGGGGCACAAGTTCGGCCGCGACGCCAACGAGCCCTGCAACGTGCCCCTGCCAAGTCGAAAGGGCCGCGATGATTTCCGGAGCGAAGTCGTGCCGGTCGTATGTGCGTTCCAGCTTGCTCCGCCCGCTCAAATGATTGATTGCCGCCTCGGCGTGGTCACGCGGCACGCGCAGCCGGGTCATGCCGGTTCGCGCCGTGCGGCGCAGGTCGTGGAAGCGCCAGCCTTCCACCTTGCTCGCCGCGTCCAATCTGGCCTTGAGCCGGGAGAATCCGCGGAACCCCGTCCGGGCGTTGCGGCCCAACAGCAGGTGCCCCGCTTCTGGTTCCTCGTTCGGCCAGACGGTCGCCAACTCGGCAAGGGCGAGCCCGGCCAGCGGCACGGTATAGCCCGCGCCGTTCTTCGTGCGGCTGCCAGGGATGGCCCATCGGCCGGCGTCTCGGTCCACTTCGCCCGCCGAAATGTCGGCAACCTCAAGTTCCCTCGCCGCGGTCAAGATCAACAGCCGCACGAAGCACCGCAGCTTCGGCGCCTCCCGGTCGGCAGCCCTCCACACCGCCAGCAATTCGACATCGGTCAACACCCTCTCCCGCGCGGCTGGCGGCGGCGCCAGCGTCGCCAAGCCCTTGCGCGGCAGCAGCGGCGTAGCGATCCAGCCGGCTGCTTCGGCGAAGCCCAAGAAGCTCGCCAAGACGCGATAGATGGCCGAGGCCATGGCGGGGGCCGCCTTGCGCTTAGCCGCCACCAGCCCCGCCCAATCGGCCCGCGTCGTGTCCACAAGGCCGCGGGTGCCGAGCTTGGGCACGATCTCCCGCGCGGCGATCCGCGCCACCTCGGCCGCGTAGCGGTCGGACCATGCCGCCGCCGGATCGGCAACCCGGCTTGCCTGCCACTCGGCCAGCCGCTTCGCCACAGTCACCCCGGCGGCAATCTTCGCATTGCGGGCCGCGCGGGCCTCGCGTTTCTCCCCCACCGGATCGGCGCCGGTTTCGATGCTGCCCAGCGCCTTGAGCGCGGCGCGGCGGGCGGCGGCGATGGACAGCGCCGGCCAGGTGCCCAGCTTGGGGCGCGTTTGCCTCCCGTCTTTCGTGCGGGTGCGAACGCTCCATGTCGCGGTGCCGCTGCTTGTCATGCGCAAGCACAGGCTAGGCACGCGGCTATCGCGCAGTTCCACCCGGCGGCCTTCCTCGGGCAGCGGCAGGGATTGCAGATAGGCGTCGGTCAGGTCGGGTTGCATCGGGCCTCCATCGCGGCGCATTTCCTGATTTTTTGTGCCCCCAAACTGTGCCCAAAATCGGCTGACTCGCCAATGGGGGCACACCGGGGGCACATTTTCGGCGCGGCTTGCTGATATTACCAGAGGCGCGAGTCAGTTGCCAGCGACGGAATACCGCCATATTTCGGAAGCGCGACTCATGGGGGCACAGGTGGAGCAGGCCGCGGCATCTGACTCTTAATCAGCGGGTCCCAGGTTCGAGCCCTGGTGCGCCCACCAAGCTCTCGCCCGTGATCGTCGCGGCTTTCGCCCCCTGACGCGCGCTGCGGCGCACGTTACTATGGTGGCATGACCCAGCCCTCCCAGCCATGACCGGGCTGCGCCTTGCCGTAGCGGTTGTCGCGGCACAGGTGCTGGCGCAGATCGGCGCCTTCGCGTTGCCCGCGCTCCTGCCCGGCTTCATCGACCGCTGGTCGCTGTCCGGCACCCAGGCGGGCTGGTTGATTGGCATCTTCTTCGCAGCCTATGTCGTGGCCGTCCCGATCCTCGTGGCGCTGACCGACCGGGTGCCGGCACGCCGCATCTACCTGGTCGGCACCGCTTGCACGGCGATCTCCCATCTGGGCTTCGTGTTGGTGGCCGAGGGGTTCTGGACCGGCCTGGCCCTGCGCGCCCTGGCGGGCATCGGCTGGGCCGGCTGCTACATGCCGGGGCTCAAGCTCCTGGCCGACCGGCTGGAGGGCGCGGCCCAGTCGCGAGCGGTCGGTTGGCATGCCGCGGGCGTCGGCATCGCCGGCGCGGCGTCGTTCCTGGTTGCCGGGGTGCTCGATGCCTTGGCCGGCCCCCAGGCGGCGTTCCTGTTCGGGGCCATCGCCGCGTCCGTGGCCTTCGTGATCGGCGCACTGGCCATGCCTCGCACCGCGCCGCGCCGGCAGGGTCCGGCCGCTTCGGCCGTGCTCGACATGCGGCCAGTGCTGCGCAACCGCGCCGCCATGGCCTGGATCGCCGGCTATACCGTTCACACCTGGGAGCTCGCGGTGCTGCGGGCCTGGGGGGTCACCTTCCTGGCCGCCGCCATCGCACGCCACGGCGCGCCGGCGTGGCTGCCGGACCCGAGCGTCCTGTTCACGCTGGCCAGCCTGCTGGGCATCGCCGTGTCGCTCACCGGCAACGAGCTGTCCGTCCGCCTCGGTCGCGGCCGCGTGGTGGCGGCGGCGATGGGAACCGCGGCCATGCTGTCGCTGTTCGCCGGTGCGTCCTTCGCCGTTTCGGCCCCGCTGGCGGCGCTCGCCGTTCTGGTCTGGAACGCGGCGATCTACCTCGACAGCTCGGCGCTCACCGCCGGCACGGTGCAGGCGGCCGAGCCCTCCCGGCGCGGCGCGACCATGGGGCTGCACTCGATGTGCGGCTATGCCGGCGGTTTCATCGGCCCGCTCGTCGTGGGCCTGACGCTGGACCTCGCGGGCCACGATTCCGCCTGGGGCTGGGCGCTCGCCTTCGGCCACACCGCCCCGGCCACCCTGGCGGGGCTGTGGCTGCTACGCCGGCTTGGCCGCCCCTGACGGCACGGCGCGCAGCAGCAGCAGCGCCACGAACGCCAGCGCGCGGCACGATCCCGTCAGCCACAGCGCCGGCAACACCCCGCCATATTCCAGCACCAGCCCGAACAGAAATGGCGCCGTCGCCTGCAGCAGCCGCGAGGGGGCGGAGATCAGCCCGGTCCGCGCCCGGTATCCCACCGGCCCGAACACTGCCAGCGGCAGCGTGCCCTTGGCGATCGTCAGCACCCCGTTGCCCATGCCGTGCAGCACCACGAACACCGCCGCCGCCGGCCCACCGAACAGCGCCAGCACCACCGCCCCGATCGGATGGCAGATCGTCGCGATCCGCGCCGAGACTAGCGGGTGGAATTGGCGCAGGAAGCCGAACTCCAGCATGCGCGCGCCCACCTGCGCCGGCCCGATCAGCGCGCCTGCTGCGATCGCCACCGCCGGCGCCGTTCCTGCCGCCTCCAGCAACACCGGCAGGTGGGCCGCCATCGCCCCGGCCACGAACCAGGTCGTCGCGAACACCACCGCCAGAAGCGGCATGGCGAAGCGCGGCGGTTGCGGCCCGTCGGGTTCCGCCGGCGCCGCGGTCTTCTCCGGCGGCGGCGCCTGCGGCACCAGGAAGCGGTTCAGCGGCAGGCCCAGCACGACGTGCAGCGCGGCCCAGGCCATGCACGCCCCGCGCCAGCCCACCCCCTCCTCCAGCACCGCGGAGACCTGCCGCCCACCGTGCTGGCGAAGCCGGCGATCAGCGTGATCCCGGTGATCGGCCCGCGTGCCGCCCGGCCGTAAAGCCCCGCGAGCGTGGCGAACGCCGCGTCGTACAGGCCCATGGAGATGCCGACCCCCATCACCAGCCAGCCGGCCGTCATCACCACCGCCCCCTGCGCGGCCGCCAGCAGGGCGAGCCCGGCCGCGAGCACCAGGTTCGATGCGGTCAGCACCGCCCGCCCGCCCTTCGCGTCGATCACCCGGCCCACCCAGGGCGCGATCAGCGCCGACAGCACCAGCGCCGCCGAGAACGCGCCGAACACCCAGCTCGACGCCAGGCCAACTCCCGCGCCATCGGCACCGCCAGCACCGCCGGGATATAGTAGGACGACGCCCAGGCCAGCGTCTGCGTCACGTTTAGCGCAATTACTACCCGGGCCGCGCCCTGCGGTGCGGAGGCACTCATCGCGGCAGCTCCGCCGAAAGCAAGCGGGGCGGGCGCTGGAGCAGGGGGCACGGCGACACGGTCATATTCAAGGCTATGGCCGCATGCGACCGCACATCAATCCGCCCGCGCCAGGCGTTATTCGCCGGTGCCGGATTCCTGCCGCCGCCAGGCCTGAGTCCCCGATAGCCGCGCAACCGCATCGAGGGTCTGTCCGTGCAGGGCAACGAGGTCGAGCAGATCGGTCTGAAGCGCATCCACGCGGGCGCGCAGATGGGCGATCTCGATCCGCAACTGGGCGGTGTCGTCCATCTTCATCTCCATGGCGGCACTCCCGCCAGGTGCGGCGCGGGTTGAATTCGATCGTGCCCGGTCTGCCCCGGCAACGCAATCACGCGGACGTGATCCAGGTTCCCGCACCCCCCCGCCCGGACCATGCAACTGCGCGACGCACCCCGTCGCGGCGTCGTGAGGAGAGCCGTTGCGGGACACGTCGGCTGCTGACCGACCCCTCCTGTAACAGAAGGAAAAAATGCGATCATTCTGCGCTCAATCACTTCACCGCTCTATCAGAATGATGAACCCGCAAATATTCCTTCGCCGGGATCGTACGAGTGTTGCTCGCGTTGATGGGGCGGGGATATGCCGTAATTAGAGAGAAACCCGTCATGGTACTGCGCTATTCGGAACTAATTGGCGGGGCAGGCAACGAAACCTTCAATGCCAGCGCGTATGCCGCCATGTTCGGCCTGCAGGAGCACGACGTTTTCGGCGGCGCCTCTGCCTTGGCCATCGGCGGCACCGGCAACGACACCTACTTCATCAGCGGTCCTGCGATCGTAACGATTATGGAGCGATCCGGAGCGGGCGATGCCCTGGTGGCCACCGCAATCGGATTCGACCGCGACAGCACGCGCGCCATTGCACTCGACTCTCGCCATTTCTTCCTGTTCGACACCGCCTCAGCACAAGCCATGGTGCTGCTCGACTGGCAGCAGCCCGGCAACCGTATCGAGACCTTCACCCTTTCCGGCGTCACCTATTCCTACGACCAGTTCGCCACCGCCATCGCCGGCTTAACCCGCTACGAAGGCGATTTCACCTGGGAAGCGGCATCCGCCGCCCAATACTTCATCCTCTCCCCCGGCGCGACCACGGCGGCGATCAACGAGTCGCTCGATTACTACCGGGCCACCTCCATCATGATGGAGCAGCCGGTCTTCGCCGTCGCCGATGTGGCCGCCGGCACCAACGGCGTCATCGCCGCCGTTCCCTACACCGGCCCGGTCGGGCATCTCGACCTGCAGTTCATCGGCGGCGACGCCGGCGAGGCGATCGTCGGGACCGCATTCAGCGATTTCTTTAACGCCGGCGGCGGCAACGACGCCATCGATGGCGGCCTCGGCGACGATGTCACCGACGGCGGCCTGGGCTCCAACTTCCTCACCGGCGGGCACGGCCGAGACATCTTCTTCCTCGACGGCCGCGGCGGCGGCGCCACCTGGTCCACCATCACCGACTGGGAACCGGGTGAGCAGCTGTCCCTCTGGGGCTGGCTGCCCGGCATCAGCACCTCGGCATGGGTCGCCAGCGACGGTACCGCGGGCTGGACCGGCGTCACACTGCACAGCGACCTCAACGGCGACGGCACGGTCGAAACCTCCGTCACCTGGACCGGCCGCAGCCAGGCAGACCTGCCAACGGCGAAGGAGTTCGACGGCCTGCTCTGGTTCGTCTGAGGCCGCGCCGCCACAGCCCGGCAACCCCTGTCCCAGTCCGGCTGGCGCCATCCGCGGCGCTGCGGCCTACTCGCCGCGCACCGTCCGGAGCCGACCATGCCCGCCCCGATTTCTTTGCCGTTGGCCGGCACCATCGCCACCCTCGCCCTCACGCGCTTGGCCTTCGGCTTCCAGCTGCAAACCGTCGCCACCCTCGGCCCCGACCTGATGTTCCTGCTGGCGCTGGACTTCGCGGCCCTCGGCGGGCTGATCGGCGCCTATCTCGCCCCCGGCATCTTCGTCGCCCTCCCCAGCGGTTTCCTCGCCCGCCGCTTTGGTGACCGCGTGGTGGCGATTGGCGGCGCCTGGTTGATCGCCCTGGGTGGCGCCGTTGCCGCGCTGGCCGTGCAGGAGGAATGGGGCAGCGTGGTGATCGGCCTCGGCCGCGCCATCGCCGGCATCGGCGCGGTCGGCCTGTCGGTGATGCAAAGCAAGATGGCCGCCGACCGCTTCCCCCCGCGGCAACTCCCTGCGGCGATGGCGCTGCTGCTCGGCATGTTCCCGATCGGCATCGGCCTGGCGCAGATCGTGCTCCCGCCGCTCGCCGCGGCCCAGGGCGTGGCATCGGCGTTCTGGCTCGGTGCCGCCGGGGCGGCCGTCGCGGCGCTGCTGTTCAGCCTCGCCTGGACCGAGGCCCCCCTGGCCGCGCCGCGCACCCTGGCCTGGCCGAGCCGCAGGGAGATCGGTTTGGTCACGGTCGCTGGCTTGATCTGGATGGTCTACAACGCCGCCTGGTTCAACTTCATGGCCTGGATGCCCTCGCTGCTGGCGGTGCGCGGCCACGCACCCTGGGTGGCAGACACGGTGCTGACCCTCGGAACCTGGGCGAGCTTCCCCGCCATGCTGCTCGGCGGCTGGATCGCCGCGCGCTATGGGCGCAGCCTGGTCTTCGTCGTTGGCACCCTCGGCTGCACCCTCTCGGTGGCCGGCCCCGCGGTGGTCGACGCGCCGATCCTGTGGGGCATCATCTTTGGCACGATCGCGGCTATGCCGGGCGGGCTGATCGTGGAGCTGGGCGCGATGTCGTGCCGGGCGGAGAACCGCGCGGTCGGCATGGGGATCTTCTACATCACCTACTACATCGGCGGTGCCGCGATGCCCGCCCTGTGCGGGGCAGCCGCCGACTGGGCGGGCGACCCGGGCGGCGCGCTGGTGCTGGCCGCCTCGATCGCCCTCATCGGCATCCCGCTCTGGTTCCTGCACGCCCGCCTGCTGGCCGGCCGACCGGCCTGACCTCGCGCGTCCGCGTCGGCCCACCCGTCCGCGTCGGAACGCCCCCCCCTGCGCCGCGCCGTTCTGGAATCGCTTCGCCAGGAAGAACCGCTCACCCCGTGCCCGCACAGCCGCTCCGGCACGGACAGCATCTCCACGATCATCCAGTCGTAGTAGCTGATGCCGACCAGCCCGCCTTCGACCACGCCGGCGGCATCGCGTAACAGGATCGACATTTGGCGCACCGGCTCCGGCAGGTCGGTCGTCTTGTCGTTGTAGCGGTCGAGCAGCGCGAACAGCTGGGCCCTGATCGCCGGATCGGGGCTGGCGTGCAGCGACAGCCGAATGCCCCGGCTTGCCGCATCCTGGCCCGGCGGGCAAGCTGGGTCACCGATCTAGGGAGCCCGATCCATGTCCGACGCCACCAGCCAGCTTGCCGAAATGTTGCTTGCCGCCCGCAAGAACATGGCCACGGGCCGCATCGCCACGCTGGTCGACACGCTGAAGCCGAAGGATATGGCAGCGGCCTTGGCGGTGCAGCACCAGGTGGCGGCCAGCTTCACCATCGGCGGCTGGAAGGTCGGCGCCCCCGGCGGCACCAAAGCCTGCGGCCCCCTGCCGGCCGCCACCATCCAGCCCAGCCCGGCGACGCTGTCGGCCGCCCAGCACCCGCTGCGCATGGTCGAATCCGAGGTCGCCTTCCGCATGAAGTCCGACCTGCCGCCCCGCGCCTCCCCCTACACCAAGGCCGAGGTGGCCGCCGCCATCGACACCATGCACCCGGCTATCGAGGTCTGCGAAAGCCGCTTCGTGGAACCGAAGGATTTCGACCTGTTCACCAACGTCGCCGACACCCAGTCCCACGGCGGCTTCGTCTACGGCCCCGGCACGAATGATTGGCAGAAGGTCGACCTCGCTGCCCAGCCCTGCCGCCAGTTCGTCAACGCGGCACTCGACGCCGAGCGCACCGGCTACCCCTTCGGCGACATCATGGACCTGATGCTGTGGCTGGCCAACGAAGGCAGCACCTGGGCCGGCGGGCTGAAAGCCGGCCAGTTCGTCACCTGCGGCTCCTGGAGCGGCGCCAACCGCGTGCCGCCCGGCGCCACCGTGCGCGCCGAGTTCCCGGGGCTGGGCGAGGCGAAGATCACCTACGAGGGATAAGGGAAAGTCCAAGGGGCATTGCCCTTGTGTCTGCGTGATCTGTCATTGTGATCGGGTTGCGGGGACGGATGACGGTCCATCCCCGCAATGCGTTCGATAGACCGTCTTGCCCTTGGGCTATGAGCCCGTGGTCCAGCTTGG
>Ga0105050_10006856_pt1 | contig 13910 bp, 16 predicted proteins | sample FRY01_FD_78088 | JGI IMG/M metagenome (GOLD analysis project Ga0105050, IMG submission 78088) | Freshwater microbial communities from Lake Fryxell liftoff mats and glacier meltwater in Antarctica - FRY-01 | ecosystem: Environmental > Aquatic > Freshwater > Ice > Glacier meltwater ... | reverse complement strand
TTATGTAGAACTGTTACTAAACTAACTAACGAAATGCTATCAGAAACTCTTGTAGATTGGCGTAAAAATTATTCTTATGAAATTGATGGCGTTATTGTTGTAAATGATGCGGTTTATGAGCGTAAATTCGGCAATCCTGACCATGCCTTTGCATTTAAAATGGTATTATCTGATCAAGTTGCAGAGGCAAAAGTTGTCGATGTTTTATGGGCTCCAAGTAAGGATGGTTATTTAAAACCTCGCGTCCAAATTGAACCCATAAATCTAGGTGGCGTTCGCATTGAATTTGCAACTGGTTTTAACGGTGCATTTATAAATGATAATAATATTGGAATTGGAGCAGTTGTAGAGCTTATTCGCAGTGGAGACGTTATTCCTTATATTAGAAAAGTTACTATGCCTGCTTCAAATGGCAAAATGCCAAATGTACCTTATAAATGGAATGATACTCATGTAGATATTATGTTAGAGGATATTGAATCTAATGAGACAGTTAAGGAAAAGGTATTGACTGGATTCTTTAGAGGTATTGGCGTAGAAGGTTTAAGCTCAGGAAATATTGCGCGAATTATTGAAGCCGGTTATGATAATGTGCCTGCAATTTTAAGAATGGATGTTGACGATTTTCTTAAAGTAGATGGTTTTAAGCAAAAAATGGCAACCAAATTACATGACGGAATTGCTGAGAAGGTAGAAGCTGCGTCTTTAATTACAATTATGTCCGCATCTAATATGCTTGGTCGTGGATTTAGTGAGAAAAAGTTGGAGCTAATTATGGAATCGTATCCAACGGTATTACTATCAAAAGAATCTAATGCTCAAAAGGTCGCAAAAATTTCCCAAATTAAAGGAATGGCTAATAAGAGCGCTGAAGCATTTGTTGAAAGAATTCCTGATTTTATTCAGTTTATAAAAGATGCAGGGCTTGTTAAAAAACTGGCTATTGAAAAAAAGAAAGTAGTTGACGAATCTCATCCTTTATATAACAAGTCAATTGTTATGACAGGATTTAGAGATGCTGAATTACAGGGACTTCTAAAAGAAGTAGGAGCAAAACTTGGCTCAAGTGTATCTAAAAATACCTTCATCCTTCTAGTTAAGGATTTGGGAGAAGACACTGGTAAAGCTGCGGAGGCAAGAAAATTAGGAGTAAAAATTATGACACCACAACAGTTTATTGAAACATATTTTTAAAAAAATATTAAGGAGTAAATTTAAATATAATAATTAGAAAAACATAATAAAAACTTTTTTATAGTTCTTAGTATATAGAAATGTTCAGAACACTATTCTTATTAGCTTCTTTTTTATACGTTGCCTCTTCTCAAGGTCTTCGTGGTAATGATATGTCAGGTTTTTTAAATGAATCTGACGAATGGAAACAATTTAGTAATTTCCAAGATAAATTTGTTAAAAAATATGGCAGCATTACTGAATTGGAAAATCGCTTCCAAATCTTCAGAACCAATCTCCGTAATATTGTTCTTCATAACTTAGACCGTAATCAAAATTTCACTATGGGTATTAATCAATTTACTGACTTAACTCCTGAGGAATTTAAGGCTATGTATGTTAATGGAGGGTCAAGAAATAACCTTGGTTCTTTTGGATGTAAAAGTTTTTCTTCAAATGCCGCTGGAGTACCTGCTTCAATTGATTGGACTAATAAAGGTGTTGTAAATCCCGTAAGAGACCAAGGTCAATGTGGTTCTTGCTGGGCTTTCGCAACTACAGCCAATGCTGAAAGTGTTTGGGCTATTTCAAAGGGACAACTTCTTGATTTATCTGAAGAGTTTTTAGTTGATTGCGCTAGTGGAGCTGGATATTATAATATGGGTTGTAATGGTGGACAACCAGATTCTGCTTTAAAATATATGATTAACAACGGTCAATGCACTGAAGCCTCATATCCTTATACTTCTGGCGTTACTAAAACTGCCGGATCTTGCCAAAAATGCACTTCTGCTGGTGTGAAATTTTCAAGTTGTTCTGATGTTACGCCTAAAGACCAAGTTGCGTTAAAAGGTGCTGTTGCTATTTCTCCCGTTGTTATTGCTATTGAAGCTGATACAAAATATTTCCAATCATATTCAAGTGGTATTTTAGATTCAACTGCGTGCGGTACCTCACTAGATCATGCTGTAGAAATAGTTGGTTATGGAACTGAAAATGGCATGGACTATTGGAAAGTTCGTAATTCATGGTCTTCAAGTTGGGGAGAAGGAGGATATGTTCGCATTAAAAAATCGTCTTCTACAAATGATATTGGCATTTGTGGAATAGCAGCAGAGCCTAGTTTTTTATCTGTTTAAATAATACATAATTTATTATAATTAATTAAATTATATATTAATATTTTCGATTACGTTTCGTCTTACGGTGTTTAAATCTATATTTTTTTCTTTTTGTCTTGCTTCTTCTTTTACCTCCACTATTTTGCTCTTCTAATAAATTCTCGAAATCTCTCCAAATTACTATTTCTGTTGGTCCTTCCAAATCTTCCACGCTATATTTATCATTTCCTTTTAGATATTTTTCGTTAATTATAGTGCCATCATATTCGTTAATAAAATGACCTTTAATTATTTCGTGATATTTTTTGTTAAATGGGCCGCCCGAATATTGTGTATTTGGGTCTAAATTATTAATTACATCCTGCCCTGCACCAGTTTTTTTAATTTCTTCTTCAATTTCTACTCTTATATCAGCATCGCCAATATTTAATAACTTGGGTTCTCTCTTAAAACGATATGATTTTGTTATATCACCATAAGTTCCGTCTCCATAGCTATTTTCTAAGGCAAACCATTGTAAGCCACTCATTTCAGACACAGGTTTATATTTATGAAATTTTTTATAAATTATAGTTGGATATGACATATATAATAACTATAAAAAACTTTTAGTTTTATCAATCAATTTATCAATATTTAATATATCTTCATGTAATGCTGATATTTTCGCAAATAATTCATTATAAATTTTTATATCTTCTGCTATTATTTTATTCAGTTTTTTCTCTGAACTAAATAATTTAAATTTACCTTTTTCTATTTCTAATAGTCTCTCATTTTCCTTTATTTTATTTGTTATTTGTGTTGACATTTCTATTATATTTTCTAATTCTTTTGTTTTTTCTACTTTTTCTGTTTCAAAATTTGCATTATCTTGATAGTCTTTATTACTTAATGATTGACCTATTAGAATAAAAACTCTTGGATCAAATTCATCTAAATCTTCATTACTTGATGTCGGAGTAATCATTTATAAAATACATTAAAAAATTTTTATATTTATTTTATAATTATTTATTATTTGTTTTAAAAGTCGCTACGCTTTAAAATTCAAAATCATATTCAATAAGCGCCTTCATATCCGTCTTCATTTTATAATACATTGTACTACGTGCCTTTGCTAAACAAGATTCCTGTTTAAATTCAACATTTAAAACTTTGATTGTTGTTTTATCGCACATTATTGAAAATGCATCATTTGTTCTTATTTCGTCTTTTTTAGTTTGTTTCCAATCACAAAAGGCTTTAAATATTTTCATATGCACTTTATTTAAAAACTTAACAAGACGTTCTCTTGTTAATTCTATCCATATTGTCTTATCATCTATAATATCATAAATATAAAATAGATTGTTTTTTTGTGTAAAAGCAAATATAGGATTTTCAGTTTCATTAAAATTATAAATACTTCTTGAAAATACTTCGTTTAATACATCATAAAACGAGTTATGTAATAAACAATTTACATCTTCTTCTAAAACTATTATTTTATCTATAATAGAATTAAAGGTAATATTTGGAGTTACATTTGCATTTAACCATTCTAATACATTTATCTTCTTCTTTTTCTTAGCTACCCATTTATTCATTTCTTCCATTTTTTCTTCCAATCGATTATATTTTTGCCCTAATTCAATCAACATTTGATACATTTTTCGTTGAGAAGGTAATGGTTCATCATCTTCAATAATTAATGGTGATGCTTTTTTGCTTTTATGTAAAAGCTCACATAAATCAATATGTTTATTTAAATTTTCTCTTTTCTTATAAGTCTTACCACAATGGATACAGCATTGTGCTGGTTGTTTTATTTTATTTGGTATTATGTTCATAATTATATATTTATAAATTAAATTTATATCAAATTAATAATATCAATTTTAAATAAAACGAAGAAAAATATTATAATAGCTTTTAATATATATAATGTTTACATTTAATAAAACAGCAATCGTGTATAATGAACCAAATAAAATTGTTGGATTACCTGCATATTATTATAGATTACGTAGTTGTGATACAAATTTAAATGGAAATACACCTGCAGATCAATATCAAAAGCTTAAACTTATTCAAAATACTGTTCGTGTTCCATCTTCTCTCTATAGTGCCAATTTAGGACCATTAACAGCTTATAGAAAACCAACTACAGCAACTTATAATGTGTGTTGGAATCAAATGAGTGATCGTCCAGTTCCAAGTGTTCAACGCGTAACTGTTCCAACCGGACAAAATAATAGTAAAAATAGTCGCCATCATTCTGTTACTTCAAGTAGACCCGGTTGTCAAACTCCTGGCGGAAAAGGCTGTGATATTAAACATAATTCTTATGATCGTTACTTAAATCGCTTAAAAGGCAAAGGACCTATGAGACGCGGACAAGTTCCTCCTGCTTTTGGTGCACCTATTCCATTTAATCAAGCTTATCCTATTTATGGCGGTAAAACAATGAAAACAAGTATTATTAATGATTGTGATTGTCCTATTGATGGTAATAATACTGCACAAGATGAACGCATTTATAATGACCCATTATATCAAGAGGTTCCAAATGTTCCTTATGGTTTTAATAATGGTACATATGTTTATGCTATGCAAACAGGTAATAATTTTTATACAAGAGCTATCGTTTTAAGTAGTATTGGTGACAATTATACAATTCAATTTGATAATGGTGTAATAGAAACACAAAATGTTTATCAGTTAAAAATTTATTTCCCTTGTAATTGTGACACTATTATAAATGGTGTAACTTATACTTCAGGTGAATTTATTACACTTGGACTTCAAGACCAGATTCAATGTTCTTTTCCAATTGGTTTATTTATACCTTAAAAAGTATTTTAGACAAATAATTAAAATATTTGTATAAAATATAATATGCCAAGTAAAATTAATATGTTCATTTCTAATGGTAATTCTATGCCAAGAACAGTAGCTTCTCCTAGTATAAATTACGCTAATTTAGCAGTTGCTCCAACTACTGCACTTATAACTCCATCACAATTAAATTCATCGATGATTGGTCGCATTCATAGTATTAAACCTGGTTGTGGATCTTGCGGTAGAAAATAAATCAAAGTAGAAAATAATTTGATGTATAATATATTATTTAATATAACTATAATATATTATAATGTTCTCAGCTCTAGCATTTAGTTATCCTACTTCTTATCCATCTAATAGCTTACATAAAGCTACTAATTTTAAAACCTTGTTTGATACTACTTTACTTCCCTATAATAAAATATATGATGGATGTTCCAGTAATTTCTGTTATACAACAAGTAAAGGAACCTTTATTTATAAGCCACATACCGATGTTGGTATGGTTGGAAGAACTTCAGCTGGTTATTTAGCACAAAGAAAGCGTATGTAATTACGAAAATTTAACAACAAACAACTTAAATTAATTACTCGTTTTTTCATCAGTTCTTCCTAAAATAGTTTGTAACTTTATAAACCATGCAGATTCCTCAAAAAATGCAGACCAATCGGCAGTTATTAATAAAATAATACCAAAAAGAAATAATAATACTTTTGTTTCATAATCAATTATTGTTTCTCTCGTGAATCTTGGATTAAATAAATAAATTATTAGGACAGCCATTAAAGCTTTAAAAATAAACTCCAATTTTGCTTTCCAATAAATAGCTTTTTTATCTAACTCAGAGTTTAATTTACCAGTTCTTTTTAAATAGCCATGTATTAGTACAAATATTATAAAACAAATTTTTATAAATATAATAAAATAAATAAATATGTCTAAGTTTTTCATATAAAATATAATAAGATTTTTAATTAATATTATTATATTTAAATTAAATAATGAGTGGTTCAAATATTTTTAATGGTGGAAATTTTCAACAAACTCCTATAAATACCGCATACCAATTTAGCACATTTAGCAAATATATTGCTAATGGTGGATTAAATACACATTTCTCTCCTATTTGCATTTTTTGCTCATTTAAAGATAGTAAATCATTAACAGGGGATGGTTCATTTAAACAGTGTCTAAGATGCAAAAAACAATTTAAAGCACGAATAAATTAATTTTTTATATATTTTATTTTATATTATATATAATGGCTTGTTTATTAAGTTGTGCTATTTCAGCAATTTTTATAATTGGTATGATTTACTTTTATAATATGACAGATAAAAGCAAAATTGTCCAAACTTATAAAGCAAAATTACCATCTGATTTACAAAATAGATATGACAAAATAGCAAAAGAGAGAATGAATATTAGTTATCAAGGCTATATACTTGGTTTTGTTCTTTCTCTCCTTGTTATATTTTATAATTACAATTTTAAAGGTTCAAAAATGAGTAATACTTCTTTAGTTTGCACTGTAATTGCTGTTTCATTCTTAACAAATTATTTCTATTATATGCTTTCACCAAAATCGGATTGGATGTTAAATCATACAAATTCTTCAGAACAAGTTAAAGCTTGGCTACAAATGTATAGAGAGATGCAATTTAATTATCATGCTGGGCTTGTTTTAGGTATAATTGCTGTTGGCATAATGGCATTTGCTTTTAGATGTTAGATATATATTATAAAAAATGGCTTAAAGACTTCTTAAGATATATAATTGCCCTAGGGAGTAATCCCGTCAGGAGTATTTATATGTTTAATTAATCCCTTAATTTTATATTTTTTCTTTTTGTATATTGGGGAATCGTTTTCATACAGCAATCTTATAGTCAAATTTTAAATTATGCTAAACAAATGAAAACAGTATTAAAGGGCTTGTAGCTCAATCGGTAGAGTGTACGCTTTGCAAGCGTAAGGTAGAGGGATCGAAACCCTTCTGGTCCATTTTTGATATCATACAGCAATTTTAAATAACATAAAACTTTCGTTTCCAGTTTACACTGGATTATATATTTTATAAATAAGGAGTTCATCTTGATTTATTTAATAATAATTGAAAATTTTCAAATGATATCAGCATAATATGGGATCATAGTTTAGTGGTAGAATTCGCGCTTTGGGTAAGTGTCTATGACGCGACTGTGTAAGATAAAAGAGTTATCGACTGTCAAATTTGCGCGTGATTCGGGTTCAATTCCCGATGGTCCCCTTTTTGTTTCTTTCAGCAATAAATTCTATAGACGTATGTCTCTATAGCTCAGTAGGTAGAGCGCTCATCTTCTTTGATGAGAGGTCGCAGGTTCGATTCCTGAAAAAAAGAAACTTGTAAAACAAATGGCATCCTGTCCGAGTGGTTAAGGAGACAGATTTGAAATCTGTTGGCAAATTGCCGCGTAGGTTCAAGTCCTGCGGATGTCGATTTATATTTTAGCTCGTATAGTGTATCGGTTCGCACAATTGTCTTATAAGCAATTAGGCTGGGTTCAATTCCCAGTATGAGCATTTTATTATATTTATTTAAAACTACTTAAAAACATTTTACTATTAAAATATGTATAGCAATATACATTGATTTCATACAGCAATTTATTGATAATGACGTACAATTATTTGTGAAATCAGCAACTAAATAAATGCTATGATGGCCGAGCGGTCTAAGGCGACAGGCTTAAGATCTGTTAGTGATATCACTGCGCGGGTTCAATTCCCGCTCATAGTACTTTTTAAAAAAATCTTTTATATACCGGATACAGTAAACGGGGGTTAAAAATATCGAGTATGATGAAAGTATCCATTACAGCAATATTAAATTTTATTTAAACAATTAAAAGCTATAATGAAAAAGCGTTATAGCAAATCTGGAATGTATATGTTAATTTAAGACGTTAAATTGATAGTAGAAGTATACAAAAGTAATGAGTTTTGAAGAGGTAGCATAATAATTTTATGTGAGGACCTCTTTTTAAAATGTTTGTAAAAATGTGTTGTGGCTAGTTGGTGTGTAGGTATTGGTTGGTGGTCCCATGATGTAATGGTTAGCATTTGAGACTTTGAAAGTATTTTAAAGTAATCTCACCATCCGAGTTCGAATCTCGGTGGGACCTTTTTAAAATATTAATAATTATTCAAATACTTATTAATATTATTTTTTTATACTTATTCTTCTTTTATTACGATTTAAAGTATATCTTTTTTTAGTTACTGCGCTTTTAACCGTCGCTACGCTTTTAACCGTCGCTACGCTTTTAACACCAACTTTTGTTTTAACCGTCTCTGAGCTTTTACCTTTTAATGAGAAGTAGGGTTCGGAACTATAAATCGACATATTATAAACATCTGGCGTTTCTTTTGCTACATCTACAATGCCATTTTTACGACTAAATATTAGTTCAGGTTCTGTGCCAGTATTATTATAAATATATAACTCTTCTGCTTCATTTGTCAAGTCAGGTTTAGACAATAAATAATAAGATGCTGTACCTGTTGATGCGCCTTTATTCATAAAACTTTCATAACCTTCCATAACTGCTCTTGAACTCATTGGTGGTCTATCTGTTTCAATAAGGTTTCTTGCTTTTGCTCTCTCTAAAACAGTAACTAATGCGGTGTAAACTATAACAAAAACTTGTTTATAACCTTCTTCTCTTGTAGCTTCAATTATTTCTGTTGTTAAGTCAGTCATACGACCTGTTGTATCAAATAAAATATTTGTTTGGTTTTTTATACCTAATTTTAATAAATTTCTCGCAAAACGCTTTAAATAACCGACAACAGCTACACCTTCTAATGATCTATCATTTGGAAAACATTTAATTAGAACTTTTTTTATTTCATCTAAGTCAATATTCACATAATTTTGGATATCCATTTGTTTTTTAATTGTTGATTTACCTGCAGCTGGTGGTCCCATCATTATATAAATAGTTGGTCTACTACTACTACTTGAAGAGCTTTCTGTATTACTTGAAAGTTGCCTATAAACATAATTTAAAAATACTTCGCCTTTTAATCCATCCGCATCTGATTCGCATTCTGGATTTCTAATATATTCTGACTCAGGCACTATTGTTTTTACTTTTTTTGGTTTAGAATCTCTCAATTCTGTCGGTATAGGTATTTCTGGAATTGGGTCGCCTCTTCGACTTCTTGTTGACATATACATTATATATTTATTTTATCTTAATCTTCTTTTTGATTTTCTTGTTTTTTTTGCGTTTCTTCTTTTCTTTGTTTTCTTAACGCTTTTTCTTGCTCTTTTTAAGCTTTTTAAGCTTTTAACAGCCGCTCTGCTTTTACCTCCTCTAGAAGCTTTCATTATATATGGTTCTTCACTTAATAAAATCATATTATAAAATCCTGGAAAATCGGTCGATTTTTCTACTACGCTACTCACTTTATGATAAAGCAATTGTGGTTCTGCACCATCCACATTATTATTATATAATAAAACTTCGTTTGCTTTAACAGGATAATCTAGTAATAACATAGATGCTGTTCCTCTCATAAATCCATTATAAATTCCTTCTGCAACTTCAATAGGTAATTGAATACGTCCTGAACCTGATTCAGTTAATAATTTATTACGACCTTCAACTCTTTTTCTACATGTTTCGAGAGAAGCCCAAATAATAACAAATATAGTCTTGTATCCGAGTTGATTTGAAGTATAAATTATATCGCTAACTGCCTTAAAATTTTGACCTGTTGTATCAAATACAATATTTAAATGCTGCCTTTGCGCCTCATCAGACATTCTTTTGTTAAAATTGTTTGTTATGCCTGGCATTGTTGTCTTGTCAGCAGGAAATCTAACGCCATTTTCCATAAGAATTGTTCTAATTTCATCAGGGTCAATATTTATATAACTATCAATACCATTTTGAGCTAATAAATCGCGTTTTACAGTTGATTTACCACAGCCAGGTGGACCACATAATATAAGCACTTTAGGAGCAGATGAAGCACTTACAGATCCTCTACCAGCAGTTAGAGCATCAAATATAATATTATCAAATGGAATTTCGCCAAAAGCTGGAGGCGAGCCAGACTTCGGTTTTAAAATATTTAATAATTTTTTTCCATCTCTTAAGTCTTCCATAATATTAGATTAGATGAAAAATTTGTTGTTATAACATATATTATAAAAAACTACTTAAAGACAACTGAATATTATAATATGTAGCGAGTCATGGCTCGATATCATGAATTCTAACAGCATTTTTTTTGCATTTTAAGCCGTTGGTCGTTGGTTCGACTCCAACCGAGGACAAGATGTCTTTGTAGCTCAGTGGTAGAGCAACGTAAAACAAATGAATTCAGTATAATATGCTCTGATAGCTCAGTTGGTAGAGCGTTTGGCTGTTACAATACCACACGGTATACCGTCACCAAAAGGTCTCAGGTTCGATCCCTGATTAGAGCGATTTTATTAATATAAATATTATTTCAAATACTTATATTAATTTATTTATATTTTACATTGGTTTTTGAAACATTCTAATACATTCCCAAATTTTAGCAGATTCTTCAATTGAATATGCACCTCTCTTATGAGATAACATAAGAAATTGGACCATAACATTTAACGCAACATTCTCGCTGTCGATTTTAATATCAACTAATTTAACAGTTTCTTCTTGAACTAGTTTATCGCCTACTGAATCCATTTGTATAATTATTATATTCCTTGTTTTTAATATTTTATTTTATAATTTATTATAAATTCATTTTTATAATTCATTTTATAAATTCATTTAAAGGCATAACATTATTATATATTAATATATAATAATGAATTCTAACACGAACATGCTTTCAAATAGTTCTTCTATTTTCAATTCTGATATTAAAAACAAAGGATTTGTATTTTTAGACCAGCTATTCAAAGAAAATGGTTGGCATCTAGTTAAAAATGAACCTTCTTGGATTTGTTATAGTAAATTAGGCCTTGAACTTGACTATTTTGATATTAAAATTGGAGAGAAAATTATTAATGTTTCTATTCCTCTTAAAAATAGTCCATTTCAATATTTAACAACATTTAAAGATTATTACACTACCAGCGAATATATTGAAGCCAGATTTCTCGATTTTATTGACAAAAAAAAATTGAATAGTAATTAATTCCATAAATAGAAATCAATTATAATAAGATGTCTGTATCACCACTAATGATGAGTAATAACGATTTGTTTACTGAGAAGTCTATTGTCTTTGATGATAGACCTTTAGATAAAGAAAACATTTCCGGATTAAATGAAATTTATACTAATGAGTGTAATTTTGGAATACTTAAATTAACTGCCATTTCAGCGCCATTAAGCAAGGAAATATTTGAAATCCTATTCATGGTCGACTGCTCTGGCTCTATGTCAGATGAATGTTCGGATGGCCGTTCTAAAATGCAACATATTCGCCATACCCTCAGCAATATGGTATTATACTTTAAAAATAATCCAGCTATAAATGCGTTTATAACTATTCATGCATTTGACGATAAAATTTACAATATTGTTGATCGCTGTAAAATTGTTAATGATAATATTCAAGAAATTCAAACTAAAATCAGTCAGATTACACCTAAGGACTGCACCAATATTGAGCTAGCACTTCAAGATATAAATTTAACTGTTGACTCCATCCGTTCCTCTTACGAAAATCACGAATTCGTAAGCATATTTATGACTGACGGCGAAGTGTCTACCGGTAATAATGAAGTTAGATATTTAAGTGAACTCGTTAATAAGTCAATTAATAACTATTTTGTCGGTTTTGGTGTTGACCATGACGCGGTTTTACTTAACACATTGGGCAATACTACTAACAGCAGTTATCATTTCATTGATAAGGTTGAAAATTCGGGATTTGTCTACGGCGAGATTTTACATGGAATTGTTTATAAATTATTATTTAACGTTCAAATTGAAATGACTAATGGTCTTATTTATGATTATAAAAATAATACGTGGGTATCCAGCTTAAATGTCGGCAATATTGTTAGCGAAATGAATAAAATATATCATATTGTTTCTGATAACACAGGGCTTTGTCAGTTGTTAATTAAGGCAGACCAAAAGATATATGATGAGAATGGTGTTGAAACAATAATGTCTCATGGATATTCAGTATTTAATGAAGGCACAAGAGAGAACTTGGATAAATATATATTTAGACAGAGAACAATGCAGCTACTTTATAGCGTAAATAACCATAATCAACAAAATAAAAGAAAGGAAAATGTATTTAATTGGATTGGACGTAATAGAAGAATGAAACAACAAGGTAATGATGACGAAAATCCTTATCTTAAAGAACATATGAACGAATTATTAATTGAAATGAAAAAATATATGACTGATAATGGTTTAGAGCAAGATAAACTTATGAAAAATTTGTGCGATGATATTTACATTTCGCTTAGAACTTTTGGAACTAAATATGGCGCTATGTATAGCTGTGCTCGTCAAACGTCTCAAGGCACACAAAGATGTTATACTGTTAATCATACTCCCGACGATAATTATAATGAATTTGCTGACATCCGAAGATTACCGCTTACGAGGCAAACAAATCAAACTTATGATAGCACAGAAGAATTATTAAAACATCATATTAGTACTGATATTACAATGCATGAAGTGTCGGCATTACAGGATTCGCCGTTCTTATCTCCTTCTGCCGCTCAAGTTATGAGAGATATTACTCGAGAAGATAACTCGATTGAAGAAACAGAAACAGATTAGAAATATAAAAATTTAATAAATTTATAATAATAATTTAATATATTTAAAGACAATATAAAAATTTTTTTTGTAATGAGTATATGAAAAATCTATTATCACATCTAATTCATTTAACAATTATAACTGAATTTGAAATATTATTTTATATTTATTATATTGTACCATTTGAGAGAAAAAATATATATCATATGTTTGACACTGAATTTAATAACAATTATTTAAATTATAATATTTCTAGTGGATATAATAATTTATGTAATAAAGAAGAAGAGAGAATTGAAAAATACAATAATAGTTTAAATATAATTTGCTATTATTATATTAGTTGTATTAATTTTCTATTATTACTTGCTTTTTTATACGATTTGCGAAAAAATTATTGTTTTTATTTTGGTAATAATGAAATACCACGCGTTTTAAGTTCACCCAAATATTTAAGTGCAGCATTTTCATTTTCTATTGAAATGATTGATATTGAAGCTGACATTATCGTTGAAAATAAAGAAAAAGAAATTAAGACTAAAACAGATGAGAGATTTATTATTTATTATTGGAAAAATTCACGTTTTGTTGCCAAAATGTGTGAAACAATTCAGCTTATTATTTTACTTGGCATTTTTGAATATATATTTTTTACTTATTTATTTAACAAATTTAAAATAGTAACCGCAAAATTGGTTTTATGTAAATTATTATTAAAATAATCTAGAATAGTTTTTTTGGTTTTACATTTAATTTAAATTTACATTCGCTTTTACTGTCACTTTTACTGTCACTTCCGCTTGAACCACCGTTGTCACTTGCACAAACATTACAAGGTGCCGATAAAAATGAAAATCCTGGAATAATTGTTTCCAAGTCATTATAATCAACAGGACTTACTTCTGTTAATTGTTCACCAAAAATACCACCTTTACCTTGAAAACTTGTTCTCTCTAGTTGCTGCGTATCTAAATTACATTTTATAACATCTTTACGTCTATCTTC
>Ga0105050_10006855_pt1 | contig 13910 bp, 15 predicted proteins | sample FRY01_FD_78088 | JGI IMG/M metagenome (GOLD analysis project Ga0105050, IMG submission 78088) | Freshwater microbial communities from Lake Fryxell liftoff mats and glacier meltwater in Antarctica - FRY-01 | ecosystem: Environmental > Aquatic > Freshwater > Ice > Glacier meltwater ... | reverse complement strand
TTGGACACCTGCGCAGCTTCCTTGCCGCCAGCAATTGACACCGACCCCACATTGGCCTTTGCGACCTGGTCGCGAATGAAAGCCTCCTGCTTGGCGATGAACCCACCGACATCCCCCGCGCCATCCTCAATAGCCTTTAGCATTCGTTCGTATAGGGCAGTTAACACTGGGTTCCTGACCACCTCGGGCAAGGCGTCAATGAGGCTCCGGCCCAAGGTCGTACTGACGATGTGTTTGCCCTTGGTGAGCAGGTATTCACGGCGCTTCAATTCAGAAATAATTGATGCACGTGTTGCCGACGTTCCAATGCCTTCGCCATCGCGGAGCAACTTTTTATGCTCGGGGTCGTTCACAAAACGATGGATGTTTTCCATTGCCTTTCCTAATGTGCCCTCCGTGAACTTTGTCGGCGCCTTGGTTTTGGAGTCGTCGCGTGTCACTCCCATACAAGCCAAGCTATCGCCTACCTTCATAGACGGCAAGGCCTGGCTCCCACCGTCCTTCTGCTCGCCATCCTCTTCGGCCTCGGCCTCGTCCTCGGCGTAAACATCGCGCCAGCCATTGCGGGTAATTACCTTGCCTGTCGTCTTGAAGTCCTCGCTGGCCAGGGTCAAGCTAACGGTGGTGCTTAAAAACTCGTGGACAGGGTAGAACTGCGCCAGATAGGCGCGCACGATGAGGTTGTAGATTCCGTGTTCCTTGTCGGTGAGCCCTGACGAACTGCCTTGGTGTGTCGTTGGAATAATGCCGTGGTGCGCTGTTGTTTTCGAGTCGTCCCAAGTCTTTGACTTGATCGTGACATCAGCGCCGGCAACCAAGGCGGCGAGGCCCGGATTGATGTGCTTCACAGCGGCCAGGACCTGGGCAGCGTCAGCGTGTTGTGATTCCGGTAAGTAGCTGCAATCTGTGCGTGGGTAGCTGGTTAATTTTTTCTCGTACAGCGACTGGCAGGCCTCTAGGATTTCTTCGGCTGTGTAGCCGAATTTGTTTGACGCCAGGAGGGTTATGTCCGACAGCGAGTAGGCATGCGGGTGCGCCTTTTTGCCCGGCTCCTGCTTGTATTCGCTGACAGTCCACTCTGCTTGGGCAAGGCTGGAAGCAAGAGAATTCGCAATTGCGGTATCAGTAAGGCGCCCCTCTGAGTCAAGGCCGGCCTGGTCCTCGCTGGGCCTCCATTTCGCTTTGAATTCTCCATTGGCGTGCCGCAGCTGGGCTACCAGCGTGTGGAACGCGACCGGCTTAAAGGCTTCAATTTCCCGGTCCCGCGCAACGACGAGTGCCAAGGTCGGAGTTTGAACCCGGCCCACCGTCAGCAAGGCGCGCGAACCGCCCCGCTGGGCGCGCAATGTGAATGCGCGGCTGAGATTCATACCGATGAGCCAATCAGCGCGGCCACGGGCCAGCGCAGCATCGCCGTACCGCCTGAACTCTGCATTGGGTTTTAGATCCGCGAGCCCGCGTTGTATGGAAACGGAATCAAGCGCTGCAACCCAATAACGCTCAACGGGTGATGCGTTCTTGAAGTGATCTAGCACCGTGTCCACCAGCAGCTGACCCTCGCGGTCCATGTCGCCAGCGTTGACAACAAGCCGCGCTTCCTTGATGAGTTTCCCGATGGCATTCAGTTGCAGCTTCAATTCTACTTTCGGCCGCAGAATCCACTCCCTGGGAATGATGGGCAAATCGTCCGTGCGCCAGAGCTTGGCGCCGGACTTGCCGCGCGGTGCATCGTCGGCCGTGTATTCGTCCGGCCCTGCTTGCTCCAGCATGTGGCCCACGCACCAGGTCACCTTGCTATCTCCGCATTCAATGAACCCTTCGCCCCGGCCTGTCACCCCCAGCTCGGCGGCGATGGCTTTCGCAACTGATGGTTTTTCAGCAATGAATAAACGCATGTTGGAATCCTTCAAATCTCAGTTAAGGTTACCAAGTGATGACCGGGAGAATCACGGTCTTGATTTGCGAATGGTGGACAGGGCCAAAGTACCGGCCATCAAAGGAAGTCGCGCTAACGTCGGACATCAGGAGAACCTGAGAGTCGCCAAGCGTGTAATTACTAGCCTGGTAGCGAGGCAGGGCGCGGCCGGCGGTGTCTGTCTCCAGAGGCGCGCTCAAGGGGAGCAAATTTCCGTTGACGCGAACCCCGTCAAGGGAAACCGTCACAAGGTCTTTTTCAGCGGCTAAAACGCGCTTCATCATGTAGCCGTAGCCGCCAGGGCAGAACCCCGCGCCGATGTACCCCCTGCTGCGGGCCTCTGCAAAAACGCCCACCGCAGGAGGGCAGAACCACACATAGGCCCCCTTCCCTACCGGCTCACTGCTGACCCAATAGAGGCCGACCGGGATGCTTGTGGTAGTGTTTACGCGCGCGCCAGCGGCATAGGCGGCGGCGGCCAGCGTCAACAATGCAGCGCCGCCCCAAGCGGTCGCGATGCTCACACGCTTAAACAAGGCGCTCATAGAGTGATGCCCTCACCAGGCAACACGTCATGGATGTGGTACAGCTTGTCGCTCTTTTCGGGGGCCTTCACCTCGGCCCGCTTTTGAAAAACAGGGTCTTTGAAATACAGCGGTTGCCTTCCGTAGATTGCTGGCCGGCCAGCAACATAAATAAGCATGTCGCCCGCTTCCGCAATGTCGCCTGCAGCGGTTTTGGTCGGCCCCGGCATGCGCAAGCATTCGTCGGGGGTCAACAGCGGCCGCTGAACTTCCTGGATCGTCCGCGACACTTGGCCCAGCATGGCGCTCATGCGCCTACCGCTCGTCGTAACCTGCTCTTTCGATACGGTCGTTTGCCCCGTCAGTTTGGACAGGTGTTCTGCGGTTTCAACGCGGTTCGGTGGATACGCGTTTTGGATGTGGCAGTTTGAGGTAATGCTTTCGTCGTGGCCGTAGCCAGTTTCGCGGTTCCGAAGTTGGTTGATGTCCTGGCAAATCAGGTAGCACTTGATGCCATAGCCAGCCACAAACGCCAAAGACTCTTGCATGATTTCGAGTTTCCCAAGACTGGGAAACTCATCGAACATGCCCAGCAGGCGGTGCTTGTAATGGGCAACGGGTCGCCCACTTTCAAAGTCCATCTTGTCGGCAAGCAGCCGCACAACCATATTCACTAGGACGCGAACGAGAGGGCGCAAGCGCGCCTTGTCGTTCGGTTGAGTGACGATGTAGAGGCTTACCGCGCTATCGTGGTGCATCAAGTCCTTGATCTTGAATTCCGACTTGCTGACGTTTCGCGCAACGATGGGATCACGGTACAAGGCCAAATAGGACTTGGCTGTAGAAAGCACAGACCCTGCTTCTTCGTCTGGTCTATCCATCATGTCGCGGGCTGAGGAACCGACAACCGTATGGTTCGCGCCATCAACATGGCCGTAGGTGGTCATCTCCATCCATAACTCGCCAATGTCGCGTTTGGGGTCGGCCAGCATGGCATCGACGCTGGGCAAGCTGGCCGTGGTGCCATCGGCCTTGGCCTTGTAGAGCGCATGCAGAATGACACCGACAAGCAGCGCCTGACTGGTCTTCTGCCAGTGGCTTTCCAAGCCTTTGCCGTCCGGGTCAACAAGCAGGGTGGAAAGGTTCTGCACGTCGCCCACTTCGTTTTCTGTGCCTAGCCGGATTTCATCCAACGGGTTCCAGCAAACACTTCCGTTTGCTGTGGCAGGCTCGAACCGCAGCACTTTGTTCTTGGCGTGCTTTTGACGCCAGCCCGCCGTCAAGGCCCACAATTCGCCCTTCAAGTCGGTAATGACGGCGCTGTGTCCCCAAGAAAGCAAGGTTGGTACGACCAGGCCAACACCCTTGCCGGAACGTGTCGGGGCGTAGCACAAGACATGCTCCGGGCCGTTGTGGCGCAAGTAGTGCTGCTTGCCGTCCTTGTCGAGCCACGCGCCCACGTAGACGCCGGAAGAGACAGGCTCCGGCTTGCCCACGAGACGTTGCGCAAGCGTCCGCACGCTCGGCAAAAGGCCAGAGGCCCGGATGTCTTTTATGTTGGCCCAGCGGGCCGATCCGTGCAGGTAAGCGTTTGATTTTGAGGAATTGGCAAACACCATCTTGGCGGCGGCCAATCCCACCAGGCCCACGCCAGAAACAAGGACGCCGATGGAGCCGGCGCGCATGAAGGCATCGGGGTACTGGCCGTACCACTTGCTAGCCCAATGGAGAATCGCGTAAGGCGGGTAAATGTGATCCAGATTTGCGCCCAAGACTTTGGGGTGTTGGAATTGGTGCGCAAAGTATTGGGTGGCCGCCTGCAGGCCACTCCCTAGCGCGAGAACTGCCAGGGCAGGAATAACTTTGCCCCGCCGCCCTTTCTTCTCGCGGACTTGCGGCCCAACCGCGTTGTTGAACTTGTCACTCATCTGCTCCGACCTTTCGATTTGATTGAACCTAGGGGGGTCACTGTTACGGCAGCGCCGATTGCTACGCGCTTGAGGCGCTGAGCCTCGCCGTCACCAATTGGCATCACTAGGACTTCCTCGCCGCGCTTCAAAAGGGCCAGGGCCTGGCCTTCGATTTGGCGAATTCCGGCAAAAACCGCTGCTCCGACCAAGCTTGAAGTATATCGACTGTGTTTCGATATATCCAATCCTAACGCGCGTTTTTGCTCCCTCTCGGCTATGTATTTATCGGCCGCAGTAGTCGAAATATTTACTCGTTGTCCTGCCCCAGAGTCATCCCGTCGCACGCTAGCAACCCGTTCGGTTTTTTGCTTGTCCAGGACACCAGGAACATGACCCGGCAATAGCACTGCACCTCCGCCGTCGATGCGAACCAAACCGAGTTCGGACAACCCTCGCAAACGGTTCTGACTGAGGGGCGGCGGCTTTCTTCCAATGCCTGCAATGTTGGGCTTATGGGTGAATCGAGAAACTGGAACATTGCCGGTTGCTTCGGCGCGTCCATCACCAAGTCCATCCCAGGTTCGGGCGCGGCTGACTCCGGTAGCGGCGCGTCCATCAGCGCCAGCATGTTGTCGATCATTTGCCCGTCTGTCGGCTGTGTTGTCTCCGGCGGCACTTCGTCCTGTTCGTTGTTCATGTTTACTTCCTTTCGTGGTGGTTCTAAATAACTGCTGACGGCGCCGCTCTAACGCCGGGTCGTCGAATGTAATTGGCAATTTGGCTGCTACTGCTGCCTGCGCGATTTGTTCTCGAAAGGCGGCGGTCCCCCCGACATGAATTTTTTTGCCGTATCGCCGTAAAGCCATCTTCAAGGCCTCCTGCAAGGCTCCCTGATCCGCACCAGGCGCAGGCTTGAGCCTGGCGCCGCCGTCCCTCAATGGGCCGGCGTCAGTGCGATAAATGACCGTCCCCCGTTTCGTAACGCTGTCCTGCTTGAGGCCGGCCGCTGGGGGACTATGCACCCCCTCCCCTCCTACCGTGTTTCCTTTGAGGCTCTGAGCACTGGCGCGAGCGCGCAGCGCCTGCAAGGCCTCTTGGTCCCCCGCCTTGGCGTGGCTTTGCAGCCAATCGGCCCATGTCTGTCTTTGAAATTTCTCCGTGAGTGCGCCTCGCTCCTTGAGGTATTGCTTGTTTATGTTTTCAATATCACCCTTCAAAGTGCTGCTGGTGGATGAATACATGGCCTTACGGCCGATGCCCGCACCCTTGATGAGCTTGATGGCCGCCCGCTTGAGCCGCCCACTGCGTTTTGCGTCCTCGATCAGTCGATCCCTTTTCGCGCGAATCTTCACCAACTCCCCCGCCCTCCCCTCTTGGCCGCCCAACTGCGCGTCCTTGTACTTCGCGTACAGCTCAACGGTGTCCATCTTTGACCGCATCGGGCCTTTCTCGTACCGCCGCGTGACTCGCACAATGGCCGCGCCTTTATGGGCCGGCACAAATGGCCCAAATTTCCCCTCCAACTTTTTCATGGCGTAAGCCCGGTCAATCGAACTAGCCTTGACTGTTCCACCTCCATCAGCCGTAACGGCAAGACCGTTTCCTTGGGTGTGTATCTCCAGTCCGCTCGCGCCCAAAACCTGGTGCAGCTCGGCCCACGAAGTCGCCGCCGCCATCTGCTCGCCGCACTCCCGCTTGATCCACCCAAGCAGGCTTTCAAAGCCGGAATGGGCCTCCATGTCAGCAGCCCGGCTTTCCCCAAGGCTCCGCTGGGCGGCGTGATCCACCCGTTGCAGGCCGTGTTCAATTTCCAACCTCGCACAGATCTGCGCGCGTATATAGAAGTCACGATACGGCTCATGCATCGTCAGCCGCTCGGGATGAATCTTGTTGATTGCGATGTGGATGTGCAAAACATCCGTATCGCTGTGAATGACGCTTATGCGCTGGTGTTCCGCATACCCCATAGCCGCGCAGATTCGGCCCTCAACGTCCCGTAAAATTTCAGGGGAGGGCGACTCCCCCGGCGCGAAGCTAATGAGTAGGTGGTAGGTCTTGTCCCCAGTCGCCCGCGTGTTTTGTTGCTGGGTCGCCTGGACCTCTCGAACTGCCCACTCCAATTCCTCGCTGGCACAGTTGGTAAGGCGAACCTCCCCGACGCGGGTGTTTTTGTCTTGGGCATCGGTCATGTAGCTCACCAACCCCGCAAAACTGCTCTTGGCGGCTGAGTTCATGGCAACCCGTTTGCTAATCATCGCGGCCGTCCAAAATTTTTAGCGGCTAAAACAATCCTCATATTCGCTGCACCAGGGCCAGCATGTCCGCTTGAGTGGCCTCTATCCGGGCAAGCACGGCTCGGATGTTGGCGCGCATGGTCACCTCATCAAATCCGGCAAACCGCTCATCGTTGCTCAACCAGAGCTTGAGCAGGCCGCCAAGGCGGCCCTGGTCGGCGTTTACTTTCGCCAGCTGCACAACAGCTTGGCAGTCCATAACGCTCCGCACCTCGTACCCCATACCCACCGTCCGCAGGTAAGCAGCCACAGACAGGCCGGCAGTTGTCGCCAGAGCCTCAATTCGCTCTTTTTCATCTGGAAGCACCGGCACGCGCAAATGCTTGCCGGACTTCCTGGTTTCAGTTTTCGTTTTTGTCATTGGTCAAGTTCGTTTTTTCATGGCGGTAGCCATGGCCTCGCAGAGCAAGATTCCCGTTGAGCGCCGTAGGCGCGAATAATGGCGGTGAAGTTAGCTAACCGGCTTGCCGGTTAGCTAACTTCACCTGTCTTGCCCGCCTTTCGGCGTTTTTTACTCCAAGGAAAGTCTAACTCCACCGCAGAGGGATAGCCCTGTTTTCAGGCTAAAAACAGCGGATATAGTCGTCGTGGCGCTACAATCGACCGGCATACAGGGAAAGGCAAATCAAATACGCGTGTATTACATAGACTTTCCGCACGGTTTACAAATTGCAAAAAAGGATAATCCAGTGAATTACAAAATTGCGCTGAGAGGCAAAGAACGATGGCGAAAAAATACACCGATGAGCTGGCAGAGTGGATCAAAGCCAAGCCCGACAAAAAACCCCGACAGGACCTGGCGGCCGTCGCGTTCTTGGCCGTTAAGTCTGATGTGCAGGCAGCAATCGACGCCGGCTATTCGCTCGCAACAATTTGGGAGCATATGCACGAGACTAAGAAACTTGATTTCAGCTATGAAACATTCCGAAAGCATGTTCAAAAGCGCATTAAGAAAGGGCGTGCGCTGCCCGCCACTGAACCGCTGGCCAGCACCGGGCCGCTAGTGCCGGCGCCAGTTCCGGCGCCCACTCCAGAACCCGCGCGACCGCGAAAGCAGTCGCAGGCGCCGACCAAGGGCGGCATTCCCGGATTCACTTTTGATCCCAAACATCACTCGAAAGACTTACTCTAAATGGCAAAAATTCATATCGTGCTGCAAGGAAAAGGCGGCGTCGGGAAATCAGTTATCGCGGCGCTGCTCGCTCAGTATTTGCAGAGCAAGGGCAAAAAGCCCATCTGCATCGACACTGATCCCGTCAATGCGACTTTCCACGGGTACAAGGGCCTCGGCGCGAAGCACCTGCAAATCATGGAAGACAACGTAATCAACGCGCGAAACTTCGATAGCTTGGTGGAAACCATTTCCACGACAAAAGCTGATGCGGTGATCGACAACGGCGCCAGCTCTTTTATTCCCCTCACCGAATACCTCATCAGCAATCAAGTTTTCCAGCTTTTTGCAGAAATGGGGCACCAGGTCATCATTCACATGGTAGTGACTGGCGGCCAGGCCTTGGCCGACACGACGACCGGCGTTGACCAGCTCATTAAACAAATCCCGGTAGAGGGTCAAGTTGTAATCTGGCTGAATCCATATTGGGGACCGATTGAGCATGAAGGAAAAGACTTTGAACACCTGGGCGTGTACCTCAAGCACAAAGCCCGTATGTCGGCCATCATTCGCATTCCTGCCCTCAAGGAGGAAACTTACGGTCGGGATCTGAGCGACATGCTGCAGGCGCGGCAAACATTTGACGAGGCTTTGGCAACAAAGTCACTCACCATAATGACGCGCCAGCGGCTCAAAATCGTCAAAGGGCTGGTTTTCGATCAGCTCGAAAACGCACCGGTCCTGGCATGAGCGACAAGATCGAGGAGCTAATCAAGGAAATCGCCGTGATACACGGCATCGCCGTTTCTCGCGGCGATCCCATCTTTGTACTCCAGACGATTAATAACCGGCTGCTGCAGGACAGCGCTGCAGCCCTGGACGGGCAACTCGACCAGCTCAAGGAAGAGCTCGAAAGCTTATCGCTGCGCTGGGGATCGGACGCCACGGGCAAAGCTGAAAAAATCTTGAATGCCGCCTTGGCGGCCAGCAAGTCCGCGATGAGCCAAATCATGCAAGAAGAAGCAAAAAGAGCGGCCGCGACGCTACGGGCCGAAGTGGATAGCGCTCTAACGGCCCTGGGCGGCCCCATACAGGACGCGGAACGCATCGGCCGGCTCAACATAGTCGCTGCCGGCATTACCCTTGCCGCAGCGGCCATAGCGCTTTGGGCGTCCTTCGGTTGACCGCCGAAACCCAAAACAAAAAGCCCGGGAAACCGGGCTTTTTTCTCGCTTAAAAATTTACCTCGCCTGCGACTTTCGTCCCAGCTTTCGGCCAGCTCTGGATTCTGAGCGCGCAGCTTTCGCGCCGCCATTTCCTTAATACGGGGGGAGTCGATGCCCATACCGTCTTTAATTTCCCTGACTGACCTGCCCGTGTTTGGCTTCGACCTGTGCCGCAAAGGCGGCCTCATATTGGGAAACCAGGGGGGAAGACTCCAGAAGGGGCCGTGCCGGGATACAGGCCAAAATGATACTTAATCCAGAAGGGCGACAGGCCCGGTTTGAGCCTCTTCTGGAGCGTTTAGGAGTACCCGGGAGGCGAGGGCCAATTCCGAATCGGCATGTCGGTCGCGGCGCGAACTAAAAGACTCTCTGGAAAACCGAGTTTGAGAATCTTTCAATTTAGGGCTAAATTTTTAGCCGCTAAAGTTTATTGAGACAACCCCCGGCCGAGTTTGATGGAGGAGGGCGCCACTTTTGCCGCGTCACCCTCGTATTTGACGCTCAAATTATGACCAATTTCAGGGGATTTATCGAAACTTGCGGGGTCGTGCTTCACAAAAGCTTTGCCCACCTGTTGATATACAGCCTGTTTGTCAGCATGAACGATAACGCCGTCATGGCTTTTCGACGTGTCTGCTGGCGTTGCAAGGTGGATGTTGTAAATGGCAGGCCTCAAATTGCCGGCCTTTCCAACACGGATCGTTCCCCACTCCCCATTTTTCTCGATTTGAACAAGCTTCTGCCCGTTCATTACAAGAATGCGCTCTTTCATGAAATTCCTTTTCTAAGCCTGCCCGCAAAAAGGGCCTGAGCGCCCAGAGTGTGTGGGCCTTTAGCTTTAACCTTCCAACACGGCTGTCAATGTCACCAATGACAGGTTAGCTTCAAACTCTTGGCCGTCGTCCTCGTATTTGAGCCAGGCAAAGCCGTCGGCCGGGGGTCGGCGATCTAGCAGCAGCCGGGCCGGTCGGGCGTTGTGCTGAACCTGAATGATGGCCTTCTTGAATTTCTCCGGGTCGCCGGCCTTCTCCTTCTTTTTGCCGCCAGCGCCTTCATTTCCTTCCTCGCCGCCATCGCCAGGTAGCCGCTTGCCGCCGCCTTCGGGCTTCTGGCCTTTTTCATCAAGAAATTCGCGGAGCAGCTTAACCGACCCGCGAGTAATCTCCTGGTCCTCGTCGGCAAGCCAGTCTGCAACCTCTTGCGGCTTCTTCTTGTGGGCCGTCACCAGCTCGTTGACAACCGTTACATCGTTCACTCGCCCGGTGTTGAACGCCTGGGCAATCGTTTCTGGCAAATCCAGCAAATTTGCGTGCTGCGTCACGAATGCAGCTGACTTACTAATGCCCTTGGCAATTTCGCCCTTCTTGATGCCCTTGGCCAGCTCGCGGCCAATGTAATCAGCGATTTCGCGAGAGGTCAGCTCGTTGCGTTGCAGGTTTTCTACAACCTGGTCGGCCTCGTTGTAATCGTTGTCAACAAAGCCCGGGACCGTGGGCTGCTGCGCAATTTTGGAACTGCGAAACCGGCGCGCTCCATGATTGATGGTGAACCGGCCGGGCACGTCCGGGTTATCGCGGACAGAAATAGGCGTCTTGACGCCGCGCAGCTTGATGGATTCGGCCAGCTCGGCCAAGCTTTCTTCGGAAAACCCTGGGTTGTCCTCGGTGCGCGGCTGGTTTGGGTCTTCGTCAATTAGCCTCATATCGAGCTGCAGAGGCCCGCCCGCACCCTCTGCAGCGTCAAGGAGGGACGACAGGTCGCCCATGCCCGAAAGGAGTCCTGCTGGCTTTTCTGCTCGGCCCTGCACTACGGGCGGTTTTTTGTTGTTGATCGTGAGCGTTTTCATTGGGTAATCTCCATCTTTTCAAATACAAAGCTTGCCAAAGCTCGGACTTCTTGAGTCGCTTTCCGCGCAGCGGTTTTCTTGATCTGCCAGACCGGAACGCCGGTCGCCAGGGCGTCCGCAATGCTGCTGCGTAGGCCTACAGTGGTCGGCACCATCATCTTGGGGTAAGCCTCCTGCAGCTCTGCCAAATGCCGGATATGGCGGGGATTTCGGCCGTCTACCTTGCTCGCCACCATTCCCAAAAATTTAAGCTTGGGATTCTGTTTGCGAACGTTTGAAATAGTTGTCAGCATTTTTTTAATGCCCTGGATGCTGTAGGCCTCAAGCTCAATGGGCGAAAGGACGGAATCAGCCGCATAAAGGGCAGCGGCTAGAGTGACGCCAAGGGCAGGGGCCGTGTCGATCAACACCACGTCAAAACCGCTGTCGGCCAGTGCCTTGATGTTTTCCTTGAACATTGCGGCAGCCTCTCCAAGGAGGCGGCTTTCCATGTTGGCCAATACAGCGTCCGACGATAGCAAACGCATAAGCGGGCCTTCCGGCAGGTCCTTGAACCAGTGACGCAGGGTGTCCCCGTCGGAGTTAAACATTTGACTCGCCAGGTAGCCGCTTGCCGCCGCCTCCAGCGTGAACGAGGCGTTGGCTTGAGTGTCCAGGTCGATCACTGCAACGCGCATGCCGCGCTCCAGGAAGTCGAACGCCAGATGAACCAGACTGGATGTCTTTCCGACCCCGCCTTTTTGCTGAGCAACCACAAGAGTTTTCATGCTTTCTTCCCCCGTTTTTTTGCCGCTTCCTCGGCCCATTTCTTCACGATGAATGCTTGATGTGCGGGCAGCACCGCCGCCGGAGACATTGCGAACCCCTTGGGCAAATTCCTTGCCGTGTGGGCGGCCCACACCCGGCTTACAGCCTGGGAAACGGCGCCCCGCGTCAGGCCCAATGCTTTCACATACCCCGACTGAGGCTTTCCCTCCACCAGCACGCCCCGCGCTATCTCGATGGTTTGTTGGCCTATCTCCAAGCCCTTGATGCACTCCTGCAGCTGGCCCTCGTCTAACTGTTTTTTCATGGCGTAATTGACCCATATATTCCCCGCGCTTTGGTTAAAAAATGGGTGGCAATTACCGCTCCCTATGTCTTATAGTTTAGCTAAACGTTGCGCGCGAGTCAAGTGATTTTAGCGGCTAAAGTTATTTTTGGGCTCGTTTTTACGGCTAGCCGGGTACGCCTGCCTCGTCAAATATCCGCCTTCAACCCTTCGGCCGGTAGGTGGAAACAAAGTAAGTCGCCAGCGTGAGAAAGGCAAAGTGCAGGGAAAATGTCCACCCTACAAACATGCCAGGTGTATCCCAAAAATAGAACATCCGCGCCAAGTGAAAAGCCACATCAAGCGAAATTACCCACTTGAGAACAGGCCAGCACACGACGCAGAGCAGCCAAAAGCATTTCCAGAGGACGGCAACAAAGCGCGCACCACGCGAAGGCACACGGGCAGGGCGCTTCGGGGCATTGGGGGCAACACTTACCATGGCTTTATTCCTCTTGAGATACTGTCTTTGATATCTGATTATACCTCAAACCCCCAGATGTTTAGCTAAACAGTATATTACTTAACCGCAACAAATATCCTTGCATTGCGCTGTTCTTGCAGCTTAGAAACTTCCTTTGGCGTAAAAACGGGGTTATTTCTTCCAAATCTGGCCTTGGCCAGCGAGGTCGCATAACAGCGCCCAAACCGCATAGGGAATCGCCGACTCCCCGCCGACCCATCGGCGAACAGATCTGTCGCCCTTGTCCCCAAGTCCAAGCCGCCGTGAGGCCTCGCCTCCGGTCAGGCCAGAGGCCCTAAGCACTTCCCTAATCTCGTCGCTCGTGGGCTGCTGCCAGCCTGCGTCTGCTGGCTTCAAGCACTCGGGCCGAACGTTTATCTGGGGCATGTCTTTCTCCTGGTTCCGTTGGTATCTGACGCAATTAAATGATCTTCAAAAAACACGCGCCGTAGCAGGTTTGAATGTTCTTCGGGTCGGAAGCAACGACCCGCACCCCTCTTTGTTTTTTGCGGTACTTAGAACTTATCCGTAAATAATGTTTACATCAAGTTTGATTTTTCTGAACGCCATGATTGATGCGGCCAAATGATTTAGCGCGACAAAGCTGCGATCAAGCTTCTCGTATCGCACCAGCAGCTTGCGAAATCGGTTGAACCAACTGTGCGCGACTTCGACAATCCAGCGACGAGCCTTTTTCTTGGGGTCGCGCTTGAGTTCTTCGGCCTCTTGCCCCCGCCCTTTGACATGAGGGATGTACCCATGCTTCTTGATAATCGCCAATGCAGGCGCACCGGTGTAACCAGCGTCAGCGCAAAGGTGTTTGCTTCGCCGTTTGGGTGGCTGCGCGCGCTTGACCACGATGGCATCAAGCACGGCTTCGAGTTGGGACACGTCATGCCGATTGGCTCCGGTCACGACGAGCGACAACGGGACGCCACGACCGTCCACCAGCAAATGGCGCTTGCTCCCATTTTTTCCCCCGATCCGTTGGGTTGGGTCCAACAGTTGATTGCGCCATGGGTGCTTTCATCATTGCGCCATCAATGCTTTGCCATCGCCAGGCGATGCCTTCAAGGTCATCGTACTCGGCCAGCCCGCTCTTCCATAAATCCTCAAAAACCCCTGCCTTCTCCCACTCCAAAAATCTGGCATGAATCGCGCTGGCACTGCCAAACCGCTCAGCGGAAAGTGCCTTCCACTGGCAACCTGTACGCAACACATAAACAATGGCCTCAAAGACAAGCCGGGGATCTTTGGGCTTGCGTCCACCGCCAGCCTTGCGGGCGTAGCTTTGATCTGCCAAGCGTTGACGTATCGGAATCAGCGGCTCTACGCGCTTCCAGAATTCATCGGTCACTTCCCATGATTTCGCTTTTGCCATCGTCACTCCAAACACGGTCTTCGCATATGGAATATGATTATCCTCTATTTACGGATAAGTTCTTAATCGGCGCGTCGTCGCCTGCGCCGCAACCGACACCAGGAATTCTCCAGCTTGGCCCCATAGGGGTTCAACGCCAGGCACATTTAT
>Ga0105050_10006852_pt1 | contig 13914 bp, 16 predicted proteins | sample FRY01_FD_78088 | JGI IMG/M metagenome (GOLD analysis project Ga0105050, IMG submission 78088) | Freshwater microbial communities from Lake Fryxell liftoff mats and glacier meltwater in Antarctica - FRY-01 | ecosystem: Environmental > Aquatic > Freshwater > Ice > Glacier meltwater ... | reverse complement strand
ATCTTATATTCGTTAGTCCAACACCTGAATCATTCATAACATTCACTTCATCAACAGTAAGGTCTTGTGGGTTGTTTGCACCTGCTGTTTGATTTCCTTTAATTGTTCTACTTGACATTTTTGAAGCCTTAGCATTTGTCACTGAGTTGGGTGCAATAGTTAAGGCTTCAGCACCTGTTACATCGCCTGTGTGGGTAGCGTTTGTGACTTTTGCTGTGTTGGCTATAATTGCATCGGCCTGCTCTGCTGTGATACCTATTTTAGCGGTGTTAGCATCAATAGCACTTGCTTGCCCTGCGGTTATACCCACCTTTTCATTGTTGGTAGCAATATCACTTTCCATTTCGTCAAGGTTTACATCTTGTGTAACAGTAATGTGTCCGACTTTGGTACTAGCGATACTGTCAAAGGAAATCTTACTGTTGTTAGCTACTACTTGATTGAATTTAGCACTTGACATAACACCCGCCTTTTCAGTATCCGCACTTTCTAGTGTTGCGTTTTCTCCTGTTGATGAGTTTATATCAACTGTTGATCCTGTTCGAGTTCCTTGTGATAGGTCTGTTGATCCAGAATCAAAAACATTTGCCGGTTGTACAAGTATATTATTTTCTTCTGTTGTAACAGAAATTGACAAGTCATTTAATGTAACTTGTATATTTATACCCCCAGTTGTGACTGTTATATTTGCCATAAATAATTATGTTGAAAGTGTGATGTCTTGTTTTATTCTAAAAGTTCCGCGCAAAAGAGTTGTGATGTCATCTGTTGTGCTTTTCATTTGTATATCGTATTGATAATCCCCCGCATCAATTTCTGTATCTGTATATGGAATTTCAATAGTCGTTATACCACTTAATGGTGTTGTATGTACTGTCACTTCTTTTTGTATAATAGCACTAGCATCAGCATCTGACTCAAGCGTTTTTACTGTAAACCAAAAAGTATAGCCCGTGATGTCTATTCCAACACCTGCTGAGTTTTTTACTTCTACCACTATGTTTTCACTATCTCCCCTAAAAATTGCGATTGTTGTGTCTTTTGTCATGTGTTTTGTTTTATATTATAAAAGTTTTTTACTATACAAATTCTGTGTTTGATGCCACTAATCCACCCTCACTTGCACCTCCAGTACCTCCGTCAATAACTATTCCCGTATCGTTTATGGATCCACCACCACCTCCTGCACCTGAACCTAGTCCGCCACTATTAGAGCCGACAGCATCTATGTTACCTCCTAGTCCTCCTGCCGCGGTGAATGAACCTGCCCCGTTTCCTCCTCTCCCGAAGTTTCCTGACGATGAACCGCCTGAAGTGTTACTTCCACCCACACCTCCATTACCTCCATTTGCACTAATAGTACCTGATGAAGATGTTAATGTGTTGTATAAAATTACACAAGAACCTGCTGATCCACCGCCTCCTCCTCCTCCGCCTTGACCATTTGTGTTATTAGTTCCTGCTAATCCGTTTGCACCTGATACACTTATTGACCCTGTAAAATTCAAAGCACCTGCACATTCAATAATAAGACCACCACCTCCTGCCCCTCCTACCCCTCCGACTATTCCGGCAGTGTTAGAACTCACTGCACCTGAACCACCTCCTGACCCAGAATAAATAAAAATTGATTTTCTTTTTAGTTGCCATTCTTCTTTTGTATAAAATTGAGCATTTGTAGTTATTTGCAATCCTGCTACTTGTGAAAGACTTCCACCTCCTCCATAATGTATAGCTGAATCTAAAATCCCTATACCATTTTTACCAATTACTCCTGCATCTCCTGCACTACTACCACCAACAGGCCCTCCTGCCCCTCCGATTCCTGATAAATCAATCGCGGGCTGTGTGGATGAGATAATAACATCGCCTTGTGACTTTATACTTACAATCGCACCGTTCTCATGTGCATTAGTAAAGACAAGTTTACCACTTCCTGTTATTGAAATGGATTTATAATTTAATGTGTAGTGCTTTGCACCTCCAAGGTCAATCGTAGTTGTTCCTGTTATTGCAAGAACGCCGTCTGCACCAGTACCTCCAAATGGTGTTCTTAAATGTGTACGACTGAGTTTGCCGTCCGCCTCTAATTTAGGCACACGACCCTCGTCGTTTGATGGTGTTGCATCTCGTTCACTTGCGTTTATAAAGTCTGTTGATGTTGCATCTTCTCCTGGTGTAATCATATTATCCTGTAATTGTTATTTGGTAATCGAAAAGATAACTGACTGTTTTATCTTTTTTTGTATTTTTTATATTCATATATTTAACCAGTGATAGATATAGCATAGTCGATGCGAGTATCTTCTCCCGCTGACTTCGAATAAGGACTTGCGAATATTGCGCGCGAAAATAATCGCCCACCGATAAACATTCCAAATTCTTCATATACTCCGTCTGGCAAAGTCCCCGCACTTATAAAAAACTGAAAGGTTGCGCTGTCATTTGAAACTACCTGATTTGCTACAAGTATCCCTGAAACAATAGCATTGCCGAGGTCTGTGTCACTATTGGCTGGCGCTGTGTCATCATCTCCAATCTTTGCGCTGTCAATTGCGATTCCGTATGTTTGGTCGTTGGCTAGTTGACGGATCACAAGGTTTCTCCCGTACCCACTCGAGCTTACTACTTTGTTTGTTTCTTTCTGGGTACTGATAAGTTTACCGTTTATGTATTTACGGATAGTCAACTCACCTATAAACGATAAATTATTCTTTAATTTTTGCATCTGATTGATTATATAATGTTTGCAATTCTTCTTTTTTTTCTTGAAATTTTTGGATAGATATATTTAAATATTCTATTTTTTTTGCGATGTCTTCTAAGGTATAACGTATTTTTTGTTGTATTACTGGAGGTCTAGTTATATCCACTGCATTATTATTTAATGTGTTGGCTTTTTCAATTTTCATAGAGATTTAAATACCTAGGTTTTTTAAGTCCTTCGGTATTTCCGTTTGGATAATAAAAGTATACCACACATTATTGCCAAGTACCAAAGTTCCATACTAATTTGTTTGGCGTTGTACCCTCATCATTTGACCACTTGTATGGACCAGTACTAATTGACGGCGCTGAAAGTACGTCTGAGAATGTTGCGGTGTCGGACAATATCAAGAAAGACAATAATGTTTCCGCCTCGTCTTCGGACAATTCTTCATCAAGAAGTTGCTTTTGTAAAAATTCAAGAATACCAATCTTTTTTAATGTAGCAAATTTTACTTTGAACAATAGCTTGTCGCCGTTCGGATCAGTCGGGATAAGTTTGACTTGTTGTATTACTACTTGCTCGCCTATCCCTTGAAATGTATCAATTATTGATATTAATTGTCCCGCTCTTAATCCTGGTATTTCTGTTTCAAATGCACCGCTTATAAGATTTTCTCCATATGCTCTAATTTCCGCAAGTGCGCGCTCTATCGCTTCATCGTCTGAACGGATTGTTTTGTCGCGAATAGCAAACTCTCGCACTCCGTACTCCGCAACTGATACAGGCTCTGGCACGTTTACAATAATGGGATATAGAGGATTTCCGCTCACATCTATTACTTGCAACTCTGTTGGAATATTACCAGTATTAAATTTGATATATTTTTGTTGAAAACTCCACATGCAATCAAATAATAATTCATCATCAATAAAGTCAACGCCTACTGTTTGCGCTACACTGTCGACTGTTACAATTGGCTTTTCTGAAAACTTATACTCAAGGTTAATACTACCCTCATTGGAAAGTTCTGATCCGAGACGTGTAATTGACCGAATGTTTCCTATTTTTTCCCCTCCCTGCACAAGTATTGTATTTCTTAATTGTGACAAATCATCTTGCAAAGTCAAAGAATTATATATGTATTTATTAAAGTCTGGACTTGCCTCGTCATCAGTAAGATTAAAAGGTGAAACTTCTTGATTTTTTGAAAAGAAATGAACGTCTTTATTGTAATCAACGTACCAAGAATAAGATGTTAGTCTTGAGAGTTTTTCCAGTGCCTCCGCAACAGTTATTCTATTAAATGCCACCGAGTCTATTTGTAGATCTATCGCTGAAACACCCACTGTTGTAAAGCCTGTGGTGTACTTTGTTATTATGTCAAGAATTACCGCCTCGACATTTGTGTCCGTGTATCTTTCTGTAACGAGCTGTCCGTTGAGATCATATATATAATCTTGACATGTTACTTTGTACTGAATCATTTTTGCGTTTACTAATTGTTGATCAATACGAACAATACGACCTCCAAATTCTCGGATGCCGTTAATTGTTAATATAACTTCTTTAAATATAAGTGGCTCGTATGTTTGGCTTTCTGTCTTCCTTATAACAAAAGTAAGTGTATCCGGCTGATTGTTTAGCCTATTATCTCTATCAAGTGATTGCCACAAAATAACACCTGAACGATCTATTCCATCAATTGTTAATACTACACTCATATTTGCGCTACTAGATTAAGCTTTTCCATTATTAGATTCGCGAGTTCTTCTGGCGCATCTGATCCAAATATTCCGCCGTTGATAATAATATTCATTCCTGAACCTCCTCCAAGTTCTGAAGGATTTTTTGTTGCTATCAAATAATCTTTAGGGTGGGTTGTAATTATGTCGCCAGTTGGAGAAATGATTGCATCGTTTACAGGCGTGATACTACCTATTGAACGATTGACCTGTGAAAGCGTATTACTTCCTCTGACCGCATCCATAGCGGCAGCGAGTTTTTTATACATCTCAATTTCTGCGTCAATAGCTTTCTGAGTTATAAGCAAATTGGAAGTGGATGTTAGCTGATGCAGTGCTGTCATTTCAGCTTGCTTTGCTATAATGAATTCTACCTTTTTTGCATAAAGTAGTTTTTCTTCTTCTCTCTGCTTTTTGGTTTCTTTCATCTCATCCCTTAGCTCTGACATTTTTGAGTTGAACTCTTGCTCGGCCATACTTCGCTTTATTCTAAAATCCTCAATAGCTCTCTCTAAATCAGACAATGATGCTCTACGCCTAACCTCAACTATTTCTTCCTCCATCGTGCTTATCATTGCCGCGTTCTCATCTAGTACCGCGCGACGTTGATCAATCTCGCTTTGTATGTCAATCCTCATTCCTTGATTGCTTGTTTCTGACAGTTTTTTTTCTAACGCTGCAACTTCATCCTGTGCCAACACTATTTGACTTGAAAGAGATGACCTATCTTGCCCTCGTTTTGCAGCAAACTCGTTGTTTAGATTACTCATGCTCTGCCTAATTGAATCAAGCTTATTTTCAAATTCTTCTAGAACTTTTGTTTGTCTTTGACCTAGCTCAAAGAGTGCATCACTTGATGCTTGACTAAATTCTTTATAAGTATTATTTACATTTTTAACTCCCTCTGCTAATAAGTTCTGTTCTTCAGCTAGGTCTTTTGTTGCTAATGACATTTCTTGTAAAGCAGGAGCAACAATTTCCAATGATTCTTTGGCTTTTTCACTTGATTTAGTAACAATCTCAGCCCATTGTTTTTGTGAGTCTGAATCTGAAGCAAGAGCTTCTCGTGCATTATTCACACGATCATTAATAGCTTGTAACTGTTCTTGAGTAGCACCGTTAATAATAGCAATTGCCTTAGCTTGATTAGCTTTTGCCATTTCTAGAAGTACTGCATTATTACTTTCTTCCGCGTGTTGTACTTGTTTATTTCGGCTCTTAATAAGATCAAGGTTTCTGTCGCCTGCCTCTTTTTGCACATTTTCAAGAGTGTCCATAGCTTTTTTGAATTTTTGCATGGACCTATCAATAAGAGCAATTACCGTTGTTAATGCAATAATTAATATACCAATACCACCCGCTGTAGAAATCATTTGGGACGTTTTCCCAATAGTTAATAGCTGCGTATTAAGTATAGGTAACTTTGCAGTCAGCAATGTTGCTGATTGGTTCATTAAAGAAAAGCCTCGAATAATTGCCGGTAGTGCTAATCCAAGAATACCAACCACTGCGATTGTTCCAGAAACAGCTAGTGTAAGAGTGATAATTACTCGAGATAACTCTTCATTTTTCTCAGCCCATTTTTGAAAGTTTTGTAACAATGGTAATAATCTCTTTGTAACATTGTCAATTATAGGTAAAAACATTTTACCAAATGTGACTGATAACTCCTCCATTGTTGCCTTTACATTTTGCGACCTCCTAATAAACGAATCATTGTTTATCGCGAAGCCTGATATTGCATCGGCTGACTGTTTGACTGAAAGCGTAAGAAGTGCTTGTGCTTTAACCTGACTTCTTGTAATTGGGTCAAGGTCTTTTAGTGTTTGACCTGTTTTTAACAATCCGCTATTTACTGCCTCAAGTTCAATTGATGATTCAAGTGCATTTATACCAAATTGACGCAAAGGCTCACTTGATCCTGCTAGTCCTGATTTAAATGCTTCCAATACTTGAGTGGGGTCAACATCATTAAACGCCGCCACCTTGTTAGCAACATCTAAGAAGCCCTTTGTTAGATTCTGTGCTTCCCCTCGAGCAAGACCCATAGGTACAAGTAGATCTTGGAGGTCTGCCGCCATGCGCGCTATTTCATGTGTAGCAGTAGGCATCTCTTTCCTAATGTCTTTTATGAAATTAGTCATATCTTCTGCTCCCTCTCCAAAAACCGTGTTGAATTTATTCCACGAACCCTCTGCTTGTGCTGCTGATTTAATAGTCACACCAATACCTGCACCAATAGCCACGAACGCCGCAGTTCCAATAACTGCCATCTTTTTAAATGCTGGCTCTAGTGTTTGTAATTTACCTTGAAGTCCCGTCAATTCTTTTGACGCTTTATCTTGTAGATCAAGTATTATTTTGAGATGTCTGTTTTCAGCCATGATTTTATTTTTTATTTCCAGCTCTCTCTATTTGATTGCGTATGCTTATAATAGACTTGTAATCTTCAATATCTTGATTACTCATATCTCTTATTTCTTTTGGTGTCCATCCGTATGTGCGAGATAACAGTTCCATTTGGACCAATATCGAGGGACTACGCTTGCCTTGCAACTCGCGTTTTATCTGTGTATAGTCCCTGATTATTTTGACGAAAGCAAATTGACTGCGTTATAAAGTGTTTCTCCGTCTTTTCTTGATAGATCATTCATCCATTCTCGAGAAAATTTAAACTCTTTTTCTCCCTCTTTGATATTTAGCACAGCACATTCTAGTGCTACATACTTTGCCTCTAGCATGACAGCTGGGTCAAAATCAAATCCCATATCTATACCTGCTGAGCTTTTCATTTTTGCCCCGCTCATCATAGTAGTCTGAATTTTCTCACTATCTCCCCATGTCAATTCTTTTTTAATTGAAACCTCTGCGTTTGTTAATTGTATTGTGGTCATGTTGTTTTATAGATTAAACCTTTAATGATTAAGAACTTGGTACGTTTGGATATGATGCTGTTAAGTTTTGCAATGTTATAACACTTTGTTCTCCGTCTGCTTCGTTATAAAATGCTTTAAATGAAACTTCCTCGGACACAAGCTCGTCAGCACCTCCTGAACGATTCCAGTCCGCGATTAATACTTTGTTTAGTAAGATTGTTATTTTTGGATTCAGCGCGCCTCCAATATCTGCAACGCCTTGAATAGTAATCTGCATATATTTTGCTGTATCACTTAGGTATAAATCTTTGAATGCCTCATTTGCAAAATTTAGCGCAAACGATCCCTCAATTACCATTTTAGAATTATAAGTATTATCTGGAGAATAAGAGCCGAATACATGGTCACGAATCCCTCCTTGGTCAAATGACATATCAAGACTTTTTAGTTTGATAGCAGTCGCATCCGCTAATCCTGCCTCTGCATCTGCAATCTTTACAGTAATATCACGCCCGATAAAGTCGTATTCTGTATCGTATGAAGATGTTTCTACGTGATCCGATGCTGTTCGTCCGATAAAATTACTCGTAAATCTTATGTAATCATCAATCGTTGCATTTAGTTCAAGAGTACTCAACATACACCCAGCGTACTTGATTTTTTGCGCTGAACCATCAATACCGAATAAAGTTAAGCTCTGGTGAATAATACTTTGTTTTAATGCGAAGATGTGGCTGTAAACTGAACCAGAAACTACCGCACTTGTAACTTTTCCATAAAGAGAAGCTAGTAAATACCCTATAGAATCCGCATGAACAATTCCCTCCATATCTCCCTCGACCCATTTTTGCGTTACACGTCTACCGATTGAATCTTCTAATACTCCTCGTACTGTATCATCAATAACATGTTCTGCTCTTTCTACAACATTTGCTGTCACATTTTTTTGCCACTTGTCCACTGTTGATTCCGCTGTTCCTCTTACTGCCTCTGTTGCAAATCCTATTTGAATATCTCGTCCTATAATTTCACTCATATAATTTTAATTGTTACTTGTTAATAATTTCACTGATAAATTAAACTCTGCTGACACCTCTAATCCTCCGACCCCGTCTGACACCGACCATGCACCTGCTTCGACTTTGGTCCACACTCTGTGTCCATCAATTGCATCAAAACTCCAGCCATCGTCTATCGCTTGTAAAAATGCATCTACAAGCGGAGGCATCGTCTGCCTCATTATTGTCCCGATTGATTTTTGTCGTGTACCTATAATGAGAAATACTTTCCATGTGTATAACTTCATATTTTCATTACTCGATTCAAAGCTGTTTTCCATCCCCGTTGGATAGAATATCGCCGCCGGATATTTTTCTATGTTCGGCGTTGGATGATCATACACCTCTCTTATTTCAGTTATACTATCAAGTATTTCTTCTATTTTGTTGTATAAGGTTGTGTAAATCATGAAGATAGTTTATTGATTATTTTGTCTAAAAATGACCTGTATAGCCTCTCTACTTCGCTATCTGCGGTTAATACTGCATAATTCAGCCATGGTCTTGCTTTCATTTGACCTTTTGGTGTACCCTCGTGAACATATACTCCATACGGCGCATTTGAACGACTTGGGTTAGGGTTTGCATCAAATGAAACGATTCCTCTTAGTCCCTGTACCTTGTAAGTGTGCGACCTTTTCAAATCTTTAGTATCGACTGGCACACCACCCCCGCTTTGCCCTACGCGCCATGGAGAGCCTTCAATAACTCGTCTATATGCCATCACTCCTCTATTTAAGAATAATCGACCTTGAACAGTGACTTCTTTCGGATTGTTTCTTATAGCTTTTTCAAGCTCTTTGAATCCTTTGGTTGTAATTTTTAAATTACTCATAATCTTTCGGTGTTTTTTCTGCTACTATTTGTAAATGTTTTTGTCTTCCCACAAGTAATTCTTTCACAAATCGAACAGTATATTCTTCGCCGTCCGATGCTATACGATCATCTGTCATAATAACTGTATCTATTGGACACCATATCGTGAACGCCTTAGTAAATCGTAACCCTAATGATTCCGACAATACCGAAGATGTTTGTTGTAAGTGACCATCGAAAGACACAACATCAGCAAGCTCTGAGTAACTATTGTTTACCCATACCATCCGCTTAACTGTAAATGTATTTGTGAAAAATATAGAAATTGTCATATTAAATAAACATTTTTTTATAGCTGTCTAGTATGTCGATTGCTTGAACTTTGTCATCGTACTTGCCGTTATCTGCATAGCTTACCGAGTACTCGCCTATCTTTTCACTTTTTACAGGCCCTGAATTTTCCCCTCTGTTTGCATAGTACATAGCGGAAGCGAGAACGGTTGCCGCGAACATAATGTCTTCTGGCGGTTTTATTGCAAAGCCCCACTTTGCTGTTATCTTCTGATTCGCATGTCCTGAAACAAAAAGACGTGATCTAAGTAGTAGCTTTGTGATCGGCAAGTCATGCTCGGCTGCGTTTATTGGTAGCTTGTAATAACCTGAAACACCACCCGCTGATATAGTTGTAAAATTATCCCCCCATAAATCATTGCCCACTTCCACAAGCGTAATCTCTGTACAATCATCAATCAAAAGTTCTTGCTTTCCTGATCCATTAAATAATCTAGCTGTTGCTACACTATCAGAACGGAAAACTCTAGCTGTGTATTTTTCAATAAAGCGCTGTGATGCTTTAATGTACGGCTCAATATCTCCCGAAGTGATTATAGTATCTAGGTAGTTCTCTATTTGTTTTTGATTTGTATATTCTCGGTCTTTGAACATATTGTTATTTTTTTACAGTTGCGGAAAATGATCCTGTCCTTATCTCTCTCAATAATTCCCACTGTGATTTGTCAAGGTCTTGTCGGCTTGTAATTACCTCGCCAGTATTTAAGTTCTTGTAAACACCTTGTGAATCGGGGGATAGCTTTTTATCTTCAATCTTCACTTCGTTTTTTATTTCTTTTTCATTCATGATATTTTTAAATTAATTAGTAAATCTTATGACCATAATACAACCCCCAATTAAGGGACTGTATATAACCACATATGGTTATGATGCCGCTGTTGTCAATCTAGTCACTGCAGTTGGAATAATTGCAATGTAGCCTACTTGAGAAATCCATCGTACTGCCTCTCGGTCAGTAGTGATAAGATTCAAGTCTGCGTTAGCTGCAACGTTTCGCACTGTACCTGCATTGAAACGATCAGTAATAATTCCGCCACGAGTTCCACGAATAGTAGCTTTCTTTAAGTCTCCAAAAAGAACAAATGCTGTTGAAACTGCTGTTGCACCAATTGCTGGCATAGCTTCAACTTCTACAAATGGACGTCCCCACACTGTTGCAGGAGAACCCATAGATGCCTCCTGGTATATATAATGTCCATCTGATCCTTTTAGTTTTCGAAGCACTGAACGTATTGTTCGGTGTGCATAAAACTTTCCGTTTGCTAATGCACCTTGTGGTGTTGCATCGATCATACTTAATAGCAAGTCTGCTGTTAGGTCAGAAAATGCTGTTTTTGTAGATGCCATTGCAACGTTGTTGGTGTTAGCGTTCAGAAGAAGTCCTGTGAATCCACCGAATGTAGATGTACCGTCTCCTCTGAAAAACGCCTTGTCTTCTTGAAATGCAAATCCTTCAGCAACACGTGATCCGAGGAATGACACAAAGTCAATTTCTCCCTCTGATAGCAATTCACGAGTCAATGTAACGATAGCTGCTAATTTCTTCAACTCAAGAGTAGCTTTTCCAAGCACTGCTTCTGTTGATGCAATTGAACCTGCTTCGTCTACCCAGAAAGTAGAAACATCAGTCGCAAGGTTGTTTGCTGTGTAGCTCTTTTCACGGAATGCCACGGTTGTAAACTCTCGCGCTGCAACTCCATACTCAGTCGTTAGGTGTCGAATTTCTGCTGACAATAAATCATCAGTGATATATCCTGCGTAAGGTGTACCACTTGAATCAGTCGTCATTTCTTTAACAAGTAAAGCATCAAATGAATCCCCGATAAGGTATTTTAATGAATGACGTAACTTTGTGCTTAGAGCTTTTCGCTTTGCCATTTTGTCTTGGTCTGCATCGATAGCATAGACTCCTTGGCTCTTAGCAATTGCATCTTTTTGCGCATCGATATACTTTTGTACATCAGCGAGCACGTCAGATTTCAATCCTTTCTTTTCTCGAGAGAAAATAGCGCTGATTGATTTGTCGAGTTCTGCTAAATCTTCATCTCCGTCTTTTTCTGATAGAGAATCAACTGTTGCAACTTCATCAGCCAAAACTTCTTGCTCATCTACACTTAGTTCTTTCAACATTGTTTTCACTTCAGCTTTTTGTTCTGCTGTTGCAAAACCTGTCGCTATAAGTGCTTTCAATAGTTTTAATAGTTTTATCATATTTTTTAATTAATTTTCTTATATTCTAATAATCTTTTCACTGCCTTATTCACATTACTACTTGCTCGACCTTTGTTTGTAGATATCTCGTTCATAAGGTTGGTGGCTTGTTTAATGAGGTATTTCTTTCGTGCCTCTAGTATCAGATTGTTGGATTCTATATTCTTTAATGCTCTTATCATTTTGCTTTCTTCTGGTATTGTCGGCTCTGTTGTTATTTTAATTACTATCGGTATTTCTTCACATTTGTCTTCATGTATTTGACCACAAGATGAACATTCTGTGATAGACTTTTCAACACTTGCCTCCGTTGCCTTTTCAAATAATGCTTCTGCATTAGCAGGTACAGAAACCGCACTGTCCTCGAGTAGTTCTGACTTTACTATTTTACCCTCGCCGTCAAAATCTTTAGGAATAAATCCGACTGAAGTTGCATTGAGAAATCCATTAAGTGCCATATTGAACGCCATCACTCCTTTTGGATTGTGCAAATTAAATTCAATTTCTCCTTGCAATTTTCCGTCTTTTACTTTTATTTTATTCACTTTTCCGATGATGTGTTCAATCGAGCTGTAATTGTGAGAATCTAAAAATACAGGATTTTTTTTGAATGATTTTAAGTCCCAGTTCTGCTCTACTATGTCGCCGTGCCGGTCTTCTGTTGCGGTTGACATAATTACATTAAACTTATTTTCATTATCTCCTGCTTGTTTAAATTCTGTATGTACACATGCTGATAAGCCTCTGTATTCAGTGCTTACTTTTTCCCAAAGTTCCTTATAGGTTTTCACGCCAAGGTCTGAGAATGATTTGTTTTGTAGTTGGTAAAATGTTTTCATTATTTTGTAATTAATTATTAAATGACACATCGGCAATTTATTGTTTCATCCGCTGGTCCACTTGGATCGCCTGGAAATTCTAACCCATTTGAAAAGTACCCGTTGAGTTCCACTTCTTGCCCGTCAATTGACTGATGTGAAGCCCTAACATTGCTATCTCCCACGCTTACCCATATTTTAGTAGGCAATCCCGCTTGTTTGTAAGCCTCAAGAGTACCATATTGTGTAACGCCGTGTACTTCTGTTTCTGCTATCATCCGCGCGCGAGCTTCCGTGATATTACTGTACGTGTCTTGTATACGTTGTATAAGTTCCTTTCGTGTTTCTCCTATTTCAAAAGACGTTGCAAATTCTTTTTTTAATTTTTCAAATGTCGTATTGTTTATTTGTTGTGAAAAAATATCAGTCTTATTATCAAGCCATGATTTCGCATTTGATGTCATTTGAAAACTAAAATCAGACCCGAGAAGTGTCCTAGCGTTTATTCCTGCCTCCTCAAGCAATGTTTCTAATAATGGTAAAAAAGCTTCTTTTGCTAGTGCAATTTCTATTTGCTGATTAAATACTTCTCCTATAAGGTCTTTTTTCTTGAATACATGCTTTTGCTCTGGACTTACTGATTCAACAATACGGTCCATTTGCCCCTTGAAATATAAGTCAACGGCTCGTTTCATTTTTAATGTTTGTCGGTCTAGTCGTTTAATTGCAAGCTTTTCATAAGCACGTCTATTGTCATAATCTTTCAACGGATTATTAAATGCTACTGCTTTTGTTTTTGCCTTGGTTGGTTCTGTAGGTACATTGGCTTCTGACCTCGATGTAAGATTAAAAGGAATAAGAATTTCATCTCCTCCTTTAAGTGGATCAAGACCTCGCATCTTTCGCGCTTCGTTGGTTGTCATGTAGTAGTTTTTTATTCCACTCTCGATTTCTTTTAGCTGTTGCTCTGTGTTCTCTGGTGTTGGGTCAACAAAAGAAAGATTCAAGTCAAACGGAAATAAGAAAGAATCAAGCTTTGTTGTGATGTCCTGTAGTAATGGTCTGATTGTTTCTTTTAGGAAAATACTAACCGCCGCGTCTGCATTATCAAATTTAATATCATCAAAAGAGCCAAGGATTGCTTTTGGTACACCTGTCATTATTAAAATATCTTCAAGCGTTACTTTTTTTGTTTCTATATATGAAAGCTCTGACGGAGATAGTCCGATGTTCTCATATTCGCCCTCACCTCCTAAGAATAAAGGTCGCCCTGAGCTTTGTGCTTCTGCATATTGACTGTCGTATTGGTCTTTTAATGTATCAAGTTGTGT
>Ga0105050_10006850_pt1 | contig 13919 bp, 7 predicted proteins | sample FRY01_FD_78088 | JGI IMG/M metagenome (GOLD analysis project Ga0105050, IMG submission 78088) | Freshwater microbial communities from Lake Fryxell liftoff mats and glacier meltwater in Antarctica - FRY-01 | ecosystem: Environmental > Aquatic > Freshwater > Ice > Glacier meltwater ... | reverse complement strand
GACTCAACGAGAGTTTGAACTGACTGCACGTTGCTTTGTGCTTTGCTGTCTTCCGCTGATTTCAGCAGCGGCGTGAACTGCGTCACAGCGACTCCGGCAAGGACAACCAAAATTGCCATTGCGATGAGTAGCTGCATGAGGTCGAAAGCTGATCGACCTTGCTTCCTGAGAGAACTAAATCCCTCGATGATGCGTTCGAACTTGATCATTGAATTGAACCTCCCGGTTCAGTAGTAGAAAACATCTAATAACGAGCCAGGCTTCCACGAAGAAGTTCAAGCCTACGGGGAGAGTATCAGACAGGCAGGGCAGATGTGCCGATAGGAGTTTTTAGTTGTTTAGCACGTTGCGGCGCGGCAGCGGTTGCGGCTTGAGCTAGCCAGCGTTTACTGCTGGCGCCGCGGTCGCTGCGGCTCCGACACCAACTGGCGCGGTGGCTCTCACAACGATAATGAGTTTGCTGCCGGCGCCTGCTGCCGCATCGCCTTTCGTCATCGTGATCCCGTCTATACGTACTAGCCGGCCTTTGATGATCAGACGGTTAGCGTTAATCATGACTTGATTTTGAAGTGCGCCGGCGAATCGGGCGGCTGCCGTGTATGTTCCTGACGCTGAAATCGTTACAACTTCGCCGTCAGGAGAAGCTCCTTGTGCTTCAAATTTGACGTCATCGATTTTGAGGCCGCTTGCCGTTCCAGCGTTGGAAATTGTTCGCAGCAACGAAGCAGCGTCAGCTTCAGCAGGAACTGCTTTTTCTTCTTCTTTAGCGCCGGCAGCTATTTGGGAGGCCGGATCACCGGGCCCGCTGACAAGACTACTGGTTGCCGCGGCAATCTGCTGACTGGTTGTTCCCAGCGCAGTCTTGTTGCTGCCAGCTGTTTTCATGTCTTTCAGCGCGAGAATGCTAAGCAACGCCGCTAACGCTCCGAGCACCATCAGGAAATTACGTTTCCGTTTACTCATCACGCGGCCGGCTTCGTTTGTTTAGTCAAGATCAACGCGAAGCCTACTTGGCCGCCGGTGCAGCCACCTGCTGTTGCGCCGGAGCTTTCCAGTTGCGCGTCAGTGATGCTCGGAACTTTGGCTGCCCGGTCAAGCAGTGACGCGATGTTCTCTTGGCCCGAGGAGCAGCCTTCTATTCTGACTGTGCCCCCTGCCCCTGAACTGCCAATTGCGCCGATGCTGACTGATGTCAGTTTCGCGTCACGGTTCACGGTCAAAGCAATCGCAGCCAGTAATGCTTCATAGTTTTCGCGTGAACTAGCTAACGTTCCGACTCCACCGCCTGGCCCAATTCCAGCTGGTCCGCTGATCGCTGTGTACTTGGCTTGCGCGGCTGCGAGCTGTTCTGCGCTTGACTTCTCAGCTTGCCCTTGCGTGAACCATCCGATTGCAGCTACCACAGCGAACGTTGCTACTGCTGCAGTGATCATTGTTTCGCGGCTGAACTGAACTTGGCGTTTGCGTTTGTTGCCTTGAAGGTCAAGCGGAGCGACTGAAGTTTCGATTGTCCAACCGGCAAGAAGCCCAGCGCAAACTGCTGCTTCTTGTCCGAGCCCTCCTGCTTCGTTAAGACGACACGGGAAGTCCAGTAGTTCGTTGAGACGCGTGATCAGTGCGCTTAACTGAGTTTCTTCTACTGCTCCGCTGATGAACAAGCCTGCGGGAATGCTGATTTCAGCGCGAGCGACAGTTGCTTTGATTTCGTCAGCTAACTGATCAGGATTGACCGGCAAACTTCCTTTCAGTGTTCGGGTTGTTTTGATTCCAGCCGCGTCTGTGATTGCTAGCTGAACGGTTCCGTCAGTTTCGATGCTGGCGCCAATGACCGGCTGAGCTCCTTCTGCCATTAGAACAGAAGAACGAGCAAGGCTGACTACTGCTGGTTCTATTCCGGCGATTACGCCGCCGCTTGCTCCGACCAGTGAAGCAAATTTCTGCAAAGTTGATCGGGAAATGCCGGCGCCTAGCACTCGGCGGACTGATTTTCCGTCTTCTCCGTCAGCTGTAGCCACGGAAGTTTCAACGATTTAGTTGAGCCGCTGATCCAAGGCCATTCCGCTGGCAACAGCTGCAGTTAGTTCAGTCCCTGACAAGGATCCGTCGAGAGTTAGAACCCGGCTGTGAACTTCGTCTCCGCCGATTGCTGCCAGCACAGGCTGGTTTTTGCCTTGTCCGATCAAGGAAAGCAAAGCGTCAGCGAGCTGCTGGTCATCAGCGGCCGGCTGAATCTGCACTTGACCTGTCGGACTGACGCTTGTCAGTGTCCCGCCGGCAAGACACAACGTTAGGAACGAGTCAGGCATTAGCGTGATCCGCTTCCAATTGAGTTGTAAAGTTCCGGCAACGGTGAGTACAGAGCGACCAGGAACAATCCGATTACGACACCAACGATCAGAATCAGCACTGGCTGCATTGCGCTGATCAGATCTTCAACGGCAAGTTCGACATCCATTTCGTAAATGTCAGCGATCCGGGCAAGTAGTTCGCCCAGAGAGCCGCTTGCTTCTCCGGCCGCGATCATTTGTCTGATGTCAGGGCCGAAAACTGGATGTTCAGTTATGACTGCGCTGAGTGTTCTCCCTCCCCTAAGTCCTGTTTGCGCATCATCCATAGCGTCGATGATTTGTCGGCGGCCAGCAGCTTGACCTGAAATTTCGCAAGCTTCAAGCACTCCCATGCCGACGGTCAACACACTAGCCATCGACCTTGCCCATCGTGCCAGCGCGATTTTGCGGGCAACTGTGCCGACTCCCAGCGGAACAGCGAAAAGGAACCTGTCGACTCTGTCGCTGATCTTCGGATTGTTTTTGTTCTTCCGGTAGAAGATCATAGCCACGAATCCAAGAAGCAGCGACACTGGCGCCGCTATCCGCAGGAAATTACCGGCAGTGAGGACAAGCTGAGTGCCTGACGGTACTTTGCCTCCGGCGAGATCAGCGTAAGTGGCAGCGAACTTAGGGATCACAAAAGAGGTTAAGGCAACCATGATTACGAAAGTGGCGCCAAGTAGAATGATCGGTACCATTGCCGCTGATCTCGCTTGACGAGAAAGCTGCTCTTCTCGTTCTAGTCGCAGTACCGCAATGTCAAGTGAAGATTCCACGGATCCGGTTGCTTCTCCGACGGCCAGCAGAGAGACATACAAAGGATCGAACATTTTGGGATGCTCCGCGAACGCTGAACTTAAGGTTCCGCCGGCTCGAAGTTCCGCTGCTGTTTGTTCCAGCACTCGTTTCAGTTCAGGATGAGTGGTTTGTTCAGCGAGCGTGTCTATTGACTCAAGAATCGGTAGCACCGAAACCATTCGTGCCAGCTGCCGGCTCATCAGCAGAATGTCTTTGCGACGAACTCGGCGTTGCAGCAGGTCACGGACCATTTGAATGTCCGTGACGACAATTGATTGTTCAGCGAGTTCACGGCGCACATCGTTCTCTGTCGGTGCTTTGACTTTGCCGCGGACAGTCTTGCCGTCCTGATTCACGCCTTTCCATGTGAACGCAGTGCTCATCTGGCTAGTTCCTTGACCATGCTGTCCCGGTCTATTGCTGATTCGATTGCTGTTGCGGAACTAATTCGGCCAGCTTTCGCGAGCCGCGCCAAATCTGAATCCATTGTCTGCATGCCTTGCGCTCCGCCGGTTTGAATTGAGGAACGCATCTGATGAGTGTTGCTTTCACGAATCAAGTTGCGGGTCGCGGCGTTAGCGATCATGATTTCGCATGCCAAAGCTCGCCGGCCGCCGTCGACTGCAGGAAGAAGCTGCTGACTGATGATTGCTGACAAGCTGCCTGCAAGTTGAGTGCGGATTTCAGCTTGTTCAGTGCCGCCGAAGCTGTTGACTATGCGTTCAACGCTTTGTTGCGCGTCAGGCGCATGAACGGTCGCTAAGACAAGATGGCCTGTCTCGGCTGCTTCAAGTGCAATTCGCATTGTTGCTACGTCTCTCATTTCGCCGATCAGGATTACGTCAGGATCTTCCCTCATCGCTCCAGTCAAAGCAGTTGAGAAGTCAGGCACATCACTGCCGATTTCACGTTGACTAATGACTGATTTGATGTCTTTGTGCAGGTACTCGATTGGATCTTCAACACTGATGATTCGTTCGCCGCGTTCCGCGTTGATTTTCGCGATCATTGCTGCATGAGTTGTGCTTTTCCCAGACCCGGTCGGACCTGTAACGAGAATCAGTCCGCGTCTTGAGCTCGCCAGGTTAGCTACAGCGATCGGCAACCCTAGCTCATTCAGGTTCGGAATTCGATTGTCAATCAAACGCAAAGCTGCAGCAAGCTTGCCTGACGTGGAGAAAATGTTCACGCGTAAGCGTTGGTCTCCGACTGACCAGGCAAGATCAGCGTGCCCTTGATGATCTAGTTTTTCACGGTAGTTGTTGGTGCTGAGAATTTCTTCGAGCACTCGTTCAACAGCTTTTTCGCTGAAGACAGCGAATTGTTCTTGCTCTATCAGTTCCCCGTCAATTCGAAGAATAGGCGCTCTGCCATCAACAATGTGAAGATCACTGGCTTTCTTCTCTGTGCCTTCGCGGATCAGCTCGTCAAGCATGACGCTCATCGCATTGCCTTCACGACTTCTTCAGGACTGCTGAGCCCTTCGTCAATGATCCTTACAGCGTCTTCAGCCAAAGTCAGCATTCCTTCTTTGCGAGCTTCTTTGGTTAGTGCGGTCGCTGGGCTTTGCTGAACAATTAAGGAACGAACGTTTTCGCTCATTATCATTACTTCGAAAATCCCTGTTCGTCCTGTTAGTCCTGTTTGTTCGCAGGCGTCGCATCCTTCGGCCGTCCACGCTCGTACTTTCGGAAGTTCGTCGTAAGGCAAATGGAGTGTCATCAGGACTTGCTCGGGAACATGCCCTTCTTGTTTGCGGCAGTGGACGCAAAGTTTCCTTGTGAGCCGTTGAGCGACAACGCACTCAACTGTTGACGCAACCAAGTACGGCTCTATGCCCATGTCAGCTAAACGAACCAGAGTGCCGGTGGCGTTACGAGTGTGAATGGTTGACAGCATCAGGTGTCCGGTCAGTGCTGCTGTGATTGCAAGAGAAGCTGTTTCAGGGTCTCTTACTTCGCCGACCATGATGACGTCAGGGTCTGACTGAAGCATTCTTGCTAATCCTAAGGCGTAAGTTAATCCGGAGCGGTTGGAGACTTGAACTTGCGATGCACCGTCAAGTCGGTATTCAACTGGATCTTCAATTGTGACGATCGCCTGGTCATGAGGGTTCAGCATTCGAAGCGCGGCGTACAAAGTTGTTGTTTTGCCTGAGCCGGTCGGGCCGCAAGAGAAAACAGCGCCAGCTCCTGCGATAACTGCTTTTTCGAACTGCTCTTTGGCCTGGTCGACCATTCCTAGTTCGCCAAGGCCAAGAGGGATTTGTGCTCGGTCAAGTAGCCGCAGCACAACTGATTCGCCGCGGACAGTCGGCATTGTCAAAGCTCTAAGGTCAAGATCTCGGCCACCTACTTTTACTGCCGCCCGGCCTGCTTGAGGAATCAGCTGATTCGCGATGTCGAGTCCGGAAAGCGTTTTGACTCGGTTGCTGAGAGCTTGAAGATCTTCTCTGGCAATCACTCCCCATGGCTGCAGCACACCGTCTACCCGGATTCGGACAAGGACTGTGTCTTCGCCTGGTTCGATGTGGATGTCGCTTGCTCCTCTGTTGCTCGCGTCACTTAGCAGCTGGCCGAGAAGTTTCGCTACTCTGCCGCCGTCATCAGCGGTAAGCAGAAGTTCTTCTTCAGCGATGCCTTCTTGACGTTCCGGAGTTTCGGTGCCGGCACGAACTTCAAGCGCGGTTAGGACCGTGTCTAGTTCTTCAGCGGAGCAAGCTTTCGCGTTCGGTTGGCGACCAGTCAGTCTGAGAAGATCATCGAGCGTGTCAAGATCGCCGGGATCAACCATTGCGACGTCAAGAGGCCCGTCGAAACGTCCTCTGAGCGGAACGAGCTGCCGTGAGCGCGCGAATCCTTCCGGCAGGGACGCCAGAACTCCGGCGTCGACGAGCTCTTGAGTGATCGTGATCATTTCGGCCATCAGGTAAGACTACGGGATGGTCAGGCCAAATCTAGAAAACAAGGGTTGCTGCTTGTGCTGTACCGCTGAGCCGCTCTATCCGCTATGGTTCTACGAATGGGAGTATGGCAAAAACTAGTGCCAAGGCCTGCTGGCTTTTCACTTGGTTTCATGATCGGCATTCTTGCTGTCTCAACAACCCTTGGTTTAGCGAGTTTTGCGCTGCTACGAACGCAAGCTCAAGTCCTCACTGTAGTGCAGGATCAAAGCACAGCTAAGAACGCTGCCGAAGGCTTAGCTCGAGCCCAAGGAGCACTCGCCCGTGTTGTCTGGCCTGCTGACATTGAGAAGCAAGCCGCGCTGCTGTGCTCATCTTCTGATCCTTCTGCCTCTGATCTGCGTTGCCCTCCTGTCGCTACTGCCTCGAAACTCACTTCGATTCCGGGCTTAAATCAGCCTTTGCTGTGGAAGTCCATTCTGCGTGACAATCCGACGTCTGAGCGAATGCCTGTCGGCGGAACTTTTTCAGCGGCTGTTCGCGCTGCAGGTTTGGAACGGCGCTGGCCTCGGCAGATCACAATTGAGCAAGCATCTGATTTGCCTCGGTACGACAAGAATGCTGATGGTTTGATGTGGTCGGTCGCTCAAGCGAAAGTTGATGACCCGGCGCGCAACAATGTCAGTTACACGGACTCTCGCCTGGTTGATCGTCAGAACACGGCGCCGGACTGGCCTGCCGGAACTACACTGGCTGGCCGCATTCAGCTTGTTGGTGCTGACGCTTCCGGTGGCTTGCTGATCAATGCGCGTGATAAAAGTTCTGGCCGCATCGGGACTCTTGCCTGTTCTATGGGAGCTAATGCTTGTCTGCCGTCAGCGGGACTACGGATTGTTCCTGTCGGCGCGCCTCGCGCAACTGTCAGTTCCGGTGGCGTGACGCCTGCTTTGAGTGGTGATGAACTTCAAGTTCTTGAGAACTGGGCAAGATCAACAGGTGGTTTCACTGCCGGCAGCTGTCCTGCCACGTTGAAAGGTCCTGTTGTGTACGTGAAGTCCGCTTCGTGCATTGTGCGTAACGCCGGGTCGGTAGGAACTAAAGAAGAACCGAAACTGATTGTGTTCGATGGCGGCCTGGTTCGTTTGGAAGGTCAAACTCAAGTCAACGGCATTCTTTACGCCGACAAAGGTGCTTCGCCACGGAACGCTGACGCGGCAGTTCAGATCGCTAATGGCGCTTCAGTTGAAGGAATGGCGCGAACTCCAGGCACGCTCGCAATCGAGCAGTCAAGCACATTGACTTATGACTCTTCTAGTTACGCAAGTTTGTCTCCTTCAACCCTGGTGAGCAGCGCTGCTTCAGCGTTGCCGTCCAGCGGCGAGATTGTGCCTTACGAAGGATGCTCGGTCTCAGGCACTTGCGGCAGTGATCCCGTGCCGCCGGTCAATGGCACGCCTCCTTCTATCACGGGAAATCCGATTGGCGGAGCAACTGTGAACGGCGACCGCGGAACATGGACTGGTCAAGAGCCGATCTCTTACGCCTATCAATGGTCTGTCTCTGCCGTGAACGGGGAAGCACCGTTCTCGACCATTGCTGGCGCGACCGGTGAGACTTTCGTGATTCCTGCGCGCAGCATGGCCGGGCAGCGGCTGCGATTGACGGTCACAGCGACTAACGAGTTCGGATCAACGCAAGCTGTCTCTGATCCGTCAGCACGTATTTCAGTGCCTCCAATTCCAGGATCTGGCTGCACGGCGCTGATCTCAGGAACCGCGAAAGTTCTGCTGGAATTGAGCGCTACAGCATGTTCTTACGATGGTTATCCAGCGCCAGTCATTCAGTATCAATGGCAGTTCTCGGATACCAGCGCGCCTCCTACTGGCTGGTCTGACTATCCGGCTGCTGACGGTCAAGCTTTCGCTATTCCACTTAGCCAAGTAGCTCGTTACGCGCGCGTCAGAATTACGGCAACGAACGGTGCTGGCAGTGACGTAATGTTTTCAGCTGCTTCTGACAAGATTCTTGGTCGCCCGTTCAACATCAACCTTCCGACCATTTCATCTACTTATAACGGAGCGCGGCTGAGTTCAACTACCGGCGCCTGGAACGCTCATCCTGCGGCCGGGTTCCGCTACCGGTGGCAGTCATCTGACGCTCAGGGATCTTCCGGCACGTGGACCGACATTGCTGACGCGACAAACGCTGACTACATTGTTGCCTGCAGTTTGGCTGGCAAATTTGTTCGCGCCAACGTCACGGCTTTCAACTCCGAAGGCGACACAGCTGCTTCTTCCTCAGGCCAAGCAGGGATTCCTGTCGGCGGCCTTCCGTCCTTGAATGTCAATCGCCCAACGCTCACGGGAGGGACAAAAGTCGGGACATCGACTGGGAGTACACCTGGAGACTGGACAGGTTGTCCAGCGCCTACTTACACGTATCAGTGGCAGACCGCCGATGATGCTTCAGGAACAAATCAGCTGAACATCAGCGGAGCAACTCTTGAAAACTTCACGCCATTGTCTTCTCAAGCTGGAAAGTTTTTGCGTGTCACTGTCACGGCAAGCAATGGTGTTGCTCCGGCGCCTGCCGCTGAATCTTCTAACTGGAGCCAAATTCAGTTGATCCCTGAGATTACCTCTCCCCCAACGATCAGCGGCACAGTTCAAACAGGCTTTGAGCTCACCGCGACAAAAGGTTCATGGCAGGGAGTTCCTACTCCGTCGTTGCTTCTGAAATGGCAGATAGCTGACGGGTCAGGAGCTGATTCAGCTGCTGAGCCTTCTCCTTCAGCTTCATGGGAGGACGCCCCAGGCTCAACTTCTGACAGTCTCACTTACGAACCTCCTGTCAGCGCTGCATGTCGTTTCTTGCGTGTCAACGTAACCGCGACGAACGCTGCAGGCGCCCTAACAGAATCTTCCGCTGTCACTGTCAGCGTCAAACAGCTGCCTGCGAACAGTGCGCCGCCCTCCCTGACCGTGCAGAACGGTGATCCTTTGCTGCCGGGCGCGACACTTGTCGCCGATCCTGGCGTTTGGGGATCCTGCCCTACTCCACCAACGTTCACTTACGAATGGCAGCAAGCTGACGGCGACAGCGTTGATTTCCAACCTATTCCTGGCGCCGCTAACACTGGCACCTTCCGTGTTGGCTCCGAGCAATACGACATGAAGATTCGCGTGAAAGTCACTGCAGTGAACGGCATCACTCCGGATCCTTCTGCTTTGTCAACGTCGACAGCGAATGTTCCTAGTCCGCCGAAGAACACTGTTGAACCGTCAGTTACTGGTTCTTGGCTGGCCGGAGAGCAGCTGACAGGCGTGCAAGGCACTTGGAGAGGAACGGTTCCGATCACGTACAGCTATAACTGGCAGCGTTCAGCGTCAGTTGGCTCCGGGTTCTCATCTTTCGATCCTGCTGAAACCAACTTGACTTTGTCTCCTTCTAACGCGGACCGCGGCAAGTTTGTGCGCCTCACCGTGAAAGCTGAAAACACACTCGGTCTTGTTGAAGCTAGTTCAACTCCAGCGCAAATGGTTGGCAGCAAACCAGTGAACTCGTCCGCCCCGGCGATCACTGGATCGCTTGACGTTGGGCAGACTTTGACAGCGTCCGCTGGTGTTTGGGATGCTGTTCCTACCGCTGATGTTATTCGCCGCTGGGAACGATGCAATCCTTCTTCAGCGAGCTGCGCGGTGGAAGGAAACTGGTTGACAATCATTAGTGCTTCCGCTTCGACGTACACAACTGTCAGAGCTGATGCCGGCAACAGAATTCGTGTCGTTGAGCGCGCATCAAACACAGTTGGCGGCCAGACTTATAACGCTGAAGCTTCAGGCTCAACTGCTACTGCCATTGTTGGTTCAGCACCTGCCGCGAACCCGAAGCCTGTAATTGCAATCACAGGCGGTGTCGCGCAGATCACTGCGACCGTAAACGCTAACGACGGAACTTGGACTGGAGTGCCAACACCAACTGTCTCTGCGCGTGTTTGGCTGCGCTGTGATGCTGCTGGAGCGGCCTGCGTGAACATTGCTGGCGCCACAACCGGAAGTTACGCCCTAGTCGCCGCGGATGTTGGCAGTACTATTCGGTTTCGAGTGACGGCCACCAACTTGATGGTCGAAAATCCTGGTCCTGCTGTTTCGTCGGATAGTAACCAGACCGCTGTGGTGCAGTGGATTGCTCCAGTGAATACTGTCGCGCCAGCCTTCACAAGCGGCAACTCTAACGTCAGCGTAATCGGCACTACTTACACGGCTGATAACGGAACGTGGACTGGTAATGCCACACCAACTTTGGAACGACGCTGGCAGCGTTGCAATCCGGAAGACGAAACCGGAGATTGTGTTGACATTACACCGTTAGCGTCCGGCGCGTCATACACGAGCGTTGCTGCTGACCTTAGGTCACGGCTTCGTTTAAGAGTGCTAGCCACGAACGCTCATCCGAACAGTCCTGTCTCTGCTTACAGCAACCAAACCGTAACAATTACGCCTTCGCCGTGCACGGAAACAACAGCTGCAGTTGTTGCCGCAACAAACTCAGCTTGGATGAAAGCAGGACTCATCGTGGCTGGCGGAACACTGACTGAAACTTCAGCGCCAATTAACGTTGGCATTCCTGTTTGTGCCGTCACGCAAGAATGGCAGCGAGTTAGAGATTCGGACGGACTGGTCACCCCGACAGGCAATACGTCGAAGACCTATACTGCTGCTACCACTGACGCTGGATATTCCATGCGCATCAAGTATATTTCGACTAATGCGGCTGGTTCAGTCACTTCGTATTCGAATGCGATTGGTGTGAGTTTCACGCAGATGGGTACGCCTGGCGCTCCAAGTTTTTCGAGCGACAACATTCACTGGACCGACTCACTGACAATTACTACGAATCCGCCCGCCGGTGGGGAAGCTGGTACTCCGGCCGGGGTCACTACAACTAGTTGGCGAGCCTGCAGTAACGTCGTTGCGTCCTGCATTGTCGTGGCCGGCGTCGGCGGCGTTACATCCACAAGCTCTGCAGGCTGGAGCGGTCCTGCTTACAACACAAATGTCGCAGCTCCTTTCGTCGCTGAAACTCATGTTGGCAAAAACGTGCAGGCTTTCTCGGTAGGCACGCAAACCGATCAGGCAGGCGCTGCGCTAACCACCACTCCTACTACATATAGCGCGGCCTCGGCAATCAAAAACTGGGCGCCAATCAACCACGGAGGCGGAACGGTAACCTACTCGAGTAATTTCGGGTCAGGAGGCTGGGGCAGTCTTGGTCAAATGTGGTATCAGTCCGTAGGAAACATTAATTGGCGTGTCGGGAATTATCATGGACGTTCAGATTCGTACATTCAAACTTTCGAGGACGCTGGTGCTGCTTGTGCAACCCGCGGCTGGGGCTTCTTCGCGGACCATCCGGACAAAAGTGGCTCTGGAGGACTTCAGTTCGGTGGCGGCGGCGGGCACGGCAACACTGTCTACGGGTGCGCCCACACTTGGGTTATTCCTTACATGGAAGTTCGAGGCAACTACACCGAAGTTCAGCCGGGCCAACCGGGAACCAAAAGGGATATGAGCCCGTGGGCTTACATTGCTTACCTCGGCTACTGCTGGCACGATGGGATGGTGGACGATACCGCAACCTCCTATAACGAAGGTCACGCTCAGGGGTGGAGCATGTACGGTGACCGCTATGCCGACGGAGTTTCGCACGGCGCTTCGTTCTGCAACTAGCAGGCAACGAGAGTGGCCTGACTGCAACTTGACTTCCTTCCCACGCCTGAAGAAGAGATCCCACGGAGCGTGCGGCGAGCTTCACTGGCCCGCGGGAAGCGCATTCCGTGACGACGGGCCGTTCACTTCCAGAAGAGACTGGAAGCGGCTTGTTTGGCCGGCCGTGTTTTTCGCGTCGACGTTTACGAGCATTTTCTGACCGTTCTTAGCGTTCACATCAGAGAATTCGTAAACGAACGTTGCGACGTCAGATGATGAATCAAACGGGGCTCCGTTGTCATCGCCGAAAGTTTTCATTTGACGTGGCGCGCTTCCTTCCACTGAACCAACGAATGTTGTTTGCGTCCAGCTTGCGCCGTTGATCGTCAATCTCGCTACACCGTTGCTCGCGGTGAGACGTACTGTCCGGATTGTCGGGTCAGTCGGCTGTGAACGATCTATCGTTTGACGGATCACAACAGCTTTGCCTCCTTCGCTGACTGCCGCAATGACAGGCAAAGCTGCCCCTGACCTGTCAGTCCGAGCAGGCGAGCTGTAGCACCATCTCCATTCGGTCAGCAGTTTGTTTGACGGCGCAGCTGAAGTACGCTCAGTGCGGTTACGGTCGAAGAACGGAATGGAGGTTTTGGTTTTCTTCAATGAGATCGGCTGAAGTACTTCCCCTGCGACAACCATTCGAGCTTTAGGAACGCCTGCCGTGTTGAATGACAAGCAGACTTTCAGCGGTTTAGCAACTAGTGGATAGTAAGACCATGTGATCATCGGGCCCATCTGAAAAGGAGAGTTCGAGGAAGCTGCAATCAGTCCGGTTGAGACTGTGCCGCCTTGCTGTCCGCAGCCCGAGACAATCGAAGCAGCAGCTGACGCCGCCGCCAGCACAATACATTGCTTTGTTAAGCGCATTTGCTGAGTGTACCTGACGCTCAGGCCAGCCTTCAGGACAGCAGGCAACGCTGCCCTGACCATCAGGTACCATGTTCCGATGGCCAATGTACTCAAGTCACGAGTAGTTTCAAGCTGGCGTTCTTTCCAGGCCGACACAACACAACGGGCCATTCAGGTTGCTGGCGCCGGCGACGAAGCAAGGGTCTCCCAGCAGGTCCTTGGCATACGTGGCGTAGCGGCGATGGGCACTTTAGTAGCCCATTGCTGGTTTATGGCTCTGTCACGCAACACATACCGCATTGAGGACTTATTGCCGCAGATGGATGGTACCCTTCCTGTTTCCTTGGCCGGAGTAATCGGCATATTTTACACAATCACTGGATTTGCTCTTTACGGTCGCTGGATCAAAAACTGGCAGGCAGGCACTACCGTTTCAACGTCAGCGTACTTCATAAGACGAGCAGGGCGGATCATTCCTTTGTACTGGGTTACGCTCGCCGTTGGGATTGGCATCCTTTACTTCGCAAGCAAAGGTCAGGAGCAGCTTTGGCCGGTCTTTTCTTCAATTTGGCCTCATGTCTTTTTCCTGCAGAACTATTTTGAATCCACTTACCTCACTTTGTCGATGGTCAGCTACACGCTTGCCATTGACGTCGCGTTTTATGTCGCTTTGCCGTTCATCGGATTTTTCACTTCACGGCTACGTTCATTCGGTCAGCAGTGGATGCTACTGGCAGTTCTCATGGGTATTGCTGTTGCTTGGCGTGTCCTCGCGCTCTCAAGTCCCGCATTTTACTATGCGGGCGAGACTAGTAACTACACGTTGACTTTCTCCCTGCTTTGGTATCTCCCGTTTTTCGTGGTTGGGATGGGATGTCGCCTACTGGTTGCGAAGCCTCCCAAGATCAAACTTACGCCTTTCGTGACCGTCGTGTTCATAGTCTTCGAAACAGCACTTTGGTTCGCCTCTGGGCTCAACGAAACCTACGGTTCTCTCTACTTCACATTTCTGAATAGCTTTATCGCCGGCTCGATCGCATCTTTCGTTCTAGTGACCGGGCGCGGCTTCGCACTCGAGATGTTGCGTTCCCAGCCGCTCCTTCTTCTTGGCGTGCTCAGCTACGGAGTCTTCCTTTGGCAGATCCCTGTGCTTTTTGCACTTAGAGCTACTGATATGATCCACACCGGCTTCCTTGGAACTTTGGCGATAACGCTTCCGATAACGCTTCTCTTGTCTGCCATCACGTTCGTGATGATAGAACGGCCGTCAGTACG
>Ga0105050_10006849_pt1 | contig 13920 bp, 8 predicted proteins | sample FRY01_FD_78088 | JGI IMG/M metagenome (GOLD analysis project Ga0105050, IMG submission 78088) | Freshwater microbial communities from Lake Fryxell liftoff mats and glacier meltwater in Antarctica - FRY-01 | ecosystem: Environmental > Aquatic > Freshwater > Ice > Glacier meltwater ... | reverse complement strand
GCTGATCTTGGGATTGAAGTGGGTGCAAGCTATATACCATTGAATAAATGTTCGCTCTATGTACCATTGACAAAACCTGCACGTCACAAACTATCCGAAGAATACTGGGCAGCCATTAATCCTGAAAGGTTTGATTTACCTGTATGCGATAAGGTTTACCTTGAAGGTTCGGCCTGTATTCACCATAAAATACTGATGGGAAACAAAGCTGATATGGATCTAATTGCAGCAGCAATCAAAAAGGTATACGATAACGCTGAAAACCTCTAATTCCCAAGAATTTTGAAGAAATTAAAGATAGCTATTATCGGCTGTGGTTATATTGCCAATTACCATGTTCGTGGACTTCAATCCATTCCGGATGTTGAAGTTGTGTCAGCAGTGGGTCTTTCAATCGAAGCAGCCCAGGCATTTGCTGTTAGATACAACATTAAGGATACGACAAGCGATGTTTCTGATCTTTATAAGCGCGATGACATTGATGCGGTAGTGATCGGAACTCCCAACAAGTTTCATGCGCCTTTTGCCATCGAATTCCTGAAACATGGCAAAGATGTTTTTCTGGAAAAGCCAATGGCAATGAGCGCCGAAGAAGGTTTGACCATCAAAAATGCAGCTGATCTGAAAAATAGATTGGTGATGGTCGGTCACATGTGGCGTTTCGATACCGATGTCAACTTTGTGAAAAATGTAGTTGAGTCAGACCAATTAGGAAAAATCGTAAAAACAAAAGGTTACGGTATTCATGAAAACTGGGGTCCGGGAGGTTGGTTCTTGCAAAAGGAACTGGCAGGTGGTGGTGCTTTAGCCGACATGGGAGTTCATGCCATTGATACCGTCCGGTATATTTTGGGCGATCCGCAACCGACAAAAGTATATGCCAAAATAGGAACCTATTATGGGGATTTTGATGTAGATGACTCCGGAATTCTTATGATCTCCTGGGACAATGGAACCGAATCGATCATCGAAAGCGGCTGGTGGCAGCCTCACATGGATGGTCCTGAAGCAGCTACCGGATTATATGGAACAAAAGGCTACGCCAATATTTTTCCAACTTACCTGAAATACAAAGTGGACGGAGTTGCCGGAAAATTTGATGCTACATTGCCAGTCCGCACCGAACATTGTGAACAAGGTATGTACACCCGTCAAATGGAACACTATGTCGATTGCATTCGGTCCAGGAAACAACCTGTTTCCGGACTTCCCGAAGGCCAGATTATCCTTAATATTGTTGACGCAGCCTATTTATCATCCAAGACCGGAGAGGTCGTAAACCTTTGATCATGACTAAACAATTCCCAATCTGGATGTACATCCTATTTCCATCAATCACCATGCTTTTAGGATGGGGACTTCGCGGCTACATTGGTGGCGGCCCTTTTGGTGCAATGATTCCGGGTGCGATGATTGCGCTGAGTTTGGCAATGCTGTTAAAATTATCAGCAGAAGCAACATCGGTTTTGGTTGTTTTCGGAGCAGTAGGAATTGGTCTGGGCGGCGAAATGACGTACGGACAAACTCTGGGATTCCTGCGTAATCCGGATACAATGTGGTGGGGAATTTTGGCCACAACTGTCAAAGGTTCCATCTGGGGTTTGCTTGGTGCAATCGTCCTTTGCATTGGATTGATTTATCACCGATTGCCTAAAAGGACCGTAATTATTGCTTTCCTGTTGCTTCTGACCGGAATGCTGATAGGCTTTAAACTCATAAATCAGCCCATGATCATATATTTTTCTGATCCGGCAAAACCCCGCCCTGAATCATGGGGCGCTTTATTGGTCGGTGCGATTGCTTTATTGATTTTTCTAAAATATAAAACTGCAGGTTATAAGATCATTACCCGCTTTGCTTTATTGGGTTTAATTGGTGGCGGATTAGGTTTCGGATTGGGTGGCCTTTGGATGGTTTTGGGTTTTAACCTTCCCAAAGAAGTTATTTTTCAGAATTGGTGGAAGGCTATGGAATTTAGTTTTGGTTTTTTGCTAGGTGGAGCATTAGGGATTGCTGCATGGCTCAGCCGGAAGGACATTGAATCTCAACACGTTGGTCCTTACTCTGAGCCATTTTTTGTTTCCGGTTCGGTATGGAAAGAATTTGCAGTTACACTGTTCCTTGCGCTTCTGATTTTTTGGGTGATGCCCTCTTATTTAGACTCGATTGTTGTTGCCGACAGTATTAATCAAGGCAGCTTTGTCATGATTAATTTTGCCGACCTGGCTAAGATCCTGAGCAATTTCGCGTTTTATGGTTTCATAATGGTACTTGCAGTAATGCGGTTTCCTTCTGCAACCTGGCAAATTGGTATTACGATCACTTTTTGCTATGCGGCAATTGATTTAATGGAGGACGTTTTTCCAGATGTTTCTACCGATACGCCATTTACGCTTTACTTTTCCCTGATTTTCCTGATGACATTAACAGTCGGAGTTTTAACCGCCTGGTTTCAACGGAATGTCAATATTATCCGGAATATGTTTTTGCTGCTGGTATGGTCGTGCATGGTTGTTGCATTCTTACGATTGGGACTATTTGAAAAATCTGCAGGAGATTCCATTCAGTCATTGTGTGGATTTATTTGCGGAAAGTATTTTGTGCACATTGTCTTTACTTTGTCGGCTCTGTACATTACATGGATTTCGATAACGAAATTCAGATTGTCAAATAATTAACTAACAGGAAAATGAATAGTCTGGGTTTAGGTTTATTTTATTCCTGGGACTTAGCTTAATTATGCTGACTGAAAAAATAGAATACCCTGTTTTGGTAACTGTAGGGGGCAAATCATATCATTTTATTCCGTAACGGACCTTGAAATAAACATGGTGAACAGAAAAATTTGGATAGCTCCCTTGACCTTGGTTGCCGTGATAGGGGTTATTTATTTGGCTTTTCATTATTCGTTGAGGAATGGAAATGCTTTGCCTATAGCACCTAAATCCTTTTTAAAAGAGCTTCAGATTACCTTCGATGATTTGAAAAACCATGATTTGGACAACAACGACAACTTTTCGCCGGATGGGAAATGGCTGGTATATGATACCCGCACTGAAACCGGCGGAATTGGCGGAAATTCAACAATTGAAAGGGTAAACATCGAAACCGGAGAGATTCAGGTTTTGTATAAAATCAAAGGTAATCAGGATTACGGTCCAGGAGCCGGAGCTGCCAGCTATCATCCATCTGAAAACAAGGTGATCTTTATTCACGGTCTACTGGTTAGTGCGGCGAAAAATCCTTATCAACAATGGCGCCGCACTGGTGTAATCGTCAGCGATGATCAGCCAAATGTGCCGATATACATGGACTCCAGAGATGTTACATTTCCATATACTCCCGGTGCTTTGCGTGGAGGAACCCACCGGCACGAATGGAGTCGCGATGGCAAATGGGTTGGTTATACTTACAACGATGCTATCATGAAAATACTGGAAGACTCAACAAATGTTAAATGGAATATAAGGACGATTGCAGTTTCCAATCAAAATCATCGTATAAAGGTTGAGCAGGATGCTGCTCAGGAAAATGTGCAGGGCGAATGGTACAGTGCGGTTGTGGTGCGTGTTGTTCCCAATCCGGAACCCGGAAGTGATGAAATCAGTAATGCAGCCTCCGACAGCTGGATTGGGACAAGTGGCTATAAAAAAGCGGATGCTACTCTTCAGGTCGCCCGTGCATTTTTGGGAAAAGTTAGGAACAAGGAAGGACAACCGGTTGAGGAGGTTTTTGTAGTTGATATTCCCGATTCGATAAATGTTCCAGGTGAATTTGGCCCGCTGGAAGGCACGCTGAATACGTTTCCAATGCCACCCAAAGGAACCGTACAACGAAGATTAACACATACCGCTGATAGTAAATTTCCCGATTGTGGAGGCGTTATTCGCTCTTCACCTGATGGAAGTCAGATTTCTTATTTGGCTAAAGATTCTCACGGTATTAAGCAAATTTTCCTGATTTCGCCCTCCGGAGGTGAACCAATTCAAGTGACAAAACATCCTACTGATGTGCAGGACGGAGCACGCTGGAGTGCTGATAGCAAATCACTTGGCTATATTTGGGATAATAGCATTGTGGTTTGTGAAGTCTCAGAGCGTCCGTTTAGAAAGCGGTTCAGGAAAATTACGGAGCGAACGACTGAAGCCCCATCAAACCTGGTTTGGTCGAACGATGGAAAATCGATGGCATTCAACCGTTTAGTAAAAGTTAACGGGAAAAATGGGCTGACTAAACAGATTTTTGTTGTTAAACTTGATTGATAATCCTACAATAGCGCTATCGACAGGGTGGTGTGCAAATATTAGTATTCATAAATAACTGAAATTTAGTATGAAAATTAAACTATTCATATTCGCGTTTTTTCTGCTCCTCTTTAGTAGATATATATATGCTCAAACGTTCAAAGCGGGCGTTGCTTTGAGAGTAATTACACCCGAAAATATGATCCCAATTTCAGGAGGAATGGGAAAACCGGTAATGCCTACCGCAAAAAAGGGTAATTTATTTGTCAGGGCAGTTGTAATGGAAAAAGGAGGAACCCGGGTAGCGATTGTGAGTGTTGATAATCTGGGATGGCCAGCCTATTTAGGCGACCGGTCTCGTAAATTGATGAAAGGTATTCCGCCAGAAAATGTTTTGATCGGGGTCACCCACACTCACAGCGCTCCTGATGCTTATGGTTTTCCTGACGAAAAGGGAACTACAGGCGCTGACCTAAAATATTTAGACTGGTGTGTCATTCAAATAGCCGATGCGGTAAACGAAGCTATTTCGAAGCTTGAACCAGCCTCCCTTAAAACAGCTGTTGGCGAGGCCAAAGGACAAATTGCATACAATTATTATGCTGAAAAACTGTATGATCAACGATGTGGTATTATACAGGCGGTAGCATCTTCAGGAAAAAACAAAGGAAAAACGATTGCTACCCTTGTGAATTATGCTATCCATCCCGAAATTCTAGGAACAGACCGCAAGATAATGAGTCCCGATTTGTGCGGACCACTTTACGATCGGATTGAATCGAAAGTTGGCGGTATGGCTATTTTTATGAACAGCGCACAGGGTGGTATGGTTACGGCCGACAACCGTCGTGAAAATGCAAAAGAAGCTAATGATTGGGAAGAATGTATTCGGATTGGAAATTTGCTTGCCGATGAAGCGCTGCGCATAATTGAAAATGCTCCGGTTGATGAAAATCCCGACCTTTATTGCACTTCAAAAATGGTAAAGTTTCCGGTTGACAATGAAGTGATGCGTTATGTTTTTAAAAATTCGCCAGTGGCCGGAAATACTTCAATAGATATTGATTTCACTTCAGTTTCAACACGTGTAAATCTCCTGAATATTGGGAAAGCGCAGGTGCTGACCATTCCGGGCGAAGCCTTGCCAAATATTGGTTTCTATTTGAAACGTAAAATGAATACCAAACAACCTTTCCTTTTTGGATTGACGAACGACGCTTTTGGATACATACTTACCAAAGAAGATTTTGGTGGTTTCGAACAGTACAACTACATCACCCGCACCTCTTTGGGCGAAATGACCGGAGAAATATACCAAACCGAAGCGCTGAAACTAGTTAATGAAAGTCCAAAACCAACAATTCAATAAGATTGTAAATATTTGAGGTGAATTAGGATAAACTTCTAGTTCTAATACTTATTTCAATTCTTCCATGAGCTCAATCACCATGCCTGGTGAAATAAGTACGATTACTTCGCTTTCCCTATTTTCAGGCTAAATGATAGAGAAGATTATTGTAAATGTCATGGAATATTAACTTCCAACTAATTAAATATTAACAATTAGTCATAAAATACAATGAGTTATCCGCTATTTTGGGGCAATATGTCGTGTATATAGAGTGAAATTCTATCACAATCAAAGTTTTTTTCTCCAAATCTTTGTTTAAGCAGTGCCCGCGTAGCTAGCTGCAATTTTATCTAACCAAAAATTTGTTGTATGAAAAAAAGAATTCTTAAAACAATTTTCTTCGCGATGTTTGCTCTTTTTTCTCTTAACTCCATTGCTCAAACAAATGGGAGTGAAGTTGTGAAAACCGATTCTGAAGGTAAATGGACTCTTCCGATTAGTAATGAAACCGGCCTTTTTGTTATCAAACCTGCCAATTATACGGTTCCGTTAAACTCCGATAAAATCCCGCAACATTTCTTTATCTATAAAAAGAGAAACTCTGGAAATTCTAAAAACTCTCCTGTTGATTTTCCATTGATTAAGTCAACAGACCAAAAGAAATTTTCAGCCTTGTTTTTTGGCGATACGCAGGCTCGGGGAATAAAGGAAGTAAATTACATAAATCATGATGTGGTGGAAGAATGCATTGGAACCGATGCACTTTTTGGAGTTTCGTTAGGTGATATAACTGCCGATGGTCCCGAACTATTTAATGAAATTAACCAGGGAATTGCCCAAATTGGTATTCCATGGTACAATACTTTCGGAAACCACGATTACGACCGCGAGGCCAATACCAATGATAAAAAGGATGCTTCAATTAAACGTATTTACGGACCTTCAACGTACGCGTTTGAATACGGGCAGGTAGTCTTTATCGATTTCAGTAATATTTTTTTTAAGCCTGATGGCAAGTACATCCCGCACTTTACAGATGACCAGTTAAGTTTTGTCAAGAACTATCTGCAATTTGTTCCGAAGAATAAACTGGTTGTTTTGATGATGCATGCACCCATTATTTCGTGCGATAACAAGGAAAAAATGTTTGACCTGATCAGCGACAGAAAATACACGTTTTCCATCTCGGGTCATGTTCACGAGCAAATCAATTTGTTTGTTAACCGCGAAACTGGCTGGAAAGGAGCCGAGCCTCATCACCACCTGATAAATGCTACCGTTAGCGGTAGTTGGTGGTGTGGCCTGAACGATGAACTGGGCATTCCACATGCTACAATGAACGATGGCGGCCCAAACGGATATTCGGTGATAACATTTGACGGTTCAAATTACAGCGTCCGTTTTAAAGCTGCGCGCCGGCCCGAAAATTACCAAATGAATATTTATCTTCCTGAAGAAATTACGACCAACGAGTTGGATACAACCAAAATTCTGATGAATATTTTTGCAGGTTCAGAGCGGTCTAAAGTAGAAATGAGTATTGATAATCAAAATGAATGGATACAACTTCAGCAAGTTAAAACCATCGATCCAGAAATACTCAGAATGCATCAGCTCAACCCTGTCCTCCAGAAAAAGGTTGAGGGCCGGCTTATTGAAGATATCCTGGGTTATTCAATGGATTCGCCAAGTTATTCAACCCATATGGGGCAAGCGTTATTGCCAAAAGAAATTTCCCGCGGATCGCATACTGTTTCCGTGAAAACAACCGATATGTATGGTCAGAGTTGGCAGGCAAGCCGCATTTTCAGAGTACATTAATTTAAAGATTTACAATTAACGATAGATTATGAAAACCTTAAACCAATTTGCTTTTATTGTATATCTTTTGTTGCTTAATCCTTTTTGGATTATTAGGGCAAAAGCACAAAATCCTGTTTACAAGGATGTGCCTTTTTTGCAGGACTACAGTATCAAATATTACTCCAATTCTGGTATGCCAAAGCTTTTAAAAGTTGCTTCTGACAGGAATGGTAATATTCAGATACTTACTTCCGATGGTCTGATGAAACCCTTTGAGGGTTTGTTTCTATATCCAGGAAAAATTTTGGCCGATTTATCTTATCGCCCGATGGCTGATAAAAAAATAGTCGGGTTGGGATCTTTTCAAAACCAACTTGTTTACCTGGATGGTAAAGCAGTTTTAAGCAATGCATGGGCAGGAAAATTATTTTCGGAACACGAAATGCCAAATGCCAAACTATTTACCGGAAACGGTGATTTTACATTTCTGATTTCTGATGGAACCAATCTGAAATGTATCAAAGATTCGAAAACCGTTTGGAATGGCAATTCTTCCGATGCAATTCTTGATTTAAAATATTCAGCGGAAAACGGACTGTTTTGGATATTGGGAACCAACTCGTTGAGTACTTTCAGCCTAAAAGAAAAAAAACTGACCGTGGTTTATAACGGAACTGCATTTACTTCGTTTGATGTGGTTGAAAAAGGCAGCAAAATAATCATTGGAACTAAAAACGGTTACCTCGAAGTCAATGCCACCACGAAAAAACAAAATGGCAAATTGCGAACAAATCTGCCAAGCCCTGAAATTACCAGTGTGAAAGAGATTGATGGGAAAGTGTGGTTTGGCTCTAATTTAGGTGCATTTATGCTTCGCTCCGACGGACAATTTAATTATTACAACGGCGAACGCTGGCTGCCGGGAGACAAAGTATCTGACATTGCCGAAGGTCCTGATAAATCGGTTTTAATACTGACAGACAACGGATTAGGTCAGATCTGCTTTAAGAACATAACTTTGGAAGAAAAGGCGGTGTTCTATGAGAAACAGGTTCGCCAGCGACATATCCGCAACGGATTCAATGCTAATTTGGATGGGCTGAAGAATGGCAACTTGTCAACCGGGTATTTGTCCGATTCTGACAATGACGGTTTGTGGACCTCAATGTATCTTGGAGGTGAAGTATTTCGGTATGCAGTCACCAAATCTGATGATGCCCTTCAAAACTGCAAGGAATCACTGGATGCTATGGAGCGTCAATATACAATTAACTCAAACCCGGCCGGATTTCCCGCCCGTTCTTTCGAGCGCAGTGGCTATATCAATGTCTTGTCAGATCCGGATCGCTGGCAACATTCCAGAGATCCCGAGTGGGACTGGAAAGCAACTACCAGTAGCGACGAAGCCATAGGACATATTTTTGTTATGGCGGCTATGGCAGAACTTATTGATGATTCATCTGTAAAAAAGCGTTCAATCCACCTGATTGATATTTTGATGCAGCACATTATTGACCACGATCTTTACCTGGTTGATTATGACGGAAAACCAACCACCTGGGGGCGTTGGAATCCGGAATATGTGAATGCTCGTCCGGAAAATGTCGGTGACCGTAAAATTTGTTCCTCCAACATTATTTCCATGTTGCAGACAGCTTATCACTTCACGAAAAAAGAAGTATATAAGGTAAAAGCTGTTGAACTGATGGAAAAATACGGGTATTTGAAAAACCTGATGCGCCCTATGAAATCAATTGGAATGGCACCTGCCGATGCCGATGAGTTAAGCAAGGAATTGTCGGATGCCTGGAATCATTCGGATGACGAAATGTATTTTCTTGGATACTGGGGACTTTACCGATATGCGCTGAATGAGGATTTAAAAGCGAAATTTAAGGAGTCAATTGTAGATCACTGGGAAATTGAACGGCCTGAAAAAGAAGGTGCATGGAATATTTTTACAGCAATGCTGGGCGATCGAGACTACGATTTGAAGGAAGCGGTTTGGTATCTTCAGGAACATCCATTGGATATGATCAACTGGAATATCATGAACAGCCACCGGCAAGACATAGAAAAGATGGGACCAAACTTTAGAAATCAGACGCTGAAAGAAGTTTTGCCTCCGGATGAACGACCTGTCCAGCGGCACAATGCAAACATGTTTAACTTGGATCGAAAAGGAGCCAACGGTACAGACGAACACAGTGCCGGAGATATCTGGTTATTGCCCTACTGGATGGGCCGTTATTTGGGCGTGATCTCAGCTCCTTCTAAATAAAGCTGGAACCGAATTTCAGGAAACAGACCATAACAGAAGTTCTTCCTCCTGATGAATTGCCAATTACACGACACAATGTCAGCCTTCAGAAGGTCAGAAAACAGCGCAGTTGACATTTGGTTGTTGCCACTGAATGGGACCGTATATGGGCGTGAATGTTGGACATGAAGTTAAACAATAAGTAGTTATTACCTTGAGAGTAAACAAACGATCAAATCTGATCTTAAGCCTAGTTCTTTCTTTCCTGATTTTAGGATTGCTATCGTGCGATCAGAAAGTGAAATCAGTAAAGGAAGTGATGGACAAAGTTGTTACGCAACTCTATCAAACAACCAGTCAGGCCGATTTGGCAAAACTGGACTACGACCAGGCGATGTCTTTATTCACCAAAGACGATCTGCAGGCGCTTTCAACCAAACATTGGAGCTTTGATGTAAATGTACCTGTGGTAGTTTCGATAATGAGGGACAGCAAACAAAAGATTGCGCCATTTTGGTTGGAGCGTAATGGTTTCAATAAAACTGAAAGGATAATGAAAAATGAACAAACCACTTACGAAATCTGGCAGAAATCATTTAAAGCCGGAAGGGTTGGTTTGGGTATTCAAGGTTTGGACAATTCAGGACTTCATTACTTTGTTTCAGTTGCTCCGCAAAAGAACAATGATCAATTGGAATTAAGTCATTTTTTTCCTGAAAATCAGTTTGTCGGAGTTTTGGACGATGGTGCTTTTACCTATCACGACTGGGACGAATTGGTTTTGACCGACGTGCCGCCATCAATGAAAGGACAAAAATTGCTGACAACTGTCAGAGGCAGGGGAATCGAGTCGCATTTGGTCGGGGCTTTCCGTACCACGGCTTATCCATCGTCACAAACCGCCGATCAGGTGCTGTTAACCTGGAGTTCCGATCCTTCAACAAGTATGGATATTCAATGGAGAACTGATACGACCGTCGAGGGTGGCAGGTTGAAATACAGGGAATCAGGAAGTGCAGACATTCGTACAGTAGAAGCGGAAAAAATAGTCATGGAAGACCGCTTACTGATGAATGGCCGGTTTATAAATCACTTCACTGCAAACTTAAGAGAACTAAAACCTGGAACCTCTTATCAGTATTTGATTGAGCCTCAGACCGAATGGTCTGATAAATTTTCGTTTTCCACAGCGGGTAATAATGATTCGTTTTCCTTCTTATGGTTTGGCGACACCCATTTTTCACCTAAATACGGGGAAATTCTAAAGCTGGCTAATGAATCACACCCCGATGCGTCCTTCTTTTCAATTGCTGGCGATTTAGTCAGTGATGGATTGTACCGCAACCAATGGGACGAGCTGCTGGAACATTCAAAAGAGGTAATTACCCGGAAGCCCTTGATGGCCGTACCGGGAAATCACGACAACCGTGCAGGTCTGGGTGCTCAAACGTACCGCGATGTATTTAGCTACCCGGAGAACGGGCCCGTTGGTGTTCCTAAAGAACAAACCTATTCGTTTACCTACAAAAATACGCTGTTCCTGATGATTGACGCAACTTCCCCCATTGAGGCGCAAACGGATTGGATTGAAAAGCGTTTATCTGAAACAAAGGCAAGCTGGAAGATTGCGATGTTTCATTTTCCGCCTTACAACTGGGAGGAACCATATGTTAACATTCAGAAAGCCTGGGTTCCGCTTTTCGATAAATACGCTGTGGATATGGTTTTTGGTGGTCATACCCACTATTACATGCGTTCAAAACCAATGAAAAACGGTCAGGTAGTTGATTCGTATAAAGATGGAACTGCTTACATCATTTCCATTTCACTGCCAACGCGGCCTCATGAAATTACAAATGAACCTTATGCTGAAACTATCAATACAAATGGTCAGTTGTATCAGTACATTAAAATTGTCGGAGATAAACTATTTTATCAATCGGTCAATATTGAAAATAAAATCATCGATTATTTCGAAATCAAAAAGCATTAACCCAATAAATCTAAAATTGCGGATCTGATCATCTGCCGTCGCCAAGTGCTTTAATTTAAATCCGGGCATTTTTGTTCCTGATCATATCAGTAAGTTGCCTGGTATGAAACGATTCATCAATATGGATTACCTTTGGATGGAATACTTTCAATGCTGAGTCTGCCATTGCAGCATGGCGTCAGGTTGGTAACTCAAAATTTCTTTCATGAAGCTATTCGACCCATATCTATTTTGCGATTTTCTTCGGATCAACCACCACATGTTTGATCGTTTTTTTTCTGTCTCCCAGCGAATAGGAATAGGTAATATTCAGGAGTCCATCAGGTGTCTGGATCAGGCAGGGATATGAAAAACTTCCTTTCCTGTCGGCTACATACTCAATTAATTCTTTCCATTTCCACGTAGCACCTTCATCGTCAGAAAGATATAGTGACAACTGGTAGCGTCCGTCGTTGATATCGTTTCCGAAGAAAGCCCATTTACCATCCTTTAAAACACAGATTTCGACACTTGCTTCATTTGGAATTTCGGTCTTTTTGGTAGCGCTCCACGTTTCACCGTTATCGGTTGAAAAGCTGGTATGAACGCGTGCCGGTGCATCGCCACTGTCGCGCATATAGGCAACGATGTCTCCATTCTTTTTAACAGCCAGTGCAGGTTGTATCGGGCCGCGACCAACAATCGGAAGACTAGCCCGCCAGGTTGCTCCATCATCGTCTGAAATGGCTACCATCGAAAAGTTAAGTCCATCTGAATAAAGTGGTAAAAGTATCCTCCCGCTTTCAAGCGTGATCGGGTGAATACGTGTCATCCAGCCAAGGCTTCTTTTTAGCAGATCCTTGCTCGCTTCCTTTATCATGTCATCGTATTTGGGAGCATAAGCAGCCCATCCTGCATCATTTTCGGGCAATTCCTTAAATCGCTTTTCAACTTCTTTGGTAAAATTGTCATCCGGTTTCAGCAAGATATTGTCCTGCCAATCCCAAACGGGCGCTCCACTGCCATTGAAATTGGTTGATGTGCGAAATCTCAGAATAGAATTTTCCCATTTATTGGCATGAACAGCAATCCAGAAGAGAAATAACTTGCCCTTTCGGTTCAGAAAAAGTACCGGGTTGCAGTCGGGAATTCCTTTCGTATCAGCCATCAGAAACGGTGTAGTCCATGTTTTTAAACCCTTTTTCAATCTGGCACCCATCACCCGCACATCATCGGCAGTGCGTTCTCCACTTCCCTGAAACCAGGCGGCGAGAAGGTCGCCATTGGGCAGTGAAACAATACTGCTGCCATGTGTATGCTCATTTTGGTAGGGGAAAAGGAATTTTTCACTAACAATTGATTTGGCTGCATTTCTTGTTTGTGACAGACCGCTCATTGCTGTGAACAAAATCAGGAATGATAATAATGGAAGCTTGCACTTGGTCATATTAATTAGGGTTTACTCTTCGGGCCAGGCGCCGTTTAGAATTGGTTTGGTTTTAAGTTTTGACGGGTCAATAACTACATGTTTGATTAATTCCCGGTTCCAGGTATAAGTTATATGTATCAGTCCGTCTTTGCCCTGAATGATTGCCGGATAAGAATATTCGCCCTTCGGATCGGGATCATCCTCCAGCAATACAGCAGCTTCCCAGGCGATTCCATCTTTCGAAATAGCAACGCCTAGTTTGTTTCTCCCTTTGGTAATCGGATTAAAGATAATTGCCTGATTACCATTTTTTAAAGTAACTCCGTCTAGTCCTGAATTGTTGTTTGGCAATGACGTTGGAGATAAAGCAGACCACGTTTGTCCATTGTTTTTTGACCACGATTCGATGATGGTTCTATTTTTACTCCGGAAAAGCAACTGCAAAATGTCCTTTTTGTAAGACAGGATGGTGGGTTGAATGGTTTGGTATTTGCCGTTGTCAAGTTTGATTCGCTGCCAGTTCTTCAAATCCTGATCAGAAGTTTCCATGTAGGAATTCCATGTCTTTTTGGTTTCAAAACTCGTAGGATAGAGTATTTTTCCATCAGGCAAACGTATGGGTTTGTTCTTTATCGGGCCCAATAAATCATTCGGAATCCTGGTGGCCGATGACCATGTTTTTCCATTGTCTTTGGATGTTTTATAAAGTCCCCACCAGTTGCGTGGAGTAGGTCCAACCTTGTAAAAAAGGACCACATCGCCATTGTCTTTCCGGAATAAAACTGGGTTCCAGCAGGGATATTGCTTTCCTTCATGAATGCCATCTGCTACCATTAACGGTTTACTCCATTTACCATTCTG
>Ga0105050_10006847_pt1 | contig 13922 bp, 9 predicted proteins | sample FRY01_FD_78088 | JGI IMG/M metagenome (GOLD analysis project Ga0105050, IMG submission 78088) | Freshwater microbial communities from Lake Fryxell liftoff mats and glacier meltwater in Antarctica - FRY-01 | ecosystem: Environmental > Aquatic > Freshwater > Ice > Glacier meltwater ... | reverse complement strand
TTTCGTTCCGGTGAATATCCCACGTCATCGTCCTATCCCGCCCACCTGAGAAATAGAGGAAAAGTAGAGCGGCGGACAACTTCCCTGACACAGGGGGGCAGCCAGCAGGCGCCGTCGTCTGACACGCTGCCGGAAAATGCTGCAAGTGTTGGATCTCTGGTCAGCGAGGCCGCTGTCAAATCCAGCAACCATGACGAAATGACGCTGCCGCGCCGCCAGACTTCCGCGATGCCACCGAGATCGAGATCGAATTGGAACGCCTCGGGGTTGCGAAGCGGAGTTGTTTCTGCATCGGCGATCCGGTCGCCTTTGCCTATATTGGCGTGCTTCAGGATGTTCATGCCTTCGGCATACGATGCCATTAGGCCGTATTCGATGCCGTTATGCACCATCTTGACGAAGTGACCCGCACCGCTGGCGCCACAGTGCAAATGGCCAAGTTCGGCTGTGCCGCCCAGCTTCTCCCGGCCTAGCGTGCGAGGGATGTCGCCTATGCCGGGCGCCAGCGTCCTGAACACCGGATCAAGGCGTTTCACCGCGTCATCCGGGCCGCCGATCATCAGGCAATAGCCGCGCTCCAGCCCCATGATGCCGCCGCTGGTACCGCAATCGACGTAGTGAACGTCCTTGGCCGCAAGTTCCGAAGCCCGCCGCATGTCGTCGACATAGTAAGAGTTCCCACCATCGACGAGGATGTCGCCGGGATCGAGCAGTGGCAGAATGTCGGTGACAAGTTGGTCCACCAACGCAGCCGGAACCATCATCCAGATTGCCCTCGGTTTTTGCAGCTTTTCCACGAAACCCGATAGCGATGAAGCACCGATAGCGCCTTCCTGTGTCAGTACCCCCACCGTCTCGGGCGACTTGTCGAAAACCACGCATTGGTGATTGTCTTTAAGCAGTCGCCGAACCATGTTCGCCCCCATCCGCCCAAGACCGATCATTCCGATTTGCATGGTACTTTCCTTTTCAGAACCGATTGTCAGATGTTTGCGTTTCGTCCCTGTTGACGGGATACCTGTCCGGTGAGGCTCCAGGCGGTCTCGCCATGCCGGACAAGATTAACCTCCGGAAGGCTGCCGCCGCTCATCTGCGCCCGGTATTCTTGGGCCCCGCTCCTTTCGCTCCCCATTGCCAGTTGCGAATCTCAGGCATGTCCTCACCGTGTTGCCGGATGTAGCGCGTGTGCTCAACGAGTTTGTCGTCGATGGATTGAGCGAAATCGGCGGCGCTTGCAGCCAATCCCGGCACCCGGTCAACAGCGGCCCTGGCCAGATGAAAGCGGTCGAGTTCGTTCAGCACAACCATGTCGAACGGCGTCGTGGTGGTCCCCTCTTCCTTGAACCCGTGAACGTGCAGATTATGATGGTTGGCGCGGTTATAGGTCAGCTTGTGGATCAGCGCGGGGTAGCCGTGGTAGGCAAAGATTGTGGGTTTGTCTTTGGTGAACAGGCGGTCGAAATCCTCGTCGCCAAGTCCGTGCGGATGCTGGCTCTGTGACTGCAACGTCATCAGGTCCACCACGTTGATGACCCGGATTTTCAGCACCGGGAAATGGCGCCGCAAGATCTCGACCGCGGCCAACGTTTCCATGGTCGGCACATCGCCCGCGCAGGCCATCACCAAGTCCGGCTCGCCACCTTCGTCATTGCTGGCCCAGTCCCAGATACCCAGCCCGGCGGTGCAGTGCCGGATGGCGGCGTCCATATCGAGCCACTGCGGCGACGGCTGTTTACCGGCAACAATGACGTTCACGTAGTTTCGGCTGCGCAGGCAGTGATCGGTAACCGACAGAAGGGTGTTGGCGTCGGGTGGCAGATAGACGCGGACGACCTCTGCCTTCTTGTTCATCACATGGTCTATAAAGCCCGGATCCTGATGGCTGAAACCGTTGTGATCTTGCCGCCACACGTGGGACGAGAGCAGGTAATTCAACGAAGCAATCGGCCGTCGCCATGGGATGTCGTTCGCCACATCGAGCCATTTGGCGTGCTGATTGAACATCGAGTCGATGATGTGGATGAAGGCCTCATAACATGAGAAAAAGCCATGTCTGCCGGTGAGAAGATACCCTTCGAGCCAGCCTTCACACTGGTGCTCGCTCAGGACCTCCATCACCCGCCCGTCAGGTGCTACGTGATCGTCGCCCGGCAGGATTTCCGCAGTCGAACAACGGTTCGTGACTTCAAAAACAGCGCCCCAGCGGTTCGACGCCGTTTCGTCCGGACTGAACACACGGAATGTTTCGGGGTTCAGTTTCACCACATCGCGGATCATCTGGCCCTGAATGCGCGTGGCCTCACCGCTGATGCTGCCCGGTGTCGGGATCTTGACCGCGTAATCGCGGAAGTCCGGCAGGGTCAGGTCGCGCAACAACAGGCCTCCGTTGGCGTGCGGATTGGAGCCCATTCGCCGCGCCCCGCGCGGGGCAAGTTCCGCGAGTTCGGGTTTGAGCCTGCCAGTCTCGTCAAACAGGTCGCGCGGGCGATAGCTTTGCAACCAATCTTCCAGAATCTTCACGTGCCCCGGATGGCTCATGTCGCCCATCGGCACCTGATGCGAGCGAAATGTCCCCTCGGTCGGTTTGCCGTCGACCTCCTTCGGGCCGGTCCAGCCCTTGGGGGAGCGCAGGATGATCATCGGCCACAACGGCCGCACCTTGAACCCATTCGAGCGCGCCTCCTTCTGGATGTCCCGGATGCTTGCGATCACCGTATCGAGCGTTGCCGCCATAAGCTGGTGCATCTCGACCGGATCGTCACCTTCGACGAAATGTGGCGTATAGCCGTAGCCTCGGAACAGCGATTCAAGCTCGTCACGAGGAATGCGAGCAAGCACGGTGGGGCCCGCAATCTTGTAGCCGTTCAAGTGCAGGATCGGCAGGACCGCGCCGTCATGCACCGGATTGAGAAACTTGTTCGAATGCCAGCTGGTGGCAAGCGGCCCCGTTTCCGCCTCACCATCGCCCACGACGCAAGCGACCAGAAGGTCCGGGTTGTCGAAGGCGGCACCATAGGCGTGTGACAGGCAATACCCAAGTTCACCGCCTTCGTTGATGGACCCTGGTGTCTCCGCCGCAACATGACTTGGAATGCCGCCGGGAAAGGAAAACTGCTTGAACAGCTTTTTCATGCCCAGTTTGTCTTGTGAGATGTCCGGGTAAAACTCGCTGTAGCTCCCTTCCAGATAAGTGTTGGCCAATAGCCCCGGGCCACCGTGCCCGGGGCCGGTCACATAGAGCATGTTCAGGTCATGCGTTTTGATTACGCGGTTCAGATGGACATAGACGAAGTTCAACCCCGGGGTGGTCCCCCAGTGGCCAAGCAAGCGCGGCTTTACATGCTCAGGACTCAGGGGAATTTCGAGCAAAGGGTTGTCGTAAAGATAGATCTGGCCAACTGAGAGATAGTTGGCCGCACGCCAGTAGGCGTCCATCTTTTCGACGATATCCTGCGAAAGCGGCTTGTTCATGGGCTTACTCCTCGAATTGGGCGCGCCGGGCTGGCTTGGGTACTGGCAAGCATTCGGAAAACGGCGTTTGCGATTATCACAACTTCATCTGCACGAATTGCGCTCATCGGAACGCGGCTCTGTTCGCTGGAAATGAATGACGCGTCGGCCTTGCCAAAAGCATGGATCTCATCGTGCGATCCTGCCGCTCTGGATGTGCTCGTCGGCAAAGTCGAACTCGACGTCCGGATCTGGTAGGGCAAGGTGCGCGTCCTTGTCCGGGCAGTCGACGCGCGCCATCAGGTGACGGATGACGTTCAGCCGGGCCTGCTTCTTGTCATCGGCCTGAACCAAGTGCCAGGGCAGGTCTTCGCTGTGGGTCCGGGTAAACATATCGTTGCGCGCGGAACTATAGTCATCCCAGCGCCGCAAAGCGCTCTTGTCGATCGGGCTGATCTTCCATTGCTTGAGCGGATCAACCCGCCGGTCCGCCAGTCTTTTCTTTTGCTCTGACTTCGATATGTCGAGATAATATTTGAAGATCTGTGTTCCGGATCCGACGAGCATGCGTTCGAATGGCAGGGCCGATCGCATGAACTCCTCGTGTTCTTCGGCGGTGCAGAACCCCATCTCCTTCTCGACGCCAGCGCGGTTGTACCAGCTGCGGTTCATGATGACCATTTCCTGGGTGGCGGGCAGGCTTGCGACGTAACGCTTGAAGTACCAGCTGTTGCGGTCAAGGTCCGAGGGCTTGCCAAGGGCCACGACCCTGGTGTCGCGGGGGCTGAGATGCGCGGTAATGCGCTTGATCACGCCGTCCTTGCCCGAGGCGTCCCGGCCTTCGAGCAGGACCAGAATCCGCAGCTCGTTCTTGATCAGGTGGCGTTGCAGTTTAACCAGTTCGATCTGAAGTTGGTAGAGCGTCTCCTTGTAGCCCTTGGCTGCCGGCGCGGCCTTCTTTTTTGCTTTTTTGCCCATCTTTGCTATCCTTTTGCTGTCAGTTCATAAGGCCGTGGCCGCCACGACAGGCCCGCAGTTTTGTGAATTGATCGTTGTGCACCCAGAAAGGTCATGACTTGCCGGGCTTGTTCACCGCGTGGCCATTTGCACGCATGTCAGCCCATCGACCGAGGTAGATCCGCTGAAAGCCGAACACCGCAGCAATGGCGACTGCGGCAAGTATTACGATGAGCGGGTCGGATTGCAGCTTGATGGCGCCGAAGGCGCCAAGCACGCAGACGTCGAGGATGATCGCCGTGATCAGCACCCATCCGCGCGCGCCGATGTCGCGCCGCAGACTGCGAAAGACGCCCCAATGGATCAGAATGTCCATGATCAGGTAAAAGAAAGCACCGAGGGACGCGATGCGGCTGAGGTCGAAAAACACCGCAAGGAATGACGCCAGCACGACGGTGTAGACCAGGGTATGCGCCCGGATCGGACCGGACATGCCAAAATGGCTGTGCGGGATCATCTTCATTTCGGTCAGCATCGTCAGCATGCGCGAAACCGCGAAGACGCTGGCCAGAAGTCCCGAAGCCGTCGCCACCAGAGCCAGTGCGATGGTGAAGTAGAACCCCGTGGGCCCGAATGCCGGTGCCGCCGCTTCGGCCAGAGCATAGTCCTTGGCCGCCACGATCTCGTCGAGGGAAAGGCTGGCGCCAACGGCGAAAGCGACCAGAAGATAGATCACGACGCAAATCGCAATGGAGATCATGATTGTCCGACCGACATTGCGGTGGGGGTCGACAATCTCGGCACCGCTGTTGGTGATGGTCGTGAAGCCCTTGAACGCGAGGATCGAGAGTGCGATCGAGGCGGTGAAGCCGGTGAGCGGAACCGCGTCGACGGCGCCGACCGCGGGTTTGAACGCAAACCCTGCAGCCCAAAGCGCTGCGATCCCGAAAAGCGCGATGCCACCGATCTTGATCGCCGCCATGGCGATTGAGAACAGCCCGACAGACCGGTTTCCCGCCTTGTTGACGACATATGCGAAGCCGATCAGCGCGACGGCAAGGGCAGGCACCAGAGCGCTGTCTCGCTCCAGATCAAACGGCCGCAGCGCATACGTACCAAAAGTGCGCGCCACCAGGCTTTGGTTGATCACCATGGAAAAAGCCATCAACACGGCCGCCGCCGCAGCTACCGCGCCCGCGCCGTAAGCCTTCTGCAAGATCATCGCTATTCCGCCCGACGAAGGATAGGCGTTCGACATCTTGATGTAGGTGTAGGCGCTGAATGCGGTGACGATTGCGCCCGCGATGAAGGAAAGCGGAAACCACGGACCCGCCAGTTCGGCGATCTGACCGGTCAGTGCAAAGATGCCTGCGCCAATCATCACGCCGGTGCCCATCGCGATGGCGCCTTGCAAGGTGATACTGTTCGCCTTGTACCCGGCTTTCATGTCGGGCTGGCCCGCCGCCTCGTTCATAGTTTGACCCGCTTAAGCAGTTGCGCGTTGATCGCCACCACCACCGTGCTTGCCGACATCAGCACCGCACCTATCGCAGGTGTCAGCACAATGCCCCACGGCGCCAGAACGCCAGCGGCAAGGGGTATGGCAAAGATGTTGTAGCCTGCCGCCCACCACAGATTCTGCATCATCTTGCGGTATGTGGCCCGGCTTAGCGAGATGATCCGGGGGATGTCGCGCGGATCGGACCGCACCAGCACGATGTGCCCGGCCTCGACGGCGACGTCCGCGCCCGCCCCGATTGCGATCCCGATATCGGCGGTGGCCAGCGCCGGGGCGTCGTTCACGCCGTCGCCTATCATGGCAACTTTCTTGCCTTGGGCCTGAAGCTCCCGGACTATCGAGGCCTTGTCCTCGGGCAGCACTTCCGCAAACACGGTGTCGATGCCAAGTTCCTTGGCGACAGCATCGGCCACGGCTTGGGCGTCGCCGGTCAGCATGGCGACTTCGATCCCCCGTTCATGCAGCGCCGCGATGGCTTCGCGGCTCTCTTCGCGGATCGCGTCCGCCACGGCGTAGACGGCCAGCGCCTTGCCTTCGCGAACCAGATAAATTGCCGCCTGCCCACGGTCGGCCGCAGCCCCGGCGGCCTCCAGAAGCGCTGGCGGCACTTGAACATCCTCGGCTTTAAGGAGCGCCGGTCCGCCCATGTGATATTCTGCACCCTCGATTGTGGCCGCCACACCCTTCCCGGTGATCGAGCGGAAGCCGTCGGCTGATGGAACCGCGATGCCTTTGTCTTCCGCAGTCTTCACGATCCCCCTTGCGATCGGATGCTGGGACTCGGCTTCGATACCGGACGCGATCCGAAGCGCTTCCTCCTCCGAAAGGCCTTCGGCGACGGACATTGCCACGACCCGGAACTCGCCCAGCGTCAACGTGCCCGTCTTGTCGAAGATCACGGTGTCGAGGTTACGGGCCTCCTCGAGGCCACGCCGGTCCCGCACAAGCAGCCCGTTCTGCGCGCCCAGCGTCGTCGAGATGGCCACCACCAGCGGCACCGCCAACCCCAATGCGTGCGGGCAGGCGATAACCAGAACCGTCACCATCCGCACCACGGAAAAGTCGATCTCTGCCCCTGCCAGTTGCCACGCGATGAGCGTTGCGACGGCGGCGACAATTGCGACGACGGTCAGAAGCCGGGCTGCGCGGTCGGCCAGATGCTGCGCTCTGGATTTCGATGTCTGCGCGTCGGCCACCAGTCGCATGATGCCGGACAACTTGGTCTTGTCGCCCGTTCCGGTGACCTCGATGCGCAGAGACCCCTCGCCGTTGATCGTCGCGGCGATCACTTCGTCGCCTTCGCCTTTTCTCACCGGTCGCGATTCACCGGTGATCATCGCCTCGTCGATGTCGCTTGTTCCCTTGCGCACCACGCCGTCCGCAGGAACGCTCTCACCCGGACGCACCAGAAGCAGATCGCCGTTCTGCAAGGCACTGATGGCGACCTCTTCTTCGCCTGCATCGGTGATCCGCGTTGCGGTATCCGGCAATAGCTTTGCCAGTTCCTTCAGGGCACCTTGGGCCTGATTGATGGACCGCATCTCGATCCAGTGGCCGAGCAGCATGATCGTGACCAGCGTTGCCAGTTCCCACCAGAGCGCATCCGCCTCGATCAGGCCGAGATGAACGACCCACGAGAACACGAAGGCAACCGTGATGGCGAGCGAGATCAGGGTCATCATTCCCGGCAGTCGGTGTTTCAACTCTCGCCACGCGCCTTGCAAGAAAACTAGACCGCCGTAGAAAAATACGGCCGTGGACAAGACAGCCGGCATCCAGTCCGATCCGGGGAACGCCGGGGCCTGGTAGCCAAGCAAGTCCTGAATGTGGGCCGACCAGATGACAACCGGCACGGTGAAAGCGAGCGAGAGCCAGAAGCGGTCCCGGAACATCGCGGGAGAGTGGCCTTGGTGCTTGTCATGGCTTTCGTGACCCGCATGGCCGGATTTTTGTTTCGGTTTTTCGGTTTGCTTGTCAGTTGCAGGCATCGATTCATCCGACACCGTGTCGTTGTGTTGGTCATGCCCAGCATGTGCGTCCTGCGTGGCGGCAGGGACATCGGCCTTTGACTTCGGCGCAGCGGACAAGACTGCTGCATCCGGTTCGCTCTCGTCTGTGTCGCCTTTATGCGGGTCAAGGGCGCATCTTCGGCAACGGGCACATCCTTCGCGAGTTTCGCGCGTTGCAGGCCAAGCTCGTGCACGGTCGATTTGATATCGGTCACCGCAACGCGGGTTTCGTCATAGCGGACCGTGGCGCTTTCGGCTGCGAAATTCACCGTCACGCTTTCCACGCCGGGCACTTCGCCAATCCGACTTTCCACTTCGTTGAGGCTCCATACCGACAACATGTCGCCCACTTTGATTACGCTCGTTTTCATTGTGTCGTCCTTCTGTGGGCACCAAGTGCGGCATCAGTTTTATCAACTTCGGTAAATCAGGAGCCGCTTTTATTGCGGACCTCGCTTGCACGGTCCTTTGCTCTTTGTGCGATTGACCAAAACGGCTGCCCGCGGCAGGTGCTAATATAATCGCCAATCCTGTTCGACTATTTGCCGGATCAGAGCGGATATCCGTCGAAGGCGCTCGCGGGGCGAGTCTGGGTGGGCATCGACGTGGCGGGCAGACATTAAATCAGCTGCAGAGGGACTGCGCGCGGAAAGGCGTCCAAACTCAGACGTTCGCAGAGAAACTCGGCGGACGGAAACCGGGCGACGGGGCAAGGCCGGGATGAACCTCGTCAGGCAGCACTGCGACGACGTCAGTGACCGTCGCCCTGACGAGGGCCGCTGATAAGATCAGCGGCGCGCAAAACGAACAGACGCTGGCGTTGCAGCAGACGGTGCCATGGGCTTCACCCGCGTTGTTGGAACAAGGCTTCTTTACGGTCGTCGCGTGTTCCACAGATGCGGCCTCATTTGACCACGATGCTGCGGATGCGGTGTGACCGCCCATATTGGCAGGCAAGAGGCCTGACGTTGAAAAGACAAGCATCAGCATTAGCAGAAGACATCGCCGTAGGTCCCACGTCTTAAGACGCGGATCCCTTTTGTGCAGCCGTGTTCGGGCCTGCCACATACGATATCTTGCCTTACCCAAAAGAATTCGGACCAAGCTAAACATAGAACACCTGTGAAGGTTCCGAACTGATCTGGATCAACACAGAAATGACCGGTCAAACTACAGTCTGACTTCACCCGCCAAATCTCAGCAAGGGGACGAAGCATGATACTTGAGCAATGACCATCGGTGCCGCCCTGCGCCTCCTTGCTGTCATGGTGCTTTGGGCCTCCTGCTTTCCGCTCATCACCATCGGCCTGGATCTGGCGCCGCATCTCGCCTTCGCGGCCTTGCGGGCCGCGCTGGCCGGGGTTTGCCTGATCGCCCTCGGATTGTTTCTTCATCGTCCGATACCTGTCGGTGGTCCCTCCTGGATCCTGATCGTATTGGTTGGGCTCGGGGCGACAAGCATGGGCTTTTTTGGTATGTTCCACGCGGCCGAGTTCGTTTCGCCAGGACTTGCGACCGTCATCGCGAACGTGCAACCGATCGTTGCGGCGGCGCTCGCGCATGTCTTTCTGGCCGAACGTCTTAAAACAATAGGAAAGATCGGGCTGGGTGTCGGCTTGGCCGGTATCGCTGTTATCGCCTTGCCGGGCCTCGGCGCTGACCATACCCGAGGCTACTCCATCGGTATCGCCTATGTCGTCGTCGCAGCGACCGGTGTTTCCGTGGGCAATGTTGCCATCAAGCGCCTCACCGGTCAGGTTGACCCGATCATGGCGATGGGCTTTCAGTTCCTCATTGGCGCGGTTCCCTTGGCACTCCTGTCCATGATGACCGAAGATGTCTCATCGCTGACGTGGTCGACGGAATTTGTCCTGATCCTCTTGGCTCTCGCGGTCTTCGGATCATCGCTTGCATTCTGGCTCTGGTTCGAGGCGTTGAAGCAAGTGAAGCTCAATCGGGCAAATGCCTTCACATTTCTGGTGCCGATCTTCGGTCTCATGATCGGCGCGGCCTTTTTCGGTGAGAGACTCGAGGTGGTCCAGATCGTCGGCGTCATCCTGGTACTGGGCGGTATTTTGCTGGTGCAGCGGGACAGCGGTGTAGCCCTACGGCGCCAGACTCCATCCGCGCATTCGTCGAACAAAAAAATCGAACCGTTGTGCGAGGATGTACGCCGAAGGTGATTGTTGACGATCCCTGACTGACTCAGTTTAACCCAATACTTGCCGGATTACCGCATACCACCAGCGACACCTCAAAGCGGTGTGTATCCGGCGCAAGGAGAAGCAGATGAATGCAGCGAAAAAAGTACGGGTCGCCATTAACGGCTATGGCGTGATCGGAAAGCGTGTCGCCGACGCCGTGGCCCGGCAGGACGATATGGAACTTGCAGGGGTGGCGGATATCAGTGTCGACTGGCGCCCGCGGATGGCAATGCAGAAAGGGTTTCGCCTCTACGGCGCCACCGAGGACCATGCAGGGGCGATGCGGAACGCCGATCTTAATGTTGCCGGGAATCTCGATGATCTGCTCGCGGCGAGTGATCTTGTGGTTGACTGCACGCCGAAGAAGGTCGCAGCGGTCAATGTCGCCATCTATCGGCAAAGAGGCATCAAATTCATCGTTCAGGGTGGCGAGAAGCATGAGGTGACCGGACATTCCTTCGTCGCCGAGGCCAGCTATGCCAGTGCTTTGAACCGCGACAGCACGCGCGTCGTCTCTTGCAATACGACCTCGATCGTCAGGACACTTACGGCGCTGAAGCACACCGGCCTGCTACGTCGCGCACGCGGGACGCTGATGCGCCGGGCGACGGACCCATGGGAAAGTCACCTCGGCGGGATCATGAACACGCTCGTCCCCGAGCCCGAAATTCCCAGCCATCAAGGGCCGGATGCGCAGAGCGTGGATCCTGACCTCGATGTCATCACGATGGCGGTCAAGGTGCCCGAGACCCTCGCGCATTTGCATTACTGGTCGGTGCAGTTGACCCGGCCAGCCTCCAAGGATGAGGTGCTCGATGCCTTTTCGGCATCGTCCCGGATCGCCCTGATCCGCATGGATGCCGGATTGACGGCACTCAACACGGTCAAGGAACTGATGGCCGATATCGGGCGGCCGCATGACAACCTCTATGAGGTGGCGCTTTGGTCGGATATGCTGAAAGTGGAAGGGGACGAGTTGTTCTACGCCTACATGGTCGACAATCAGGCCATCGTCATTCCCGAGACGATCGACGCGATCCGGGCATTGACCGGAACGATCAGCAACGCCGAAGAGTCCATCGCCAAAACTGATGCGTCGCTTGGGATCGGCGTGCTGAAACAAATACTGGGGCAAAAATGATTCTCAATACATCCGAGGCCCACTTCGCAACTGAAGCACGTCCCGGCCGGGCGCAGCAACGGCGTCGCGGTAAATGAGCGATCCAAATCTCACTTCCCCTGGTCCGGTTCAGACCCTTTCGGAGCGGCTGAACCAGAACTGCTTCTGCGTCACGCTCGACCGTCAATCGCTGTGCGAGGCGCTGGAGCAAGAGGCCGGTGACCCGGAGTTCTGCGAGGCGTTCATCCGCCCCAAGGCCCACTTGTTCGCGAACGTCCCGGTGTTCCTCTCGGCCAGCGAGGTGGCCGAAATGCAGAATGTGGTGGCAGCTATCGAAGCGACGACCCGGCTTGCATCATACAAGGCCGCAGTTCTTTCCTACGCCCCCGAAATCTCGCGGGAAGATCACGGCCCGATTGGTGCGTTGATGGGATATGACTTCCATCTTGGCGTGGACGGACCGCGCCTGATCGAGATCAATACCAATGCCGGTGGGGCATTCCTCAATGCCCTTCTTTCGAGGGCGCAGCGCGCGTGTTGCGCCGAAATGAGTATACCGCAGAAGCCCCGCGCCTTTGAGGACGCGGCGGTTTGCATGTTCCAGGACGAATGGACGCGACAGCGCGGGACCGGCGCTGCTCGACGGATCGCCATTGTCGACGACAAGCCGGAGGAACAGTATCTCTATCCGGAGTTTGTGCTCGTGCGGCAGGTTCTGGCTGCGCACGGTATCGACGCCGTCATCGCGGACGCCAGCCACCTTCGCTATGGGGGTGGCCACCTCAGCGTCGAGGGGAAGCCGATCGACCTCGTGTACAATCGCGTCACCGATTTTGCGTTTGATCAGCCAGAGCACAGGGCGCTACGTGAGGGCTACCAAGATGGTGCGGTGGTCGTGACGCCAAATCCGCACAACCATGCCCTGCTCGCCGACAAGCGCAACCTTTCGCTGCTCTCCGATCCGACCAGGCTCGAAGCGTTGGGCTTGGATCCGACAAATCTGGCCCGGCTCAAATCCATCCCACGCACGGTTCTTGTCACTGCTGAAAACGCCGATGACATGTGGGCGTCGCGCAAGGGCCTGTTCTTCAAGCCGATGGGCGGACATGGCGGCAAGGCGGTGTATCGCGGCGACAAGGTGACGAAAGGCGTCTGGGCAGAAATCGAACGAGGCGGCTACGTCGCGCAGACCTTGGTCCGGCCAAGCGAGCGCATGATCAAGATCGACGACGTACCCCAAGTGCGGAAAATGGACGCTCGGCTCTATACCTATGACAGTCATGTGCTTCTGGTCGCTGCGCGCCTGTACCAAGGCCAGACCACGAATTTCAGGACGCCAGGAGGCGGGTTCGCTCCGGTATTTGTGGTCTGATAGTGAAGGCTTGAACGATTGGGCCAGCAAGAGGAGGATGGAGATGACCCGGCGCTGCGCCAATCTGGCACCCCTTGCTCAAGGGTCTTGTGGAAGGGCGGGCGCAAAGACATACGGCACTTTGCCAAAAAAGGGGCGAACTCGCGAAATCCCGCTGCTGAAGGTCGTGACCGAACCCGTTGCCATCTTGCAGGCTTGGAAAGACGAAACCGTAACACAATGGAAATAGTGCGCCATGTCCGCGCGTTGGCGCGCGATTCTGCATCAGGTCGCCGTTTCGCGGCCTTTTTTGGCACAAAGCTGCCGGCTCACCAATTTGTCAGACACCTTCCCGTGCGGCATGACTTGACTGGTGTTCACAGGTCAGTCACACGTTCATTTATGTGGGCTCCAGGCATCATATCAACACTGGTTAGGGCGCTTTCTTGCCTTGTGCTGGCGTTATCCATTATCTTTTTTCCGCCGTTTGCCGTGCACGCAAGCTCTGTCAACGATGCTGCTGAACAGGCGCAATCGTGGGATGTCAGCGCTCCTGAAGCAAATAAAGCGTCACACCGGGAAAATGCAAGACACACCAGTTTGGCAGAGTGTGGTTCCGATTTGGGTGCCGCACATTCAGACTCTGGACCCGACCAATGCTGCAGTGGCGTTTGTTTGACCGCAATCGTGCTTGAAGACCGTTTTGTCCGACATGTGAAGCTTAACGGTAGCCTGTCTGTCATTGGCGCTACACAGTTAACACATTTTGATCCGATCGGACTTTTGCGTCCACCAAGGCTGTTGATTTAAAAAAGACCCCTAAACGGGCTTTTTCTCTGCGCTGTTCAAGCGCTCCTAGATCAACAATCAGGTCAAGAATAATGAAATCCCACTTCCTTGCCGGGGCCTCCGCCCTTGCGCTTGGCGGTTGCGCGTATACGCCAACGCCGCTTCCGGTGACGTTTGCACAAACGGCACCCAGCAATCCCGCAGTTGCATCCCCGATGTCCTATGGCGACCCGCTTGCGGGCTACACCTACCGCGGCCCAACAGGCCCGCGCGATTGGCGCGAAGTCAATGAAGAACAGACGGAAGGCAAATGATGAAAGTTATGAAAATCCCCCTGATTTTGGGGTTCCCGCTGGTGCTTGGCGCCTGTGCCGGGTTGGTTTCCAGCGACTACACCGATGGAAAAGCCGGGTTTGCCGCTGTGTCGGGGGCAACATCAACGGCCATCGGCAAGCGCACCGTCTTTGCACAGACCCAAGCCGAAAACGCGGCGCTGTCGCGTGAGGTTCGCGCCATGGTTTAC
>Ga0105050_10006846_pt1 | contig 13925 bp, 11 predicted proteins | sample FRY01_FD_78088 | JGI IMG/M metagenome (GOLD analysis project Ga0105050, IMG submission 78088) | Freshwater microbial communities from Lake Fryxell liftoff mats and glacier meltwater in Antarctica - FRY-01 | ecosystem: Environmental > Aquatic > Freshwater > Ice > Glacier meltwater ... | reverse complement strand
TTAAAAAATGCGGGCGTCAGGTAGGGGGTGTTGCCACGCACATGATAGGTGTTGGCATAGCAGCGATAGAAAACGGTCCAATCCTCTTCGGTCAGTTGCGCACCGGTCCGAACTTGGGTGGTAATGCCGGCCTCTCGGACTTTGCGTCGTTCGGCGCGGATTTTTTTGCGTTTGGGCTGTGTCAGGCTGGCTAGAAACGTTTCAAAATCTGCCCAGTTACGATTGAACCAATGAAACTGGGTGTGGGTGCGGCGCATACAGCCGGCATTCAACAGTGCCTCGGTGTCCTCGGGTGTGGTGTAGAGGACATGCAGAGAGGAGAGGCCGCTCTTTTTTGCCCACTGCAGAAGCGCCGCGGCGGCGAGTTCGCGATAGGGCGGGGTGGTCAGTAGCCGCGCGCCGGGGACGGGTGTAAAAGGAATCGCTGTCAGCCACTTTGGGTAGTATTCGAGTGCGTTGCGCTGGTAGGCATCGGCCCAAGCCCAGTCGAAGACAAATTCACCGTAGGAGTGTCCTTTTGCGTACAGGGGGATCGCTGCGACGAGGGTTTTATCTTCCCAGAGCAACAGGTGTCTAGGTTGCCATCCGGTTGTTGGGGTCACGCTGGCCGAGGACTCGAAGGCGTGTAGAAATGCATGTCGGCTCAAGACGGAGCCGCCGCTCGCCTCCACAAGTGCGTCCCAAAGGGGCGCATCAATTTCTGCGATCTGCTCGATCGCTTGCAGTCTGAGCTCACTCATTGAATATGCTCATCTGCGACGACCCAAGAGCCCGCTCGCGATTAGTAACAAGAGTGCTATACCTAGGATGATGCCGTTACCCGAACGGGTGTAGGGTGTCAGTCCTTGCTGGCCCTGCACCGACGTATCAAGCACGCCGATACGGTTGGGAGGTAGCTGTGCGACATCACGTCCACGATGATCGATCAGCCCCGTCGCGCCTGTGTTTGTGGCGCGCAGCATCGGACGTGACACCTCTATCGCGCGCATACGCGACATCTGCCAGTGCTGACGGAGTGCCCATGAGTCACCGAACCAAGCTAGGTTGCTAAAGTTCGCCAGAATGGTGGCACCATCGGGGGTACTTTTACTCAAGCCACGCACAGCGGGGAGGAGTTCTTCGCCAAAGACATCTTCGTAGCAAATGTTTGGGGCGAGATATTGGCCGTTGATCGCAAAAGGCTGTTGGGTGGTCGATCCACGGGTGAAGTCACCGAGTGGTATTGACATCAGATCGACGAACCACCTAAAACCTAGAGGCACAAATTCGCCGAAGGGGACGAGGTGGTGTTTGTTGTAGCGTTGTGGCACGGTGCCTTCGGCAAGTTGTTGCGGGGTCGTGGTTCCGTTGAGTGCGAGCACACTATTGGTGTAAGAGCCGGCGCGTTGATCAAACAAGGCAGCACCCATCAGGATTGTGCTGTTCTGTCGTTTGGCGATCTCTATCCAGGCTTGCCATGCAGCTGGAGCGATCTGGTGTTGGAACACGGCCATGGCAGTTTCAGGGAGCAGCACGATTTGTGGTGGTGGACTGCCGGGCGGTACGGGTGCGTCGGCGAGTCTGAGGTGTTCTTGAATCACGCTGTAAAGGCGATCGGGTGTGAATTTGATGCCTTGATCAATATTGCCCTGAACCAATCTAACGACAAGCGGCGTGCCAACGGGCGTTGACCAGCGGATCTGGCTCAGACCCCAGCCGCCCAGGGCGAATCCAAGCGCGATCACGCCGACTAGGGCGCGTTTGGCTTGGGAGGGAGAGTTGTTAGAGTCGGTGCTCGACTGTTGGGTTGTCTGGGTGAAACGAGGAACGTATCGGATCCCCACTAGGGCGGCAATGGCTGCTGCGCTAAAGGCGGTGACAAAGGTGACACCATAAAGACCTAAGACGCTTGCCCAGCCGATGAACCAGCTGTCGACATGGGCATAGCCGGTATTGAGCCAGGGGAAGCCGGTAAACAATGTGGCGCGTAGCCACTCTGAGAGTGTCCAGGCACTTGCCCAAGCAAATGCTGCGATGATGCTGCTGGTGGCGACATTTAAGGGCGCTACAGCGCGAGAGGGCAACGCTTTGATTGCGTGCACACACCACGCCGCAAGGCTGGCAAACAGCGCAAGATAGGCGCTCAGTGCAATGAGGGCCGCGATTGCAAGCGGTAGTGGCATGTAGCCATACACATGCATGCTGATCGTAAGCCAGTACAGACCGACGACAAAGTACCCCAAGGCAAAAAGCCATGCCCTACGCGCCGCGTAGAGGCCGTTCGGTGCGCGCCACACCGCTGTGACGAGCCAAGCCATGGTGCAAAGTTGTAACGGGCTGAGCGCCCACTGAGGGAGTGGATCGGGCGCAAAACTGAGGGCATGAAGTGCGCCGCCCATTAGCAACCCAAGGGCGAGTCGCCATTTGAGCCAGAGCATGTTCACGCTGAGGGATTCGCTCGCACGGGTTCGGCTTTGCCGCGGGCTTTGGCGCGCAGCCATAGCGCGCGTCGTGCATCAGCGCGCATCACTTCGATACGTAGATCGCCATGTTGGCAGGCATCACCACGCTTTGGAATGTGACCCAGCTCGTGCGCTAGCCAGCCACCGACGGTGTCGTATTCGCCCGTGGGCAAGTCTGCACCGAGCGCTTCGTTAAACGCTTCGATCTCTGTCGTCGCCAGAAGCCGCCAAGCACGGACACCATCGGGGAAAATAGTTTTTGCCCCCTCGACGTCGTATTCGTCTTCGATCGCACCGACAATTTGCTCGAGCACGTCCTCGAGTGAGACGAGTCCAGTGATGCCACCGTGTTCATCAATGACAATCGCAATGTGATTGCGATTACGTCGAAACTCTTGCAGCAGAACATTGAGTCGTTTGGTTTCTGGGATGAAGATGGCGGGCCGAACAAGATCACGTAAAGTCAGCGTTGTATTGACTAAGTGTCTTAGCAGGTCTTTGGTCATCACCACGCCGATGATATTTTCCCTGGAGCCCTCAAAGACCGGAAAGCGCGAGTGTGCAGCCTCGATAATCTCGGGCATCAACGTTGAAATGGGTTGCGAAACATCCAGCATGTCCATTCGTGCGCGGGGCACCATCACATCAACTGCAGTTTGTTCAGAGACCGCCAAAGCGCCCTTGAGCATTGAGTAGGCATCTGCGTCGATGAGGTCTCGTTCGCGGGCAGCTTCGAGGACCGCCATAATGCCTTCGCGGTCTTCGGGCTCGCGTCGAACGAGCGACAACAGGCGATCAAGCAGGCGGGGGCGGTGTGTTTTGGCCGAAGGTGCTGGAGATTCGGCAGCAGGATAGGGATCTGACATCGTCCAAGGACAGAGTTTAGGAGGGGTAAGGATAACCTGAAAGTGCGAGGCTCAAAGTAAAACCTTGCGTTTTGTCTCTGTGATCAGGTAAGGGTTATCGATCCCCATCGCAGCCAGGATACTGGTTTCTAAGTATTCCATGTGCTTGGCTTCGCGTTGCTTGAGGTGATCGTAACCAAGCGCGTGCAGCGTGCCATGAATGACGAGGTGTGCGGCATGACAAAGAAAATCTTTGCGTTGTTCTTTGGCTTCACGTTTGAGTACGGGCACACACAGCACAATATCGCCCGCGGCTGTGCCATCGGGCTGCACGCCGTATTCAAAGGTCAACACATTGGTGGCGTAATCTTTTTTTCGATAGCTGGCATTGAGTTGGCGAGCTTCTGCGAGTCCGACAAGACGCACGCTGACTTGCATACGACTAAAGACGACGAGGCCGTCCTGTTGGGCCGCGTCAACTGCGCGCTGCACCCAGCGGCGTAGGCGCCAGCGTGGCAGCAGGGGTACGTCGAGCGCGTACTGGGTGCTAAGCGAAAGCTCAGTAGCCGTTTTGTTCTGCGTGCTCATAGGCGTCGACGATGCGAGCAACCAGTGGATGCCGGACCACATCGCGGCTGGTGAATTGAGTGATGGCGATGCCTTTGACATCCTCGAGTACTTTGACCGCGTGTGCGAGTCCGCTTTTGTGGCCTTTGGGCAGATCGACTTGTGAGGGATCGCCTGTGATCACGGCTTTGCTGCCAAAACCAATGCGCGTCAGAAACATTTTCATTTGTTCGGGCGTCGTGTTTTGGGCTTCATCCAAAATCACAAAGGCATGATTGAGTGTGCGTCCACGCATGTAGGCTAGCGGGGCGATTTCGATGGTTTGTTTTTCAAACAGGCGTTGTACGCGCTCGAAACCCATCAAGTCATAAAGCGCATCGTAAAGGGGGCGTAGGTAGGGATCGACTTTTTGTGCGAGATCACCCGGTAAAAATCCAAGCCGCTCGCCTGCCTCAACGGCTGGGCGTGTGAGCACGATCCTTTGCACTGTATCGCGTTCCATTGCGTCGATGGCGCAGGCGACGGCGAGCCAGGTTTTACCCGTGCCTGCGGGCCCCACACCAAACGTAATGTCGTGTTTGAGAATGTTATTGAGGTAGTCGCGTTGGCGTGGTGTGCGCGGACGTAGGTCGCTGCGACGTGTGCGCAGAGCGATGGTGCCGCTCTCGTCATCGAGCGCTGGGAACTCGGCAGGATCAAAGGTCGGCATGGTCGGTGTCACGGATCGCCCGACACCGAGCTCGACTAGACCGAGTTGGATATCGTCCACAGAAAGAGCCTGCTGTGCAGCACGGTCATAAAAGGCGAACAGCATTTTGCTAGCGGCTTCGGCGTGGGCGCCGCGAAGGGTGAGTTTGTTGCCCTGTCGGGTAACTTCGAGATCGAGTCCGTCGGCGATCTGACGCAGGTTAACGTCGAGCGGGCCGCATAAATTAGCAAGTTGCTGGTTGCTGCCCTCGAGGTTCATTTTGACAGGTAATGGGCGTGCCCCTCGTGCTGAGGCTTTGACGGGAGGTCGGCTCATTGCGTGACCTCGCGCTGTGCGTCCTCGTCCTGAATCGCCACGCGGCCTCGAAAGGTGTTGGTCATGGCATCGGTGATGATGACATCAATCATCTGACCAATGAGACGTTTAGATCCAGGGAAATTGACAATGCGGTTGTTCTCGGTACGACCGCTCAGCTCGTTGGGGTCGCGGGTGGAGGTCCCTTCGACCAAAATACGTTGCGTGGAACCCACCATGCTTCTGGCAATTGCGTGCGCCTGCTCATTAATCAGGGCTTGAAGTCGCTGCAGTCGCGCAAGCTTCACGGTTTGTGGCGTGTCGTCTGTCAGGTCCGCAGCGGGTGTGCCGGGACGACGCGAATACACAAAGGAGAACGAGGTGTCGAAACCGACTTCCTCGATGAGTTTCATTGTTTTCTCAAAGTCTTCTTCGGTTTCGCCGGGAAAGCCGACGATAAAGTCAGAGGACAGTGTCAACCCAGGGCGCGCCGCGCGTAATTTACGCACCACAGATTTAAATTCTATAGCGGTGTAGCCACGCTTCATGCCGGCTAGCACGCGATCGCTACCGGCCTGCACGGGCAGGTGTAGAAACGACACAAGTTTGGGTAGACGCGCATAGACCTCGGTCATGCGTGTCGTCATTTCCTTAGGGTGGGAGGTGGTGTAGCGGAGGCGCTCGATCCCAGGGATTTCATGGACGTATTCAAGCAAGGTCGCAAAGTCCGCAATGTCAGCGTCTTCTCCATCACCCATGCGTCCGCGATAAGCGTTGACGTTCTGACCAAGCAGGGTGACTTCTTTCACACCTTGGTCCGCCAAGTCGGCGACTTCGGTCAGCACGTCCTCAAAGGGTCGCGAGATCTCCTCTCCTCGAGTGTAGGGCACCACACAGAAGCTGCAGTATTTGCTGCAACCTTCCATGATCGAGACAAAGGCAGTGGCGCCCTCGACACGCGATGGCGGCATGGCGTCGAATTTTTCGATTTCAGGAAAGCTAATGTCAACCTGTGAGCGGCCTTCGGAGCGTCGGCGCGCAATCAGCTCTGGCAGGCGATGAAGCGTTTGCGGGCCAAACACGACATCGACATAAGGTGCGCGATCGATAATGGCGGCGCCTTCTTGGCTCGCAACACAGCCACCGACACCAATCACCAGATCGGGATTCAGTAGTTTGAGGTGCTTGATCCGGCCTAAGTCGGAAAAGACTTTTTCCTGCGCTTTTTCTCGAACCGAACAGGTGTTAAAGAGAATAACGTCGGCGTCTTCGGGGGTCTGTGTGACGACAACGCCACGCTCTTGACCGAGCACATCTAACATTTTGTCAGAATCGTATTCGTTCATCTGACAGCCAAAGGTGCGGATGAAAACTTTTTTGGGTGATGTTTTTGCATCGCCCTGAATGGGAGTATCTGTTTTTTGCATAATGGTGCCGGTGCGGGTGTTAATACCGTGGGCTATTCCTCGTATATCTCTTCGAGCTCGTCTTTCTTCTTAAGAGGTTTGATCATGTCTTCGCGTTTGATACCCAACCACATCGCAATGGAGGCACCGACGAACACCGAGGAGTAGATGCCGAACCAAATGCCGATCGTCAGTGCCAAGGCAAAATAGTGCAGCGTTGGTCCACCAAAAATCAGCATGGTCATAACCATCATTTGGGTGGAGCCGTGCGTGATGATGGTGCGCGAAATCGTTTGTGTGATGGCACTATCGATGACTTCGACCACCGGCATGTCGCGCTCTTTGCGGAAATTCTCGCGGATACGATCCATGATCACGACCGACTCGTTGACGGAATATCCGAGCACCGCCAGCACGCCAGCCAGCACTGAGAGAGAGAATTCCCAGCCAAAAAAGGCGAAGAACCCGAGAATGATCACCACGTCGTGTAGGTTTGCGAGAACGCCTGCGACTGCGAATTTCCACTCGAAGCGGATCGCTAGATAAATGATGATGCCGATCACGACGAAGAGCAGTGCGAGCAGTCCGTTTTCGACCAGTTCACGCCCCACTTGTGGACCGACAAATTCGACGCGGCGCAGTTCTACAGAGGCATCAGTGGCCTTGAGCACCTTCATGACGGCTTCGCTCTGCACCGCAGAGCTTTGGCCAGTTGCCAGCGGCAATCGGATCATCACGTCGCGAGAGGTGCCGAAGTTTTGAACCTGAAAGTCCGTATAGCCCAGACTTGCAACTGAGTTTCTGATTTGCTCCACGGGGGCCGTCTGTGAGTAGCTGACCTCCATGACCGTGCCACCTGTGAACTCAATCGACAGGTGAAACCCACGTGTGACGATAAAAAATACCGCAGCGACAAAGACCAGCACGCTGATGATGTTGAGCACCAGCGCATTGCGCATGAAAGGGATGGTGCGTTTAATCCGGAAGAGTTCCATGATGTTCTTTAGTCCTTGGGTTTCCAGACGGTGCCGATTGAGATCGACTGCAGCCTTTTCTTGTGACCGTACCAGAGGTTGGCCAGCGCGCGCACGCCCACCACGGCCGAGAACATTGAGGTCAGAATACCCAGGCAGTGCACGACAGCAAAGCCGCGTACAGGACCCGAGCCAAAAATCAGCAAGGCAACGCCAACAATCAGCGTAGTGAGGTTGGAGTCGACAATCGTGCCCCAAGCGCGATCAAAACCTAGATTGATTGCATTTTGAGGGGACTCACCGTTTCGGAGTTCTTCTCGTATTCGTTCGTTGATGAGTACGTTCGAGTCAATCGCCATACCAAGTGTGAGCGCGATGGCGGCAATCCCCGGCAAGGTGAGTGTTGCTTGCAGCATGGATAGTAGAGCGAGCAACAACAAGATGTTGAGTGCCAAGCCGACCGTGGAAAATGCGCCAAACAAATGGTAGTAAATCACCATGAAAATGGCGATGCCGATGAAGCCGTAGAGCGTGGCGTTAAAGCCTTTTTCAATGTTCTCTGCGCCGAGACTCGGACCGATGGTGCGTTCTTCGATGATTTCCATCGGGGCGGCAAGTGAGCCTGCACGTAACAGCAAGGCGGTGTCTGCGGCTTCTTCGGCGGTCATGCTGCCAGAGATCTGCACTTGGCCACCGGGGATTTCGCCTCGGATGACGGGCGCAGTGACGACTTCGCCGCGGCCTTTTTCAAATAGCAAAATAGCCATGCGCTTGTTGACGTTGTCACGTGTGACGTCACGGAAAATGCGTGCGCCCTTGGAGTCGAGCGTCAGGTGAACCGCAGGCTGCTGTGTCTGGCCATCGCGGCCGGCCTGCGCATCTTGCAGGTTTTCACCTGTTAGGACCACTTGACGGCGGACCAAAATAGGGCGGCCATCACGATCTAGGTAGCGCTCAAGGCCAAACGGCACGGTACCGGCTGCCAGTGCACTGGTTGCAGCGGGTGTGTCATCGACCATACGAATTTCAAGCGTGGCGGTACGGCCGAGAATGTCTTTGGCTTTGGCGACGTCTTGTACACCAGGGAGTTGGACCACAATGCGGTCCGTACCTTGCTGTTGAATGATCGGTTCGGCTACGCCAAGTTCGTTGATTCGGTTATGGAGGGTCGTGATGTTTTGTTTGAGTGCGGTGGCCTGGACAGTTGTGATGGCAGCCTGACTGAGTCGGCCAACGATCTGCAAACGGGTCCCTTCGGTGCGCTCGAGCATCTGTAAATCAGGGTTGCGTGTGCGCAGTGCTGTGATCGCACGGTCGCGAGCCGCAGCGTTGTTAAATGATAAGACGACTGACATGCCATCGCGATCGATACCGGTGGTTTCGATACGCTGTTCGCGCAAAGCGACGCGCAAGTCAGTGACCAAGGTGTCATAGCGTGCGGTCAGTGCGCCTTGCATGTCAACCTGGAGCAGGAAATGTACGCCACCACGTAAGTCCAGACCCAAGTACATGGGGTTGGCACCAATGGCACTCAGCCAAGATGGCGAGGCGGGTAAGAGATTGAGCGCAACGGTGTAGGAGGGCTCGGCAGGGTTGGGATTAAAGGCCTTTTCAAGCAGATCGCGCGCGCGAAGCTGAATGTCCGTGGTGGGAAAACGCACACGCACCGTGCCGACCGTGCCATTGAGCTCAAAGGCGGCGCCGGTATTGGGAATCCCAGCCTGATCAAGAATAGTCTGTATGCGATCAAGCGTAGCGGGATCGATTTTGAGGGTGGCCTTGGCGCTGGATACCTGCACAGCAGGCGACTCGCCAAAAAAATTAGGGAGGGTGTAGAGCAGGCCGATCACAACCGCGATCAGCACCGTCAGGTATTTCCAAAGGGGATAGCGGTTCATTGCCGACGGGGATCAAAAAAGGATTGCGCCCCGCGCAACACGCTGCGGGGCGATAGTCGTGGTGTTCTTACAGTGCCTTGATCGTGCCCTTGGGCAGCACAGCAGACACGGAGGCTTTTTGCATCATGATTTCAATGGGTTTGTCAGCCAGTTCGGACACTTCGACGGTGACGTAGTTGTCGCTGACTTTTGTGACCTTGCCAAGTAAACCACCGGCACTGATGACCTCGTCACCCTTAGCCAGTGCGGCCAAAAGCGCTTTGTGTTCTTTTTGACGTTTCATCTGTGGACGAATCATCAGGAAGTACAACACAACGAACATCAGGAGAATAGGTGCCATTCCCATGAGTGAACTAGCCGTATCGGCCGCCTGTGCCAGCACGAGGCCGGATATTGCTTGAGCAGACATTAAGGTCTCCTTGATAAAAAGATAGGTGGTGGCTATTGTACCGACTTGGAGGCACGATCACGTGCAAACTGTGCTTTCCAAGCTTGAAATGTGCCGTTTGCAATCGCTTCGCGCATTTCGGCCATGATTGTGAGGTAGAAATGCAGGTTATGCAGGGTGTTTAATCTGGCGCCCGTAATTTCTTTGGCGCGCTGCAGATGATGCAGATAGGACAGCGAGAAATGTCGGCAAGTATGGCAGTGACAGCTCGGGTCGAGGGGGCTGGTGTCATCGCGGTATTTGGCGTTGCGGATTTTTACATCGCCAAAGCGCGTAAAGAGCCAGCCGTTACGCGCATTGCGGGTGGGCATGACGCAATCGAACATGTCGATCCCTTGAGCAACACCCTCGACGAGATCCTCGGGGGTGCCGACACCCATCAGATAGCGGGGTGACTGTTCGGGCAGGCGGGGCGCGACATGGTTCAGGATGCGTAACATGTCTTCTTTGGGCTCACCGACAGACAAGCCGCCGATCGCATACCCATGAAAGCCGATTTCCTTGAGACCGTCGAGCGATTCGTCACGGAGCGACTCGAACATGCCGCCCTGAACAATACCAAAGAGCGCGTTTGGATTATTGAGAGCGTCGAAAGACTCGCGTGAGCGGCGCGCCCATCGCAGCGACATGCGCATTGAGCGCGCGGCCTCTTCGGCGGTCGCTGGTTGATCGTTGATCATATAGGGTGTGCACTCGTCGAACACCATCACAACGTCTGAATTGAGCTGCGTCTGAATCCGCATCGACTCTTCGGGTGTCAAAAAAAGTCGAGCGCCATCAATCGGAGAGGCGAACTTGACGCCTTCTTCGGTGATTTTGCGCATCCCTTGGAGGCTAAAGACTTGAAAGCCACCCGAATCCGTCAGAAGGGGCTTGTCCCATTGCATAAAGCCGTGCAGACCACCGTGCTTGGCGATCACTTCGGTTCCAGGACGCAGCCAAAGATGAAAGGTGTTGCCGAGAACGATTTGTGAACCGACCTCCTCTAGTTCATGGGGCAGCATGGCTTTGACCGTGCCATACGTGCCGACTGGCATAAAAATAGGTGTCTCGACCACGCCGTGATTGAGCGTCATACGCCCGCGCCGAGCTTGACCATCGGTGGCCAGGAGCTCAAAACTCAGTCCAGCAGGGTTCGGTGCAGGAATCGGCGCCGAGCTCGCTGAGGTCAGATTGTGTGGGGGCACGCTTGCGGCGTCTGCTTGATTCAATTTCGTGAATTCCGTTCGAGAAACATGGCGTCACCATAGCTGAAAAAACGATAGCGTTCTTTGATCGCATGCTGGTATGCATTGCGCATCGTGTCCAGACCAATCAAGGCGGATACCAACATCAGCAATGTGGATTGGGGGAGGTGAAAGTTCGTGATCATTGCATCCACGACCTTGTAATCAAAGCCTGGCGTAATAAACAGACGGGTGTCGCCTGACTGAGGGCTTTGTAAGGTTGGATCGATCGTGGCCGCTGATTCAAGTGCACGAACGCTGGTGGTGCCGACTGCGATGACGCGTCCACCGGCAGCGCGCGCGCGTGCGATCGCCTCAATGGTGGTTTCGGGTACGGTGTACCACTCGGCATGCATGATGTGTTTGTCGAGATTGCCATCTCTGACCGGCTGAAAGGTCCCGGCGCCTACGTGCAGGGTGACAAACGTTTTGTGGATGCCTAACTGCTCGAGCTGATCAAACAACGCTTGATCAAAATGCAGACCTGCTGTTGGCGCTGCCACAGCGCCGGGCTCGCGGGCGTAAACGGTCTGGTAGCGCTGGATGTCTTGCGCGTCTGGTTGATGGGTGATGTAGGGCGGCAGCGGCAAGGCGCCATAGCGATCGAGCAACTCGAGCACGGGGGCATCAAATTTCAAGATAAACAAATTGTCCGAGCGACCGACTACGGTGACATCGAAAGCGTCTGCTAGCCGAAGTGTGGTGCCCGTAGGAGGCGATTTACTCGATCGCACGTGCGCGAGTGCCTCTTGAGGCGCGGTAATCCGTTCGATCAACACTTCGACCTTGCCGCCGGTCGCTTTATGGCCCAACAGCCGTGCTTGCATCACTCGGGTGTCATTAAAAACCAACAGGTCATTGGCCTTAAGTAGCAGGGGTAATTGACCGAAGCTAAAGTCTGTTAATGCCCCGGTCGCATCGACATGCAGCAATCTGCTCGACGTGCGGGTGGCTGCCGGAGTCTGAGCAATCAGCTCTTGGGGCAGTTCATAATCAAAGTCTGAGAGGGAAAGTGAGGCGGACACGCTGTAAATAGTTTCAAATGACAGAACGGCGCATTTTAAGCCTGTCTAAGTGCTTTTTTTGTATGCTGTGGACTTGGCCCTATAACTTGACCCGATAACTTGACCCTTTTAATTAGGTATAGACATGATTGGTTGTGCACAGCAGGCGCGGAATAAATCTTGTTTAAAGTGGGTGGCAGCATGGAGTCTGCTGTGTGGGGTGCTGTTGGGTGCGAGTCCAGGTCTCGTGAGCGCGCAGGCAAGCACGGCGAGTTCGATGCCTGCTGAGCTTGCCCGGGCGTGGGCGCAGACCAAACTGCCAGAATCGTCGCTTTCTTTGATGGTCAAGGAAATAGACGGTCCGCGTTTGATGGCGATTTCTCCTGAGATTCCACGCAATCCCGCATCAGTTATGAAGCTGGCGACAACGTATGCCGCCATCTCGCTGCTAGGACCGAATTATGTGTGGCATACGAACTTTATGCTGGATGCACAGTCGCGCGTTGATGAGAAGGGTGTATTGAGCGGGCCGCTTTATTTGCGTGCAGCGGGGGATCCGGTATTGATGTTGCCAGATGTCTGGCGACTGATGCGCGATTTGAGGTTGCGGGGTATTCGTGAAATCTCTGACATCGTGATTGATCGCTCTGTATTTGGTGATGTGACGATCGATACGTCTGCGTTTGATGGTTCGGCGGATCGACCTTACAACGCGAGTCCTGACGCCTTTATGGTCGGCTTTGGTGCGTTGCGTTTGGTTTTTTCGCCGGATCCCGCTTCCAAAACTTGGAAAGCATTTATTGATCCTCCTTTGCCTGGAGTCGAGCTTGAGTCGAATGTCACGTGGGCCGATGGGCAATGTCCGGGCTCACCCGCGGTGTCGACTGACATGACTTTTTCTGGTGAAAAAGTGCGTATTCGGGTCTCCGGACGTGCAACGGGTTCATGTGGTGAGTTTGATTTGTTTCGACTCGCGTTTTCGCAGCAGGAGTTTGGCGCCCGAGTCCTGCGGGAGATTTGGCGTGAGGTCGGTGGCACGATGACGGGGCAAGTGCGCACTGGCGCCATTCCAAGTGGTGCATTGGCAGTCGCGTCTCATCAGTCGCCACCACTTTCCGAGGTCATTCGTCTGATTAATAAGCGCAGCAATAACGTGATGACACGTGTCTTGCTGCTGACGATGGGGGCGGAAGCGGGTCGTAAGCCTGCAACGGTCGAGGGGAGTGTGCAGGTGGCTCAAGCTGTGCTGGCTCGACAGGGCTTACCCATGAAGGGCATGGTGCTCGACAATGGCTCGGGGCTATCCAGAAACGGCGTGGTGTCTGCCGAGAGTCTGACGCAAATGCTGGAGCGGGCCTGGAAGTCGCCTGTGATGCCTGAGTATGTGTCTTCACTGGCCATTCTTGGTGTCGATGGCACCACTCGAAATCGCTTGCGTAATGCCTCCACGCAGTCGCTAGCGCATCTTAAAACAGGTGCGTTACGTGATGTGCGTTCCGTTGCGGGGTATGTGTGGTCCAAGAGCGGTAAGCGTTATGTGGTGGTGAGTATGGTGAATCACGACCGTGCGCATGAGGCCCGTGCCTTTGAGAATGCGTTGATTACCTGGTTGACTAATCAATAGAGATGTCAAGTAGCGGAGTCGGTTACTCTGGTCAGCCAAATCACATTTTGGAAAGCCCATGAGATTGAAAAATGTAGTGATGGCCCTCTCCCTGATCGGGTTTGCCAACGTTGCGTCTGCGGACGTGTGTGCTGCCAAGTTTTTTCATGAGGGCGGTGAAATCGAGATCGTTGGGTCGGGGTTAGTCCAGGTGTCAGCCAAACTGAATTTCAGTCAGGTAGAGAAATCCTCCAAAGAGCGCTGCCAAGCACTCGTCAAGGGCTACGCCAATTACGCATTACTGGGCATGTTGTCGGGTGCCACCGATGTGGATCATGTCATGCATGTCGAAGGTAACAAGACGAGTTTGACTAAACCGGGCGCCGCCAAGAAGAAAGATGACGCGGATGTCGACGTGCAGATGCTGAGCTTGTTTGGTTATGCCGCACCGATCCGTGCATCTGGGCAGCGTTTTGCGCCCCAAGCGTTTCGCATTGCGATTGGCGACCC
>Ga0105050_10006844_pt1 | contig 13930 bp, 12 predicted proteins | sample FRY01_FD_78088 | JGI IMG/M metagenome (GOLD analysis project Ga0105050, IMG submission 78088) | Freshwater microbial communities from Lake Fryxell liftoff mats and glacier meltwater in Antarctica - FRY-01 | ecosystem: Environmental > Aquatic > Freshwater > Ice > Glacier meltwater ... | reverse complement strand
CCGTCCTACGAATTTGTTGCACGCTCTTTAACCTCGAAGACTATCAGCGGCAGCAGCCAACTGGCCCATGCTGCAAAAGGATAGCTCCATTCGGTGTTGAACTCCATCACCGTGACGAGGCCTCCCATGATGCGAAGGACAACAGCAGCACACAAAAGCAGATAACACCGCCACATCCAGCGGCGATGATCCACAAATCGGCGACGAATGGCTGATTGAAATCCAAGGGCAGCACAAAGTCCGGTGGCGATGGCGAGTGACGCAAATCCTGCGGATGCGATCACTCCGGATTCCGTATGGAACGCCATCCATAAGCCGCTTGGTACAACGAAGAACAAGACAAGTACCAACTGAAGTCGCCCAAGGATTCGATGCCAGCGCGGGAGATTGGTTCTTAGCCCATCGCTCACGAGCAAGATTCCCAGCAGCAATGTGATTGGCCCCGAAAAGATGTGAATATAAAACGCCCACCGATAGCTGCCGAAGAAATATGACTCACGATCCTGCAGAAATTCGAATGTAAAATCCGGCGGCAGGTAGTGGCGATAATTGAGCACGACCGCCACGGTGACGCGGATAATCAATACGCAGGTCACCAAATTGAGAATCTGCCAAAGGTATTTGGTTTGTGTGTCCATTAGTTTCAGCGAAAGAATCGAGAGAAGACGTGCAGCCATCTGAAAATGGAGAGTCCCGCAACTTGCCCCTCAAGACGATCGTGTAGTTTCTGTTGAGTCAACACTGCGGTTTCTGCTGCGTCAAAATCATTAAAACCGCAGGCCACACAATACCGATCGTTTTTTGCCATCGACTTTCCGCAGCCCGGACATGCCTTTTCGTTTGAGCGGAGCTGTTTCTTTGCTGCGTTTTTTTGCTGCGACTTGATACGTTTTGTCGCTGGCAATGATTGACTGATCTCGTCTGGTGCCAAAAACTCGCTGATGTCCGGAAAGGACTCGCTATCCAGAGGATCGGGATCACAGAGATTCGAAACACTGAGATCGGATTCATTGGCTGCTCGCTCCACCATTGGCTCACGATCAGTGGACGATGAGCTTGAACCTGGAGAGGTCGAATGATCCTGCGGAATCTGCAAAGCCTCTCCGCATTTGGGGCAGTTCACCGAGGTGCCAGCCAGCTTCGGCGGCACATTCAGTTTTTGCTGGCAGGATTGGCAGCGAAGTTTAAGCATTCGTTATGACGCCCCTTTCAACTCAAAAGGCATCGCGCATTGCAACAATACGCACGGAGTTTTGCAACGTCTGCAAAACAACGCAGTAGCGTTCCGTGAGTTGAATCAACTTGTCGAGCGATTCAGCCGCCACATCAGAATCTATGTGAAATTGAAGTTCGATACTCGTCAGACCGACCGGAACAGTGCGATCAACGCCCAATGTGCCTCGAAAATCCATGCGGCCTCTGGCTTCGATTTTAGCATTGCGAATCTGTAGCCCCATTGCGGTCGAGACTGCAGCCATCGTCGTTCCAGCGCAGGTAACAAGAGCCTGCAGCAGCATGTCGCCGGAACAAGCGACCGATCCGTCGCCGCCCGCCTTCGGATGCAGCCCGGCAATGATGTCTTTGCCATCGTTGGCAGCCACGGGAACTCGGCAACAAAGGTTCGTAAAATCTATGATCCCGACTGCATGGAGTTCAGCGATCGCGGCATCTGGGTTTGTCTGAAACAGCTGCTTGAGCGGTGCCTGGAGTGATTTGAGTTCGTCGCGATTCATGGGTTACTGTCACTTGCCTTTGTGAGTAGTTAAATGGGCTGGTGGGCGTCCACACGGGGTTTACCAAACGAGATCGTTGCGAAAGTCGTCAAGACTTTCGGCAATTCAGGACGTCTCCGAAAGTCTTGACGATTTTCGCTACTTTTCAACTCTACGTGAACAGAACACTCGCTGTGAAACGAATTGCCGTTCGCCAAAATCCTGAATCCAGTTGATTCGGTCGGCCCGTTGGAGTCGAGTCACGCCAACTGCTATGCTTCCGCCCGTAAGATTATCAGAAGTCGCGACGAGTGTTTACTTTCGATCGCGAAAACGAGGCACTGGATTGACAATGAGTACAGATTCACCAAAACGCAAAATTCTGGTCGGTTTTGACCTGGGCGGCACAAAAATGATGGCTGTCGTGTTTGACGACAAGCTCAAGGTGCTGGGAAAAAAACGCCGAAAGACGCGAGGCAACGTCGGCGAACAAGTGGGACTCGAACGCCTGGCTGAAACTATCACCATCGCTCTGACAGAAGCGGGCGTGACGGCAGATGAAATCGTGGGCATTGGTGCGGGCGTTCCCGGGCCGCTGGATCTGCAAAAAGGCATCATTCTGGAAGCCCCGAATCTTGGCTGGAAGAATGTGGATCTGCAGGACTTCCTGACTAAGCGATTCAAATGCCCTGCGATGATTTGCAATGATGTGGATGCCGGAGTTTTTGGTGAATATACCAGCGGAGCAGGGCAGGGGGCTCGTTGTGTGCTGGGCGTATTCCCCGGGACCGGCATCGGAGGCGGCTGCGTTTACGAAGGCCGTATCTTTCGCGGCTCACGATCATCATGTATGGAAGTTGGCTTTTTGCAGATGGCGACATCAGGACCAGCGGCAGGTGTGGGTACCGTCGGGACTTTAGAAGCGATTGCCAGCCGCTTGGCAATCGCAGCAGAAGCCGCAAAAGCCGTCTATCGCGGTCAGGCTCCTCACCTGAGGGAATTGGCAGGAACAGATATCGGAAAGATCCGGAGTTCCAGTTTGGCGAAGTCGATTGAACTGGGCGACAAGGTGATCGAGCAGATCGTGCGTCGTGCGGCAGAAGAGGTTGGGCGAGGAATTGGCAGTTTGATCAATATTCTGGCACCGGATATCGTCATCCTGGGTGGTGGACTGGTCGAAGCCATGCCGAAGTTGTACCTGGAGTCTGTCAAGGAGGGTATTCGCCGAAACGTATTGCCTTCTCTCGCAGATTGTGCGAAGCTCAAAGTCAGCGAGCTGGGTGACCTTGCAGGGGCGACCGGCGCGGCAGCCTGGGTTCGGCAGGAAACAGTATTGACAGCATTGAAAGACGCGAAGAAGGATTGACGCGGGCGATGACAACCGGGAACGAGACACCTCAAAATGAACCGCCGATTCGTCAGGATATAACACCGGATGCGTCGCGGTCCGTAAATACTTTTCCGCTGGCCGTCATTGAACTCGGAACATCCGCGATTCGCATGGCTGTGGGAGAGAGCGATGGCAGTTCAAATGTTCGCGTTCTTGAGCAACTTGTTCGCGGCGTAAGTCTTGGGAAAGACACGTTCACTCAGGGCGAGATTCAACGGAAGACGTTGCAGGAAGTTATTCGAGTCCTGAAGAGTTATCGTCGCAAGCTCAAAGAGTATCAGTGCAGTAATGCGAAACACATCCGTATCGTCGCAACCAGTGCTGTACGGGAAGCGACGAACCGAATCGAAGTACTGGATCGTATTTATACAGCCACCGGCCTGACAGTTGAATTGATAGACGACGCGGAAATTGCTCGAGTCACCTATCTTGGTGTTCGACCGTTGCTGCAGAACGATCCGACTCTCACAGATGCCATGACCGTTGTTGCAGAAGTCGGCGGCGGCAATACGGAAGTACTGGTCTTGAAGGGCAAGGATATTGTCCATTCGCAGCCCTACCGTCTGGGATCACTCAGACTTCAACAGATGATCATGCAGTCGCAGACGACGCGCAATCACATGGGAAGTATGTTGATCGGCCAGATTAACAGAACTCTGGAACCATTGCTCGACATCGTGCCGCGTGGTCGAGATATGGAATACGTCGCGTTGGGCGGTGACATGCGTTTTGCCGCGAAAGTTCTGGGGATTGAACTGCAAAAAGCAGGACTGAGCCGCATCGAAGTGGATGATCTGGAGAAACTAACAACCAGACTGCTGTCATTAACCGTCGATCGCATCATCCGAAAATACCATATTGAACTCTCACAGGCAGAGACTCTGGTTCCGGCACTGCTGGCGAACCTTCGACTAGCACAAATGCTGGGTTGCACACAGATCCTGATCACAGGGCTGAATCTGCGTGACGCATTGCTGCAAGGTATGCTCAGGACGAATGACTGGTCAGCAGATTTTTGTGAGCAGATCGTGAACTCCGCTGTCGAGCTGGCTCGGAAATTCCATGTCGATTTGCATCATGCCCGGCATGTTGCAGATCTGGCACGCACATTATACCGAGCACTTCAGGCAGAACACCGCATGGATGCACGCTGCGAAACACTTCTGTATGTCGCGTCGCTGTTGCACGAAATCGGCCTGTTTGTCGGACTCTCTGGCTACCACAAACACTCACAGTATTTAATCACACACAGTGAACTCTTCGGACTCAACGAACAGGATCAGCACCTGGTCGCCATGATTGCCCGCTATCATCGCCGGGCGGCACCAAAGCCAACGCATGAAATCTTTGCCCGGCTTGATCGCGACAACCGCGTTATCGTTTCTCGTTTGGCAGGAATTCTGCGAGTTGCTGTAGCACTTGATCATACCGGCAGCCAGCGTGTGCGTGACATCGAATGCACGATCGAGCGCCACCGTCTTGTGGTGACCGTTACAAATTCCGCCGGCGACCTGTCGCTGGAACGTCTTGAACTTCGCCAAAAGGCGTCACTTCTGGAAGATACATTTGGACTCAGCGTACTGCTGCGTGAGGCATCAAAGCAGACAATCTGAACGTTCTGGAAATTTACATGTCCGATACTGAAGCTTTATTTACCAACCGAGAACTCAGCTGGCTGGAATTCAACCAGCGAGTACTGGACGAAGCCTGTGATCCGTCAGTGCCTTTGCTGGAACAACTGCGATTTCTGGCCATCACGGCAGCCAATCTTGACGAATTTTTCATGGTCCGCGTCGGCAGCCTTCTCACAGCAATTCGCGCTGGGGAAATGAGTAACGATGCATCCGGCTTGTCGCCACTGGAACAGATCAACGCCATCAGCATCCGTACTCAGAAGATGGTTGCCGATCAATATCGCATCTATCTGGATCAACTGGAACCAAAACTCGCGGAAGCGGGAATTCGTCGCCGAAGAATCAATGAGTTGAACGACCGCCAGATTGATTTCGTCGATACGGTATTTCAGGAGCAGATTCAAGCCATTCTGACCCCAATCGCGGTGCATGATCCGTCACGCTTTCCACTTCTGTTCGGACGCACTGTCAATGTCGTCGTGCAGTTGAAGGGTAAGTCAGAGGCCGATCCATGGCGATTTGCCGTGATCCCGTTTGGTCGATATGACCTGCGTTACATCACGCTGCCCAGTGTCGGCGGATATGAATTTATTCTGACGGAAGACGCAATCGCATTGATGGTTCGGCGATTTTTCCCCGGCGAAGAGATTCTGGCGACGGTCCCGTTTCGCGTGACTCGCAACGCAGATTTGACAGTCAGCGACGAAGACGGTGCGGACTTGCTGGCCGAAATGGAAGACGTACTCGATGATCGCAAAGACAGCTTTTGTACCCGACTGGAAATCACCAACAACGTAACGCGGCCGATTCTGGAATTCCTCAAGACTCTGCTGCGAGTCGGAGAGCGTGATGTCTTTCTCGTCCCCGGTCCCGTCGGTTTAAGCGAGCTGATGCAGTTGTCGCAGGTCAGCGGTTTCGATCAGCATTTGTATCCAAACTGGACACCGTGCCTGTCACCAAAAATCGATCCCTCGGAATCGATCTTCGACACGATGAAGTCACAGGATGTGCTGCTGCATCATCCGTATGAATCATTCGAACCCGTACTGCGTCTTCTCTCCGAAGCCGCAGATGATCGGGACGTTGTGGCCATTAAGCAGACGCTGTACCGCACCAGCCGCAACAGCCCCATCGTAAAATCACTCGTCCGTGCGGCAGAAAATGGTAAGAACGTCACAGTCATTGTGGAACTGAAAGCTCGCTTTGATGAAGCCCGCAATATCGAATGGGCTCGCCAATTGGAACACAGCGGCGTGCAAGTCATCTACGGAGTTCGCGGCCTGAAAACACACGCCAAGGCTTGTATTGTTGTCCGTCGAGAACCGCAGGGATTCCAGCGGTATTGCCATTTCGGAACTGGAAACTACAACGAAATCACATCGCGGTTCTACACCGACATCAGTTTGCTCACCTGCAATCGTGAACTTGGCAATGATGCGATCAGCTGGTTCAATGCCGTGACCGGGTCTTCACAGATTCAGCAGTTCTCTCAGATTGAATCGGCACCGATTGGTCTGCGTGAAAAGCTGCTGGAAATGATTCAGGTCGAAACGCAGCGAGCAAAGAATGGCGACCGCGGCCATATCATGTGCAAGCTGAATTCACTGGCGGATCCAATCATGATTGCCGCATTCTATGAAGCTTCCCAAGCGGGTGTTGAGGTAGAATTGAATGTTCGCGGCGTTTGTTGTCTTAGACCAGGTGTCCCCGGACTCAGTGACAACATTCAGGTGACCAGTGTTATTGATCGCTTTCTGGAACACGCACGAATCATGTATTTCCACCACGGTGGTGACGAACGTGTTTTCATATCGAGTGCGGATTGGATGCCGCGAAATCTCGATCGACGCATTGAATTGCTGATCCCCATTCTTGACGACACCTGCAAGCGGCGAGTGATCAATATCCTGAAGACTTGCCTGCGAGACAACATGAAATCTCGCACTCTGACGCCGGATGGGTCATTTAACCCACCAACGGGCTCCACGACTCGGCCATTCAGAAGCCAATTGGAATTCCAGCGTCGTGCCAGGGAAGCAGCGGAAAACGCCTTTGAACGGAATCGCACGACCTTTGTGCCGATCGAGCCGAATCAATGATTAGTAACATGTATAGTTCGCACAGACGGAGATTGAGTAGACGCACCGTTCTTGCAGCCAGCGCGATGGGATTTCTGCCAGGTTTGACCGATAGGCAAATTCGGGCAGAAGATGCACTCGGCATCGCGAATCAAACACCGGGATTCGGCAAAGCAAAACGCTGCCTGTTCTTGTTTATGTGGGGCGGACCAAGTCAGCTCGACACACTCGACCCCAAACCAAATGCGCCCAGGGAAGTGCGTGGTGAGTTCTCAGCAATTCCCACCGCAACCCCCGGTCTGCAGATTTGCGAACACTTCAAACACCTCGCACCGCTGACAGATCTGGTCACAGTCATTCGTTCTCTGAATCATGATGATCCAGCACACCTTAGCAGCGCCCACACGGCAGTGACCGGGCAACTGCCACCGGTAAACAAAAGTGACGATGAACCACCCAGCCGGCGTGATTCTCCGCATCTTGGCGCGCTGCTTTCAAAGTTTCGTGACGTGCCAGTTGGTTTGCCTTCCAGCGTGACGATGCCATGGAAAACATTTCATCCTGCCGCGCCTGGTGGCGAATCTCCAGGACAGTCCGCAGGTTGGCTAGGCCAGGCCGCTGACCCAATGCTGGTGACTGGCGATCCAAATCTTCCGAACTGGTCATTACCGGCGTTGCAGTTGCTGGACGGGCTCGATACGCAACGACTGGACCATCGTCGCGCGTTGCTGGCTTCCATTGATCGGCAACAACAGACTTTGATGGATCTTTCGTCACTCGGGATGATGTCGCAGCAGGAACAGGCGTTTCGGTTGTTGAGTTCCAATCAGGTCCGCCAGGCATTTGATCTTAGCCAGGAAGATCCAGCCACGCGCGATCGTTACGGCCGCAACATCCACGGCCAATGCGTACTGATGGCGAGACGATTGCTGGAGCACGGCGTTCCGTTTGTCTCAGTCAACTGGCACAACGACGGACAAAACTTCTGGGATACGCACGGTAATAATTTCAATCGGCTGAAGAACGATTTGATTCCACCCTCAGACCAAGCGCTGGCCGCCGTGCTGACAGATCTGCGAGATCGAGGAATGCTTGACGACACGCTTGTTGTCTGGGTCGGAGAATTCGGTCGTCGACCTCAGATTACAGCAAACAACGCTGGCCGCGAACATCATCCATTCTGCTACAGCGGTCTCATGGCTGGTGGCGGCATCAAAGGCGGTGCGATTTACGGAGCCAGCGATGAGATCGCAAAATATCCGGCAGATAATCCCATGTCTCCGCGAGACCTTGTCGCGACAATGCTGCACGCAATGGGCGTACCGTCCGGAACTACACTGAATGACATGACCGGGCGTCCGCACCCTTTGTATGGCGGAAGTCCCGTGCTGCCGTTGTTTGACTGAAGACATGACGGCGGGTGGCTGAGGTTGGAACGCAGCGAACCTCAGGTGTTCTACAGCATGGCACAGTCCTTGTTCCGAGGCTCCTGCCTCCAGCATGAATTCGGGTGAGGCAGGAGCCTCCAGTACATTGCGTTCCAGGGCTGGAGCCCCGGAACGAGCGAAGAGTCGTCTGGGCTCCAGTGACAGCGGCACAAAGCTGGCCAGGCATGAAGTGTCGCGCCTACCGCAGGAAAATCTGATCTGCCTACGACCGAAAGCATTTCCGAAAAGTCTCAATTGTTTGGCGAGCTGTCGTCAGAGAATCGGGAATCGGAAACGCTTCGGCCGAAGCGTAACCAGCGTAGTGACTGGCAGACAGGGCGGAGGCAATCGGCGTGAAATCCATGTGGCCTCGACCAGCAGCCTGGCGATTCGAATCCACAAAATGAACATGCCCTATGAAATCACCAGCATCACGCAATGCGTCAGCGATGTTGACCTCTTCGATGTTCATATGGAAAAGGTCGGCCAGCAGTTTGACGGATTTCGTAGCCAGCGGCTTCAGTAATGTAACACCTTGAGCCATCGTATTCGCCACATTGGTTTCGTAGCGATTCAATGGCTCATAGAACAGTTTCGTGCCGAGTGATTCCGCATGTTCGCCGAGGCGCTGCAAAGCATCTCGCAGGTAACCCGTGGCTGTCAGCTGATCGACGACGTCGTCCCATTTTCCCTGCATCGAACCAATGATTGCTGGGGCACCGAATTCGGCACCGACACTCATGATGTCGCGAATGAATATCTCTGCTTGACCGCGACGAGATGAATCGGAGTCGCATAATTGCAGTTTGTGTACCACCATCCCCGCGCCGGTTCCAACGGCGGCAAGTTTCAGATTGTGCTGCTTGAGCAATTCCTTCAGCGGGAGCGCTCGAATAGCATCAGCCGACGGCGCGAACAATTCGACGGCGTCGAATCCAAGTTCTGATGCGATACGACAAGCGCCCGCGACGTCGTCATGAAATACAAACGGCCCCTTGCGAGCCTGCTCAACGATGCTGACGGTGATGGCGGATTTGATCATGTTATGGACTTTTTTACTCTTCGAGTTCGGGCGGTTGGACTTGAGGTGATTGGCGACTGACAGAAAGAAGTCTACCGGAGATATGGCTCTGTCAAAGGAATCCGACCTGGGACAGGTCGGACTACGTAGGCAGATCTGTCCTCAGATCTGCATCCCTCAGCGTAGTCGATACCAGACGGTCGCGTGGATTATAGCCTCGCTTTTGGTAAATCCTTTCCTGCCGCTTGCCCAATCACAAAGTGCTTTCCGAGGCTCAAGCCTCGGAACGAGAACGTTACTTCAGGCGAATATCCACGCTCGCACTATGAGCGGTCAGGCCTTCTTTTTGGGCCATCAGCCGCACTTGATCGGCATCTGCTTTCAAAGCGGCAGAATCATACTGAATAATGGAACTGCGTTTCAGAAAGTCCGTCGCTGCAAGACCATTGGCAAACCGTGCAGTGCCGCCAGTTGGCAAAACATGCGAAGGCCCGGCAATGTAATCGCCCAATGCGACCGGCGTGTAGTGACCAAGAAAAATGGCGCCGGCATTTTGAATCTGACCGAGCATTCGCTCTGGGTCGTCCATTGAAATGTGCAGATGTTCGGGAGCCAGCATGTCCGTCAATTCCGCTGCTTCGGCTTCGCTGCGGGCGAGAATCAAAGCTCCATAATCCAGCAGCGACTGTCGCGCCAAATCGCCGCGTGACAATTGAGCAAGCTGCTTTTCCAAAGCCTGCTGCACAGCAGCGATCAGCGGCTCATGCCATGTGATGAGAACTCCGGAACCGGGACTGTGTTCTGCCTGTGAAATCAAATCGGCGGCGACAAATTCCGGTCTCGCAGTCTTATCGGCCAGAACGATGACCTCGCTCGGTCCTGCAATGCTGTCGATATCAACATCGCCAAACACATGCTGTTTGGCAAGTGCCACAAACAGGTTGCCTGGCCCCACAATCTTGTCAACGCGCGGAATACCTTCCACGCCATAAGCCAGCGCGGCCACGGCCTGCGCACCGCCGACGCGATAAACTTCGGTCACGCCGATTTCATGACATGTCGCCAGCATGTCGATGTTATAGCCTCCGAAATCGGTTGGCGGAACCACAATGGCGATTTCGCGAACTCCAGCTGTCATCGCAGGCACAGCCGTCATCAATACGGTTGAAGGATATGCAGCAGCACCGCCGGGAACACAGATCCCGACACGCTTCATTGGCAAGTGTCGCTGACGTAACTCGACCGTGCCATTACCAACCGACCTCACCACTCGGGCGTCATGCGGCAGAACGGCTTTCTGGAACTCAGCCACATTGTCACGAATCTGGCGAATCGTGGCAAGGAATTCAGGGGATGCCTTGGCTGCCGCTGCAGCAAGTTCTTCCGGAGTCACGCGAATCGTTTGCGGCGTGAGGTCGCGTCGGTCGAGCTTTGACGTATAGTGCAGAACTGCACCCAGACCGCGTACACGCACATCATCACAAATCAACCGAACAACTTCTCGAGGGCTGAGTGGTTCGCCGAACAGTTCGATGGTTCGCTGACGTCCAGCTTCCGAAACGACATCTCCACGCGGGCTCAGTTTATCCCGGAGCTGGCGGAAGAGTTCTTTTGCGTCGCCCTGACGGCAGTCGATCGTTTTGATGAGAAATTGTTGAGGCATTTGCGCCGCTGGCCTAATGATTTCAGGTGGATGGATCGTGCATTCTCGTGGCATTCATCACTCGGAGAGTGATGGCTACTATAATCGCAGAGTACCGGTGGGCTGACGGTGTGTTGATTTAATCGTTTGACCCGACTCGAAGAGGAGGTGCCAGACGACTCCGCCTCCTCTTCGAGTCGGGTTAAACGTAAGCAAGCTCGATTGAGACGAAATCAACAGCCTGCTGACGCCCGACCGCTCGCCAAGCTGATGATTGAAGCCACCTGCCGACCGATGTACAGTCTGCGGCTCAGATTTGCCCGTTTTTTCCAGTTCATTCCCGTTCTTCGAAAGTCTTCCCTTGAAAACCGGGCTTACCAAAATCATCGATCTTCGCAGTGACACGGTCACTCGTCCGTCGCCAGCCATGCTCCAGGCCATGATAACGGCAGAAGTGGGCGATGACATGCTGGGAGAAGATCCGACGGCGAAACGCCTGGAGCATCTCGTTGCGGAAATGTTTGGACACGAAGCAGCGATTTACGCATGTTCGGGAACCCAAAGCAATCAGATGGGAGTTCGCGTCCACTGCCAGCCAGGTGATGAACTGCTCATCAACGAGACTGGACATATTGCGAACTTCGAGGGTGGTGCTCCGGCAGCAATCAGCGGGGTCACAGTCCGCACAATCTCAGCGCCAGACGGATTTTTGGATCTTGACGTTCTGGAAGGCAGGATTCGCGTCAACGATCAGCATTACGCTCGAACGCGGCTGGTTTGCCTTGAAAATACGACGAACATCGGTGGAGGACACATCTATCCCCTAGAGCATTTGCAGCGAGTTTCCGAATGGGCAACATCCAATGGTCTGAAACGACATCTGGACGGAGCCCGAATATTCAATGCGATCGTCGCTGGCGGTTACTCAGCCGCTGACGTTGGAAAGTGCTTCGACACAATTTCCATTTGCTTTTCCAAAGGACTTGGTTGCCCGATGGGTTCGATCCTGATTGGAAGTCGCGACGACATCGCCCGCGCACGGCGAGCCCGGAAACTCTTCGGCGGCGCACTGCGACAGACGGGGATCGTCGCCGCGTCTGCGATCTACGCATTGGAGAATCACGTGGATCGACTGGCCGACGATCATGCGCACGCTCAGCAACTTGCATTAGCCCTGGCATCGATAGATGGAATCAAAATTGATCCTGGGCGAATAAAAACCAATCTGGTGTTTTTCGAAATCGAACATGGCAGTGGATTAGCCGTTCAACTTGCCAGCGCTATGAAAGAGCAGGGCGTTTTGGTGTGTCCGATGGGAGGTCAGCGGTTGCGAGCGGTCACGCATTTGGATGTGACGGCAGATGACATCGCCGCTGCAGTTGACGTGGTGCGCCGGTGCATGGAAGTCGGATTTGCGGATCGGCCAATCATCGGTAGCGGACCGTATTCGAAATAGTAATGGAATCGAAAGGAGACTTCTATGCTGCGTGAAATGCTGATCATCGTGTTGATTCTGTTCACTGGCTGCCGCATTCCGTTGATTGCGCAGGAATTGCAGCCACCGACTTTAGTTATTCCGCCATTCGACGCCGTTGAAAAGTCGGATGCAATTTCGTCCGAGACCGCTCGACGCGAACTGCCGCCTGATGCCATCAATTTCATTCGTGGAATTGCTCTGCTGCTGATTCCAGCGGAGTTCGATGATGACGATGGCTGGGGCGACAAAACGAAAATTCAATCCGGACTGAATCTGCGACTTGATAAAGGCCAGATACATACAAATCGACGCTGGAACTATGTCAATCACGGCAACTGGATGCGAGTCACTGGAAAGCTGGTTGATCCGGAAGAACGATTCCTGCTCCACGCAGCTCAACTGCCCGATCCTGAGCTCGGCACCAAACGCTACGAAGTCAACGTATCAGCCAGAATCCGCGCGACCGGACAGCAGCAACAGTGGAGCCACGGCTTGATGTTGTGGAGCGTCAGTGCTGAGGCCGTAGCGGATGTCGATCTGCATTTGGTCATGGATGCGAAGAGTCAAGTCGTCCAGACTGACAAAGGCACGCGGCTACGCTTTCTTCCAAAGGTGCATGAAGCACAGGCGCGGCTGACGGATTACAGTCTGCGTCGGATCAGCCGATTGAAAGGTAAACCTGTTCAGGAATTCGGAGACTTGTTCGAAAAAATCATCCGTCGTCGCGTCAACCGCGAAAACGAAAAACTCGCAACTCGCATTAATGCGGCGTTGGAAAAGAAGCCAGATCGACTGGAGATTCCGTTCGATATCGCCGATTGGTTCGGCGTGCAGAAAGAAGAATAAAAGTGGCAAATTGATGGGACGTCCCGGAATGGCAAAGTTTTCTCGTGTGGATAATCCCGCCACTCCAGTAGGCTGTCGTTTTAACGTGTTTTCACAACCCGACGCGTCAGCGAGGGATCTGTTGTCACGCCACCGAAACACCACAAGTCAATCCCTCACTAACGTGTCGGGTTGTGATAGTGGAATTGTCGCGACGTAAGCGCCCATGCACAAGTTGTCGAGCATAATTCGTTTAACGGCGAGCCGTAGGCGTCGGCGAATGACAAGGACACGGGTGCCTTTTCGGCCCCACTGGCCCTGTGCCAGTGAACCGCAGGTTTGGAAACTAAGCAGGAGCGGCACGAACGCGACAGGTCTGTCCCGACTGGCTTTACGCCAGTGGAACAGAGGTTTGACAACTGCGATGAACGACAACGCACAGCCTCTTTTTCATTCGCGCCAATTGAACTTCGCGTCTTATTGATGACAGGACGATTATGATGACAGGACGATAAGAAACACAAATTGCGATTCATCGTCCTGCCCTGGGCAGTTGGAAAGTTGGCCTTGACCCAGAATTTGGGTTAAAAAAACGATGGTTATTTCGGCCTTAATTTGTTTCGCAAATTCAGGCAAACAATTGGGTTGGGCGACGGTAACTCTCAAGGGATCCATTGAATCGCAGGATTCCACAGGAGAGCGCAGAGGGAGCAGAGAATCGCAT
>Ga0105050_10006839_pt1 | contig 13937 bp, 15 predicted proteins | sample FRY01_FD_78088 | JGI IMG/M metagenome (GOLD analysis project Ga0105050, IMG submission 78088) | Freshwater microbial communities from Lake Fryxell liftoff mats and glacier meltwater in Antarctica - FRY-01 | ecosystem: Environmental > Aquatic > Freshwater > Ice > Glacier meltwater ... | reverse complement strand
GTCGGGCCTATCTCGCCTTTGAACGGCGCTATCCGGGGCATTACGTCGCCATGTTCGAAAGCGGAATTTCGATTCAGCGCACGCCGGACCTCAACGCAGCGGCCACGCGCGCGATGGGCGTGCTGGAAATGGCTTCGCGCGAATTGAGCAAACACATCCCGGCACATAAACGCCCGCCGCCACAGATGTTTGCGGCGCATATCTGGGCTATGTCACATGGCGTGGTCGAATTGTTCGCGCGCGGCAACCCCGGCACCCGGTCGCCATTTTCGCCTGAGGATTTGCTGGAAAGCGGCATCGGCGTCTATCTGCGCGGGCTGGGCCTGATCGCACCAGACAATTAACTCGCCAGAACCACCAGCGAGCGTTCGTCCCAGATCACCTTGGTCCGGGTGCCCACATCCAGAACCGGCCGCCCGATCAGGTTCTTCATCGAGATTGTCAGCGGTTTTTCAATGCCTTGGACGCGGACATCATAGTAGGTCATGTCGCCGTAATAGACGACCTCATCGACCATGCCCTCGGCGACGCGCCGATCGGTGGTTTCACCGTCAAAGAGAATGGCCAGCGTTTCGGGCCGGATCCCCACAAGCGTGCGCCCCGGTTTTGTCGCGCCAGTCGCCTGTTCGCGGGCAATCTCGCTCTTGCCAAGGCCGCCAACCTCAATGGAAATCTTGTCACCTACGGCCGTCACCTCGCCCGAGAGCAGGTTCATCTTGCCGATAAACTCGGCCACGCGGCGCGAATTCGGCCGCCGGTAAAGCGTTTCAGGATCGGCAAGCTGGCCGATTTCACCCTCGAACATCACCGCAATCCGGTCTGACATGACCAGCGCTTCTTCCTGATCATGGGTCACAAGGATAAATGTGATGCCCACCTGCCGCTGCAACCGGATCAGTTCCACCTGCATCTGCTCGCGCATCTTCTTGTCCAGCGCCGACAAAGGCTCGTCCAGCAGCAACACTTTGGGTTTCAGGATCAGCGCGCGCGCCAATGCAACCCGCTGCCGCTGCCCACCCGAAAGCGCATGCGCCGCGCGTGCGCCGTAACCGCCCAGCCCGACCATATCGAGCGCCTCTGCCACGGCCTTGGCCTTTTGCTCTTTGGTCAGCGATGATTTACGCAGGCCAAAACCCACATTCTCGCCTACCGTCAGATGTGGAAAGATCGCGTAAGACTGAAACACCATATTGGTCGGGCGTTCATTGGCGGGGACATTCTTCATATCCTTGCCGTCGATCATCAGGGTGCCATCCGACACCGTTTCGAACCCGGCGATGGTGCGCAGCAAGGTGGTCTTGCCACAGCCGGACGGCCCCAGCAGCGAAAAGAATTCGCCTTGTCGGATTTCAAGGTCGATGCCGCGCAGGGCGTGATAATCGCCATAGTATTTCTGCACGCCAGTCAGCTGGATAAGAGCAGTCACAGGAAGCCTCCGGTATCCTTGACGCCGGCGCGGGCATTGCCACGGCGGCGGAAATATTCAGCGATGGTCAGCAGGATGATCGACAGGGTCACGAGGATGGTGCCCAAAGCCATGATGATCGGCAGCGACGCAGGAAAGCGCAGCAAACCCCAGATATAGACCGGCATGGTCGGGTTCGACCCGGTCAGAAAGAAGGCGATGATGAACTCGTCGAGCGAAATCGTGAATGAAATCAGCATCGAAGAGACGATCCCCGGCATGACCAGCGGCAACGTCACCAGCCGGAACGCAGAAAGCCTGCTTTCACCCAGATCGAGCGCTGCCTCCTCCATCGAAGGATCGAGGTTCTGGAAGGCGCCATTCAGGATCGCCACCGAGAACGGCGTGCAGATCAGCACATGCGCCCCGATCACCGTCCAGTTTGACAGGTTGAGGCCAAGGATCTGCACCAGAATGACCAGCAGTGCTACAGCGATGATGATCTCGGGCAGCACCAGCGGCAGCATGATGAAACCGAGGATCGAGCCCTTGAACGGGAAATCGGCCATCGCTCCCGCGCGTGCCGCCAGCGTGCCAAGGAAGGTGGCAATCGTGGCTGACATCAGCGCGATAAACACCGAGTTGCGCACCGCCGCCCCCAGCGCCGCATTGCCCCAAAGCTCGGTGAACCAGTTGCCGGTAAAGCCGGTCAGCGGAAAGGCGATGATCGTCGCATCGTTGAAGGCAAAGATCGGCAGCAGAATGATCGGCGCATAAAGAAACACCAGGTAAAGCACGGCATAGATGGCAAGGACCGGTGCGCGCATGATCTAACCCCTCCTGCCGCGCAGCAGCAGCAATACCGCGATACTATAGAGAACCAATCCCGCAAAGAACGCAGCCCCGCTGCCCAACCCGCCGCTCAGCCCGCGCAGCAGGGTCGACGCGATCAGCACCTGCAGGAACACCGCTGTAAAGCAGAGAAAGATGATCTCGATCACCGGGCGCGTCCCGCTCAGCACCTGATAGATATAGATCAGCAGCTTGCCCTGCGCATAAAGCACCAGCAGCGCCGAAACGATCGCCGCCATAGCCACCAGCGCCAGAGCGGCCCCAAGCGGCGCATTGTTGAGCTGCAAAAACTGGGTCTGGATCATGTTGGCAATCAACTTGCCCCCGGCCCCGCCCATCAATTCCGGCGTCACATAATCGCCCACTGTCGGGATCGAGACGATCACCAGCGCAGCCGCCACCCCCGGCATCGCCTGCGGCAGCGTCACCCGGAAAAACGTCATCACCCGCCCCTCGCCCAGATCCTGCGATGCCTCAAGCAGCGACCGGTCGATCTTTTCCAGCGCCACAAAAATCGGCAACACGGCAAAGGGCGCAAAGGCATGCGCCAGCGTGATCACCACGGCGTTGAGATTGTAGAGGATAAAGGTCAGCGGCTCGTCGATGATTCCGGCACCGATCAGCCCGGAATTGACCACGCCGTTATAGCCGAGGATCACTTTCCACAGGAACACCCGGATCAGATAAGAGGTCCAGAACGGGATAGTGATCAGAAACAGCCAGAGCGATTTGCGCTTTGGATCGACGTAAAACGAAATGTAATAAGCGATCGGAAATGCCAGCATCACGGTCACCAGCGTCACCGTGCCAGAGACAAAGATCGAGCGTTGCAGCAGGAGGCCATAGATCGGCTCTTCCCAGATTTCGCGGTAATTTTGCAGGGTAAAGGTCGTATCAACCGTGACAAAATCCTGCGTCCAGAAGCTGAACAGGATTATCGCCGCCAGCGGCACCGCCAAAAGCAGCACCGCATAGATCAGGGGAGTGGAAACCAGCAGCAGGCCACGGCGGGCCTCAGGATTCAACGACCGTCCCCACGCCATGCTGTTACTCTGCACCCTACCTGTTCACCGTTTTGCGATGGTTGCGTGACGGCAGGCAAAGATCAACAGGGAATCTATCCCTTACCGCCCGCGAGCTGACCCGCTGCACAAAAAAAAGGCGGCCCCGCAGGACCGCCTTTCGCTTGTCGTACCAGATCGCCTTAACGCTTGGAGAACTGGAAGCTCTTGCGGGCCTTGGCCTTGCCGTATTTCTTGCGTTCCACCACGCGGCTGTCGCGGGTCAGGAAACCGGCAGCCTTGAGCGCGGGGCGCAGGCTCGGATCATAAAGCTGCAGCGCCTTGGAGACGCCATGCTTGACCGCGCCAGCCTGACCAGAGAGGCCACCACCGGCAACAGTCGCATGCACGTCGAACTGACCAGCGACACCGGCGACGGTAAAGGGCTGCCGCAGGATCATCTGCAGCACGGGACGGGCGAAATAGACCGCCATTTCCTTGCCATTGACCACGACCTTGCCCGAACCCGGACGGATCCAGACGCGGGCCACAGCGTTCTTGCGCTTGCCGGTCGCATATGAGCGGCCAAGGTTGTCACGCTTGGGTTCACGCGGGGCCACCACGACGACAGGCGCCACGGTTGCGGTTGCGATGGAACCAAGCTCTTCCAGAGAATTGATCTGATCGGCCATGATTACGCGGTCCTCGTATTCTTCGGGTTCATCGAGGCAACATCCAGAACCGCCGGTTTCTGGGCTTCCATGCCATGTTCCGTGCCTGCAAAGACGCGCAGATGGGTCAATTGGTTACGCGCCAGCGCATTGCCCGGCAACATCCGCTTGACCGCCTGCATCACCACACGCTCGGGATGCTTGCCTTCGAGGATTTCGCCGGTGGTGCGGAACTTGATCCCACCCGGATGGCCGGTGTGCCAGTAATTCTTTTCAGAACGCTTGTTGCCGGTGATCTGCACCTTTTCGGCGTTGATCACGATGACATTGTCGCCCATGTCCATATGCGGGGTAAAAGTCGGCTTGTGCTTGCCGCGCAGGCGCATGGCGATAATCGAGGCAAGCCGGCCCAGAACCACGCCTTCGGCGTCGATCAGGATCCATTTCTTGTCGATATCTGCCGGAGTAGCAGAAAAGGTTTTCATATCTCACCAGAAGGTTTGGGGGCAAAGACGGCAATCCATCTGGCCCGGCACTCGGATGGGCGGTTTATACTTGCTAAAAGCGCACAGTCAAGCACCACGGGATATGATTAATATAGCGTTTTCAAAGCCTTATAAAAACGGTATCATTTTACCCCATATTCAGATGTCAATTTCATGCGGCGGCGCCGACAATAGACCCGCCAGAGTCAGCAATGCCGCGTCAAAGCGGGCATCCGACCGTGTCCCGGTCAGCGCCAACCGCACCGCATTGGGCGCGCGCCCGTCGATCAGGGCAAACTCATCCGCCGCCTTGAGCCGGATGCCATGCGCCTCAGCCGCGCGCAAAAATGACGAGGCCCGCCACCCGCGCGGCATCCGCAGCCAGGCAAACGGCACCCGGTCACGGGTGACAATGCCGTATGGCCCCAGCACAGCACGCGTCTGCGCCAGCCTGCGATCCTGAAACACCTGCATCCGACCCCGGATCGCCCGCGCCTCCCCCGAGGTCATCGCCGCTTGCACCAGATCGACCAGCGGGCGCGACAGGCCAAAGAACTGCTGTTGGGCCGCAGCACGCACCAGCCCTGCCCGCCCCTGCGGTGTGACGATGACACCGACCCGCAGATCGGGGCTCAGCGTCTTGGACAGTGACGAAATCACCCAGCTGCGTTCCGGCCCCAGCACCCGGTAGCCGGGGGCCACATCACTCGACAAGCCAAAGCAATCGTCATCGACGATCTGCAACCCGTGCTGCCGCGCGATGGCCAAAATCGCGGCACGCCGCGCCGGAGTGGTGCGTATCGTCGTTGGATTATGCGTCTCGGCACTGGTGCACAGCACCTGCGCCCCTGTCTCGCGGCAGGCGGCATCAAATGCATCGGGCAACAGGCCCTCATCATCAAACGGCACACCCTGGATCGACGCCCGCACCAAAGCCGCCGCATGTCGAAACCCCGGATAGGCAAGTTCTTCGGTCAGGATCACCGGGCGCGGCCCGTGCAACAGCGCCTGAAACAGCACGACCATGCCATGCTGGGCACCCGAGGTCAGGACCATATCCTCGGGCGCAATCGGACCGTGACTGTCTGAGGCGAACCATTGTGCCAGCTCGCGGCGCAGCGGTGCGTCGGCGGCGATGGTGGGATAGCTCACGTAGTGATCGGCCGCCGGCAGCGGCAACGTGGTCAGCAAACGGTGAAACACCGCGCCCTGCCCGACATCGGCAACCTGTGCTGAGCGCAGGTTCACCTCATCCTCGGGCCAGGCCTCGGTCAGGAATGACATTTCCGGCTCTGGTGGCGGCAGATCCGCGGGCTCCGCGACAAATGTGCCGCGCCCGACGACCGCAGCCAGAACAGTCGCATCCACCAGATCCTTATAGGCGCGCGCCACTGTGCCAGCCGTGATGCCCAGTTTCCACGCCACCTCGCGGACCGGCGGCAAACGCGCGCCCGCTGCCAAGGTGCCATCGGCAATCGCCCCCCGTATCGACGATTTCAACGCCTGATGTTTGACCGAAATGCCGGGGTCAAGGCGCGGCAGCCATATTGTATCCATCACAAAACTCTCATCGACGGGGGCTTTTGAGTATTGTATCAGTGCATCATCGAAGAATGCAACATTGTATTGATACAAAGGAACCGAATATGCCCGCCCTCACCCAAGCCAGTCTGTCCCGTATGCCGCTATCCCGGCAGGCCGCGACCAATGGCCTGCTGCCGCAATTCGCGCATCATCTGGCGCAGCTGCTGGTGATCTGGGATGTCCGGTTCCGCACCCGCCGCGCACTGCGTCAGTTTGACGAGGCCCGCTGCCGCGACATTGGTCGCGACCGTGCCGATGTCATGGCAGAGGCCGCCCGTCCCTTCTGGCGGGCCTGAATTTCCCCTGAACTTCCCGACTGGGCCGGATCACGTCCGGCCCTTTTTTCTATTTCGGCGGGATCGCATAGGTCATCGTCGCCCGTGCGACAGGCGCCTCCATGCCAACCGAATAGATCAGCGCATCCGCCACCGCGAGCGACCGGCCAAGCTTGAGTAGCCGTGTGCGGCAAATCAGATCAACTCCCGCCTGCGGCTTGCGCATGAAATCCAGCGACGCATTTGTCGTCACCGCCAGCGCCACGGGGCCGATCATCGCCAGAATCGTCAGATAAACCGCCACATCGGCCAGCGCGAATATCGCAGGGCCCGATACCGTGCCGCCCGGACGCAGATGGCGTTCCTGCACGATCAGGCGCAGCGACAGCGCCCCTTCTACCAGATCCTCGATCCGAAACTCTCCCGCCACCTGCGGAAACTGCGCCGAAAGAAACGCATCCAGCGCCGCCTTGTCCATCACCAGCATGACTTTCCTCCTGCGCTGCCAAGCCCTAAGGTTGCGCGACACCCCGGCAGTAGCAAGGCGAGACAGCATGACATTGGTCACACGCAGCACCACAGGCGCCATCGCGCATCTTGAAATGACCGCGCCAGAGCGTCTCAATGCCCTGTCCGACGCGATGATCGCGGCCATGCAGGACAATCTGACGCAAATCGCCAATGACCCGACTATCCGTGTCGTGATCCTTTCCGGCAATGGGCGCGTATTTTGTGCCGGGCATGATCTCAAGGAAATGCAGGCCGGGCGGCAAGCGCCAGACAAGGGTGCGGCCTATTTCAAGGACTTGTTTGACCGCTGCACCCAGTTGATGACCGCCATCAGGCATCTGCCGCAACCCGTGATTGCGCAGGTTCACGGCATTGCCACGGCGGCCGGTTGCCAACTCGTCGCCAGTTGTGATCTTGCGGTTGCGGCAGATGATTGCCGCTTTGGGGTCAATGGCGTCAACATTGGCCTGTTCTGCTCGACCCCCATGGTCGCGCTGAGCCGGGTAATCGGGCGCAAAGCCGCCTTCGAGATGCTGACAACGGGGCGTTTCATCGACGCTATGGAGGCAAAGCAACTGGGGCTGATCAACCGGGTCGTGCCTCTGGATGATCTCGCCAGCAGCACAGCCGCGTTTGCCGAAGTCATCGCGGCAAAACTCGGTTCTGCCGTGCGGGTCGGCAAGCGGGCCTTCTACGAGCAAGCCGAGATGACGACCGACGCCGCCTATGCTCATGCCGGTGCAGTCATGGTGCAGAACATGCTCGACGCCGATACGAACGAGGGGATCGCGGCATTTCTGGGCAAGCGCCACCCCGACTGGCAGCAATAGCCCCTAGCGGCTTAGGGTACGCGCGACCGCATCTTTCCAGCCAGCGACGCGGCGCGCGCGAGTTTCGCTATCCATCTGCGGCTCGAACCGCCGGTCCAGCGCCCAACCTGCCGAAAAACCGGCCTGATCCGGATAGACCCCGGCCCGCATCCCGGCCAACCACGCCGCACCCAGCGCTGTCGTCTCCAGCACCGCTGGCCGGTCCACCGGCGCCGCGATGATATCGGCCAGAAACTGCATCGACCAATCAGACGCACTCATTCCGCCATCAACACGCAACACATTCGCCTCGCCCTTGCCCTGCCAATCGGCCTGCATCGCATCGAGCAGGTCAAGCGTCTGAAATCCCACACTTTCCAGCGCGGCGCGGGCAAATTCGGCGGGGCCGGAATTGCGGGTCAGGCCAAAGATCGCACCGCGCGCATGCGGGTCCCAATGCGGCGCACCCAGCCCGGTAAAGGCAGGCACCAGATAGAGTTCCTGCCCCGGATCAGCCGATTGCGCCAATGGCTGCGTCTCTTTTGCGTCGCGGATCAGTTTTAACCCATCACGCAGCCATTGCACCACCGCGCCAGCGATAAAGATCGACCCTTCGAGGGCATAAGTCGGTTTGCCATCAAACTGATATGCGATGGTGGTCAACAGTCGGTGCGTGCTGGGCACCGGTTTGTCACCGGTATTGAGCAGGGCAAAACAGCCGGTGCCATAGGTAGATTTCAACATGCCGGGCGCAAAACAGGCCTGCCCGATCGTGGCTGCCTGTTGATCGCCCGCTACACCAAGAATTGGCAGTTCGTGCCCAAAGAGATCGGCACGGGTCATGCCGAAATCGGCGGCACAATCACGCACCTCTGGCAGCATTGCCGCAGGGATATCAAGACGTTCACAGATGCTCTTATCCCACTGACCTAGCTTTATATTGTAAAGCATTGTTCTGGCAGCATTCGTGGCATCAGTGGCATGCACTGCACCGCCGGTCAGTTTCCAGATCAGGTAACAGTCGACCGTGCCGAACAGAAGCTTGCCTGCCTTCGCTTTCGCCGCGGCACCATCGACGTTTTCCAGCAGCCATTGCAATTTGGTGCCCGAAAAATACGGATCGAGCAGAAGCCCGGTTTTTTCGGTAATCTCCGGCTCGAACCCGTCGGATTTCAGCTTTTCACAGCGATCTGCGGTCCGGCGGTCCTGCCACACGATGGCATTATAGATCGGCTGACCCGAGTCGCGATCCCAGACCAGGGTCGTCTCGCGCTGGTTGGTAATGCCTACGGCGGCGATATCGCGTGCCGACAGGGCGGCCTTTTCGATCACGCCCCGGCAGGTCGAGGCGACTGTCGCCCAGATATCAGAAGGGTCATGCTCAACCCATCCGGATTGTGGAAAATGCTGGGGAAATTCCTCCTGAGCAGTAGCGACCACCTGCATCTGCGCATCAAACAGAATTGCCCGGCTCGACGTCGTGCCTTGGTCGATAGCGAGAATATGGGTCATCATGCCTCCCCCAAAGAATCAGTGACCGGTCGCAGCACCTTGCTCCGTCATCCATGCGTCGATCCGGGCGATGGCTTCCGGGGTCAGTCGCAGGCCAAGTTTACTGCGCCGCCACACCACATCCTCGGCAGTCCGCGCATATTCGCGCGTCATCAGCCAGGTCAACTCTGCTTCCGTCAGTGTCGCGCCAAAATCCTGCCCGAGATCGGCCGCAACGCGGGCCTCACCCAAAATCTGACATGCCTCAGTGCCATAAGCTTTGATGAGGCGCATCGCCCAAGTTTCTGTCAGGAATGGATAATCCCGCTGCAAATCCGCGACAAGACGGTCCCGGTCCTGCACCTTGAAATCGCCGCCGGGCATGGACACGCCCGCCGTCCAATCCTTGCCGCCCCCAACCAATGGTGTCAGTTTCTGCAAGGCATGTTCGGCCAGTCGGCGATAGGTGGTGATCTTGCCGCCAAAGACATTGAGCAGCGGCGCGCCCGCCGTGTCGAGTGACAGGACATAGTCTCGCGTCGCCGCCGTCGCTGATTTTGCACCGTCATCATAGAGCGGCCGAACCCCGGAATAGGTCCAGACCACATCGGCGCGGGTCACCGGCTTGCGGAAATATTCCGACGCGAACGTGCAGAGATAATCCTGCTCCGCCTCGGTCGCCACGGGTTTCATCGCCAGATCCGCATGCTCCTGATCGGTGGTGCCAATCAGAGTGAAGTCGGTTTCATAGGGAATGGCAAAGATGATGCGACCGTCAGAACCTTGAAAGAAATAGCATTTGTCGTGATCGTAAAGCCGGGGGACGACGATATGACTGCCACGCACCAGCCTGACCCCTTCGGACGAATTGATCCGCACCGTGTTTCGGATCACATCCTCGACCCAAGGCCCCCCGGCATTGACAAGCGCACGGGCGGTGTGGGTCGTGGTACCGTCCGGTCCCGCCAAAGTCACCGTCCAATGATCCGCCGCTCGTTCTGCGCTGACCACCTTTGTGCGGGTCTTGATGACCGCCCCGCGCGATTGCGCATCACGGGCATTCAGGACGACCAGACGGGAATCCTCGATCCAGCAGTCGGAGTACTCATAAGCGAATTGAAATTTCTCTTTTAGCGGAATACCTTCCGGAGCGATCTTAAGGTCAATCGTCCTTGTGCCCGGCAATATCTTGCGGCCGCCCAGCGTGTCATAAAGGAACAGGCCAAAACGAATGAGCCACGCCGGTCGGCGCCCCTTCATCCAAGGCATCACCACATTGAGGACGCGCGATGTCGGCGTCTGCCCTTCGAACCGCATATCAGCGTGATATGGCAGGACAAAGCGCATCGGCCAGGAAATATGCGGCATCGCCTGCAACAAAGTCTCGCGCTCTTTGAGCGACTCGCGCACCAGCCGCACTTCCCAATATTCCAGATAGCGCAGGCCACCGTGAAAGAGTTTGGTCGAAGCAGATGAGGTCGCCGAAGCAAGATCGTTCATCTCGGCCAGACCGACACGCAACCCGCGCCCTGCTGCATCGCGGGCAATGCCGCACCCGTTGATACCGCCACCGATGATGAACAGGTCGAAATCAGTATCCATCATTCAACCTTCGCTGCGACCCTTAAACCCTGACGCTACGACGAATTTCTCTGAGCTATCCGCACGCGACGCAGGCGGTTTGACGTTCTCAACCTTGTCAAACCGCAGCTTGAGCAATTTCTGCAACTCTGCCTCGGCACCACCGGCCAGCACCTTGGCAACAAAGGTGCCACCGGGCGTCAGCACGTCAAACGCGAAATAGGCGGCCGCCTCACAGAGCGCAATGATCCGGATGTGATCGGTCTGTTTATGGCCCGAGGCGGAGGCAGCCATGTCGGACATGACCACATCAGCCGGACCGCCCAGCCATTCCTTGACCTTCAGGTCAGCGTCATCTTCGAGGAAATCCAGCTGATGAATTTCGGCACCCGCAATCGGCTCGACCTCCTGCAGATCCACCCCCAGAACCGTGCCACGCGCCTTGCCGCCCTTTTCGCCAAGCGCATTGACCCGCGTCACCGCGATCTGGCACCAGCCGCCGGGCGCGCAGCCCAGATCGACCACGCGGGCGCCGGGCACCAGAAAGCGGAACTTGTCGTCAAGCTCGGCAATTTTAAAGGCGGCACGACCACGAAACCCCTCGGCCTTGGCACGACGCACATAAGGATCGTTGAGCTGTCGTTGCAGCCAGAGCGTGGACGAGATCTTGCGGCCCCGCGCCGTCTTGACCTTGACGGTGAGGTCGCGCTGACCGCGGCCGCTGGTGTTTTTGGTGGGTGGATTTGCCATAGACCTGATTAGCCTGTCACCCGCACTCACGCAAGGAGGGTGGGTTGAAACCCACCTTACCCGCGTTTGCGACGTCCTGCGCCACCACGTCCGCCACCGCCACCACCCTCGGAACCCGGCGCACGATTGAAGCGAATCCATTCGCCACCCGAGGCGTCATTATTGGTCAGGAAATTCGCGGCGCGGATCGCCTCCATCTCCTTGCCCGGACGCGGTTTTGTCGAACCCAGACCGGTCAGACGGCAGAAAGTCTCAAGGTCCATATCCTCGGGGATAAGGATGCCCGCCGCGGCGAGTTCGAGCTTTTTCTCTTCGATCTTGCTCATCGGCACCGGCAGGGCCACAGGATTCATGATGGCAGAGGTCATGCCCGCGCACATCGCCATTGGCAGAAAGGCATTGTTGATGCCATGCCGGTTCGGCAAGCCAAAGCTGATGTTGGAGGCGCCACATGTCGTGTTGACGCCAAGTTCCTCACGCAGACGGCGCACCAGTGCAAAGACCTGCAACCCGGCGGTACCCATTGCGCCGATCGGCATGACCAGCGGGTCGACCACGATATCATGCGCCGGAATGCCGAAATCAGCTGCGCGCTGCACGATCTTTTTCGCCACGGCAAAGCGCACTTCGGGATCTTCGGAAATCCCAGTATCGTCGTTCGAGATCGCCACGACCGGTACATTGTATTTCTTGACCAGCGGCAGGACCAGTTCCAGCCGCTCCTCCTCGCCCGTCACCGAATTGAGCAGCGGACGCCCCTCGCAGGCCGCAAGTCCGGCCTCAAGCGCGCCCGGCACCGATGAATCGATACATAGCGGCACATCGACCAGCGCCTGCACCCGCAGGATCAATTCGCGCATCAACGGCGGCTCGACAAAATTATTGTCGGCATAGCGTACATCGGTCGCCATCATGTTGGTAAAGACCGCGCCCGAATTGATATCGAGCATCGTGGCACCGCAGGCCACCTGCGCCAGAGCATCGGCCTCGACCGTGGAAAAATCCCCGGCCTCAAGCTCGGCTGCAAGTCTCTTGCGCCCGGTCGGATTGATCCGCTCACCAATGACACAAAACGGTTGGTCAAAACCGATGATCGCGGTTTTTGTTTTAGATTCAACTATCGTACGGGTCATTCTTTATCCTTGCGCGGCAGCAGGCAGTCCGGCGGCCCCGCCATGTTCCGTGGCCCATTGGGCGGTTGTCTTGATCCCGCCCAGCGGAAAGAAATGCATTTGTGCAATGCCAAAGCCGGGATTGGCGGCCTTGTGTGTGGCCAACTCGCCCACGACATCGGTCGGTTCATAGGGCAACAAGAGCTTGGTCACATCCATCGCCCGCTTTTGTAGCACACGCAGCGAAGGACCGACACCGCAAGCGATGGCGAATTTGATCAGGGTCTGCAATTTTGCCGGGCCGGCGATGCCGATGTGGATCGGCAGGTCGATCCCGTTTGCTTGCAGCCGGTTCGCCCAGTCGATCACCGGGGCCGCCTCAAAGCAAAACTGCGTGGCAAGCGCCATCTTGGCATCAGTGCGCTGCGCAAAGGCCTGTTTCCAACGCAAGGCCTCCATCACGATCCGGTCGCTGCCGTCCAGATCAATATCCTTGTTACCCTCCGGATGGCCCGCAACATGCAGTCGGGTAAACCCGGCCTTGTCGAACAATCCGGTTTCCAGAAGTTGCATCGACGACTCAAAGTCACCGTAAGGCTTTTTCACGCCCCCCGCGAGCAAGAGCGCCTGCGTGACCCCCGCCTCACCCTGATAACGCGCAATCCAGTCAGTGAGCATCGCCTTGTCCGCGATGATCCGTGCCGGGATATGTGGCATGACAGCAAAGCCTTCGCCCGCGACGCGTTTAGCGGTGGCCACCATATCCTCGATCGGGGTGCCTTCGATATGGGCGATATAGACCCGGGTGCCAGCAGGCAGCAGCGCGCGAAAATCCTCGATCTTCTCCGCCGTGCGCGGCATCACCTCGATGGAATAGCCGTTCAGGAACGCCTCGACCGCTGCCTGCCCGTTCAGGTTCGGAGCAGTCTTACGCTTGAGAAAGGGCAGCAGCGACATCAGAGCCTCCTTGAAACGGGCCGGAATTGCGGGTTTGCGGGTCGGCCTTGGCGTCACGCCCGACCGTCATTGTCGATCAGCGCCATCAGACGCGCCTTGTCATAGGCGGCTTCGATCCGGGCCGCCTCGGCAGCGGCAACAGCCTCCTGCTCGCCCTCGACCTCATAAGGAGCCGCCTTGCGCCATTCCGCCAGATAATCATCTGTGCCCGCAGCACCGGTCTTCATCGCGGCCCGGTCAATCGCCTGCTCAAAGCGTTCGGACAATTGCACCTTGGCACCGCGACGGCCTTTGCCGACAATCACCTGCGCCGGGATATCGCGCCAGTAAACGATGGTGACTTCAGGCATGTGATTCCTCTTTGATCGCTGCCCCGCTTCTACGCCCGCAAATGCAGGCGCCGGGGTCAGTTTTCGACATGGCACAGGCGCAGAGCGACGAAGGCTGCCCGCAG
>Ga0105050_10006838_pt1 | contig 13939 bp, 17 predicted proteins | sample FRY01_FD_78088 | JGI IMG/M metagenome (GOLD analysis project Ga0105050, IMG submission 78088) | Freshwater microbial communities from Lake Fryxell liftoff mats and glacier meltwater in Antarctica - FRY-01 | ecosystem: Environmental > Aquatic > Freshwater > Ice > Glacier meltwater ... | reverse complement strand
GTTGTTAGTTGTTGGTTGTTTGTTATTGGTTATTTGGGATGAAGGGAGAAGAGTCAGGAGCGTTTGTGATGCCGCCGGAGTGGGCGGAGCAGGTGGCGGTGTGGTTGTCGTGGCCGGTGGATGATCCGCGGCATTGGGCCCGGCCTTCGCCCCAGGCTTCGCCGGGGCAGGGTGGGGGTCGAAATGAGCCGATCTGGGAGAAATTTGCGGAGGTGGCGGCGGTGATCAGCAGGTTTGAGGAGGTGCGGATCAATGCGGTGCCGGGGTTGGAGGGTTGGCTGGGGGAGCGGGTGAAGAAGTTTGATGGGGAGGTGGGGCGGGTGCGTTTGTTTGATCATGCGCACAACGATGTGTGGTGTCGGGATCATGGGCCGATCTTTGTGAAGCATCGCGGGACCGGCGAGGTGGCGGTGACGGACTGGGGATTCAATGGATGGGGAGGGCGGTTTGCGCCGTGGGATAGGGATGACACCGTGCCGCGGCAGGTGGCGGAGCGCTTGGGGATGCGGCGGATGGAGGGCGGGATGATCTTGGAGGGAGGGGCGATCGAGGTGAACGGGGCGGGGCAGTTGCTGACCACGGAGGCGGTGTTGTTGAATGCGAATCGAAATCCGGAGATGGGGCGGGGGGAGATCGAGGAACGGTTGAAGGATCTGTTAGGGGTGGGGGAAGTGTTGTGGTTGGAGCGGGGGATCGAGGGGGACGACACGGGCGGGCACATCGATGATCTGGCGCGGTTTGTGGATGACGGGACGATCGTGGCCTGTGTGGAAGAGGATGTGACGACGCCGAACGGGGAGATATTGCAGGGGAACCTGCAGCGACTGCGGGAGATGCGGACCGTTGGGGGGCGGCCGTTTGAGATTGTGGAAATGCCGATGCCGGAGGCCTGCGAGGTGCCGGGGTGGAGGCTGCCGGTATTGCCGGCGTCGTACGTGAACTACCTGCTGGTGAACGGCGGGGTGCTGGTGCCGACCTTCCGACAGGGGAAGCGGGATGCGCGGACGCTGGATGTTTACCGGGAGTTGTTTCCGGGGCGGGAGGTGGTGGGGATCGATTGTTTGGACTTGGTGGAGGAAGGCGGGACGCTGCATTGTATTTCGCAGCAGGAACCGATCTGACTGAGATTGGGCGTTAGAGCCCGGGGTGTGGAATGGGGGGAGAGCGGGTCGCGGTTGGGTGAGGGTGGGGAGCGGTGGAGATGTTGCGGGGCTGCGTTTGGGACGGGGAAATGGGCCGGATTGTTGCAGGCGGGAAGCCTGCAAGACCTTTGCAGGTTGGAAACCTGCACAACAATTACTTTACGGGAGGGAAATGGGAGCGATGGTGGTGCTGAGCATCGATGACGCTATTGATTTCCTATATTTTGCTGGCACTGATGGTGTCGTTTTTGTGTTCGGTGCTGGAGGCGACCTTGTTGACGGTGAGTCCGGTGACGATCGAGACGGCGAAGGCGGGTGGGGCGAGGTGGGCGGGGCGGATGGAGCGGTTGAAGAAGGACCTGGACCGGCCGCTTTCGGCGATCCTGACCCTGAACACGGTGGCGCACACGATGGGGGCGGCGGGGGCGGGGGCGGAGTATGCGCGGCTGTATGGGAATGCCACCGAGGCGATTTTTGCGGGGGTGCTGACGTTGGCCATTCTGGTGGTGACGGAGATCATTCCGAAGACGCTGGGGGCACGGTATGCGACGCAGTTGGCGGGGCCGGTCTCGTGGATTCTGCCGTGGCTGATTCGGGCTCTGGCTCCCTTGGTTTGGATGTGCCGGCAGACGACCAGGCTGTTGACCTTTGGGAAGGCGGCGGAAGCTCCCCAGCACCGCGAGGAGTTGCTGGCGGTGGCGCGGATCGGGTTGGAGGCGGGCGCTCTGGATCGGACGGAGAGTGAAACGGTGCGGAACCTACTCGCTCTGGACCAGACGCTGGTGCGGGACATCATGACGCCGAAAGCGGTGCTGTTTACGCTGCCTCAGGAGACGCGCCTGGCGGAGTTTCCGGACTTGGTGGCGGGTCGGCCGTTTTCCCGGATCCCAGTGTATGGGAAGACGACGGATGACGTGACGGGTTTTGTCCTGCGAACCGATGCCCTGCTGCGGCAACTTCAGGCACCTTATCCGCAGGCGACCTTGGAGGAGGTGCTGCGACCGATCGGGGTGGTCTTGGATCACCTGGAGGTGGACCGCTTGTTTCAACGCTTCATCACGGAGCACCACCACATCATGCTGGTGCGTGATGAGTTTGGATCGGTGGTTGGGTTGGTGACGTTGGAGGATGTGGTGGAGACGATCTTTGGCTTTGAGATCGTGGACGAGCGGGACGAGATTGTGGACTTGCAGGCCTATGCGAGGAAGCTGTGGCGGAAGCGGGCGGCGCGGATGGGGGTGAAGACGAATGAGGACGGGGTGGTGATGGTGGATTAGGACGCTGCGCGTCCGGTTACAGGTTGTTGAGTTCCTGGTTGTCGGGAAGCTGGGGTTTGGGCGGATTTGGAGATCTACGGAACCGGGAGCAGGCTGGAAGCCTGCAAGCCTTTCGCAGGCTGGAAGCCCGCGCCACTTTTGGTGGGGGCTACTTCTGGCGGGTGGGGGCGAGGGCTTCGGTTTTGAGGCCCTGGTCGCCTTGGGAGGTCATCCACTGGTCGAGTTGGGTGGAGAGCTCCTTCTTGAGATCGGCGAACTTCGGGTCGGGGGCGAGGTTGTGGAGACAGTGGGGGTCGTCGGCGACGTTGTAGAGTTCTTCGGCGGTGCGGTGCTGGTAGAGCGTGGTGCGTTGCTTGGCGTGGTCGTCGCCGGCCTCGGCCTTGGCGAGCCAGGAGGCCCAGAGGGGATCCTTGTTCCTGCCGGTGGTCTTGGTGACAATGTTGGTGAATGTTTGTTCGGGGTCGAGGTTGCGGATGTAGCGATGGGTCTTGGTGCCGCAGGAGCGGATCGGGTAGCTCTTGGCTCCGTTGATGATGCCGTTGGTGGTGTGGAGGCCGAAAGTGTATGTTTTGTGTTCCACTTTTTTGCCGAGGAGGACGGGGAGGAAGGATTGACCATCGAGGCCTTCGGGGATGGGGGCGCCGGCGGCCTCAAGGAAGGTGGGGGTGACGTCGACGTATTCGACGAGAGCGTCGGAGGTGGCCTTGGTTTCGATCTTGCCGGGCCAGCGAGCGAGGAGGCCGGAGGCGAGGCCCATTTCGTAGCAGGTCCACTTGGCGAAGGGGAAGGAGGAGCCTTGTTCGGTGACGACGAGGACGAGGGTGTTGTCGCGGAGGCCGTGCTTGTCGAGGAGGGCGAGGAGGGTGCCGCATTGCTGGTCGAAGTAGGTGATCTCGGCGAGGTATTTGGAGTAGGTGTCGCGCGTTTCGGGGGTATCGACCCAGGTGGGGGGGAGTTTGAGCGAAGCGGGGGGATAGGCGGAGGGGTTGCCCTTGGTGTAGGGGGTGTGCGGTTCGTTGGAGCAGGCGAAGAGGCAGAAGGGCTTGGGCGCCCCGGCTTTGGCAGAGGCGGCGGCGAAGAGTTTGTCGAGGGCCGGGTAGCAGTCGGGCTTGGCGGGGTCGGCGGATTGGAATTCAACGGAGTAGTCGAAGGGGAACGAGGCCTTCGGGCCGATGTGGGATTTTCCGGAAAGGTGGACGTTGTAGCCGGCCTGGCCGAGGTAGTGGGCGATGGATTTGGTGCCGTCGTAAACGCGGGTGTGGTTCGGGTAGGCGCCGGACTTCACGGGATAGAGTCCGGTGTAGATGTTGTGCCGCGTCGGCGAGCACATGGGGGCGGCCTGGAAACAACGGCTGAACTTGAGGCCTTCCTTGGCGAGGGTGTTGAGGTGCGGAGTTTTGGCCTGGCCACCGTACACCTCGGTGTCGAGATAGGTGCAGTCGTCGGCGATGATGAAGAGGAGGTTGGGGCGGCTTTCTGCCGCGGACGATAGAGACCAGAGGCAGGAGACCAGACAGGAGAGGAAGATGATGGGGAGGCGCATGGTTATTGGTTATTGGGGAATGAGAGAGGAATGGCCAATGTTGAAGGGGGGAGAGTGGGAGGCGTGTTCGACGTTGAGTGTTTGGGGTGGGCGGGGTAGGGTGGGGATCAGATGATCCGGTCTAGTTGTTACTTTGTGGGCGGGGCGATTGTTACGCTTGGTTTTGGCTCTTGTAGCTCCGCGCCGGGGGATGGGGGGTCGCCGCCGAGCCTGATGAAGCCGTTTGTGGATCATCCGGGCGGGTCGCGGATTCATTATCGGGACGCGGAGACGGCGCATGTGATCACGCTGCGGGAGAACGGGACTTATCAGTTCGAGTCGATGGGGGTCGATGACGGGACGATGCTGATCCGGGAGGGTGGCTGGGGTTGGGGGAAGCTGGATTCACATCACGCGGAGTTGGTGCTGGATGAGGACAAGTGGATGCTGAGTTTTGTGAGTCCGGACAGTGCCATGGCGACGAATGTGGCGGGGGGCGCGGCAGTGGCGTTTCAGTTTGAGCGGTAGGGAGGCAGCCTTTTGGGTCGACAAAGGGGGGAGGGTTGGAGAGGACACTGGGGGATGGCAGCGGCGCGGTATCGGCGGAATCTGGCGGAACGCTGGTGGACGGTGTTCTTGTGGCTGATTGTGGGGGTGGCGGGGGTTCGATTTTTAACGGGAATTGTCCTGGTTGGGCAGCCCTACGTGTATGAAAGCGTCTTGGTGCTGGCGGAGACCCCACCACCGCCTGCCCGGCCTTCGGAGGAACTGAAGCTCCGGGGCCCGCTGCTGGAGCGTGTTGCCTCTGGCCTCGATCTGGCCGCGCGGTGGGGCATGAGCGAGGAGGAGGCGCTGGCCTTGTTGCGGGAGCGGATTTCGATCCGGCGGACGGGTGATGGGAGATACACGGAAATCGTGGCTAGATCGACCGTGGCTAGTGATGCGCGAGACATGGCACGCTTTCTCGGGCGGGCCTATGAGGGGTGGCATCGGATGGAGGTGTTGGAAAGGAAGTCGGTGACGGTGGTGGCGGACTTGATGAAGTTGGCTTTTCTGGAGGAGGAGCAGGCGTATAACATCAACAACCTTGAGGCTTGGAGGGAGGCAGCGGAGAAGGAGGTGATCACGCAGTTGGCGATGAGGATGGTGGACGAGAAGCTGGACGAAGCCGAGGCGTTGCGGTTCTTTGATGCGGAACAGAAGTCGGGCGGAGGTTTCAGGTCGGATGGGATTGGCTTGGTGCCCTTGAGCGAACTTGGAACGGAGGAATCGGGAGCGGAGGCACTTGAAGTGGAGATCCGCGACTATCGCGTGTTCAAGGATCGAATGGCCGAGGTGGAGACCGAACTTGCGGATTTGAAGGAGTCGGGGGTGGGGGCGGGGATTCCTGCGGCGGCGGCTGTGGGGATCATCGTGGAAGCGGAGTTGAGCCAGTCGCCGGTGTCGCCGCGGACGGATTTTTGGATGACCGTGGCGATCTATCCGGGCGTCGCGCTGGGGTTTCTGCTCTGGCAATTTTATCTGCGCGGGTGGCGGGATCCGGAGAAGTCGGCGGTGCGGGCTGCTCGGAAAGACGAGGAGCGGAGGAGTTGCGAGTTTTGAGGGAGGAGGGGGATGCTCGAAGGACGAAGATGGAACTTGCGGGGTTGGGCCAGCGGGTTGCAAACCCACTCTCCATAGTTGGGGGAGGGCGCAGGTCGGGGAAGCGGGGGGCGGTCTTTCGGCTTGCGGGAGGGGCGGAAATGGGCGGGGAAATCAGCGATGTCGGGGCGTGGCGCAGCTTGGTAGCGCGCTTTGTTCGGTACCCGATCCGGGGGGGGTCAGGGGTTTGCAAGGCGCTGAGGTTGAGACGATTTTGAGAATGCGTGTATTCCTGGCCCCGATCCCGGTTCCAAATCGGGTTCGATGGAGCGGAGGATCATGTCCCGGACGAGGGGGAATCACCGGATTTGTCGGCGCGGCGGAGTTCATCGAGATCGGCGAGGTCTTGAGGGCGTCCGGCGAGGGACTTTGCGGCGATGAGCTGGGGGATTCCCAGAAAGGGGATGGTCACGCCGTCAGAGCGACCCTCGACGTGGTCTTTCCACGCGGATTTGAAGTCGCTTCCGGGGAGGGAGGTCAGGAAATCGATCTGGGAAGGCGGCAGACCGATCGCGTAGTGCAAGCCCTCGTTGGCGAGATCCGACTCGGTGACTTCGACCATCGGCACTCCGAAGCGGTGGAAGGCCCGTGATACGCGCCGGGCATTTTCCGGGGACGGATTGATCCAGAGATCAAGGTCCTTTGTATAGCGGGGTTGGGTGTGGTGGATGACGGCGTAGGCACCGACCACGAGGAACTCAACCTTCTCTTCGGCGAAGATGCGTAACAGATCTTTGAAGTCGGAGTTCATGCGGGTGCTTTCCCATTTGGCCGATCCAGTAATCGGTGACCAAGTCCCAAGCGGCCTTCATTCGTGCTTCGCACCCGGCTTCTTGCCACTGCTGGATTCGGAAGGCCCTCACTTCGTCGAAGGACTTGCAGCGCCGCGTGGGCCAATGAGAGCGGTCAATATTCGAGGCGGCGTTGTCCACGCATGGAAGATAGGGTAGTCGGCGAGGGAGCGCAATGCCGATGCGGACGAACCGATGGGGGAGAGGAAGGGAGGTGAGGTTTTCAGCGGCTCTGCGGGGGAGCGGATGCGGGGGGGCTGGGGGGCTGGGGGGCTCGGGAATAGTCCGGGAGTCTTGTGACGGGGTCCCTTCCGTGGGGGTTGAGGCAGGGCGATTGTAGCTGGTTGACCATGCGCTCCCACGGCGCGAGGCCGTGGGGGGCGGGCGTCTTTCGGCTTGCGGGAGGGGCGGAAATGGGCGAGGAGATCCGTGTTGTCGGGGCGTGGCGCAGCTTGGTAGCGCGCTTCGTTCGGGACGAAGAGGTCGCAGGTTCGAATCCTGTCGCCCCGACCATTCAAACCCGCCCCTGGGCGGGTTTTTGAATGTCGCGACAGGAGGAGAACGCCGTTTGAATGCTCCCGGGCTCTTTGGGACTGGCGCTGCAAGCTGCCGGGAAGTGGGGAAGTTGAACGTGCGCCAGTCAACGAGGTGGGACGGGGAGTCGTTTCGATTCGTCGCGCCGTCCGTCCGCATACGCGGTGAAGACGGCCAGGATCTGATCGCGGACCCGGCGGAACACGTTGCGTAGTTCTTCCTCGGTGCCGGTGGCATGTGCCGGATCTTCGAAGGGCCAGTGGTGACGGTTGATCTGACCGGGGAACACAGGGCAGGCCTGGTCTGCATTGCCGCAGACCGTGATGACGGTCTCCACGTCGCGAGCAAGGAATTCATCCATGTGCTTGCTGGACTGAGCCGAGATATCGATCCCGATTTCCGCCATGGCTTGAATGCCGAGCGGGTGAACGTAGCCAGCGGGTTTAGATCCCGCGCTGGCGACTTCGAGGAGATCGCCGGCGAGTTTCCGGAGGATGCCCTCGGCGAGGTGAGAACGGCAGGAGTTTCCTGTGCAGAGGATCAGGACAAGTGGTTTGTTCACGGTTCAACAGCATTTGGTTTTGTTTCCTCCCGTGGCGAGTTGGTCCACGCAGAGCAGAAACTCTCCAAGGCAGTCGCAGGCGAGGGAGTAAAAGATCTTGAGGCCGCGTTGCTCACAGTTGAGCACTCCCGCCCTGCGCATCAGGCTGAGGTGTTTGGAGACGGTGGAGATGTCGGTGCCGACGAGGTCCTTGAGGTCGCAAACACACATCTCACCGTGCCGGAGCGACTCGGCGATCAGGAGGCGGGAAGGATGCGCGAGCGCCTTGATCACGGCGGCGCGTTTCTCGAGAGGGCTCCTCCTGGCAGCGGGCATCTATTTGGCTATTTAGCCAAATAGTGGGTGTGGGGCAAACGAATTTTTCGGGATGGGGAAGGTGAGGGGACGGGGCTTGCGGCCTGCGATCTGTCGAAGGCCGGCGTTTGCGATGGAGCGGGTGACTCGGGTGGTCCGGTGGCGTTGGAGTGGCCACTTCGGAAGATGGAGGCACGCGGAGTTCGTTTCCCTTGAGGGGCGGGGATCGCTTTTGCGCAATTTTTGAGCAAGCGCGGTTTGCGTTGATTTCGATTCCGGGGAAAAAAAGCGGACGAAAACGGAATAAGATGGTCCGGGCGGGGTCTCACCCGAGGAACGTCGATCCTCTGCGGCAGGACCTGGGGGAGAGATGGCCACAAGCAAGCAACCAACCAAGAACAGAACAATGAAAACACTATTCGCCACCCTTGCCACCACCATCGCGCTGATCGGCTTCGCCGCTGCGGAAGACGCCAAATTCGAAGACATCAGCATCAAGGACCTCGACAAGGCCATCAAGGACAAGACCGTCGTGGTCATTGATGTGAACGGAGCGGACTCCTACAAGCAGGCCCACGTGCCGACTGCGATCGACTACGCCACCCAGAAAGACAAGCTGGCCAAGCTGCTTCCTGAGGACAAGGGCACTCTGGTGGTGGCCTATTGTGGAGGTCCGAGTTGCGGAGCCTATCAAGCCGCGGCGAAAGCCGCGAAGGAACTCGGCTACACGAATGTGAAGCACCTTAAGGCCGGCCTTTCCGGATGGCTGGCCGCGGAAATGAAGGTCGAGAAGGGTGCCCCGGGCGAGAAGGAGAGCTGAGCAATTTAGCCGCCCCCGGAAACAGTTCCGGGGTGTTGTCGGGATCTCAAAGTGGCGCTTTCCCGATCGGGGAGGCGCCCTTTTTATTGCCTGGGATGGAGGAGGGCGGTTGGTGGAGGTGCATGAAGCGCCCCGTTGGGGCAGGGAGAGGTGAGGTGGGCGGGGAGCCTGCACCTGTCACTCACCATTCCCGCTGTCGGAGCTGGCGAACTCCTGGTCGTCCGGGTGGAGTTTCTGGAGGTCGAACTTGAGGAGTTGGCCATTCTCGCGACGGACGGTGACCTCCTTGGTGGCCGGGTCGTAGGCTTCCAACCGGGCCTTGAAGGATTTCGACCCATCGGCGCTTCGGAAGAGGTGCATCGGGGCGGGGGCTTTGGGGGTCGGTGCGGCCACCGCTAGCAATTCCTTCATGGCCTCGCCCATCCCCGCGCCGATCAGGTAGTAGGTCTCGGCGTTGCCGTTCCAGTGATAGCCCTGATTGGAGGGGGACTCCTCGGCCGGGCGGAAGAAATTTTCGGTCTCCACGCAGAGGACGCTGCCCTTGAACTCCTTCGACTTTGCCGGGGCGGCCTGGGCGGCCCGGATTGCGAGTCGTCGGCCGTTGTTCTGACTCTTCCCGCCAAAGCCGCTGTCGGCGATGACAAAGGGGAGCTTCTCGACTCCGAGTTCCTTGCGCACGTCGCGGATGAAGTTTCCGAGGTTCACTTCGTACTCATTTGTGGCGGCCGCTTCACAGCCGTCGTTCCAGCCCTGATGCCAGCCGAAGCCGGCGATCTCGAAGGCATCGCCCATGACCTGCCCGAAACCGAGCTCGGGGCCGATCGTGCCGCCATTCGAGCCGAATCCGGGGGCAAGGGGCCCCTTCCGGCCGAGGTACCAGATGGAGACATCGTCCCGCGCGACCCAGCTTCCCGACTTGGTCTTCAGGTGCGCGTATTTCGGATCATGCTCCGCCAGGTAGCTGAGGCTGCCCTTGCCCTCGTTGCGGTTGGGATCGCCCTCGACCCGGCCGGCCCCCTCCATGTTTGACTGGCCGGCGAGGATGAAGACCTTGACCGGCTCGCCGGCTCGGAGCGGCAGGGAGGCAAGGATGGCCGCGGCAGCGACGGCGGCGATGGTCAGGGGATGGACTCGCGTTGTTATTTTCATGACGGAACAGGCGGTTTCTCGCGTTCAGAAAATTAGCACATCCGATCCCGCCGCGAAGAGCGAATTTTCACCGCGCGGGCCCTGTTCCGAGGGATGCCGCGGGCTAGAAACGGTGAGGCGTTGGCCGCCGAGATTCTCGGGTCAGGCGTCCCCGCAAGATGGTCGGCAGTGATCCCAAAGTCTTTGGTGAGCTTGACGGCAGCGGGACGCAGCTGCTCCCTTGGACCCCACCTCCGCAAGAGGTCCAGGTTTCCCGACGCCTGCCCCCTTGATTTACTTGAAGGCATTGGGCGTTGGCTGTCCTTGATGCCGGCGGGATTTGGGGAGAGGATCGGGGAGGCCGAGTTTGCGGATCTGCTGTCTTATTTGCTGGGGCAGAAGGGGCGCTGAGGAGGGGCTTGAAGGAAGGTTCCGATGGGAGAACGATGAGAGAGGACACCATGGAAACGGACAAAGAACTGGAAATGGCGGCCCGGGAGGCGGGGGCGGGGAGTGGTGGGCGGCACATTTTCCTGTGTGCGGACCAGAGCGTGGCGAAGTGCTGTGCTGCGGCGGAGGGGCTGGAGGCGTGGGAATTTCTGAAGCGGCGGCTGAAGGAAGTGGGGCGGGAGGGGCCGCAGATCCTGCGCACAAAGGCAAATTGTTTGCGGGTGTGTGTGCGGGGGCCGGTGGCGGTGGTGTATCCGGAGGGGGTCTGGTATCACTCCTGCCGTCCGGAGGTGCTGGAGCGGATTGTGGTGGAGCATCTCCTGGGAGGGATTCCGGTCGCGGAGTTTCGGATCCCCTGATCGGGGGGGCGACGGGACGAGGTCCTGAAACGACTGTTTGTGTTGGGGGCGAGGATATGATTGTGTCGAGACTGTCACAGAGGCTGTGGCGAGGCAGATCCGAAGAGCCACGGCGTGAATCCCGCGAGAACAGAATACAAATTTGTCATTTCCACCAAGCAGCGGGATCGCTTGTGCGAGGAGGTCGGCGGACGATTGGGGGTGGATCAGGCCCCGGGGAATGAGGGGCGGTATCCGATCATTTCGCAGTATTACGATTCGCCGGAGCGGGATTGTTATTGGGAGAAGGTCCGGCGCCTGCAGAGTCGGCGGAAGATCCGGGTGAGAATGTACGGGTCGGACCGGGCGGCGATCCCGCCGGCGGGATTTGTGGAGATCAAGCACAAGCTGGACGGGGTGGGAGGAAAACGGCGTCTGCCAGTGACGGTGGATGTGGCGCGGCGGTTTGTGGCGGGGGAGCAGGATGCGCTGCGGGACATGCTTCCGACGGTGGGGCGTTCGGGGCGGATGATCATCAACGAGGTGTTCGACATGGTGGAGCGGAACGGGCACGAGCCGGCGATGCAGATCCGCTATGACCGATGCGCCTTCATGACTCCGGACGAGATGTTCCGGGTGACCTTTGATTCGGATTTGTTGTGTCGCAGCGGGGTGCATCCGCTGCGTGCTGATGATCCGGACTACACGCAGCAGATTTTGGATCCCGATTTGGTGATGCTGGAAGTGAAGTCGATCGGACCGGTGCCGTATTGGTTCCGGGTGTGGGTCGGGGAGGTGGGATTAACGCGGCAGAGTTTCAGCAAATACTGCACTGCTCTGGAGAAGCATGACCCGGTACTCCGTGCGATGCGGGGGATGCCTCTGAGGGCGGCCTAAATTTCATTTATACCCATGACAATACTAGCAACCTTCACTGAGCTTTTAGACGATAATTTTGGACAGGATGTGGCCACCCCGCTGGAAGTGCTCACGGCGACGTGCGTGAGTTTCATGCTGAACATGCTGATCGGTGCGGTTTACAAGAACACCTACCGGGGGACGCGTTATTCGCAGGACTACGTGCACACCCTGGTGATCATCGGGACGGTGACGACGATCCTGATCATGGTGGTGAGTGGGAGTATGGAGATTGCCTTCGGGATGTTCGCGGCCTTTTCGCTGATTCGATTTCGGCGTAATCTGGGGCAGTCGCGGGATTTGGCCTTTGTGTTTTTTGCGATGGCGACGGGCATGGTGGTGGGGGCGCGGATGTATCCGGAAGCGCTGGTCTCGACAGCGGTGATTACTGCGGTGGTCTATGTGTTGACGAAGAGTGGGGCGTTTGCTCCGAACAGCGCCTCGCACCAGTTGCGGGTGCGGGTGAACAACGATATTGACTGGGATGCGGCCTTTGGGCCGGTTTTTGCGAAATATTTGGATGCGGTGGAGCTGATTAGCGTGGAGACTGTGCAGGCGGCGATGATGACCGAGTTGCGTTATGGGATGCAGATCAAGCCGGACAAGAAAACCTCGGACTTCATGGAACAAATGCAGATTGCCTCTGGTAATAACCGCATCTTGCTGACATCAACGAAGAGAGAACTGGACTCATGATGAAGACCCAACGCCCTTTACAAACCCGGAGAGGCTTCACCTTGGTGGAGTTATTGGTGACTATTGCAATCATTGCGGCATTGGCGGCGATTGGGTTTTCGCTGGCTGGCTCGATGAGGCAGAAGGCGCAGATGGCGCAGGCGATGTCGAAGCTGCGTGGGTTGGGAGCGGGGTTTGTGGCCTACACGTCGAGTTCGGGCGGGCTGTTGCCGTATGAGGATTCGCCGGGCAGTGATGACTGGATGACGGCGGCGAAGCCGGAGAACAGCGAGGCGTGGTACAATGCCCTGCCGCGGCAGATGGGGGCTCCGGGGGTGGGGGATCTGGTTTCGACCCCGCAGGAGTTCTACAATGAGTCGCATCCGATCTACATCCCCGGGGCGCCGTATCCGAAGGACGACAAGAAGCTGTCGCAGCCTTACTTTGCGGTGGCAATGAACAGTCGGTTGCAGCGGAAGGATGAGGAAGGGATCAAGGATCAGGGGGCGCTGGCCTCGATCATCAATCCGGTGCGGACGGTGGCCTTTCTGGAGCGGGGCATGCCTGGAGACGAGAAGGTGAACAAAGCGCAGACCGGATTCGATGCGGGACCGAAGGCGAATCCGCGGGCTTTTGCGGCCCGCCATAATCAGCGGGGGATTCTGGTCTTTGTGGATGGCCATGCCGAGGTGCGTCCGGTCTCCGACCTCATTGATCGGGGAGGGCAGATCAAGTATCCGCAGGACGACGTGGTGTGGACGGCGGATCCGGACGAGGATCCGAACTGAGTGAATGTGCGGAAGAGCCGGGAGAAGGGGTGTTTTGAGGCGGTGGGGTGGGGAGGCTAGGATTCTTCGCCGCGGTAGCGGAGGAAGAAGTGTGGGTTGATGGCGAGGGCGAGGACGAGGGCCATGGAGATGAGGAGGACATTCCGTGAGATGCCGTAGTGGCGGACGCGGGAGGTGAGGATGGCGGGGAGGAGGCCGGTGCCGAGGACAAACCAGGTGGCGATGTTCAGGCTGAAGGCGTATTCGATGAAGAGGGCGTCGTGCACGTCGGTTTGGAGGGTGATGGAGGGGGTGAGGCCGGAGGTATCGAGGGCCATGGCGGAGGAGAGTTCTCGTCCGGTGCGGTCATAGACGTGGAGGTCGCGGTAGCCGAGGAGGGTGCGGCGGGCGGGGTCCTGGAATTCGACGGTCTTGGTGGTGTCGTTGAAGGTGGGGGTGAGGGTGAGGCGGTCTGCGGAGTGGGTGAATTGGAAGTTGTGGTCGGGGTTGGTGGCGCGGAAGGTGCCTGGTGCGTCTGCGGTTTGGTGGAACTGGTATTGCTCCTCCTGAGTCTGGTTCATGATCTCCTGCTGGCGTTCGGGGGGGACCTGGGAGTTGTTGGCGCCGGTCTCGAGATTGACGCAGTAAGCGCCATTGGGGTCGGCGGCAGCTGGATCCGATCCATCCGGAGGGAGGGAAGGAAGCGGGAGGACTTTTTCATGGTGCGTGAAAATGGTTCCGAGGATGGTGAACAATAGATCGAGGGAAGGCAAGAAGATGAGGCTGGGCGGTGCGGCGGTTGTCAGATGTTGACTGTTAGTTTTGGTGAGGGGAGTGGGCTGTGGGCTTGTGATTGGCTGGTGGTTGATGGGTTATTCGGGGGGAGAATTGCAGGATTGGGTGGGTGGGGAATGGGGAGTCGCGCTTGGGGGGGGGGTGATTGGAGGGTTGCGGGGTGGGGGGGGGGGGGGCAGAGTGGTGAGGCGATGGGGAAGGGATTCATTCACAACGATTTTCTGCTGGAGACGAAGGCGGGGCGGCGGCTGTACCACGAGTTCGCGGCAGGGGAGCCGATCGTTG
>Ga0105050_10006837_pt1 | contig 13941 bp, 13 predicted proteins | sample FRY01_FD_78088 | JGI IMG/M metagenome (GOLD analysis project Ga0105050, IMG submission 78088) | Freshwater microbial communities from Lake Fryxell liftoff mats and glacier meltwater in Antarctica - FRY-01 | ecosystem: Environmental > Aquatic > Freshwater > Ice > Glacier meltwater ... | reverse complement strand
TGCCTTCTTTATGCCTTCTTTATGCCTTCTTTATGCCTTCTTTATGCCTTCTTTATGCCTTCTTTATGCCTTCTTTATGCCTTCTTTATGCCTATAGATGTTCCTCTACCCTCAATGTTTTCATACTGCACAACATCGTCTCCAATCTTAATGTTCTTTGCCAAAGAAATTCCACTTTGACCTTCCCTATTAATTAGTACTCTATGATTTTTAGACAAATATAAAACTGTCGCTTCATCCAGAACTATACGAACCTGATCTTTTATTTTGTCAATTTCAATAACAATCATAAAAGCAACGGACGGGATTCGAACCCGCATTAATACCACTTTGGAAGAGTGGCGCATCCCTATCTGCCACCGTTGCACTATTTTAACCACCAAAAACAAACTGTAATTCTTTGTCTTCCGCCGCTATAGTCATCGACTAAAGCACTCCTCCAAGAACAAACTTTTACTACTTTCTTTGATCTTCCTCTGTAATCGAAAAGCCATTTTCGCCAAACCTTACTAAAAAGCCAATTAAACATCTCGCCTCTTAATCTGTCCTAAAAATCGTCTGGACAATTCATCGTCTTTTCTATTTTCTTCATTCCTATTTATTACAAGCCACACCATAAACTATTTTTCCCTCGCTTTAATCTTCCCAACAATCATAAAATCTAATGGAATACCGTCAATATTAGTTGGTATTACAATTTTCGAATTAGGCTTATTTTGAACTCTTATTACTAACATATATCCCTCTCCATCTGACTTAATACCAACTGCTGGCGTTTCTCCTAACAGAGATTTAAAAAACTTCAAAGCCTTATCTTTGACAGCACGAACTTCGTCTAAAGTTGCCATATTTATTCCTTATACTATAAAAACATCCTAACATAAAGTCCCAATTTCCATTTCAATCAACATTGATGCAACTTTTGGATTAATATATCCTTTCATTCCTTTCATTACTTTATCAAGTACAAGTTTTTGAAAATCTTTATCTTCCATTTTCAAATGACTATCAAATCTTTCGGGATATATTTCACAGGCATCATTAATAATTTCAAGCACTTTTGAAAGTTCACTTTTTTTATCTATTTTCTTAACAGGAATTTCATTTTTAAATAATGTGGACAAATTGTGACTCGTAGTCTCCCAATCATGAACGGATGAATCTTGCAAAGCACAAATTGTAAATTTTTCAAATTATGGTCTGCCGTGTTCCACAACTGGATCAATTCTAATTATAACTTCTTCTGGCTCACCCCCCATTCAAAACTTCTTCAATAACAACATTGCCAAAACTTGTTTTCGCAATAGTTTTCACACTTTGTTCCTTAAAATCGACCTCTTTGCCAAATTTTGACGCTAATAAAAATTGTCGAATTGTCAACTTCGCCAAAAACAAATCTGCATCTCATCCAAAGCAGGTAGTGGGAATCGAACCCACGACATTCTCATTGGCAACGAGATACTCTACCGCTGAGTTACACCTGCAAAAACACGGAAAGCCGAAATCGAATCGGCGTCATTCGCTTTGGAGACGAAGGCACAACCACTATACCATTTCCGTATATAATATTTTCAAACTCCACAGGCTGGGATCGAACCAGCGACATTCGCGTTAACAGCGCGACGCTCTTCCGTCTGAGCTACTGTGAAATACTTACGTCTACTTACGTCTACTTACGATTATTCCTAAGTTTACGATTCAAACGACGTAGTTTTGAATTAACTTGTCTTCTTCGTCTAGATTTACTGTGTGTTGCTGCATGCGACATTTTATCTCCCCCTTATTATAGATCATGAATAATTTTTGTCAAGCTAAAGTTATAGTTTCAATATTTATTTTCTTTAGCCAACATCATTATCCCTTTAATCTATAATAATTATACAGGAGACCCAACACGCTCATGAGGAAGCGGAAACTGCTCTTCCTTACAACGAGTCAACTTAGTCATCGGGCGACCATCAAAAAAGTAAACCAATGCCGATTCAGTCTTTTGATAGACTTCGATTCTAAATGTGCCACTATTGTTTGATTTGGTCTGAATCAACCAATCTCGCAACCTAAATGCTGCCGTTTCGGTATCATTGTTAATAATTCCACTCTGCAAAATCTCACAGAAACGAGCCAGACGAGAACGATCAACATTATACCAAGCCCGAACGATAGGAGCCATGATTGGAGCTTTAGCAACACCTCTGACATTGATACGAGAAGATACAAAAGTGACCGCTTGCGTATGCGTCTCATAGAAATCAAGTAACTGCTGACGGCTCATCTGTTGCTTAATCCCCTTCATTTCAAGAATAAAGTTAGTCGTAGAAATTTTAGAGTTAGTAACATCGAGACCCATTAGTCGTCCGACATCAACATTCGTTCGAGACTTACCTTCATCTATTGCGGTCATTGCCGACTTCTTCATACCAAACACAACAATAGCATCAACAGGTTGAGCAGATTCAACAATAGCCCAAAGTCGATGCTGTCCATCTGCTAATGTTCCATCTTCATAGAATCCAAAACCATTATTAATAGTTTCCCACTCTTTGTTCAAAATTGAACGAGCGTACTTCTCAACGCGAGTATCTTGTATTCTGCGATTTAAAGGATTGCGATTTTCCAGAACACTTAGACACCAAGTTGGAGTTAGAGTCAATTTAAAAGGAAATGGAAAATCATAATCCGATTTATCAACAATTTTCCATTCTCCGTTTTTATAAATCTCAACCGGATTAGCAATAGGCTTCGGCTGACTATCTGCTTTTTCTCTGATCTGTTCGCCGATAAGCTGTGACGCCTTTACTGCCTCTGCCGCTGACATACGACGATGCGACCCACGACGACTTTTGCGACTCATAATCTTCCTTTCTTCTATTCTATACGGGACAGCAAATCAGTCTTTTGAGCAATTCTTTGAATTCTTAAAATTGGAGCGACAGGATTTGAACCTGCGTTGGGATTTCTCCCCCGCCTTATCGGGGCGGTGCTTAACCACTCAGCCACGCTCCATTTTACTATCTATTGTATCTATATATTTCACTTTTTCAAAATCACTTACAATATTTTTTAAGGACGATAAAGCAACGGTCTCCGCAGCATCCCTCCTGACCGTACGTGATTCTTAACTCTCAACGCTAATCTGTTCTTGCCTACTATAACATGATTAGTGACATAAATATCCCACCAAAGGTCGTTCTTGCCTTTGTGTTGATCGACGGAGAGCCACCAACAATCATGCCAATAACGATACTCCACTAGATATCCGTTCAGGTACAGCCAACACTCGCTAAGAATTCCAGGGAAAAGCAATCGTAAATTTTCGATCTGCTTTTTAGTTAACGAAAACTCCATAAAGTACCAGCCAATACCGTGAAATTCATCAAGACCTTCATGGGACTGAATAAAATTAGTTGTGCTTATTTTTTTACAACCTTGTTTTGCTGGAAATTTGTACGCCCAACCTGAAACCAAACCAGTATCAGTTGAGTCTTCTTTAAAAAAACAATCCTTTGGTAATTTAGTAATAATTTTCTTACCATTATCAAGTAAATTATTCAGGCGACCAATTTCTTCTTTCTCTCCAATAGTTAAAAAAAAATCAGAAGCATCAGCATAAATGCATTTTTTCTGACTATCTAATGGAGGCATTAAATTTGAAGATATACTTTCTATCTTGCTTCTAGTTTTAATTAGTTTATCTATATGAATAATTGCTGACTCATAATCACAATCAACACATGACGATCTTAAATAATTACGACAATGATCTATCATATCAAAGGTCAATAGCGCAAACTCAAATCTTTTTTGATATATGGGATTATTATGGTTTACTTTTTTGGCATTTTTACGAGCATTATCAACTATTCTTTTTAATAACTTAAACGCCAGATCATTATAAATGATCGGAATAATCCAATAAGTTTTTTCTGATGTAACAGACTCACTCCAAATATCGGCTAAAAATTTCCAATATTTCTCAATCAAATCACTATATGGACCGTGAAAATTTTCACAAAAATCAGATAACAACTTATCTGCTTTTAGGTCGGGATTCCACATCAACTTGCTTCTTATATACCGATGAAAAACTGTTGTAGCAAAAACGCCTCTAGTTTCCGAGCTAATACCAATAATATTCTTACTTGAATAATATTTATTGTCTCTTTCGAAAATATACAATGGATTACACGGCAAATCTCTCCATTGAGTCATAGGAGAATCATAATCATATATTATAACTCTTCCATCTACCATTGCAGACCACCTAGATATTAATTCTCTATACTCTCCAGCGTATTCTTGGTCTGCATCTGCCATAGATTGCAAATAACTTCTTTCTATATTGATAAATATCAAATACACATTATCGCTAAATTCTATCTTTTTCTGAGGCGGAATAATAAGGTCAGTATATGCCCATAAAAAAATCTTTGTTTTAGACTCAGGATATCTTTTTTGCAAACGTTTTGCGATCTCACTCATACAATAGAAATACGTTTCGGATATAGAAAAAGTACGAGAGTATTTATCTATAATTCCGTACTTACTGTCTCTTTTGTCGAATTCTATCTCATTGCCTCGAAACTCAGCACCAAGATCTATAGAACCAGTGTTCTGGTTCTGATATTTTTCTGCAAAATAATCCGTTAATCCAGAAATTAAAATCTCAGATTCCCAATCTATTTTGCTGATATCATCTCTAAAATTCGACCAATTCTCTTCGCTTTCGTGAAAATTTTTAATATGAGGATACACGCTATTAATAGCGGGAGCAATACATGAATACGTTCGAGGAAATATATTATAGCGATTTCTTAGTCGAAAATCAGAATGACCTTCCTGTGATCCTAACCAAGAAATCCAATAATCCCTAATCTCAAAATTTGCTTCTTGCTCAATATTCAAACCACCAATAGTTAATATTTTCTTCTTGGGGACAACTTCTCCGAACTCACCCGGCATAACCCAACGACACCCCCATCGCTCAAGTAACTCAGCAACCGCATAATAATGAGATTCGTCATTACTGCCGCACAGAAAAATAGATGAGGCAATTCGTTTTAATTTAATGGCATCCCTCACACGGAAATGTCCAATATTATTTTTGGCTTTATCGTACCATATTTTCATACTCTGGTCATATTTACAACATAATGAACCAACAACAATCGAATTCATTGGCAACGTCTTTTCTCGTTTGAGTCGAACGTCAATAATAGCTCCACTCATTTTTTCAATATAATAAGACAAGTCATTTGCTGCTTTTTTCTCTTTTTCTCCAGCTTTCGGGTTTACATAGATCCGGTAAGCAGATTTTCCGTTGTTAGCTATTCTAAGAAAACTCATATAATACTCCTTAAACGATAAATGAACGGACGCCGATGAATTCCACTAACCCCAACAGAACTATCAATACGAACAGCCAAACGATTGATCCCTGTATTTAGTTTTCCATTCAGATTAATATCCCATCGCATATTATTCTTGTTGAATTCCAGCCACCAAATTTCATCAAATGATCTATAAGATACTAATGACCCATTAATATAAAGCCAAGCATCATTAAAAATTTCCGGAAACATAAGATGAACGCCATTTGTATCTCCATATCGCCAATCAATATCTGTAAAATACCAGCCTACACCTTTAAATCCCTCCATTGATCGATGAGACTGAATAAAACTTGTCACCGGCAATTCGTGAATATCTATTTCCGGCGGTCCGGATCTAGCCCAACCTAATACCACTCCAGAATCATCACGATCTCGAACGAAGCTCCACAATTCATTTGTTTTTAGAATTATATATCCATCTTTTCCGTTTGCAACTTTTTCGATCTCTCGAAATGATTCAACCTCTCCCATCCATGTATAAAAAGGCCACTCAAAATTCTGACCATGAGCCGTTCTGTGAATAGACAAAATAGTATCTATTGGAGTCATCATTCCTGTTGCTATATTACCGATATCTTCTCTAATTTGTAAACAAAATTCCTGTTTCTTCAATGCAGCTCGATAATCTATATCAACAGACGCCAATCGCTGAGCATCCATATAAGAACTAGTTATATCATAACTCATTTCGGCAGCACGGAATCTCAAACGAAAAATATCATCAACAGAAGCATCCGATAGAAGTTCTCTCGTTTCATAGATACTTTTTTGCATATAGTTTAATGTTTCTTGACTAAAAACTATATGCGATATCCAATGCTCCTGGCAATTAATATTAAGATTAGACCAAGCATTAATTATTGTGTGCCAATATTGACTCATCGGAATAGCCAATGGTCCATAAAAATACTGACAAAAATCATCTATCAATATATCTAAATCAAGATCAGGATTCCATAAAAGTTTACCCCTGATATAGTGATTAAACATCGTAGTTGACATTATGCCACGAGTTTCATTTTGAATACCAAGAACACCTAATTCTCGATAAAATTGAAAATCTTTACGAAATGCACTAATAGGATTGTTAGGCATCTCTCTCCAAACCTGTTGGGTTTGATCTAAATCGTAGATTATCAATCTACCATGTGCTATATCTTGCCATTTTCTAATAATTGATTTAAACTCAACCTTCTCAAGAGAACAAGAATCATATGGCACCGCAAAAGAATTATGGGTATTAATAAGAACAACATAAATAGAAGGATGTAGGTCTATTTCTTTTTGCGGTGGATAGAACAAATCAGAATAAGCCGTTACTGCTATTTTTGTTTTAACATTAGGGAATTTCTCCGCTAATCGCCTTGCTACTTCATTGTAGAAAGAGAAAAATCTATCTGTCTGTAATGGAATATTGAAAAATTTATCTCTCATACCAATTGAATTTGGAATTTGATTTAAATTTTTTCTGTTTGTTATAAAATCGCACGCAAAAGATATTTGAGGAAATTTCTGATAGTCTTTACTAACTCGATCTACGAACCCTGATATAATTCTCTCTGATGAAAAATCTATATGGCGAGTTTTATCTCTATCAACTATAGATGAGTCATCTTTTATTTCGTCCAAAAAAGGAGCAAGCCCATAGTGAAGAACCTTCTTAGCGGAATGAAAATAGTTTTGTTTATATCCGTTTTTGAGTTTAAAATCCTCATGTCCTGTTGTATCTCCTAGCCAACTTACAAAATAATCTCTAATATCAAAAGCGGCAACATAAATTTCATCTAGATGATCTATTTCTATACATTTGTGTTGAGGAATACATTCTCCAAATTTACCAGGCAAAAACCAACGACACCCCCAATAATCAAGCAATCTCATTGCTGCATAATAATGAGACCTGTCATTTGACCCAGCTACATAAACGATATTATCAACCCTTGACAGAAAAACAGCATCCTTACTTTGTTCTGTTTCCCATTGCTTGTATCTCTTGGATAATAAGCCGCATATTGACCCAACGACAATCAATGATTCTCCGTCTCTATATTTCCCGTAAAAACGACGCCAATCATCACTGCTGTACACAGAAAACTGAGCACCGCTCATTTTCTCCATATAAAATGACAAATCGTATGCCGCCCGAATCTCCATATGGGAAGCATTGGCATCAATGAATATTGAACAATTGGATCGACCGTCAACAGACAAACAAAGCGGCTGTGTCATTTTAATTCATCCAAAATTATTAGCTGGTGTTCATCTCTTATAAGCGAATCAGTAAAAACAGAAAATAACCGAAGAGGTCCACCTCCTAGAGAATTAGTCATTTCCCTCAAAGTGTCAGTAGCTCTTTTTTTTAATGACATCATCTCTTTATAGATGCTAGAATCACCCAAACGTCGTAATTCGTAATCATTCATAATGAAGTAGCATAAATCTAGAAATATTACAAAATATCTTATCCTACAATCTACATTCTTGCTGCCATGCGCTATACGAAAACAACTACGAGCTCTATCCTCAACAGAACCGACAACCAAACAAATCTCATAATATTGTTGTGCTAATTCAGTTTCGCCCAAAGCATTGTACTCGTCTCCAATTTGACAACAGACTCTAGATTTATCCGCCATAGATACGGCATACCTAGCTGCCGATTTCAAACACTTTAAAGCTTCGTAATTTTGTTGCAAACGAGAATAAAAGCTATTCAAATATCGATAAATGTCAAAGATAATAACGTCAGGGTATTTTGTCGAACTGTGCAATATTTTTTCGAACGTAGAAGCTCCTTGTTCGAATTTGCCCCAGTACGAATAGATAGCACTTGTTATCTCAAAAGAAGATTGTAATCTAAATGGTTCTTGAGTTATCGATATAGATTTAAGTATTAACCTTTCTGCTTTTTCATAATTTTCCGCAATACGCTCTAAAGTAGCCATTGCTCGATAAAAATCACCTAACACTTGAATGTTATCACACCTATCTGGATCGCTATGACGATCAGCAAAAGCCTCAAAAGCTACATCCATTTTCAAAATTAAAGATTCATATTTATTTTGTACTGAACCGTTTAAAATGCGAGCAGTACGTTCTTTCGATACTACTTTACGAGCAACAAATTCTACTTCTGTTACAGTTAATTTACCAGAAAATGCAGATACTTCATTCTTGAGAAAAGATTCATAAAAATCAATATTTTCATCCTCCACTATATTAGATATAAATATCCCATATAAAGCAAATAGCGGAGCATGATCACTGTCGATATCTTTAAACGCTCTATGAAATAATACAGATTCAGCCAATGCTTCTTTCTTTTTACCGGAAGATGCATAAGATTCAACCCTATCAGATGATAATTCAAGATTTTGCAACAAAGATAAGGTCATCGTAAGTCTTTTCGTGGTCCTTTATTTTTCTCTTAACCAATTCATCTATAGACAACAATGTGTCCTCGCTCCATTCGAAGTTTGACATCTCACACAATTTATCTATAGAAAATATAGAATGATAATTCGCCAAAACGTCTAAATTTACTATAGACTCTATCTCGTTGGCGTTTATTCTCTCAAATAAAAATAAACACAATACGAATAAAGATAATCTACTAATTCCTCTGATTCTTAACCAATAATCTAATGACAAAGACTCCTTTCCATAGCTTTTGCAGATTTTAAATTTATTCTGTACCATCAATGGATGAAAATAAAATGGAATATCTTCTTCCCTGAGATCAGATAAAACTTCAACCGATACAAGATTAACCATTTCAGTTAACCAATCCCTACCACGAATATATATACTTGTACCTAGAAAAAAGTCCATCAGGACAACATAAAAATGTTCTCCGTAATTAAGTAATTCATCAAATCTCTTTTGTCCAAATAATCTAATAAATACCCTACGGTGATAAGCAGACTCCTCTACATTGTGATAAATTATCTCATGCCCTGGCAACAAATACCTCACAATGGACTGATTATGAGAAACTAAAGAAGCCTGCTCCCCGTATAGTCCAAGCCCGTCAAAAACAATAAAAAATTTGCCATGGTTTTGCTGTGCGTAAAATAAATTCGCAAACAAATTAATAATATGTCCACAATGGAGTTTGCCTGTGGTTATTGTAGGAACAAACCTAACTACAACTTCAGAGTTATCAACCTTCAATTCCATCTGCCGCCAACTCCATTTCCAACTCCAAATATCTCTCAATATAATTCGCTGCTCTTTCAGTATCTCTATTGGCTCGAATACTCTCAGTTATTCTCTGCAAATCTTCCAGTAAATGCCGCTTATTTTGTGACTTGCAATACCACTGTTCTGCCTCTTGAATTGCCAAATCATAATGACGAGATGTTCCGAGTGCAACGATTAGATAACCTAAATAAAATCTTTGTTTCTCATGCAGATCATCCGATGTAGATATAGCATCCCGTAAAGCTTGACAATATTTTTCCTGATTTTTTTGTGTTCTATAAAAATCAGCCAACAGATAAAACATTGCATGTTTGTGTTGTTCGACAGCAATCTCTATAGCCTGCTTAAAAGACGTTTCTGCTTCTTCTAATTTTCCTAACTGGACATACATATTAGCTAGCCCAATTGCTAATGAATGACGATACTGTACTGCATACAAAGGCATTCCTGATTTGAATGCTTGTTCAGCCTCATCAAATTCCTTCATAGCCAATGACGATAATGCAATCTGATAATATGCTATACCTTTTAAATTTTCATTATCAGAACACGCCACTAATTTCCGATAAACACTTGCACATTCTTTATGTTGTTCCATTTTCGCCAAAGCAGAACCAAGCTCATGTAGTCGAAGCGCTTTACCTTTTTCATTAACACACTCAACAGCTTGTCTGTAATAATCTACATTGCTAGTTATCTCGGCAAGACTAACAAGAGCAGCATCCTTGCGACCCTCTGGGGCGGCAGCAGCCGCAGCAGTAAATTTCTCAATCGCCTTCTCATTCTCCCCTTGACTAGTAGCAATCTGTCCAAGACTCATCATTGAATCAAAATAACGATTACCGCTTTTTTGGAACAACAAGCTACGATTTAACATTTCTATCGCATCTTTATCCCTCCCCTTTTCCCTCATTTTCTGAGCAACGTGATAAAGAATATGATGAGCATAATAGTCAGCTATAGCTGACTCAACTGCCCTAGATGTATATTCTCTTGCTTTCGTAAAGTCTCTACTATCAATCGCAGAAAATGCCAACACCCGATAAACATCCGCAAGAATGCCCTTTGTATCCGCAAGAGCGATATCATTCTTATTGTCAGACGTTTCAAGTCGCTGAATAAATGTGTTACAATAACGAACGGATTCAGTTTGACGATCTATATTGAACAAAAATTTAATAACATCAAATAGTTCAAATAGAGAAATTCCGTCATCAACTCCCTCTGCAAGAATAGATTCAATATCAGGACCACTATCGGTTTCACCGTAAAGCTGTTTAATCTCTGCTGCACGAATTATTATGACAGCTTTATTTTGTGGAAATTTTTCAATCTTCTGTTGCGCATGTTTGAAGAAAAATCGAGAACGCTCATTATCTTCTTTAGCAAATGTTTTAGCCATTTCAAGTAACAATAAAATTGTGTTACGATCTGATTCTATGCGATCTGTCATGTCGTGCTCCAAAAACAGCGTAGCAAAATTAGAAATTAATTATACGAGAAAATCGTATCACTAGACAAAATAACCCGCCGAATTACGGGTAATCTTTGTTCTTTAATCGCTTCATTCCAGAAATCTATAGTGACTGAATGAAATGCTTTGGGATATTGTTTATTCAACCACATTAATACCGCATGTAAAGCTCTGGCTCGTTTGCTTAATCCAAGAATGGTCAAAGATTTCATAATTCTCGTAAGCCGTAGATGATTGTGATTAAACCTATTAAGCCAATTATCCTTCTTGTCATCAAAGTCAGAAGCTAGCGTGACAATTAATCCTATCACTTGACCGTCTTCGTCTACTTCATCCGGAACTTCTACTAAACCGTAAAAAGACAACATCACTTGAACTACCCCCATGACAAGCATGGGGGATTCCACAGATATTCCTAAGAACTAATGTTCAACAGGTTAGCACTCTGTAGCTCACTGTAGCTCACTGGGTCGTCCCGACCCTGTATTCTGTCTTAATTATACTACAAGATTATTCACAAAAAAAACCTTCATCTGCATTCATCCCCTACTACAAGTGTAGGGGTTTTCTGCCTCAACCGTATAACATCACCTGTCTGTGCTGCACGGGAGTATCCAGCACAGGCGGGTGATTTTTTTATAGGGATTCCAAAATGGGAAATAACAAAAATTAAATTTAACGTGTCCAAATTCAATTCTTTCTTGTTCGTGAATCGACATTGTTATCCTTTCAAAATATCCCTGAGAAGATTCGAACTTCTGACCTCATCCTTCGGATAGATGTGCTCTTCCATCTGAGCTACAGAGATGTAGCACTCAATGCCCCTGACGGGATTCGAACCCGTAAATCTTCTGGATGAGAACCAGATATCCTGAACCGATTAGACGACAGGGGCTTATTTTATACATTTACAGTCGAATGCATTGCTAGTGTTTCTTTTGTTAAACAATGCTCTTTAACATACTCAACAAGACAACTAGCAGAGCAAAAATAAATTTCTTTACTATCTTCTTTATGTCCACCACAAGTAGAACATGATCCAGCAAAAAGATTCAAACTAATAGTTGCACTAATCTGACCAACATGAACAACAGACTCATTGCAATTTGTGCAATATAAAACCTTAAGCATCCTCAGTCCTTTCTATAGATTGTGTAGTTATTCTCTTGCAAGAATCCTATTTAACAACATCTCTACTTTCTCACTAGACGATCCAGTAATCTCAACCGTTCCATCGTTCTCCATCTCTAATATTCTAGCTACATCTGATCTATTTGCAAACATAACAGATTGTAACCATAAAATTTTAGACTTTTCTACATTATTTTTCTCTATCGACTCTAATTTAAACACTTTTTCGACAACAGATGACTCAATAACGATAGGTAATAAATCACTAGAATTTTCTTTTACTGATTCTGTAATTTCTATTGTTGATTCTTTTACTCTATGTATAGAGCAGCACGCCACAGAACCAAGGCAACCAAGAAATACAAATAACGGAATCGCCCAATACAGAAATCTAAACATAAATATCATCCTCCATCTATTATTTCGACCAATTTTTTAAATCTTAAGATCGATTAAAATTAAAACCATCTATTTTTGCTGTAAAAATAGAATTTGTCCTTTAGAGAAGCAAATAGATATGAAAAAACCATTGCTTTGTTGCCGGTCCTCAACAAAACAATGGGGTACAAACAAGTCATATAAATTCGAGAATTTCAGTAAAAGATTAACAATTGTACAAGTTTGTGATACGGGGACTTGCCGCCGCGATTCATCCTTTACAGGATTCTACCACACGCGCTCGTTAACTAGTATGAGCACTCTCGCAGTCATTGTTCCTCAATACCTAGAAACTCGTGTATCGCTTTACTGAAATCTAGTTAATAAACTAAATATTCAATAAAACCAGTTGGCAATACAATGTATTATATCACTAAAATCAGAAAATGTCAAATCAAGGGTAATCAACGAGATTCGAACTCGCCCCAAGAGACTCACAATCTCCTATGCTAACCGCTACACCATGACTACCGTATCAAATCAGAGCGGCTGGATTTGAACCAGCGATCTCTTCCTTCCAAGGGAAGCGGATTAGCCAAACTTTCCCACACTCTGTAATTAAACAACAAAAAAATTAGACTCTATCTGAAAACTACGATCAAGATGAACAATCTTAGACTTTGATAAATCAGGCTTCAAAATCTCAATTATATAATCAAGAGCAATCTGAGGATCGCCTTCTTTTCCACAAGTAAAAACATCAACAGTAATTATTCTTTCAGCAGACCATAAATGATACGTTAAATGAGACTCAGCTAAAAGAATAACTCCACTACTACCAGATGGACTAAACTGCTTAAAAGCCTCTCCAACAATATTCATTTTAGCTCTTTTAGCTGCATCATAAATGACATCCCGCATGTTATTAATGTCATCAAAAAAAGAAACATTTTCAATATCATAAAGATCAGCAACAATATGACGATTAACAAAATACGGTTCGATGTTTTCCATTTATAAAATCCTTTTTACTAATTTCGGAAATAGAATATATCGACAATTGTTGCAACTCCCTTTATTTTTATTTTTCAATACCCCCACGGGGAGTCGAACCCCGGTCTCCGGAATGAAAATCCGGTGTCTTGGCCACTTGACTATGAGGGCAAAATATCCCCGGTAGAATTCGAACCTACATTTTTTCTCATTCGTAATGAGATGCCATGATTCCATTAGGCGACAGGGTTGAACTACCCCTACCATAAAGGTAGGGGATTCCACAGATATTCCTAAGAACTAATGTTCAACAGGTTAGCACTCTGTAGCTCACTGGGTCGTCCCGACCCTGTATTCTGTCTTATTGAACTA
>Ga0105050_10006835_pt1 | contig 13943 bp, 13 predicted proteins | sample FRY01_FD_78088 | JGI IMG/M metagenome (GOLD analysis project Ga0105050, IMG submission 78088) | Freshwater microbial communities from Lake Fryxell liftoff mats and glacier meltwater in Antarctica - FRY-01 | ecosystem: Environmental > Aquatic > Freshwater > Ice > Glacier meltwater ... | reverse complement strand
TCTGAAAATCAAGAACAAATTCAAAAATTCTTAGCTACAGAAAATGGTAAAGAATTCACTTTTGTAGAAGACAAAAAAATATTAGCCTCAGAATCAGGTTTTGACGGGTTTTATATGGCCAAGTTAGAACGAAAAAATTAATCAACCTATGAAAAAAAATTACATTTTAGTACTACTCTTATTTATTTCAACTTGGAGTTTTGCACAACAGACTTATTATAATGCTGTCAATTTATCCTTAAACGGTCAAGCCTTAAAATCGCAACTGTCACAACTTGTATCCTCAACTCATGATCGCTACCTAACCTATTCACAAGTTTGGAATGCATTACGGATAACTGATTTAGATCCTTCTAACTCTGATAATGTTTTATTAGTTTATGGCTGGGAAAATGGTTCCGACAGTGATGTAACCAACGATAGAAGTCGTTCAAAAAATAATAATGGTGGAAATAATGGCGAATGGAATAGAGAACATGTTTATGCTCAATCTGTTGGGAATCCTGATTTAGGCCAAGAAGGTCCTGGAGCAGACGCCCACATGTTACGAGCTTGTGACGTGCAACGAAATGGAACACGAAGCAACCGAAAATTTTCTGTTGGTTCAGGTAATTCTGGAACTGTTGGTGTCGATTGGTATCCTGGTGACGAATGGAAAGGTGATGTGGCTCGTATTATCATGTATATGTATATTCATTATGGCAATCAGTGTTTGCCAACCAATATAGGTGTTGGATCTACTTCTGGTACAGGTGATGGTATGATTGATTTATTTTTAAATTGGAATGCAGAAGATCCAGTTTCTCAGTATGAAGTGAACCGTAATACCTATTTATCTAACATCAATAATAGCTTCGGACAAGGAAATCGAAATCCGTTTATCGATAATCCGTATTTAGCAACAAAAATTTGGGGAGGCGTTGCAGCTCAAGACATTTGGGGAACTTTATCGACAACACAAAGCTTTGCGTATGAATTTAGTATATATCCAAATCCGTCAAACGACAGACGAATCAACATCGATTCTGAAGCAGAAATTGACGAAATTCAATTGATTAACGTAAACGGACAGTTAATGCAAAACATTCAAAAACCTACGCGTCAAAACAGAACCTATACTATTGAAAATTTACCTTCTGGTTTTTATTTCGTAAGAATTACAGCTGAAAATCAATCGATTACAAAGAAAGTAATAGTGAATTAAAGCGATTCTTTTTTGTTACAATTTTACTACTTTTGAAACGTGAGTTAATTCAGTACTAATGTTAAAAACATTTCTTTTTATATTTTTAGGTGGCGGATTAGGTAGCGTTTTTCGTTATTTAACTTCGTTGCTCACTCAAAAATTTTATACGCACTCTTTTCCGCTTGCTACTTTTTTAGTGAATGTGCTTGGTTGTTTTTTGATTGGTTTACTGATTGGTTTTTCAGATAAATTATTTTCCTCAAATGCTGATTTACGCTTACTTTTTATCACAGGATTTTGCGGAGGATACACTACTTTTTCAGCTTTTGGCTACGAAAATATCCAACTTTTACAAAACAACCAACTCGGTTTGGCCTTAACCTATATTGGTTTGAGTGTATTACTTGGACTTCTAGCTGTTTGGTTCGGACTTTTTTTAGCGAAATAAAAACTTTTCACTAAAAAAATGTAACTTCGCAACCTATGACAGAATCACAAATTATAACGAGCAAAAATTTACTTTCTACCGCAAAAAAAGTAGTAATTATTCCACACCGAAATCCAGATGGCGATGCTATGGGTTCTACATTAGCCTTATATCATTATTTGAAAAATAAAGGAATTGAGGCGACCGTTCTATCACCAAACGAATTTCCTGATTTTTTAGCTTGGCTTCCTGATGCAGAAAACGTGTTGTTATATGAACGTGATAAAATAACTACCAAAACGATTTTAGAAGCAGCGGATTTACTATTTACCTTAGATTTTAATGCCTTGCATCGAACAGGTGAAATGGAACATGAGTTAGTAAAACTTACTGCACCGTTTATCTTAATTGACCATCACGAAGCTCCGGCCAATTATGCCGCTGTCGCTTTTTCAGACACAAAATATGGCTCAACTTGTGAGATGATTTTTGATTTCATCGAAGCTTTAGGCGATATACAGTTACTAGATAAAAACATTGCTACTTGTTTATATACAGGAATTGTCACCGATTCTGGGTCGTTTAAATTTCCGAAAACGACTGGAAAAACGCATCGCATCGTTGCACAATTGATTGATATAGGAATCGACAATAGCAAAATTCACGATTTATTGTTTACTAATAATTCCTATGAAAGTTTGCAATTATTAGGTCGTGCGTTGCAAAATCTGAAGGTTCTAAAAAACCATAAAACATCTTATATTACCTTATCACAAGCTGAATTAGACCGTTTTCACTTTAAAAAAGGCGATACAGAAGGCATTGTAAATTATGGATTATCTATTAAAGGTATTATATTTACGGCGATTTTTATTGAAAACAAGGAAGAAGGCATTATTAAAATTTCGCTTCGTTCGATAGGAGATTTCGATGTAAATCAACTGTCTAGAGATCATTTTCATGGAGGCGGACATAAAAATGCCGCTGGCGGAAAATCACATTTATCGATGAAAGAAACCATTGCGTTTTTTGAAAATGTTGTTCAAAATAATCCAAATTTAAAATTCTAAATGAAAGCGAAGTCCTTTATATTTATTTTAGGCTTTGGTCTACTTTTTGCTTTTGGTTGTCAAGAGCCAGAAGCCCGACGACCGATTCAAAAATCATCGGGAAGCTTTATGAAAGAATCGGTTAAACGAAATAAAAAACTAATTTCTGAAGAAGAAAAAATGATAGATTCCATTATCAAAAGTCAACCTGAAAAGACCTACTTTGCATCAGAAAAAGGCTATTGGTACACCTATGAAATTCGTAATGAAAACGATACCATCACACCAAAACGAGGCGACATGGCTTATTTTGACTATGAAATTTATGATCTACAAGGAAATATAATTTATACCGCTTTAGAACTGCGACCACAAGACTATTTGGTAGACAAACAAGAAATCATGCTTGGACTCCAAAACGGAATCAAATTAATGCGGAAAAATGAAAAAGTAACTTTTTTATTTCCGTCTCATATTGCCTATGGTTATTTGGGCGATAAAAATAGAATTGGTCCAAATATCCCAATTTTATGTTCGGTTACATTAACTGATTTTAAACCTGAGAGTGAATTACAAAAAACAATAAAAATAATTGAAAATTAAACAAATGAAAAAAATCGTATTACCCTTTTTTAGCTTATTCACCTTACTTTTTATTTCTTGTGGTGAAAATTATGACCGTTTAGGCGACGGTATTTTCGGAATTATCAAAACCAACAAAGGTGAAATTATTGTTTCTTTAGAATATGAAAAAACGCCCATTACGGTGGCCAATTTCATTTTATTATCAGAAGGCAAAAACCAACATGTCACGTTAGAAAACAAAAAGAATGTTCCCTTTTATGATGGATTAAAATTTCATCGTGTGGAAGCTAGCTTTATGATTCAAGGTGGTGATCCAAATGGCGATGGAACGGGCGGTCCTGGTTATAACTTTATGGATGAAATTACCGATTTATCGCATGATGGACCTGGAATTCTTTCAATGGCCAACGCGGGTCCGGGCACGAATGGATCTCAATTTTTTATCACACATATAGAAACGCCCTTTTTAGATGGCCGTCACACTGTTTTTGGAAAAGTAAAAGAAGGCCAAGAAGTGGTGAATGCTATTGTAAAAGACGACGTCATCGAACAAGTAAAAATTGTACGAATTGGCGAAAAAGCTAAAAAATTCAATGCTGTAAAAGTATTTAATGACCGATTAACAACCGAAGCGGAAAACAGAAAAAAACAAGATGCAGAAGAAGCAATTAAAAAAGCAGCCTTTTTAGAACAATTTAATGAAGTGATTAGTCAAAAACTAGCTTTTTTTGAAGAACAAAAAAAGGGAGCAAAAAAATCTTCTACAGGATTAGAATTTGCTATTTATGAAAAAGGAAGTGGCAAAAAACCAGCAGTTGGTTCTACGGTTTATGTGCATTATGCAGGCTTTTTTGAAAGTGGCGAACTTTTTGATAGCAGTTACGAAGAAGTGTCCAAAGCCTTTGGAAAATTTGATCAAGCCAGAGCCGATGCAAAAGCATACATGCCATTTCCATTTGAATACGGAAACAAAACCGGTTTAATTCCAGGATTTTTAGAAGGATTAGAAAAAATGAATTTAGGCGATAAAGCCATCTTATTTATTCCCTCTTCTTTAGGTTATGGCGAAGCAGGTGCGAGTGGCGTTATTCCACCGAATACAAACTTAATTTTTGAATTAGAATTACTAGAAAAATTACCTCAACAATAAAAAAAATTAACGATGAAAAAAATAACGTACCTATTTTTAGCCTTAGTGAGTTTATCGGCAGCAGCACAAACTGGAGACGGAATGTATGCCAAAATCAAAACCATCAAAGGCGATATCCTTTTAAAATTAGAATTCGAAAAAACGCCGATAACCGTAGCGAATTTTGTTTCGTTAGCGGAAGGAACTAATCCCGAAATTACCGATGCAGCCTTAAAAGGGAAACCATTTTATGACGGACTCAAATTTCACCGAGTTATTGCCAATTTCATGATTCAAGGAGGTGATCCGGCTGGAACGGGAAGCGGCGGACCAGGTTATAAATTCGCAGACGAAATTACGAGTTTAAAACATAAAAGTCCTGGTATATTATCGATGGCGAATGCTGGACCGGGCACCAATGGTTCACAATTTTTTATCACACATGTTGCTACACCGCACTTGGACGGAAAACATACCGTTTTTGGAAAAGTAGTTGAAGGACAAGATGTAGTAAATGCGATTGCACAAAATGATGTGATGGATAAAGTAATCATCATTCGGATTGGCGATGCGGCGAAAAAATTTAATGCTCCAAAAACCTTTACAGACCGCTTAGCAGTTGAAACCGAAAATCAGAAGAAAAGAGCTACCGAAGAAGCGGAAGAGAAAAAAATTGCCTTAGCTCCTTTCAAAAAAGTAATTGACGAAAAAGTAGCTTATTTTGCTAAAAACAAAAAAAATGCGACAACGTTACCTTCTGGTTTGGCATATACAATTACAACCAAAGGAACGGGAATAAGACCTGCTGACGGAACGCAAGTATTCATTCATTATGCTGGTTATTTTGAATCTGGCGAATTGTTTGATAGCAGTGTTGAAGATGTTTCTAGAGCATTTGGAAAATTCAATCAACAACGAGCAGATGCAAAAGCATATACTCCAATTCCTTTTCAATATGGCAATAAAGGCGGAATGATTCCAGGTTTTATTGAAGGATTAGATAAATTGAATTTAGGAGATAAAGCACTATTGTACATTCCTTCTTCTTTGGGATATGGTGCAACGGGAGCTGGCGGTGTAATTCCACCAAATGCTAATCTGATTTTTGAAATTGAAATGTTGGAAAAAATGCCGGAGTAATCCTTAGCAATTGATTAAAAACACCAAGTAAATTAGTTTGCTTGGTGTTTTTTTATGCTTGAAATTTCCAATCAAATTCATCTTGATTTTTGATAATGGCTCCGATTTCTACTTTTACAATTTCGCCATATTCGGCTTGCAGAATCATCCAATAATCTTCATTGAAATAATTCGTAATTGTATCAAAAGATTCTTCTTCAAACTTTTGCATGCCCATTTTTTGAACAAGTTGTTTGGCATCAGTAATTTTTTTGCCAATAATCTTTTCATTTTTGATTTGGGCGTCTGGATGAGAAAGCACAATATAACCCAACCGAAAATCTTCATCTGTATACAAGGTCAAACGAGCTTTCAATTGGTTGTATACTAAAATTTGATTCTCGTCTTCATCCTTAAATTCGGCATCGGCTTGACCATAAAACTGTTCAATATGTTGCTTTTTCATTCCGAATAGCAATTTATCCAATCCAAATTGTGGTTTAATTTCCATTTTTTATTGATTTTCTGTAATTAATTTCTTCGTGATTTTATTGAATCGGTAAAAAAGAAAAATGGCAGCAGCCGATAAACCTGCTAAAAGTCCAATCCAAATTCCAATGGCTTTTAATGGTGTGTATAATCCTAAATAAATAGAAATCGGAAATCCGATAACCCAATAAGCCACAAAAGTAATATACATGGGAATCTTTACATCTTGCAAACCGCGTAACGCTCCCAAAACAACCACTTGCAAACCGTCTGTTATTTGAAACAAAGCGGCTACAAGTAATAATTGAGAAGCAATTTTCACCACTTCTAAATTATCCTGTAAATGAACCGATTGTTCTAAATTAAGAAATGGAATGGGCAAAACTTGATGAAAAACGATAAAGATTAAAGCAAAAAATACTTCTAAAATGATAGCCAACAAAAAGATTGAAAAAGCAACAATTCGCAGTTTTTTATAATCGCGTAATCCTTTTTGATTTCCTACCCGAATCATTGCTGCCACGCTCAATCCCATCGCAACCATAAAGGTCACAGAAGCTAAACTCAATGCAATTTGATTGGCGGCTTGACTTGTTGTGCCAATCATTCCACTAAGCAAAATGGCTCCTGTGAAAAGACCGACTTCAAAAAACATTTGTAAAGCGGAAGGCGTTCCTAAATTAATGATTTTTTGAATGGTACTTTTTTGAATTCCTGCCCAACTAAATTTTTCAAAATACGGATGGAATTTAGGTTTTTTAACCATCAGATAATGCATAAATGCCAACATCACAATTCGCGAAACAATTGTTCCAATGGCTGCACCGACAATGCCCATTTTAGGAAAAATTCCAATTCCGAAAATCAAAAAATAATTGATTATAATATTGATAATATTTCCTAAAATAGTTGCCCACATGGAATATTTGGTTTCACTTTTTCCGTCGGCAAACTGTTTGTATGCCTGAAACATGATAAGTGGAATCAACGAAAACGCAACAATATCTAAATAGGGCTTGGCTAAAGTGACTACTTCTTCGGGTTGACCCATCAAAGCGATTAAAGGCTTCGCAAAAAAGATGAGCAAAAATAGCATAATGCCTAACAACGTGCATAAAAACAAACCATTGTGAAAAGCATTTCTGCCTTTTTCAATCGAGCTTTCGCCATCGGCTTCGGCAACAATTGGCGTAATAGCTGTAGAAAAACCAATTCCTAACGACATCGCAATAAACACAAAGCTATTACCCAACGAAACGGCAGCTAATTCAATTGGACCAAGTTGTCCGACCATGGCGTTGTCTACAATTCCGACTAAAGTATGGCCTAACATCCCAATAATAATAGGATAAGCCAGCCTGAAATTATAGCCAAATTCTTGTGTATAGGTTTTAAGGGTCATGGATTTTTACTTGCGACGGCAAAAGTACATCTTTTACGACGATAAAACGAGAAGAAAAAACACAAATAATGAGCCGATTAATTGGCTAAACACGTTAGGTCTATTCCGAAATAAAATAATAACTTTGGACAAATTTGATTCATGAAATTGCTTCTCAGAAATTGCTTTTACATTTTTCTATTGTTGTTCATTTTACATTCGTTTTCAGGAAATTCTCAAACGTTGTTAGATACAACAGCACTTTCTGAAGTGATTCTGAAAGGTTCGCCTATTCGGGCAACCATTCAACAGTCGGCTTCTGCCATTTCAGTGATTACTACGGCACAAATCAATCAAAATGACGGCGTAATTCTTACCTCGGTTTTAAATAAAGTGCCGGGAGTTTTCATGCAACAAGGAAATTTAAATACAAACCGAATCACAATTCGAGGAATTGGAGCTCGTTCACAATTTAGTACGAATCGAATTAAAGCATATTACGAAAGTATTCCGTTGAGCAACGGCGAAGGCGATACGGTTTTGGAAGATATTGATATGGAAAGTTTAAGTACAATCGAAATCACAAAAGGCCCAAATTCAACGAGTTTTGGAGCTGGTTTAGGCGGCGTTATTCACTTGATGGCAAAATCAACACCAGAAAATACCAGCTTTGGAAAAGCGGCAACTACGTTTGGTAGTTTTGGACTATTAAAAACTAATTTATCGGCTGGATTTAGTACGGAAAAATCGAATATCTATCTAGGTTATACGAATTTAAGTGTTGATGGTTTTCGGGAAAACAGTCAGTTTAATCGGCAATCGATAAACCTTACCGGAAAACACCAACTCACCGAAAAAAGTTCGCTTTCCTTTTTTGGAATTGCAACTCGATTAAAAGCGTTCATTCCAAGTTCAATCAATCAAACTGATTTTGAAAACAATCCCGAAGTAGCCGCAAGTAATTGGAAAGCCGCGCAAGGTTATGAATCCTATGACAAAGTGCAACTTGGTTTGGGCTACAAAAATCAATTTTCTGAACAATGGTCGATTGAATCGTCGGTTTTTTCCACTTTGATAGATGCGTATGAACCACGGCCATTTAACATTTTAGATGACCAATCGGAAACTTTTGGTTTTCGTTTTCAACTGAATTATAACCAAACACTTTTTTCATTTCCAACAAAAATATGCCTTGGGACTGAAGTTTTGTATGAAGATTATTCCTTTGCTTTATTTGCGAATTTGTATCAATCACAACCCAATCAAGGCAGCATCTCTGGTTCGCTTTTGGCGGAAAATGAACAAAGAAGAACCTATCAAAACTATTTTTTGCAACTTGAAACGAAACTTTACACTAAACTCTTTTTGGAATCTGGAATCGCTTTAAATCATACTGTTTATAAGCAAACTAATGAAGTAGCAAATCAAACAGCATTTTCGAATAGCTATGCTTTTGGCTCTATATTTTCTCCGCGAATTGGAATTTCTTATGAAGTAACTCCCAACAAAAACATCTATACCTCGGTGAGCAAAGGTTTTTCAATTCCATCAGTAGCCGAATCGTTAACGCCCAATGGGTTAATTAATACGGAGCTGCAACCTGAAATTGGAATCAATTATGAAGTTGGATTTAAAGGTAATTTTTGGCGTAAAAAACTATATTCAGAATTAAATTTTTATACAACGGAAGTTTCTAATTTATTAGTCGCTCGTCGTGTAGCCGAAGATCAATTCATCGGAATAAATGCGGGGAAAAGTTTACATCGCGGGATGGAATGGCTTTTTCAACTGAAATTAATTGAACAAAAAGCGATTCAATTGCAGACTTTTTTCTCTGGAACTTATACTGAAATTCGATTTAAGGAATTTCTAGAATTGGATTCGGATTATAGCGGAAATCTATTACCAGCCGTTCCGCGAACACAATGGAATTTTGGTGTTGATTTGCAAACGAAAATTGGATTAACTACTAGTATTTCTTATGGAAAAGTAGGACAAATGGCGTTGAATGATGCCAATACGTTATTTACAGATTCCTATGATTTATTGGATGCAAAAGCGATTTATACCTTTAAAATCCATGAACCGCTCACTTTTCAATGTCAAACAGGTGTGCAGAATATACTGAATGAAGCATTTGCCGCTAGTGTTTTGCCAAATGCAGTAGGATTTGGGTCGAATGCACCACGGTATTTTTACCCTGGCAATCCCATTAATTTTTATGGTGGATTTAGTTTGGTTTATCAATTATAGAATGCCTACTTTTTTATGGGGGCAACTTCCGCTTCGGTCACCGTTTTTTTTTGTTTATTTCCCCATGAAGTCATGATATAGTTCATCACATCGGCCACTTCTTCATCGGTTAAACCCATCGGCGGCATAGAATTATTATACTTTTTCCCGTTGACTTCAATTGGTCCTGATTGTCCATATTTAACGGCGTGAATACTCGCTGTTCTTTTATCAACTAACCAATTTGAACCCGCTAATGGTGGAATTGTGCTTGGCGTTCCTTTTCCATTTGGGAGATGGCATTGCATACAAAATTCTAAATAAATTTCCTTGCCCGCTTCCCTACTCGATTGAACGGTTTTTTTTTCTTGATTGCCGAACTTTTCAACCATCAAAAAAGAATCTGCATTTACGCAAAGAAGAAATCCAAAAAAGAAAAAAATTCCTTTCATAACCACTTAATTTGGAATAATTTTAAGAATTCCTTTTCCTTCCACCGCCATATAAATATATCCATCTGGGCCTTGCATCACATCGCGTAAACGACCGATATCGGTTGCTATTTTTTGTCGTTCGATAACTTTATTGTCTTTTAATTTAACCAATTCTAAATATTGAAAAACGAGTGAACCAACCAATAAATCGCCCTTCCAATCTGGATAAATATCGCTAGAAACAAACGTCATTCCGCTTGGTGCGATGGATGGAAGCCAATAATAAAGTGGTTGTTCCATTCCGTCCTTTTCGGTTAATTTGGTTAAAACTGAACCATCATAGTTGATTCCGTAACTAATCACTGGCCACCCATAATTAGCTGCTTTCTTGATGATATTTAGTTCATCGCCACCTTTTGGTCCATGTTCGTGCGTCCAAATTTCTCCCGTAAACGGATTTTTTGTCATTCCTTGCGGATTTCGATGTCCAAAAGAATAAACGGCTTCTTTTGCATTGGCTCGTCCTACAAACGGATTATCAGAAGGAATGCGACCATCGTCATGCAAACGGTATACTTTTCCGCCATCTTTAGTTAAATCTTGTGGATTTTCAAAGTGACTGCCTCGGTCGCCAATCGTAAAATAAAGATAGCCTTCGTTATCAAATTCAATTCGTGAACCAAAATGATGTGATTTGGTGGAATTAGGATTTGCTTTATAAAGTTCTTCGATTTGCGTTAAGCTTTCGTTTTCAATTTTGGCACGAATCAATTTGGTGTTGGATCCTTTTTCTTCACCACTATCGTCTGAATAGGTCATATAAATCCAACCATTTGTAGCATATTCTGGATGTACGGCAATGTCTAAAAGTCCGCCTTGCCCGCGATTCACGACTTTTGGCATGTTTTTAATTGTTGTTTTTTGCTTATTCTGGATGTGATATAATTCGCCACTTTTTTCGGTGATGAGCATACTTCCATCAGGTAACCATGCGATTCCCCATGGAATTGAAATATCGGCCACGACCGTTTCAAAAGAATACGTTTTTACTTCCTCTTTTAACGGAATATCGTTTAGTTTCTCTTGGGCTTTGCAACAAAAGAACGTACTCAAAATCAAGGAAAGGAAAATTGTTTTCATTTAATTTTTTTCTAAAATTACTTAAAATTGCCTTTAAAGTTAACTATTTAGGCTTAAATTAAGATAAAGTGTCTTTTTTTCCTCGAGCTATACTAGCGAAAGTTAATTAAAAATTGAATACCCAAAAACGATAGAAGTCGCATTAAAATTAGCTCCCCAAAAGACATAATTACTAAGTAAAGACCTATTGAAAGAATGAAGCAATTCAATGCTCATCTTATTCCTTTTATAACCGATTCCTGCTGCTAAATTTCCAGCTCCTGAAACGTCTAAAAAAGAAGAATAATTACTGCCAAATCGAATATCGCCTTTAGTTATAAAGCCATAGTTAAAACTTGCATTAATAAAAAATTTAGAATTGTCTGGTAGAAATATATAATGTCTTACCCCTAATCCTAAATCAAATGAACTGAAATCGACTTTATTAGAACTAATAGAACCTTGTCCCTCGCCGTTAAAAACTTGGTAACTTGGCTCAGATATAATTGCCCATTTGTTTTTATTAAAGGGAAGAAAATATTCAAATTCTACACCAACTCTATAATTTATTTTATTGAATTCATTATTGAATCCGTTTAATGAGTTTCCCAACTCAAATCGTGCTTGTCCAATACCAGCTCGCAATGAAATAGTATAACTTTTTCTATCGTTATTTAAAGCATTAAAATCAGTAAATGTTTCGGTTGTAACGCATTGGTTATACTTGACAAAAATTTCTGCTAGGTCTTTCGTGAAATATTCTGCTTTTTCAATATCTCGCATTGTAATTGCATCACATTTAAGGTTATTCAACAACTGTTGTCTGAACATTAAATTATAACCCATTTTACCGCTTTCAATTAAATATTTCTTATAAACTAATTGCTCAACTGGTAGCGAATCGGTTGCAATAAAAAATCGCGTAAGGTTGTTGTCTTCAAAGCTATATAAAGTTGCCTTACCCTCAATTACTGTTTTTAAATATAGCGTTTCTTCTTTAAATTTTGGTGCTTTCAAATTACTGATCTCATTTGTAATGTTAGAAGAGCGATCAATATTAACCTTAAAACGCAAAAATTTAACTTTTTCAATCACACCAAATTCTTGTGCATCTTTTAGTGTGATTAATTTTGATTCTTCTGTTTCAGTTTTTTTGAATTCAAACTCATTCGGATTATTTTTCCAATCTATATTTTTAATAAGACCTTCCGATTTTAAACCTGCATTATCAACATAATATCCTTTTTCAAAAAGAATCTGAGAAGAAGCAGTAAAAGCACACATAAAGAAAAACAAAGCACACCAAATTGTTTTTGAAATTTTCATAATTCTGATTTTAATTGCCTAAATGTACTTTATTTTTCGACTTCTAACAATTTTTTGTAAGAATTAATATTTTCTTTAATTGCTTCATCTAATTGAGGCTCTTGAATATCGGTATATTTTTCTAATTCATCTAAAATAGTTTTGGCAACGATATAGCGACCTGTTTCTTTATTGTCGGCAGGGACAATATACCAAGGAGCCTGCGGCATTGAGGTTCGGTTAATGGCTTCCTCATAAAATTGAACATAATTATCCCACAAGGCTCTTTCTTTTAAATCGCCCGGAGAAAATTTCCAATTGTGTTTTTCGGTTTCTAATCGGCGTAATGAACGTTGACGTTGCTCTTTCTTACTTAAATGAAGAAAAAACTTCAAAATAATTATACCATTGGATGCGACATATTTTTCAAAAGCATTTATACTTTCAAAGCGGTTATCCCAAAAAGCAGGCGTAATATCATCTACTTTTTCGATTCCGGGCATACGCTCATTTAAAATATATTCTGGATGTACGCGAGTAACTAAAACATTTTCATAATGCGTTCGATTAAAAACCGCAAATTTCCCTTTTTCGGGTAATGCGATGTAATGCCGCCATAAAAAATCGTGTTTTAATTCGGAAGAATTGGGTGTTTTAAAACTGTGCACCACAACGCCTCTGGCATTGAATTCTTTAAAGACTTTACGAATCAAACTGTCTTTTCCAGCCGTATCAATGCCTTGTAAACAAATTAAAACACCGTATCGATTGTGAGCATACATTTTATCTTGCAGTTTGCTCAATTTTTCACGAGTTTTCTGTAGAATCTTTTCTTTCTTTTTTCGGATACTTCTACTTTTACAAAAGTCGGAAAATCAGAAAGCTTCATTAGTTTATCTACTCGAAATTGCGTCGTATCTAAATTTTTCATTTGAAATGCTTTTGTTTGATGAATAGTAAACAAAATACAAAAAAAACACTAATATATTTTCAATTAGCATTTTTTTAATTTTAGAAGATTCAAAATAATTTCAGAAATGTACAGATTAAACATAAAAAAACCACTCGATAAGGAGCGGTTTCTTTAGGTTAAGGCAAATTCGGGGCAAAATTACCTTTTCATAAAAATGTTGGTGTAGTATTTTTTTCCATTCGCAGGATTTATTTTAATTGATATTCCAAAATGCGTATAATCGCCTTCTAAGTTTTCTTTATGACCATCGCTCAATAACCAGGCATTTAAAACGCCTTCATTAGATTGAAAGTTGTACGCAACGTTTTCGCTCACTTGCACAGCTCCCAAAACTTGTTTGATATTATTTGCTCGCTGTTCAAATTGTTGATGCCCTACGACATCATTTTCAATCATATAGTTGTTATGCTCTTCCGATTTGAACGAAATATGATTAATTGGCTCTAATGCATTTAACCCAACGCTTTCTCGGTAGGAATTGATTTGGTTCATCAAATCTAATTCGACAGCGGAAT
>Ga0105050_10006829_pt1 | contig 13955 bp, 9 predicted proteins | sample FRY01_FD_78088 | JGI IMG/M metagenome (GOLD analysis project Ga0105050, IMG submission 78088) | Freshwater microbial communities from Lake Fryxell liftoff mats and glacier meltwater in Antarctica - FRY-01 | ecosystem: Environmental > Aquatic > Freshwater > Ice > Glacier meltwater ... | reverse complement strand
GCCTGTCGAATTGGGGAGCCAAGCTAGTCAGCCGCGATCAAAACAATCGGGTGCTCCGGCGGATGCAAAACAGGTCGCCGAAGGCCCGGAAACGCTGCCTCCTGCTTTGCCCAAGCAGGACCCGAGTAGCGACGCGGATCGGCCTGCAGAAGCGGTTGACCCCAAGCAAACCGCGGGAGGCAATGTTACTGCAGTTGACCCGCAGGTTTACGGCGTAAGCAATGCTTCGCCTTTGCTGCAAGAAAAGCTGGAAACCGAGATCAATCAAGGCTTTTTCATCTGGGGTGGAAAGAAGACCCCGTTAACATTTGAACAGTTTCGAGGGTTCGCGACATCGTCCGATGACGAAATTCGAGCCCAGTTGGGTGGGGTCGGTCCAAGCATGCCGGGTTGGATGCCCCGAGTCCTGCGAAATGCATCGTTGATGCTGACTGACTTTGGGGTGTCGCAATATCTGTCCGCCGTCTTTGGGGTTGGGTCACAGGTTGCCTTGATCATGATGCCCTTGTTGGCATTTGCGATTCGCTTCCTCTACTGGCGGAACTGCCGAACGTTGGTGATCGCTTTCGTACTTTCGTCTCATTTGCATGCGACCTTTTACTTACTGTTTGCCGTTATGTTGCTTTGTGGGATCTCCTGGGCATGGTTGCTGCCGGTCGCACTGGTGGCCTTGCCAGTGTATTCGATTGCCACCTGTCGAAAAGTGTTTGCCGAAAGCTACTTTTGGAATGTGGTCAAGTTGACGTTGGTTGCCGCGGTTTACTTCCCCAGTGTATTTGTGGGTACCGTGATTGTCTCTGTGATTTCGCTATACCTGCTTTAAGCAGGGTTGTTACGCAGGTGCTGCTAGGCGGCAGTGGGTCGCGAGGTGATTGTGCCAAAGCGTCGCTTAGTGGATAGACGTTAGTCGGCAGAGTTTAGCCGTTGGATGGTTTCGCGGCGTTTCAGTTTTACAATCGCTGCTTCGGGCATTTGTTTGTAATGATTGTCTAGCGGAAAGCAACCACTAATTAAGTTGTTTCTAGGGCCCGTCGTGCAATCACTGAACGTTCTACAGATTTTCTTGCGAACCAAAGTCTTGCCTTGCAAAACATCCCTCGGCAAAGTTGGATATGAAAGTACCATGCGTCCCAAACCCACGAAATCGGTATGCCCGTTTTGGATTTCATGCTGAGCGACATTGGGCAAGTAGTCTTGTAGATACGAATAGCCGCTACCGACGAACTTTAAGTTTGGGAATTCCGCTTTCGCCTTGCGGACGACTTGCAACTGCTGATAGACCGACAGTAAAGGATCCACGGGTGGCAGGTACCCATCGCTGGGTGGAAATGTTGCTGGCCGTTGCAAGTGAGGTGATCCATAGGGTGTGCCCACAGAGATGTTGACCAAGTGAATGTCAAGCGATTGCAGGAGGCCAAGGAATTGGAACGGTTCGTCAAAGTCAGGTTCCATCGGGTTGGTCGGATTCATGCCAAAGCCGAATCGCCACGGCAGATGAGCCGAATAATCCAAGGCTTTTCCCTGTCCATTTTCACTTTCGGAGAATGGCGGTAGATCGATCAATCCCAAGCGGACCGCGATCTGAAGCTTGGGACATTGAGCTCGAATGCCCTCGACGATTTCCGTAAACAAACGAGTGCGATTTTCGAAGCTGCCTCCATATTGCCCAGGTCGCGTGTGAGCGGACAAGAGTTCATGTATCAAATAGGCATGACAGGCCTTGATATCGACAAAATCAAAACCGCTTCGCTGGGCGATTTCTGCAGCAACGATGTACGCGTCACGAATCTCCTTGAGTTGATCGTCGCTAAGAATCGGATGGTCAGAAGGCAGGTTATACTTTTGTGAGTACAGCGGATGATAATAAGCGATCTTTGGTTCAAGCTGTTTTGTGTTGGGTCTAGCGAATCGTCCACTGTGCGTGATTTGCAGGCCGATCAGCAAATCACGGGTCGTCCCAAAGTCACTTTCATGCCGCTCAACCAATACTTGTCGAAGTTCGGTCAGCAACGCTTGACAATCATTTTCTGGGTTGATGAACAATTGATTCGGATTCGCTCGTCCATCGTGTCGAACTGCCACCGCCTCGCCTCCCCAGATCAACTTGGCTCCACTGGCACCAAAATTCGTCCAACGTCGTCTGGTGTTTTCAGTTGGCTTTCCGTCCAGCGTTCCATCCCAGCCTTCCATCGGATGGATTGCGAAGCGATTGCCAATTGTGCGATCATAGACTGAGATTGGTTGGGCCAACGCTCCCTTGGTTTCGACCGTTAGGTCGCAATCAAATCCACTTGCCAATGAACGGATGTGCTGTTGAAATTCTTCGGGCGAGCGAAAACTGGCCAGGGACGGGAATCGTTGGGACATGAAGAAAGCATTCGTTTGGAATTTATTCAGGGGCAAGTTGCAAGGGATCGGCAAGCAATGAGGGCCAAAGTCTACTTATCTTAGCGTTTTGACAGTAAATTACACGGTTTTTTCGAACCAATTTCACCTTGGCGGCAAATAAAGTGGTTGGACAGAATTGTCGTTCGATCGCCTGGGTTTATAATAGAACGATCGGCACAGACATCGGCACAGTCCGGCAAGTGGGGATGCCGCTTCCCGTAAGGTTCAGTTAGGGGGCGCGGTGAACCGGCGCGGGTAGAATATGCCAACACCAAGACTGAAACGCTGTTCAGTCTTGGTGCGACAAGACCGATCTTCAGTGGTTGTCGGTTTGGTTGCGATATGCGATCGCGACATTGAATAAATCAAGTATTAGCCTTCTTTTAGGAAAACGGAAAATGAAATATCAACGCAGGCTGACCCGTCTGTTTTTGGCAACGTTGTTTTCGTTGTCGATGTCGACAACGTTAGCGTTGGGCCAGGACGGATACGGTGGATTGTCGGGAACGATCAAGCTGGAAGGGAAAGTTCCGCCTGCCGCAAAAGTGGATGCGAACAAAGACCAAGCGGTATGTTTAGCTGATGGAAATATGATCTTTGATCAAAGTCTGAAGGTAGGTGAAGGCAACGAACTTCAAGGCGCGATTGTGATGCTGTACTTGAAGCCCAGGCAAACCGTTGAAGTGCATCCTGATTTGAAAGACCCACCAACGGAAACGGTGGTCTTGGATAACAATAACTGTATCTTTGTACCGTCGGTTTTGGCGGTTCGCGTTGGCCAAAAGGTGGAGTTGAAAAACAGTGACGCAGCTGGTCACAACTGCAATGTGGCGTCGTTTAATAATTCCAAGAATGTGAATGTGCCACCCAATAAGTCCGTTGAAGTCATTTTCGAGAAGAATGATAAAGTGCCATCAGTAGTCAAGTGTGATATTCACCCTTGGATGGTGGCTCACTTGTTGATACGTGACGATCCATACTTTGCTGTGTCCGATGCGGAAGGCAAGTTTTCAATCGAAAAAATTCCTGCTGGAAAATGGAATTTTCAATTTTGGCATTCTCGCTGTGGTTACATGAAAGATCTGACCATGGACGGTAAGACTTTTCTGGGAAGACGCGGCGAATTTGAGGTTGAAATTAAGGATGGCGAAACTTTAGACTTAGGTGCTTTGTTGATCGCAGCCAAGAGCTTGGCGGAGAAAGAATAGTATGAATTTGGCCCCATTGCCAAAGCGTGGTGTAAGCCTTGGCCGACTGTTGGTTGGATCGACAGTGCCGTTGTTTGTGGTGCCGTTATTTGTGGTGCCGCTGTTTTTTGCGATCAGTTTGGTTGTGATTTCACCGGGCTGCAAAGGTGAGACTCCACAATCAACTCTGGATTATTCGCCAGAGAACGTCGAATTGATTCGGAAGATTCAAGGACTGGAAGTTCCAGGCTTGGACGTGGAACAGGCCGCCCAGGCGGACGGGTCCCAGGGTGTAGAAGACGGGTCCCAGGGTGAGGTAGATGGGGCCGAAGCAGGATAGCGAATTCGCATTTCGCTTTGTGTGCTGTCTCTTGTAATGAAGAAAGCGATCGAGCTTGTTGTTGATTTAGGTTGGCAGCAAGCCGTTTTTATGCGCTTGCCGAAATGGAGTGCCTCTCCATTCGGGTGGTCTAGACTTTTTGTTTATTTTGATTTGTTTGGGTATGAGAGTAATCATCGGAGCTTGACTTGAATTCTTACGATAAAAATCGATGGCGTCTTGGTGGGATCTGGGTGTGGGGTGTCATTGCGATTTTGGTGTGCAGTCGGTGTCAGGCACAGGGTACCCAATCTGATTATCAGAGGATGGCGGCCCAGTCTGGGTTGAGTCGCGACTTGGTTGTGATGAAAACAGTCCGTCCTAATTGGTTAAGTTCACAGCAAGCAATGTGGTATTACTTCCAGAATACTGAGGGCCAGACGGAGTACAAGTTGGTGACGATCGCGACTGGACAGAATAAGTTGATGTTCAGCAATGCTTCGCTGGCCAAATTGTTGACGGATTTTCGGAAGTCAGGAAGTGGTGAGCCAAGTGACGATACTGATCTGGGTGAGCAGGATTTGGCTAATGGAGATTTGGCCGAGTCGAATCTGGACCGTGTTGCCGAAAGCCAATTGACCCAGTTGCAACTTTGGTTCGGCAATACGTTGGATGAAGTCTTCTTTCGACATTCGGATCGGTACTATCGATTTGAACTGCAAAGCGGCAAGTTGAGCGATGTGGAAAAGGCTAAAGTCCCGGGCATCGATAGAACTGCCATTGTAGAACTTCGTACTTCGGTTCCAGGGCAACGGCGTGTGAATGTGACATTCCGGAACCAAAAAGATGAAGCGGTAGATAGGTATTGGGTGGGTGTTGATGGAAAACCAGTGCCCTACGGAACAATTGAAGCGGGTAGTGAAGGCAAGCAAGACACCTATCAAGGACATATTTGGCTGTTTCGAGATCAAGCCGGCAAGAATGTTTGTTTGTTGGAAGTTGAAGAAAGCGACCAGATCTTGACGGTGCAGGCGGAGGCGACGGTTGAGATTGAAGTGCCGCAACGTCTGGGTCGGATTGCCAATTTCTACGAACGCGGGAACCGCGGCAATGTTAGTGCACAGTCGGGCCAAAGGCGTGGAGCAGCGGGATCGGGGACGCGTCAATCAAGGGGGGCCCAACGCCGCTCGCCCGATGGAATGTGGGAGGCCCAGGTGCGAGATTTTAATCTGGTGATAACGCATCGGCAGTCCGGTGAATCGAAAGTCGTCAGTTCAGGGGGAGACGCGCAGCGATACTTTAACGACCAGTTCTTTTGGTCGCCAGATTCGAAGTATGTGGTGGCACTCCAAGAGCAGCCCGCGCAGGAACACAAGGTTTACTTGATTGAATCTTCCCCCAAAGATCAACTGCAACCAAAACTGCAAACACTGGATTACTTGAAGCCAGGGGATCGCATTCCAACGGTGCGTCCTTATTTATTTCAAGTGGAATCAGGGAAGGCGGTTGAGGTTTCCAACGATTTGTTTTCAACGCCGTGGAGTGTGTCGGAGATTCGCTGGATGGCGGATTCATCCGAATTTACATTTCGGTACAACCAACGCGGCCATCAGGTAATGCGAGTGGTTGGTGTGAAGACGGACGGGCAAACCAGAGCGATTGTCGACGAGCAATCGCCGACGTTTATCGACTATTCGGGCAAGTCTTATGTTGACTACTTGGACCAGAGCGGTGAAATTGTTTGGGCCAGTGAACGGGATGGCTGGAATCACTTATATCTCTACGACCAGTTCACGGGGCAAGTGAAGAATCGGATCACGCAAGGTCAGTGGGTGGTTCGTGAAGTGTTGGAGGTTGATCGGCAGATGCGGCAAGTTTGGTTTACGGCCAGTGGAATTTTCCCTGATCAGGATCCTTACTATTTGCACCACTGTCACGTTGATTTTGACGGGAGCAATCTTGTGGTAATGACGCAGGGTGATGGCGATCATCGGATTGAGTATTCTCCCGACCAAGCCTATTTTGTGGATACTTATTCACGGGTCGATATGCCGCCAGTCAGTCAGTTGCGGCGTGTGGCTGATGGCCAGCTGGTCTGTTCGCTGGAAGAGGCCGATTGGCAACGGCTGTTAGAGGCCGGGTGGCAAAAGCCGGAACGGTTTACAGCCAAGGGGCGAGATGGTCAGACGGATATTCATGGAGTGATCTATCGTCCATCAAATTTTGACGCGTCGAAACAGTATCCTGTCATTGAGTATATCTACGCTGGTCCGCAGGATTCGTATGTGCCTAAGTCATTTTCAATGACGCGTTGGGAAAAGTCTCTTGCCGAACTGGGGTTCATTGTGGTTCAAATTGATGGAATGGGAACCAGCAACCGCAGTAAGGCGTTTCATGATGTTTGCTGGAAGAATCTGGGCGATGGCGGCTTCCCCGATCGAATCATGTGGATGAACGCTGCGGCCTGGAAGTATCCAAGCATGGATTTGCAGCGGGTGGGGATCTTTGGTGGTTCGGCGGGTGGGCAAAACGCAGCGGGTGCCGTGTTTGCGTTTGGTGAATTTTACAAAGTTGCGGTTGCCGATTGTGGGTGTCATGACAATCGAATGGACAAAATCTGGTGGAATGAACAGTGGATGGGCTGGCCAATTGGAGAGCATTATTCCCAGCAGTCCAATGTGACTTTGGCCGGTCAATTGCAAGGTAAGTTGTTTCTGATTGTGGGCGAATTGGACCGAAATGTAGATCCTGCTTCGACGATGCAAGTGGTGGATGCATTGATCAAGGCGGATAAGGATTTCGACTTGTTGGTAGTGCCAGGCGGCGGGCATGGAATTGGGTCCAGTACTTATGGTCGCAGACGGACGGCTGATTTTTTCGTCCGACATTTGTTGGGGGTAGAGCCTAGGGAAAATTGAAATTTAGGACTATGATGTCCGCATTGACCTGTTCCCTGAGTGTGAGGGGGCGGTAACTGGGCTTACTGGCGTGAACGCATGTCAACTATTGCACTCGGCGTTGTTTAGCTTGAATCATTGGCGAAGCCCCCAGTCTGGGCGATGTTGGAAGTAGATACGTGAACCACTTAAATTGGTCCCCGCAAAGTTGGCGAGAAAAAGTTGCCGCCCAGCAACCGTTGTATGATGACCAGGTTGAACTGGAAAACACGCTGGCGAAGTTGGCGAATCTGCCGCCACTGGTGACCAGTTGGGAGATTGATAATTTAAAATCGCAATTGGCGATGGCGGCCCGTGGTGAGGCCTTCCTATTGCAAGGTGGTGATTGTTCCGAAAGTCTTGACGACTGTCGAACCGATTCCATTGTCCGGAACTTGAAGGTTCTGATGCAAATGAGTCTGGTGTTGATGTACGGTTCGATGAAGCGAGTGATTCGCGTTGGCCGTATTGCGGGACAGTATGCAAAGCCAAGGTCGGCAGAGGTAGAGACCCGTGCTGGAGTCACCTTGCCGGTGTATCGCGGCGACATTGTCAACCGAAGTGGTTTTACTCAAAGCGAACGTCGCCCTGATCCTGAACTATTATTGCGAGGATATGAACGAGCGGCGTTGACGTTGAATTTTGTCCGCGCGCTTTGCAGTGGCGGCTTCGCAGACTTGCATCATCCAGAGAATTGGGACCTTGGATTCGTTCGCGATTCAAAGGATTCCGAACAATTTGCTCGCTATCGATCGATGGTAGAAAAAATCGGTGATTCGCTGCGATTTATGGAAGCGGTTCATGGGATGGCCATCAATCAACTGAATGCGGTTGAAGTGTTCAGTTCCCACGAGGGACTGCATCTAACCTACGAACAAGCACAGACTCGTCCGGTTCCCCGCCGGGATGGCTATTTTAATCTTAGCACCCATTTGCCTTGGATTGGCGAACGGACTCGTTCGTTGGAGGGGGCTCACGTGGAATACTTTCGCGGGATCCAAAACCCTGTTGGCGTGAAGGTCGGTGCATCGATGGACCCTGATCAATTGAAGCGATTGATCGATATTTTGAATCCCGAGAACGAGCCAGGACGCTTGATGTTGATTCACCGCTTCGGGGCGGAGAAGATTGGGGCAGCACTTCCAGGTTTATTGAAGGCGGTCAAGCAAACCGGCAAAACCGTTTTATGGTGTTGTGACCCGATGCATGGTAATACGATTTCCACCGATGTTGGATTGAAGACGCGAAACTACGCAACGATTGTCAGCGAGATTCGGGAGGCGTTTGCGATTCATCGGTCCGAGGGCACGATCCTGGGCGGTATCCATCTGGAATTGACGGGTGATGATGTCACCGAATGCGTTGGAGGTGCTCGAGGGCTGAAGGAATCAGACTTGAATCGCGCTTACAAGAGCGCGGTGGATCCAAGGCTTAATTACGAACAAGCGATGGAAGTAGCCTTCTTATTGTCCGAAGAACTGTCCAAATCAGCCGTTTAATTTTTATACTTGAAGTGGCTGTCGGTTGAATGGGGCGAGTCGTTGAATGGGGCGAGTCGTTGAATTGGCTAGTCGCGGCCGAATTGACTTTGGATCCTCTCTGGCAGGTGATCAAGCAAGGCATTCTCAATGGGTTGCGATTGGTATTTGGGCGATCTGTCGGGTGTCCGAATTTCCAATTTTCCAAGCGCGGTTGTTGTGATAGGTCCGGCGTCAGGACTTGGAACTGACCACAACTGGCTGACGCAGCCTAGCTAGGCCAAATTTTTGCGAGGGAACTAGCCGGTTTATGCGGCAAAATGCCGCATAAACCGGCCGCTGAATTGACTGTTTCGTTAAGATGATAGGTTAGTGCTCGGTCCCTGAACTGGGGTTCTGCCGACCCGATTGTTTCGATTCGAAATGGGCATTCAGGCCTTCCCACATTTACAAGCATCGTTAGCCGTAGATTATTGGACAAATCCGTGTACCCAAAGCATACAATCTTGAACGACTCCGCCTTGGTTTGGGCGACATTGTTGATGGCCGTTGCCGTGCAGGTTGGCTGTACCCCTGAACCGCAATTTCGGGCAAACAATTTGGAGTGGTACAAGCAGGAGAAGTTGGCGGGGCTGGAAGACGGAACACATTTTGAGCCGGTGCATTTCCAGGACGTATCCGACATCATGACGGCTTGGTTTGGCACACCCGATCGTCCTTTTTTTCCACTGATTTCGGGAGAGGAAGACCCGGCCAGCGCTTTGGTCTCGGCAAAATGGTTGGTCGAATCGGCAGGTGCGGTGAGTAGTGACCGAGTGGACAAGCATCAAGGGCTATACCGCGAACATTGTGCCCACTGTCACGGAATCAGTGGAGACGGCGCCGGGCCGACCGCTTCTTTTTTGAATCCCTATCCGCGAGATTTTCGCCTTAGTAAGTTCAAGTTTAAATCAACCCCGACGGGCACGCCGCCAACCAAAGATGATTTGAAAAAGATTCTTCGCAACGGTATTCCTGGTACCGCCATGCCGTCTTTTCGTTTGCTGAAGGACGATGAACTGGAGGCTTTGTCTGACTATGTGACCTACCTTTCGGTGCGTGGAAGCGTCGAGCGTTTTTTGATCGCTTCGGTTCGTGAGTTAGGCGACGATGTACCTCGGATGGTTTCGCTTCCCAATTCGAAGCGATTGTCAGATTTGTTGCTTGAAAAATCGGGAAGTCGTTCGGATTCGACCAAAGCAGTGCCAGTGACTTCTGAATCTGAAGGCGGTGCAGGTTCTGGTAATGTGGGTGTTGAATTGTCTGATGCTGAATCGACTCAGGCTGGACCAGGCATTACAGTGCCGGCCTTAGACGAAGATGTGGTTTTGGAAGAATTGGATTATCTAAGCGAAGATTATTTGTCGCCGGTGACAGGTAAGTGGATGGATAGTCTTCAGTTTGAAGACGAAACACCCGACGCTCCGTCTTGGGTGATGGATGCCGGTGCTTCTGTGCACAAGGAAAAAGTGGAGTTAGGGCACAAGTTGTATTTTGGGCAAGCCAACTGCAAGCAATGTCACGGTGAGACCAGTTTGGGTGATGGGCAGTTGAGTAACTATGATGATTGGGCTAATGATTGGCTGAAAATTGAAAGCGTGAATCCGGAAGATCCCGAGGCGACCGCTCCGTACATTACCGTTGGCGCCTTGCCGCCGCGTCCGATTCTGCCGCGGAACCTGCGTACCGGCGTGTATCGTGGTGGTGATGATGCGAAGGATATCTTTCGCAGGATCAAGTATGGCATCGAGGGAACGCCCATGCCAGCAAGTTTGACATTGACGGAAGATGAGATTTGGGCGTTGGTCGCATTTGTTCGGCAATTGCCCTACCAGACACTAAGTCGCCCGAAAACCGAGGATCGGCTAACCAACGAAAAGTCTATTCGTTAAGTTGACTGGTGACCGGTGATCGGGTGTGGGGCCGTTTGTTTTTTGCGATTTTTGTGGTAGTGAATTGATCGTCAATTAGGAATGATTTTGTGAATCGTCTTTGGGCTCTGTTGTTTGCCTTGGTGCCAATTCTGGGGGTCGGTCTGTACTTGATCGCTTTCATCGGGACTGGAACGATCGGCGGTTTCTCGCTGCAGGGATTGTGGTTGCCTGAGAATGCGAACCCCAATGCTTGGGCCATTGATCATCTTTTCGAAATCGTACACGTGATTTGCGGCGTTGTGCTGGGATTGACCACTTCGATTCTGGCTTACTTGGTGTGGCGTTATGCGGATGTTCCTGGGCGTGATCCGAAAGACGTCGTTTACGTCAAACACAATCATTTACTTGAGTGGACTTGGACATTGATTCCCGCCATGATCTTGATTTTTCTGGCGTTTTATCAGTTGGAAGTTTGGGACAACAACAAGATGAGTCGGCCCGTGAGATTGGTCGGCGGAAAAGAGGAACCGATTGAGCCGATGGCAATAGTCTTAGCAAAACAGTTTGGTTGGGAATTTTACTATCCTGGCAGTGATGGGATTTTGGGAACTTTAGACGACGTTCGAGTTGAAAATGAACTGGTTGTGCCAGTGAATCAACCGATCGTGGTTCGAGTGGAATCCAAAGACGTGCTCCACAGTTTTGCGATCCCAGGACTACGGATCAAGCAAGATGTCGTCCCTGGGATGACGCAGTTGGTTTGGTTTGAGATCGATAAGCCTGGAACTTATGAGATCTTGTGCATGGAGCTTTGCGGTTGGGGGCATTACAAAATGCGGGCCCGGATCAAAGCGGTAGAAACGACAGAGCAGGCGAACTTATTGATTGCCAACTTGAATTAAGTTTGCCGGTTGGATGTGATCTGTAACCCGCAAGTGGGTTAGGCCTCTGGGACTCATGGTCCCTTTGAAACAATTGAAAGTTAGAAGTACGAAATGGTTTCACCAACGCTTCCTGGCGAATTATCTAATGCCGCCCATTCGGATGCTCACCTAAAAGGTTGGGCACTGAGTCGATTCGTATGGACCTACGTTTTTAGTCGCGACCACAAAGTCATCGGCATCCAATTTCTGATTTCATCATTGATTTGGTTTTTGGTTGGTGGGTTGATGGCGGCGGCGATGCGATGGCAATTGGCTTGGCCGTGGACCGATATTCCGATTTTAGGACAATGGCTTTTTGCTGCCCAGGGCGGCCAAATATCGCCCGAATATTATACGATGCTAGTCACTATGCATGGCACCGTGATGGTGTTTTTCGTAGTGATCCCGATTCTGGCAGGTGCCTTTGGGAATTATCTGATCCCGTTGATGATTGGCGCCGACGACATGGCGTTTCCAACGTTGAATATGCTTAGCTATTGGTTCATGTGGCCAGCTTTTGGATGTTTGATGTTGGCGTTCGCAGCGCCCGGTTTTGGACCGGCTGCTGGCTGGACGTCCTATCCACCGCTGGCAGTTCTAGAGCAAGCGGCGCCTGGCAGTGGGTTGGCTCAGACATTGTGGTTGACTGGGTTAATATTCGTTGGGATCTCTTCGATGATGGGGTCCATTAATTATATCACCACAATTGTTCAGATGCGTGCACCTGGTCTGACATTCTTTCGTTTGCCGATGACGATCTGGGGGATGTTGGTGACGGCGGTTTTGCAAGCGTTCGCGTTACCAGTATTGACTGCCGCGTTTGTGATGCAGATCACGGACCGAGTCTTAGGAACGTGTTTCTTCATTCCCGAAGGATTGGTGGTGGGACAGATGGAACCATCCGCAGGTGGCGGCCAAGTGCTTTTGTGGCAGCATTTGTTTTGGTTTTACTCGCATCCTGCGGTTTATATCATGTTGTTGCCGGCGATGGGGATGGCCAGTGATATTTTGAGCGCCATGGCGCGGAAGCCTTTGTTTGGCTACAAGCCCATGGTTTACTCGATCTTGACGATTGCCATGTTGGGTTTTGTGGTTTGGGGCCACCACATGTTTGTGTCAGGGATGCAGCCGATGTTGGGAGTGGTCTTTATGCTTTCGACCATTTTGATTGCGTTGCCTAGTGGAATTAAGACGTTCAACTGGATGGCGACCTTGTGGGGTGGCCGGCTACAGTTGACCACGGGGATGCTGTTTTGTGTCGGGTTTGTCGCAATGTTTGTGATTGGCGGTTTGTCCGGCGTACTGATGGCGGTGGCGCCGGTGGACATTTTCATTCACGACACCTATTACATCGTTGCTCACTTTCACTACGTTTTGTTTGGTGGAACAGCCATGATTGTGATCGGGTCGATTTATCATTGGTTTCCAAAGATGTTTGGTCGCATGATGAATGAAACCCTTGGCAAGATTCACTTCTTCCTGACCTTCGTGTTGATGAACTGTGTTTTCTTTCCTATGCACTTTTTGGGTGCACAAGGCTTACCACGTCGCTATAGCGACTTTACGCAAACGGACACGTTTACACATTTGCAGCCGGTGAACGAATTCATTACTTACAGTTTGTTCTTGATGCTGATTGCTCAGATCTTTTTTATCGTGAATTTCTTTGGAAGCATGATGTTCGGTCGAAAGGCTGGCGCGAATCCGTGGAAGATCAATACATTGGAATGGGCAACGACCTCGCCTCCACCGCACGGTAATTTTGCACAGCAGATTACAGTGTACCGGGGCCCATACGAGTACAGTGTTCCTGGCCGAGATGAAGATTATTGGCCTCAGTCAGATCCCAACTGATTGTGCCGATGGGTTTGCACCAATGGCGATGCGAGCTACGCGATGGTCGTTGCCAAAGCGTTTGAGTGATGTTTCCGGGGGATCAAGTTTTGGGGGACAAGCAAGGGCGTTGCAGGCCAGCGTGAATTCTTGGCAGTGTGATCTCTTTTAGGGATAGCGTCAGTGAAGGAGGAAATAGAAAGTAGCCCAAAGCTTGAACGCTCCGGTGCTCAAAGCGAAGTGGCCGTCAGTGCCGGCACGGTTGCGTATCCAAAAGTCCTGAGTCGTTTGACGTGGATGTTGGCCGCGACCGTATTTCCGTTAATTTGGGTAGGTGGGTTGGTGACGACCACCGATGCTGGGATGGCGGTGCCTGATTGGCCAGGGACTTACGGCTACAACATGTTTGCTTATCCAGTCGCCACTTGGCTGTTTGGGCCGTGGGATCTGTTTATTGAACATGGCCATCGATTATTGGGTTCATTGGCAGGGATTTGGTGCATCGGATTAGTCGTTTTCGCTTGCGTGAAATCGACTCCGCGGTGGTTGTTGGGTATGACGATCGCGGCTTTGGTTTTGGTGATTGCTCAGGGGACTTTGGGTGGCGTTCGAGTGCTACGAGCGGATCGTGAAATCGCCAAGATCCATGGTTGCGTTGGACCTGTATTTTTCGCCTTTGTGATTGCTTTGATGGTGATGACCAGTCAGTGGTGGAGGCAAGTTGGGCAAGCTGATTTTTGGATGAAGTCACAACAGGATCGCGGCAAGCAAGCGGGCAGTGGCCTGCGTTGGAATCAAGTGGCAATGTTTAGTCGTCTTCGGCGGACGCGGCGTTTAGGCGTTGCCGTCACCTTTATGGCGTATGTCCAATTGGTGATTGGTGCGAATTTGCGGCATATCTCCGATGCAGCACCGGTTAGGCAGTATCGTATTTTGATTTGGTTTCATGTATTGCTTGCCGTATGCGTGGGTGTAGCG